>Ga0307372_10001394_pt1 | contig 42335 bp, 45 predicted proteins | sample OX1MG_FD_202533 | JGI IMG/M metagenome (GOLD analysis project Ga0307372, IMG submission 202533) | Soil microbial communities from Risofladan, Vaasa, Finland - OX-1 | ecosystem: Environmental > Terrestrial > Soil > Coastal area > Acid sulfate soil | place: Finland: Risofladan, Vaasa | collected...
ATAGGCTTTGATGCGGATATTGAGTTATTGAAAAGCAATCCGGATGCTGCTAACGTATTGATAGTAAGAAGAATTAAGCAGCGCAACACAAATTAAGAACTGATAGCAGAAACCGACTACGAACCAGATCTCTCCAGGCGCGCCATTAAAATCAATGAGTTAGTTGCATTTGGAAATTGCCAACAAAGTGGCTGTGTCCAAATTGTGTCCATGCTGTGTCCAAGCTTTCAGAGCGTTTAAAGTATCTAGTGTAATTATTCTGTGTTAGTCAGAGATCTTTAAGATACTGGCTCTTTAGTGACGTTACCTCCGTCGAATATGCGAAGCAATAACATGCAAAAGCAGCTACGGTTACAACCGGACTCTAAATGCAACCGCTACTCAAAGAGGGGGAACATCGTACCTCGGGTGTGGCAGGCATTCGAACGCCTTCGGTTGAACGTATGAGTCCTAACGGTGGCGCCACCGTTAGGTCCAGTCTATTGCGTCACGGCCATACGTCGACGGTCGCATGTGTGCAACTCATCACCTCGGGTTTGCGCGTAAACTGTGGGTGTCGCACAGGAAAAACTCACAGGGAGGAAATATACCGGTGAAATTTAGTTGCGATCTTTCGGGTACTAGCTTACCGCTCAAGCATGCCTGGGAACACACGGTTGGCAGCAGTCGCGCATTGCTCGCGCTGCGCGCCGATTGGCAGCAACAGTTGGAACGCTGCCACAGGGAGTTGGGCTTTCGTCATGTCAGGTTTCATGGACTGCTCAACGACGACATGGGTACGCTCATCACTCACCAGGACCAATTCCTCTACTCATTCTTTAACGCGGACCGCATCTGGGATTTTCTGCTGTCGATCGGGATGCGACCGTTCGTCGAGTTGGGCTTTATGCCAGAGACTCTTGCTTCCGGTAGTGACGTTGTTTTCCATTTTCGCGGCAACGTCACACCACCAAAAGATTACGTCGAATGGGCGACTCTCATTCGCAAACTGGTGGGCCATTGGGTCGATCGGTATGGCCTTGAGGAGGTGAGCAAATGGTTCTTTGAGGTATGGAACGAGCCGAACTTGCATGCTTTCTGGACGGGGACACAAGAAGATTATTTCAAACTTTACGCGCATACCGCTCAGGCGATCAAATCAGTTGACTCATCACTGCAAGTTGGCGGCCCAGCCACCGCGATGAACGCCTGGGTTGAAGAACTGCTAGGTTATTGCGAGCAAAATGCTGTGCCCGCGGATTTCATCAGCACGCATATCTACCCGACCGATCCGCTCGGCTTCGAAGGGGCTAACACCGAGGAGCAGTTGGCGAATAGTCCTCGACATTTGATGCGCGATCAGGCGAAACTCACGCACGAGCGGGCGCGTGGACGGCCGGTCTATTACACGGAGTGGAATATCTCTTCAAATCCGCGCGACCATTATCACGACGAGCCATTCGCGGCTGCGTACGCCACCAAGATCGTGATGGAGACGGACGAGTTTGTAGACGGTTACAGCTTCTGGACGTTCACGGACATTTTTGAGGAAAACTATTTTCCGTCAGTGCCGTTTCATGGTGGCTTCGGCTTGCTGAACCTTTACGGCGTCCCGAAGCCGCTCTATCGAGCATTTCAGTTGCTGCATCATCTCGGCTCCGAGAAGCTTCCCGTTGAGGGAAAACACGAAACAGTTGACGCGTGGGTTGTTCGAAAAGTGAGCTCCCTAACCGTGCTCCTTACTAATCACGCGCAGCCGCGCCATGAGATCACGACTCAAGTGGTTGAGGTGCGCCTGACCAATGCGCCGCGGCCGCGCGCCGCATACATCGAGCGAGTTGATCAAGATCACGCAAATGCGCAGCCGCTCTGTCAAATAATGAGCGCGCCTGAGTATCTCTCGCCCTTACAGGTGGAACAGTTGGAGTCAACTTCTCGTCTCGTGAAAGAGCAGCTTGGTTGGAAATATGAAGAGGGCGCGGTTCAGATTGATGTTGACCTACCACCGCATGCCGTGGCGGCCATCACGTTGGAATTTGGATCGGAGCGGCCAGATGAAGGTGTTCGCGCATGAGTCATGCAACGATGAGCGAGGAACAACTGGACAAGCTCCAACGGGCTACGTTCCAATATTTCCTGAAAGAGAGCAATCGCGCCAACGGTATGGTGCCGGATAACACGCGCAAAGGCTCGCATGCCAGCATTGCCCCGATCGGGTTCGCGCTGACTGCCTACACCATTGGTGTCGAGCGCGGCTTTGTCACGCGCGCCGAAGCTATCGAGCGTACCCTAACGACACTTCGATTTTTCAGAGACAGTGAGCAGAGCGAGGAGGCGAATGCGACCGGTTACAAGGGCTTCTACTACCACTTTCTGTACATGAACACCGGCCGGCGCGCATGGGAGTCAGAGTTATCAACGATTGATTCGACATTTCTGCTCGCTGGCATCTTGACCTCCGCCGCGTACTTTGATGGAGACGCGCCCGAAGAGCGCGAGATACGCACGATCGCGGAAGAACTCTACACCCGGGCAGACTGGGATTGGGCGCTTAACGCAGGAGAAACCGTTTCGATGGGGTGGAAGCCAGAATGTGGATTTTTGCCGTACCGCTGGGAAGGCTATAATGAGGCGCTGATCCTTTATGTACTCGCGCTCGCTTCGCCTACGCATCCAATCCCCGCCGAGAGCTACAAAGCCCAAACGCAGACTTACTGCTGGAAGGAACTCTACGGCCATGAGTTTCTCTATGCTGGCCCACTCTTCATTCATCAGCTTTCGCACATGTTGATCGACTTTCGTGGTATTCAAGACGATTTCATGCGCGAGAAAGGGATTGACTATTTCGAGAACAGCCGTCGGGCCACTTACGTGCAACAACAATACGCGCTCCGTAATCCGTTGGACTACACAGGGTACAACGAGCATTGCTGGGGCATTACCGCGAGCGATGGTCCGGGTGCAACCTGTCTGAAGATCAAGGGTGTGGAGCGCTGCTTTTTCGACTATACGGCACGCGGTATTCCGTACGGTCCGGATGATGGCACCATCGCGCCGTGGGCAGCGGTTGCATCGCTACCGTTCGCGCCGGAGATCGTCTTGCCAGCGCTACAGCACTTCAATGATGTATACCCAGAAATGACTAGTAAGTACGGCTTCAAGTGCAGCTTCAATCCGACCTTCGAGGGCGCGAAGCAAGGACAGAAGGGCTGGATTTCCCAAGGCTATTACGGGCTCGATCAGGGGCCGATAGTGATGATGATCGAGAACTACCGGACGGGGTTTTTTTGGGAGTTGATGAAGAAATGCCCATTTATTGTCGAGGGGCTCCGGAAGGCAGGATTTAAGGGTGGTTGGTTGTGATTACGCAGGCAGGTTTCGCGATTGGTGAGACGGCGCAATCGCTTTACCGGTCGAGAGGATTTTTCATTCTAGTAACAATCGTTAATGCAGGTAAGGCGAGTAGAAAATGAACGATGCGCTCCGGCGGCATTGGCCAGTACCTGATGGAGGCTGCTGGACCCTGCGTTTTTGTGATCAGGCACGTGTCTCAAGAGAATCATTTCAAAGCGGCGTCGCCGCGCTCGCCTAAAGGTGCAGGCAGGAGACAGGAAAGCGTAACCATGAGCGATTCCCGACATGACGACCAAACGACCTCCGCCCAACGATCCAGTGTATGCTTCAGTGTGCCGAAGAACCGTTCGATTCTTCCATTTCGCCAGGGGCAATGCGGTTCGATCCGCTGGTGGCGAATTCCGACCAGCCAGAGGGAGAGTCGGAACAGCCACGAGCAGAACATGGCTACATTATCGGTCCGCAGGATCTGGGGTCTGCCGAAGTGCTCAATACAGCTGGCAATCGCATGGAGCAGGGTAGCCGCGGTTTTGTTTTGAAGAGCTGTGAGTACGATATTCGTGCGGGTGCCATGGTCGAGGATGCCGAGAAGGGAGTGCAGCTGGTCTTGGTCATCGATCTTGCCGGTGAGATCGAGACCCCAGAGTCGGTTCTTGGGGCCGGCCGTCAGCTTCCGGTATTTAAGCTTTTGGCGAATGACTTGGATGTCATAACGGTATTTCCGGATGACCTCACTCACGAAGGTCTTGCCCACGGTCGTACCCTTGGCGGCATAGCGGCGATTGAAGATCATGGCGATGTGCCGGCACCCCAGATTCGAGCCTTGGGGGCGGTGAGGTGGGGAATGCGCGGCTGACCATCGTGGCTCGCGGGGAATAAGCTTTCCACCGCACTCAGAAGCCGAATATACGTACGCAATGCAATCGCTACACATTTACCTGCTGGAAGAGGGATTGGAAAGAGAACTTGCAATCCGTTCGGGGTCCATATACGTCCATAGTAGCTCCCTAGCACGCGAGCTACCATGTCGATAGACGAACGCCAGGAGAAAATTGTCCATGAGTTCGAGAACCTCGGGGACTCGATGGAGAAGTATCTGTACCTTATCGAGATGGGCCGGTCGGCCCCCGCCCTGGACGACGCGTATAAGACCGAGGAGAACCTCATCAGCGGATGTCAGGCAGAGGTGTGGTTGCGAGGGTATGCGGTGGAAGGCGGGATCCACTTCGAGGTGGACAGTCCTTCGTTGATCGTCAAGGGCATCGCGGTCCTGCTTGCCCGTGTGTTCTCCGGAGAATCCCCCGATGCCATCTTCGACGCCGACCTGTACTTTATCGAACGTATCGGCCTCAAGCAGCAGCTTTCGCCGACGCGTTCGAACGGGCTCTTCTCCATGGTCAAGCGAATGCGCTCGATTGCCCAGGCTCACACGCGCGAAGGCTCGCCCTTCCCCGCGGCGGACACCAAAGAGGAGACAGGCCGATGACACTCGAAACCGTTGCTACACGACAGGTCGCGGAATGGGTTGCGAACGAGGGCGTTGAGCTCATCGATGTTCGATCGCCGGATGCCTACAACGGATGGCGCCTCGGGGGGGAGCCGCGTGGTGGGCACATCCCGGGGGCGAGGTGCTTACCCGCGAAGTGGGCAGCCTATATAGATTGGCTCGACATCGTGCGGTCGAAGGGGATTGAGCCCGGAGCCACAGTGGTCCTGTATGGGTATGCGGACGAGGACATCCAGGCCGTTGCTCGTCTGTTCCTTCGTGCGGGTTTCAAGGATGTGCGGGGATACCCGCATTTCACAAAGGAGTGGTCCCCGCGGGCCGAGCTGCCCATGGACCAATTGGCACGCTACGCTCACCTGGTGCCGCCCGAATGGGTTCACGCTCTGCTCTCCGGCAGCGATCCGCGGGGGGGTGATGCAGGCAAAACCGTGATCTGCCACTGCCACTACGACAACGAGGGGGATTACGACGAAGGGCACATTCCCGGCGCAATTTCTTTGGACACGCTGGTACTCGAATCCCCTGAGACCTGGAACCGCAGGACCCCGGACGAACTGCAGGAGGCCTTGGAGGAGCACGGGATCACACACGACACGGCAGTGATCCTGTACGGGCGGGATTCGTCTCCCGAGCCGGACGACGCCTTCCCGGGGAAAAGCGCCGGGCACTTGGCCGCGATGCGCTGTGCTTTCCTATTGATGTATGCCGGAGTCAAGGATGTGCGTGTACTCAACGGGGGGCTGCGGTCCTGGCAGGACGCCCAGCTACCGGTCACGAGCGCGACTACAGTGCCCGCCCACGCGGCTGATTTCGGGGTGAAGATCCCCGCTCGTCCGGAGATCGTCCTGGACACGCCCGACGTGAAAGCCCTGCTTGCGTCGAAGGATGGCCAACTCGTCAGCATGCGGAGCCGACCCGAGTTTGAGGGCAAGGTGAGCGGTTACAACTACATCGAGGCGAAAGGTCGGATTCCGGGAGAGGTATTCGGAAACTGTGGGCGGGATGCTTACCACATGGACAATTACCGCAACCCCGACCACACCACCTTGGAATACCCTCAGATCGCAGAGGCGTTGAAAGCGGCCGGGATTGTTCCGGGTCAACGGGTCGTATTCTTTTGTGGGACCGGCTGGCGAGCCAGCGAGGCTTTCTACAACACATGGCTGATGGGGTGGGCGAACATCGCCGTCTACGACGGGGGGTGGTTCGAGTGGAGCAAAGACCCTGCGAACCCAACGGAGACCGGAGCCCCGAAATGACTATTGCCATCGGACTTTGGTGGCTACGGGCGCCTTTCTCCCGAATGGCAGAGTCAAGATACGAGGTCTTGCACAAAGAAGTAGAAGATGACGCTACCCTTAAAAATTTATAGACCATCCCATGCAGCAGAGCGCATCAATAATCATGACCCCATGTTATAAAGACGATGACAATCAGCTGGATTGAACGTTCACACCGCGCCAAAATGCAATATATCCGCGGATCTTGTCGGCTGCAGGCGATGGTGCTGGGTAATACCAAGCGCCGCCGTCACTCACCTTCCCATCCACGACGACGTCGTAGTAGCTCGCCCGGCCCTTCCAAGGGCAGACCGTGTGGTGGTCACTGTCCTTGAAATACTCGCGATGGAGCGAGTCCGGTGGAAAATAATGATTGCCTTCCACCACGATTGTCTTGTCGCTTTCGGCTACGACCTTTCCGTTCCAAATAGCTTTCATCTACTCTCTCCTCGATTAAATCGGTAGTAAAACATTAGAATGTATACTAAGTATTCGCTAACAATGTTATTGGGGTGCTGCAGCTGAATGGATTATCGCTGTAAGCGCTGCGTTGTTTGGTAAACCCGCGATCACATGCAGCTCCCCACGGTTGTCCTTAAATACGAGTCCGGGTGTCCCGGATATTCCAAATTGCATCATCAAGGCGACGTGAGCATTAAGTGCGTTAAGGATGTTCGGTTGCGGATGTAGAAGTGGGGCAATTCCGCCACCGCCGTCCGAGCGGAGGCCCCAACCACCTTCGTTCTTATTGAGTGCAGCAAGCGGGCTTCGTGCCTGGAGTATCGCGGCGGCCTTGCCTGGGCTGCTATCGGAAATGACATCTACCAAAACGTTGCGCACTTGCAGACCTTGGTGGTAATAGGGACGTAAAGCCAACCACAAATCGTGGCAATACGGGCAATTGGGGTCAGTAAATATGTATACGACATGGCGAGGACGGGTGCTGCCCACTGCTATCCAGTCGCTCTGCTGTAAGGAGTGCCAGAGTGGGGAAGCTGGTTGGCGAGACACTTGCTCCGGCAAAGCAGTGGTTTGAAGCGCGAGACAAAACACGCCGATTACCAATAATGTCATTCTTCGCACGGAACGCCTCCAAAACATAAATACTCTCTCGATAGGATGAAGTAAAACAGTGCAAATTCAGACGGTACGCGACATTGAGAGCCACCGTTTTTAGACCACACGTATTCTGTAATTACGAGCGAGTCACCCCAATTTTTGCACATTACAATAAGTTTCTCCGAGCACTCTCAATTGCGGGACGGTTAGTCGCAGTAGATATGCGCCAGTTACGCCGCACATTACTCGTTAGAAACGGGTTCTATGCCGCACCTGAAGTGCGGCAGCACCCAGCGTTTGAGGATGTGATCCAGCGACAGCTTGCCGGGACCATAGAGCACGAGAGCAAGCAACATCAGCGCCCAGACTTTGTGATCCGTGAAGCCGCCGTACCAGAAATCTGTCCACAGACCATGGGGCCACAGCGCGGAATAAGAAATAACCGCGATGATGTTATAAATGAACAGGAAAGCTGCGAACGGGCGGCCGAACAATCCAAGCGCGATGAACCAGGGAACGACTAGTTCAATGCCGGTGCCGAGATAGGCGGCAACAAAAGGCGATAGCAGAGGAACGTGATAAACGTATTGAAACAGCGTAACTGTGCTGCTCATGTCGGCGACTTTGACGAGGCCAGCGCGAAAAAAGTCGACTGCAACCCATAGGCGTAACAGCAGCAGGCTCGCGGGTGCCGCCCATTCAAGACCGGCGGTCGTTTTGTTGTAAAGCGCATACACGCGGTTGCAAATTAATTTCATGATGTTCCCCGTTGCTATCCGCTGATGAAAAACCCAGTCACCAGTCCTGCACCCAGCAACTCGTGCAGGCAGGCGGTGAGATCAAAATTCGCCTCGGCGGCCATAGCCTGTTCGTAGGCCGTGGCCAGCGGTGCCGGTGTCAGCAGCGCGGTGATGAATTGGCAACGGCCAGCCACTAAAGGCTGCATGGCCAGCTGATTGGCATCGCGCCATACCAACACGGTTTGCTCGCCGCTGGAAAGGTCCAGATGCTCCGGTGCCGTCTCCTGGCAGAACATCCAAATATCCCAGATGGGATGCAATGAATTGATAAGTCGCAGGCTCGGGTGTAATCTGCAGCTCAATGCGGATGTTTCCGGTTGGCGAAGTAAGGCGCTCAGTGCTGCTTGGGAAAGCACGGGGGCGTCCGCTGCCAGATAACTTTCCTGACGGGCCCATTCGAGCCGCGCCACGTCGGGCAAATAGTCCAAACCGGCGGCCTCCGGCAGTTGCGCCAGGAATTCTGGAAAGGTAGCGCCATAATCCTGCAGGTTGCCGCTGCGGGTGGGGCAGTCGCGCAAGTAGCGCGCCGCCGCGCTTTCGAAAAATACCTCGCCCACCAGTTTCTGTACCGCCGGATACGCGGTGCCCAGCGCCGCTGAGTGATTGTTGAAAACAATATTGCGGTAGATCTGCAGGCGCGCCTCGGGCGCCAGTCCCTTGCCGAGTACCCACTCGCTGAGCGGCGCGGACTCATCACCCAGCATGGCGGCGGCGAATTGCCGCTGTAACTCAGGCAGCGATGGCGTGTTGTGCATGCAAAAAACCTTGGGCCTTGGCAGCTTCCGCCAACAGCATCTCCAGTTCGGGAATATCCTGGTCCCACTCGATGAGCGTGGGTACCGGTCCGAGGTGTGCGAGTGTTTCGCGGTACAGGCTCCAGACTTCATCCGCAACCGGCCGGCTGTGGCTGTCGATCAGCAGCTCCACCGGCAGATTTTCCTTGCGGGTGAAACCCGCCAGATGAATTTCGCCCACCGCCTGCGACGGGATGGCACGCAGGTAGGTATGCGCATCGAAACCGTGGTTTACGCTGTTGACATAGATGTTGTTCACATCCAGCAGAATGCCGCAACCGGAGCGTTGCGCCAGGGCGGTGATGAATTCCCATTCGGGAATGGTGGAATGGCGATAGCTGAGATAACTCGACACGTTTTCGATGAGCAGTTGCCGGCCGATGAATTCTTGTGCGGCCTGCACGTGGGGCACCAGAAAATCCAAGGCTTCCTCGGTGTAAGGCAGCGGCAGCAAATCGTTGAGATGGCGTTCACCGATGGCGCCCCAGCACAGATGTTCTGAGACCAGCGCCGGGGCGAAGCGTTGGATGAGTTGCTGCAACTTGCCCAGATGTTCGCGGTCGGGTCCGTCGGCGCGGCCCAGGGACAGGCCCACGCCGTGCAGGCTCAGGGGGTAATTGCAGCGCACCGCTTCCAGCAGCCGCGGCATTTCGCCGCCGGCGCAGAAGAAATTCTCGCTGTGCAGCTCAAACCATGGAATGGGCGGGCGCTCTTCAAGCACCCGCTTGAAATGAGGAGGGCGCAAACCGATACCGGCTTTCACCGGAATCGGCCGCGCCTGAAACGCCGGTTGGTTGGTCACCGGCAAGTGCCTTACATCTTCATGGATTTGACTTCGCCGCCCTCGATCTTCTGACAGAGACCGGCTGGGACCAGTACGAACGCGCTGGCATCACGCGTTTTGGCGTCCTGGCCGGCACAGGAGTGCCCAGGGGACTGGCAGTCGTTCTTGTAGGCGGCATTCACGCCGAAGCACGGCTGCATGCCTTCAGCGATCATTTTCTTAGTCTTGGCAGCCGGATTGCCCATCATGCCGCCGGCATAGGCGCTTTGGGCCAGACCCACGACGCCCATAGCGAGAACACCGGCGATGGCGGATTTAAGCATCAGATTGGAACTCTTCATAAAATAACCTCCGGAGAATGAAATGATTAAATGTACTCTGTGTTTTGTCGGGGCTATGGCCCAATCCTTACAGGGAGCCGCCCCTGCCCAGGCTCCGCAATGCGGGCCCTGCAACCGGCCCGGTATAGGACGGCCGTCCTGAAGCAATGCCGTCAGCCGCCGCGGCGGCAAAATAGGCTATGGCATACTGTTTGGTACGTACTAACAACCAAAGACTATGACACCCCAGAAGAACACCACCGCAGTGCACCAATCCGCACCTGATGCCCGCCAATGGGTACCGGAACACGGGGATATGCTTTACCGGTTCGCTTTGATGCGGGTGCGCGACGCGTCGGTTGCGGAAGATTTAGTGCAGGAAACGTTTTTAGCGGCACTGAAGGGTAGACAGGACTTCCATGGTGGGTCATCCGAGCGCACCTGGCTCGTCGGCATACTCAAACATAAGATTGTGGACCATTTTCGCCAGGCGGTCCGTGAAGTGCCAACGGACGACATTGATGCGGAGGTGGACGCGTACTTCAATGACCGAGGCGAATGGGCGGTTCCCCCAAGCGTGTTAGACAACCCGACGAAAAATATGGAACAGGAAGATCTTCGTGGCAGACTTGCCGAGTGCCTGGAGGGGCTGCCAGAACGCCAGTCGAGGGCATTTGTCCTCACGCAGGTCGACGGTCTTGCGGCCGGGGAGACCTGTAAGTTGTTGGGCATTACTTCGACAAACCTCTGGGTCATGCTGCATCGCGCACGCCTGCGGCTGCGGCACTGCCTCGAGCATAAGGGCTTCGGATCAAAAGGCTGATCGATATGTTGACCTGCAAAGAAACCAGCGAACTGCTATCTGCGCGATACGACCGCAAGCTGGGTGTGGGCGAGCGGATTGCAGTGTCGTTGCATCTCATGATGTGCCACTACTGCAGCGCTGTCGCACGCCAGATAGATCTGATTCAGAGGTTGGTCGGTTTGAAAGGTGAGCAAGACCCATCGACTGCCAGCTCCGCGTGCCTTTCTGATGCTGCGCGAGATCGAATTTCCGAGAATGTTCGCAAGGCTGATTCCGATTCCAAATAGTAATGAAACGGGAGTTTGGCAGCCTGGCAACCCTCAGAGTCGCGATCTCCGGACCGCGCACCGAAGATACGTATATCATGCCCTACGTGCGCGAGCATCACCTACCCAATGAAGTTGTTGGTGTTGGATATTCATATTCTGGTCGGGGTATATTCACCTCCGCCTAATCGAACCAATTTGACTGTAATGATTACCTGACTTGCCCGACTCACTTTTGATCAGAACCATTTATTGAGAGGTGCTCACTATGAATAGATATGCGGCAGGCGTTATCGCGGGTTTCGTTGCAACTCTGGTGTTATCGGCAATGATGATCGCCAAGGCGACCATGGGACTGATGCCGGATCTCAACGTAATTGCCATGTTGACCACCATGGCACATCAGAAAATGGGCATGCCTGCCACCCCTGTGGTTGGTTGGATGCTGCATTTTTTCATCGGAACTATTGTTTGGGGCCTCGCTTTCGCGGCTCTGTATAACGTGATTCCTGGTGGAAAGGCCTGGTTAAAGGGAATTCTTCTTGGAATCGCTGCATGGGTGCTGATGATGATCGGGCCGATGCCAATGGCTGGAGCGGGATTATTCGGGATCAAGCTGGGGATGGCTGCTCCAATCATGACCTTGATGCTACATGTTATCTTCGGTCTGGTGCTGGGTGTGACCTATCAATTCATGCGATCCAAAACTGATACGGGTCAATAAATATTGGTCAGGCTGATGCTACCACAGCTTCCACTGCATGGGCGTATCGGATGTGGTTTAAGCAGTGGGTGCTGTGCGTTCCTGCTAGCGGACAAAACTGTTGTCAAACATCAGCAACCCAGTGGAGTTGCTTGTACTTAAATTGCATCTCAAGGGTTGGTTTCACAACAGCAAAATACGGCGAAAGGTCGAAATCCCTGGGTGTGAAATGGCTGTAATGGCGGGTATCGAGACAATCGGACTCTGATATCTCGTGTCCGATCTCAGTGCATCCCGACGCGGACCTCGGCAGGATCGGGTAACGGACAGCCTGGAAGGCCTGCGCAATCATGGTGGAACAGATTCCCCGGGTCGGGTCGCCACTCCCGAAGGCCATGAGGCGCCGCCGGAAGCGTACTGGAACTGGCGGAGTCGGCAGCAAGTAACGCATCAGGTCGATGACGTTTTTGAGGTCATAGCGTTTGCCCAGCTGACTGACGATGGATTCCACCACCCGACTTTGATCTGCGCCGGTCAGCCCGAACGGGCGGCAGATTCGAAGATTGAAACCCGCGTATTTTTCCAGAGGTACCGCGATTACTCCCTGTATGAGGTCGGCCTCGACGAGGTCTGACCGGTTCGGGCCTTGCGCCTCACCGATATACATACAGGCATGCGACCACGTCGATTGGGTCAGGTATTTGATTGCGGTGCTGATGCGCGTATTGCCCTCGATAAGGATTATGTCAGCCGGTTGGAGGACTTTCCGCAGGATTGTCACGTCGGAAACGGCAAACAGCTCGTAGGTGCGCACCGGCTGCGTAAGGTATCGCGCTAATGCACGTCCCAGATAATTTTGCAATTTGCGCAGCATACTTGCCTATCGGGGTCGCCCACGCCCTGCGAGATAACCAGTCAACAAGACTTTAAGCATCTAGTATTCCATAGCAGCCCATGAGCATGCAATCGAGTGCAGGACCATGAATAACAACTGGATAAGGCCCATTATTATGCGGCAGCGTTTGCATACCGTCCGCCCTCGATGAAAGTCCTTATTCGGGTAATTGGGATGTGATCACCGATGTCACGTCCATAATAGACCTCTTGAATGAGGCCGCGTTCGTCAATCAGGAAGTCAGCTGGAACCAGCAATTGATCGGCAGACATCCGTGGCAGAGGGCCTTTGGTCATGCCCCGTAGCATGCGGTGAATGTGTAACATCGTGCCGCGCAGCACTGCCCATAGCGAACGCTCAATGCCGTATTTCACGTAGATTTCCAAGTTTGGATCACCAATGATGATAAAGGGACGCGGATATCTAGCCATGTAATGAAGTATATCCGCGTCATCCGAATGAAAAAACGCGATGATCTCAAGCCCTCGCTGACGCCATTCTTTGCAGCTGTGCGTCAATTCGTAACAGCGGAAATTGCAGAACGGGCAGCTGGCATCTCGAAAAAAAGACAACATGACTCTGCGACCACGGTAGTTGCTAAGCCGGATGCGGTTGCCGCGGACGTCAATCACATCAAAATCAGGGGCTTTTACGGGTGCTACAAGTCGCATTGGATATTTCCGCTTACGGAATTACTTACAGGTCTTCGCCATGCGTTTCAACGCATGGGGGCTTCGTGATTGAGTCGTTCCAGTGGTGCGTTCCTTACACCATCTACACCGATTTAACGAAAATAATTGCGATTTGCTTTTTGTAAGCGAACAAGCCGTCATCCGACAAAGTAATACCGGACAGCATCAGCAACGTTCAGTGAGCAACAGGACGATGGAGACGGTAAATGTTGGTTTGCAAGCTAGATCAGCGGTCGCGCATCTTAACGTGGATCCGCACGACACTGGCGATCACAGTATTAGTGTTCAGTATCCCTGTGGCGCACGCGGCGGACGGCACCGGCTCGGGCTACGAAGCCGGCATCAGCTACGAACGCGCGGTACAGCACTTTCCTGGCCTGGTCCGCGAGGAACTATTTCTACGCATTCCATTTTCCTGGCGGCACGATATTTCTCAAGACTATACATTGAGAAGTTATTTGGTTGTGGCGGTAGGCGACATGGGTCGCGACGGCCATGATCCGACCATCATCAGTGTCGGCGGCCAATTGCGTTTGGACCCCAGGAGTCCTGATGGACGCGTGTATTATCTGCTTGGATTCAGCCCGACACTGCTTACAAACACCACCTTTGGCAACGAATCATTGGGCACTTCCCTTGAATTCACCACCCAGTTGGCTGTCGGTGTATATCTTGGTGAAACACGCAGGGCTGCCGTCGAGTTAAGTCTGCAGCATACCTCGAACGGCGGGATGGGCAGCCATAACCCCGGAGTCAATACCCTGGGCATCGCCACCGTATACCGTTTCTGAAGCTTCAGTGTACGCAGAGAGCATCATGGAAGAATTAATCAATGCGTTCGAACACTTGGCGTGGCAAAGCATGAAACGGTGTAAGGCCAACACGCCATCAAGTGGCTGCTACCCGGAAGGTTGCAGAAAACACCGGGCGATGTTAGTGCGGTTGCCTGGCACATGACGAAAGCATCAATACATTTTGTGACCGACAGTTGCGCCCCGGTAGCGGAATATGGCTACCGGCATTGTGTGAACGTTTGAAGTTCACCAACATCGGTCTATTATCACGACTGGCACGTAAACTCGTGAAACAGAGCTAGCAGGGTGTCTACCAAACTGGAGAGTCACTATGCCCATTGAACAAGTATGGTTTGCCCCATTGCTTATTTTACCCGGTGTAGCGTTGTTGATCCTCTCGACTGCCACACGCTATACGCTGATTCATGCTGAGGTACATAATGCACTGGACCAATATAAGAGCGAGGACACGAAATCAATGTTGCACATCCTGTTGGTCAGGTGTGTGCGGTTCCGTAATGCGCTGGTGGCGCTATATGTGAGTGCCGGCCTTCTGGCAGCGGCCTCATTTTTTGGTGGAGCACTCACTCGTTGGCCTGTACTTGGCGATGACATGATGCTGTATCTCAGCGGAGCCGGGATAGTCTGTTTGATCTATGCGCTTTATCAACTGATCCATGAATCCCTGCGTTCGCTGCATGTTATCCGCAGTCATTTGCGCGAAAGAATGTAGCGAGATGTTAATGTGTATGAAATCTAATAATCACCAAGGTTACCAACAGCCAATCTCGGTATCGTCAGTGCCCCACCGTCCTGGAGAGCACGGTGTGGACTGGCACATGGCTCCCGCAATCAGCAATGTGTTATGGCGTGAGGTGAGTCACGACAATGGCAACATCATTACCCAACGGGAACTTTGCAAATGATCGGAAATGTGTCTGGCGGAATTACTCCAGCTTCGTTCGCGATCCAACGTTCCGAGAGCGGTGATGTCTCTGTTGTTTTGACTGGGCACTGGACACTGCGCGGCATGGCCCGCAATGCAGAACCCCTGATCGCGCAACTCCTGCCCTATGGGCGTGACCCGGAAGTACAGTGGGACCTTACCCAGATCGTGTTGCTGGATAGTGCCGGCGCCTACTTTTTGTGGCGGGCCAGCAAGGGCAAGCCACCTCTGCATTTCAAGGCTCGACCCGAGCATCTGGCTCTGTTTCGTCGTTGGGCTGCTAGGGATGTTCCGGACAATCCAGGCGTCATGGCACACAGCGTGTCGCTATGGTCGATACTCTCGTACGGACTGCGTACGGCGGTGAGCCACGGCTATGACTTTATGGCTTTGGTGGGCCAGTTTGTCCTCGATCTTGTATATCTCGTGCAGCATCCAAAACAAATTCCCATTCGGGAAATCTCCGCAACGATTTACAGAACAGGCGTGCGCGCCCTCGGGATTACCGCCATCGTCGGGCTTCTCATCGGCATCGTCGTCAGCTACCTGTCAGCGCTCGAGCTCAAGGCGTTCGGGGCGCAGTCCTTCATCGTGAATATCCTCGGCCTGAGCATCGTGCGCGAGCTTGGGCCGATGTTGGCCGCAATTCTGGTCGCGGGGCGCTCGGGTTCATCCATGACGGCGAGGCTGGGTGTCATGCGCATCACCCAGGAACTGGACGCCATGAATTCCATGGGCATATCTCAGAGCCAGCGTTTGGTATTACCGAAAATTATTGCACTCATTATCGCACTGCCCTTGCTCGTTATATGGACAGACGCTGCGGCACTGCTTGGCGGGATGTTTTCCGCTAACCTGGAGGTGGGCATCAATTTCAGGCAATTCATTGAACTTCTGCCCGGTGTCGTGCCGGTGGTCAATCTCTGGATCGGACTATCCAAAGGGGCAGTATTTGGGCTGGTCGTGGCGTCTATCGCCTGTCATTTCGGTTTACGCATCAAACCGGACACGGAGAGTTTGGCCACTGAAACCACGAATTCCGTGGTAACCGCCATCACACTCGTGATCGTGGTAGATGCGATATTTGCAATAATCTTTCAAGGGGTGGGATTGCCATGAGCGCAGACTGCATCATTGAGCTGGAACACCTATGGACACGGTTTGAGGAACAACTGGTCCATCATGACATTAGTTTGTGTGTAAAACACGGGGAGATTCTGGGTATCGTCGGTGGGTCAGGCAGCGGTAAGACCACGCTGTTGCGTGAAATGATCGGCCTGCAGAGTCCATCCCAAGGCGTTATCCGGATATTTGGCCGAGACTTGAAAAATATCACCCACGCCGATGCGCAAAATCTGCGAAACCGCTGCGGCGTACTGTTTCAAGGTGGCGCACTTTTCAGCACATTGAATGTTTTCGATAACATTGCTGTACCGCTTCGCGAAGCAAATCTTGTGGAAGAAAACATCATTCGGCAACTGGTATGCATAAAACTCAGCATGGTAGGTCTGGAGGTCGGGGCAGCGGGAAAATTTCCAGCCGAGCTCTCCGGTGGCATGGTAAAACGTGCGGCATTGGCACGGGCCCTGGCACTTGAGCCGGAACTGCTGTTCCTGGATGAACCCACGGCTGGACTGGATCCGATTGCAAGTGACAGTTTTGTGGACTTGTTGGGTGAACTGCATCAAGAGCTTGGGTTTACGGTTGTGATGGTGACACATGATCTTGATACCCTGCGTGACCTATGCAGACGGGTTGCCGTGCTTGCCGACGGACAACTGATTGCAGTTGGGCCATTGAAGGAGGTCATGGAAGTAGATCATCCATTCATTCGATCGTTTTTTCATGGTCGTCGTGGTGAACAGGCATTTGTTGGGCAAGAGGAGAAAATCCATGGGTAATCGCACGTATGCTGTTGTGACGGGAATATTTGTACTGGTATTGGGTGGCGCCCTCATCGCCGGAGCCATCTGGTTGAAGGGACCGTCGAATGAAACGCGGCCCTACGTGGTCGTGTCACGCGGAAGTGTGTATGGGTTGATGCCCCAATCCACGGTATTTTTTCGTGGGGTAGCCGCCGGCAGCGTGGAATCCCTCAGTTTCGACCCAAAAGATGCACGCGCTATTCTGGTCCGCATCGAAATCAATCGTGGTGTGCCGATCACCCGCAGTACGGTTGCAACCTTGAACCTGCAAGGGGTGACGGGGTTATCGCAGCTCGAACTCGAAAATACCGAAGCGAACAGTCCACCGCTTTCCACGAGTACCCAATTCCCCGCCAGCATTCCGCTACAGCCCTCTCTCCTCGATGAAATTGGTAAACATGGAATCGATGTAATGAAACAGCTTGATCTCCTGACAACCAATTTGAATAACGTACTCAGCGGAAGCAGCCAAAGGCATATACAGGGCCTGTTGGCGAATGCTGAGATGGCCAGCGCCGAGCTCGTCACACTTGAGCAGCACCTGGACCGCGCCGCTGAGCTGATGCCGGACCTTGCCCGACATTCAACCCAGACTTTAAAGCATGTAGACGCGTTACTCACAAATCTTGATGAGTTGAGCGTCTCATTACAGCATCTTAGCCAAAATGGTCAAACGGCAACCGGTGAAATGATGTCTAACACGCTACCCGCTCTTAATCAGACTCTGTACCAGTTGAGTAGAGCTGCAACGGATATCCATCGCTTGAGCGTTGGCATCACCAATGACCCACAGCGCCTTTTATTGGGGCCTCAGCGACTACTCCCGGGCCCCGGGGAACCTGGCTATAAAGGTCCAATGCCATGAAATCATTCATATCCATGTTACGCACTCTGCCGCTAATCATGCTGCTTTCAGCGTGCAGTATTCTGTCCCAGGCCCCCTTACGCGCGGTGTACGACTTGGGCCCCCCGCCCGCTATCAGTTCTGGTTCACCTCCGACAGTTTTTGTGAAAGTTGGCTCGGTGACGGAGCCGGAATCGTTATCGACCACTGATATTCACTATCGGCTGCTTTATGATGATCCGCAGCAATTAAGAAGCTATGCCGACAGTCAGTGGGCAGGATCAGCAGGGGAATTGATTCAAGGCCGGATCGAGAGCGCACTGCCTGATGTGCAGGTGACGTCAACATCTCGCGACACTCAGTACATCCTAGATCTGCACGTGCAGACATTTGAGCAGGTCTTCATCTCACCGATGTCTGCATACGATGATCTGCAGGTTCGCGTGGTGTTACGTGCCACTCCTGATAATAGAGTGATTGCGGAACATCTCTTTTCGTTTCGTCAACCGTGTGCTTTGAATGCGCATGGTGCCGCCGAGGGCCTGTCTGCTTTGACCGATCAGTTTACGACGTCGCTACTCAAGTGGATACAGTTATCGTCGGCTACCAGATAGTTTTCAATCGAGAAATCATACACATCGCATTCTATTGCCGCGCGAAGCGCAACACGCGGTGACCGGCCAGATCATCATCATCTGTACTGCGCCAGAGGATGTAATCATAACTGGGCTAATGACCAATAGCCTGCGCCAAGTCAGCAAAGGAAGACTCGGCACAAATGGACTCGATATGTATGCCCAGGCTCCGCTGCAGCCTGGATGCAGAAATGATCCCACGAATTCGCCATTTATCCGAATACTGATCGACGACAAGAATGTGCGTCAAACATGATGCCTGAGAGAGCGACGCCACATCAGCCATGGAAGCGGTATTTAAGTTATCCATGGTGAGAACGCGTAATTCTGAAATCGGCGTCATGATATCCCTGACATGTATGTCGCCGCGAGCCTTGATATCCGTGGGGTGGTCCGTCTTTTGCAAAAATTGCAAGGGACGCTCGCCCTGGATATCGTAGGAGGTGATGAGCCCGGCAATATCACTCGCGTCCCCGGAAACCAGCAGCGCACGCACGCCGCGGAACATCATGTCACGCAAGGCATCGTCAATGGTGCGTGATGCATTGATGGTTGCGGGGCCAAGTGTCTGGAAATCCGTCATCGCCAGGATTCCTGGATCGGATGGAAGCCGTAGCGTCTCTGAAGCGGGTAGGCTCGCAAGCGCGACGGGTACCGGGCAGTGATCCAGTTTTAAAACCTGTTTTGCATTGTTTGACATTGAATAGACTCCTGAATGCATGTGTGTAGGCTATTTAGCGCGAATGGTAATCAACCATTCTGGCACGATCACCAGTGCTCGGAATTGCAAGCTCTGACCGCAGCTTGTACGCGATCGCATGGGCGCAGGCGTGTTTACAACAAAGAGACTGACGTGGCAGAAATCAGTGCCATGTGTTGTGTTAACGGTTCACGGTGTTGTACCGGGCTGCCAGGCGTGCGGGATCCGCACCGCAAAAATAGGCCAGACGTAAATGCCACATGAGAAGAATGGTGCGGAGCACGCCACGGCTTTCCCATCGCCGGCTTGAGGTAATTACCTTTTCACGCAAGCATACGGGCGGTCCTTCGCGTGCTTTCAAGCGCCGGCTCAATTCCACATCCTCCATCAACGGAATGTCCGGGAATCCGCCGCAGGCGAGGAAGGCATCACGCCGCACGCTGATGGCATGATCGCCTGTAACGATACCGGTCAGCCGTGACCGCGCATTCATGAGCGCCGCTACGACCCTGAGGAGCCACTGCGTGCTGGTAAGGCTGACATCAAAGTGCGTCCAAGCCACGCCGTCCTCGAACGCATCGGCAATCACGCTCACCGCGTTTGGCGGGAGCCGCGTGTCGGCATGCACAAAAACAAGCACTTCACCCACCGCGGTCTGCGCGCCCGCATTCATTTGCTGGGCGCGCCCACACGCTGTCCGCAACACCCGATCAGACAAAGGCTGGGCGATGGTCACGGTGCCATCGCTGCTACCCCCATCGACGACAATGACTTCGTGGCCTGCCGCACGAAATGGCCATAAGGCCTCCAGGGTCTCACTGATTGCCGTGGCTTCATTCAGCGCCGGGACTATGACCGAGATGCGCATACGGGGCGCTAAGCCGTTTTGTCCAGACGCTCGCTCGCAAATGCGGCGTCGAGCGGCGTGTGGGCGATGTGGTTCGTGTAATTGGACAATGTTTTGAGGCCAATCGCCAGGATCACTTCCAGAATCTGGTTGTGCCCGTATCCAGCCGAAAGGAATACTTCGATATCCCTTGCTTCAGGGAACCCCCGCGTCTTGACGACAGTAATTGCGAACCGGCGCAGTACCTCAAGTTTCGCGTCTTTAAGGGGCCGTTCCGTGCGTACGGACTCCACAATCTCGGCCGTGGCGCCCGCGCGCTTGGCACCGGCGCTGTGGACCGCCACGCAATAGTGGCAATGATTTTCTGCGCTAACGATCAGCAGCAGAATCTGCTGCTCCAATGGGGACAAGCTGGTTTCAGTGAGCAGCTTTGACAGTGTCACATAGCCCTTGAGCAGGGGTGGCGCATTGGCCATCACGCCCATGAGATTGGGTACGAAACCATACTTTTGATTGATCTGCGCGAGGATCTCGCGGCCAGCTAGCGGTGCAGTATCGAGAGTATGGACGGGAAATAGCTCAGACATGTGATTCTCCTGGAGTTAGTGATCGTAAGTGAGTCAGTGTGACTGACGTGCTGGTTGCCCGCAGCGCGCCGCCGCAACTGCTGCCCTGGCCGGCGGTGCAGCCATAGCAGTGCTGCGCAACGGCTATCGGAGCACCTGTGACATCAGTCCCCATGAGCGATTCTAAATGCGTGCGCTCACTACCACGTGCCCCCAGAGGTATATTCAGCATCTGGTTGAAGTCACAGTCGTATACATAGCCTTGCCAGTCCACGCTGATGAGGGTCCGGCACATCACATTGGCCAGGTTGGCCGGCTGGTGGGCGTTTTTGAGCAGCGTGAGATAGGGTGTGAACTGCTTTTTTGAAACCAGGATGCTGCCGAAACGTCCGATTGGCATGTTGGCGATGACGAACAGCTCATTAAATACGATGCGGTGTTCCTGCCACAGACGTCGCTGGTATTCCGTCTTGAGGTTTGTCTGGTTGGGCGGCAGCGAGGCGCCCTGCGGATTGAATACCAGGTGCAACTGCAGGCCCGTGTCCGGATGTCCGTAGCCGAGCTTGTTGAGTTGCTTGAGGGCACGGATGCTGGCATCGAACGTTCCCTTGCCACGCTGCGTATCTACGTTGTCTTCTGTGTAGCAGGGCAACGAGGCTACGATTTCCACCCGGTGGGCCGCGAGGAAATCCGCCATATCCTCATAGCCGGGGTCCTCCAGGATGGTGAGGTTGCAGCGGTCCATCACCCGTCGCTTGAGTTTGTGTGCCTCAGTCACGAGCCGTGGGAAATGCAGGTTCATCTCAGGCGCGCCTCCGGTGATATCGAGGAGTTCAATGCCGGGATGTCGGGCGACGAACTCCAATACTGTATCTACGGTGTCACTGTCCATCTCCTCGGTCCGATTGGGCCCGGCGCTGACATGGCAATGTAGACAGCTCTGGTTGCAGCGGTACCCCAAGTTGATTTGCAGGGTCTTGAGCGTGATCCGACGCAGAGGCGGAAAATCAGTTTTTGCCAGCAAAGGTTGTATGGCATGCATGATTCAGCGTTCCTCTTCAATGGGTATTGCGATGTGCAGGAAATGACGGATGATAATGGGCAACAACGCGAGCAGCGCCAGCAATACCAGCGCCAGCAGTGTCGGGATGGAGACGAGATCGTGGGCCGTATCGATGTGTGCGATATTGGCGCCCACATTCGCATACACGAATGACCCGGGGATAATACCGATAAGCGTGAATAACAGGACGCGGCGGGCCCGTATATTGGTCAGAGCCAGCGCTATGTTGACGAGCCAAAACGGAAACAACGGTACGAGTCGCAACACCAGCACGTAGCTATCCGCATGGCGGTCGAAGCTGGTGAGCAGGCGTTTTATCCTGGGGTGGGTGTGGATACGTGAACGTACAAAGTCCATGGCCAGGTAGCGGATGAGCAGCAGCGCTAGCGTGGTTCCGATGGACGCCGAGATCACGACCACGGCGGTACCCAGCCAACGGCCGAACAGCATGCCGCATAGGAGCGTGAGCACGTCGGCGATGGGAATGCTGAGTGCAACCAAAACAATGTACAAGGACATCGAGACTAAGAGCGCGACAACAAAGTGCGCATCCACGAATGTCAGCAGGCTGTTGCGGTGCGCCTTGAGTTGCGCAATTGTGAGCCAGTGATCTGCGCCTGAGGCATAAATGACCGCCACGATGCCAACGAGCGCCAGCAATACCAATAATCGGATCATGATTCGGCGGTTCATGTCGAACCGTGCAACCCGAAAATGCGCTTAATCCAACGACGGCCCGCAGGCGTAAGCCTACGCTTTAAGCGCATGTCCGCCGCGAAACGGTTAGCCTGCGAATAGGTGGGGTAAACATGGATCACGGCGGAAATATCCTTGAGGTGCAATCCGTGGCGCAGCGCAAGGGCATATTCATGGATCAATTCGCCGGCATGCGCCCCCACGATGGCGGCGCCCAGCAGCTTACCGCGCGGGTTGGCGATGACCTTGACGAAACCCGTCATGCTGCGATCCGTGATCGCGCGATCGACAGAGCTGAAAGGCACCCTGAAGACCTCGTGGCGTACACCCGTCTGAACCGCTTCGGCCTCTGACAGGCCAACGCGTGCTACTTCCGGATCTGTGAATGTACACCAGGGCACCACACGATTTTCCACTTTCGCAGGGATACGAAATATGATGTTGCGCAGCACGATGCCGGCCTGATGTTCCGCCATATGGGTGAACCGGTATGGACCCACCACGTCTCCGCAGGCGTAAATATGCTTTTGATGGGTACGTAACCGGGTGTCCACCGGCAGGCGGCCCTCGACAGTATGTAAACCTGCCGCTTCCAGATTGAGTCCTTCGAGCCGCGGGCGTCGCCCGGTGGCCACGAGCAGATGGCTGCCCTCGACGAGCAAAGTGTGGTTGTCGGCAAGTACCTGAAGACTGATGCCAGCCGAGGACTTCGCAGCCCGCTCCGCGCGGCTCCCACATATGATCTTGACCCCATCAACCTCAAGGGCTTTCTGCACCGCGTTGGCCACATCGGTATCTTCCCGTGGCAGCACGTGCGGTGCCGCTTGAACGACGGTCACCGTGCTACCGAGACGGGAGAATGCCTGAGCAAGTTCCAACCCGATCGGGCCGCCCCCCAGAACGACAAGATGTGGCACCGGCTCGCACACTGCGAAGATATTTTCGTTGGTGAGGATCGGTAACTCTCCAAGCCCGGGCACCGGTGGTAGCAAAGGCTCCGATCCGGTCGCGATTACGAACCAGCGGGCGCTGAGCATGCACCCGGATATGTCCACAGCATGAGGAGCGGTAAATCGTGCATCGCCGGCGATGACTTCGACGCCCATGGCGTGGTATCGCTCCGGGCTGTCATGCGGCGCGATTTCGCGGATGACATCGCGCACGTGCTTCATGACAGACCCGAGATCGACTGAGCCAGTTGTCGGACCTAAGCCAAATTCAGCGCCTCTGCGCATCAGCATGGCCACCTCGGCTGAGCGCAGCAAGGCCTTGCTGGGTACGCAGCCACTATTGAGGCACTCGCCGCCCATGCGCGCCCGCTCGATCAGGGCAACCCGAGCGCCCAGCTGCGCGGCCCCCGCGGCGGTCACCAGACCGGCGCTGCCGCCGCCGATCACGCACAGATCGTATTCATACCGGCTCAAGGTGATAACTCCTGCACGGGGTAATTTCTCATTTTAGTGTCTAACACATAGTAGTCGCTGCAGCGGGAATACCCTTACAAAAGCGTAATCTGGGATACCTTTGGCCGACCAAGGACAGATAGGCTGTAGCAACCGACAAGACATTATTTTTTTCGTAAAGAGCGAAACGCTAACCTAAGGAGGACTTGATGGCTTATCTTGAACCTCTGCCGCCGGATACCCACCCGGAACTGGAAGCGGAGTTCGCCGTATTCCGGCGCATCCTCGGCTTCGTGCCCAACAGCCTGCTGACCCTGCAACGGCGTCCCGCCATCGTGCAGGGCTTCAGCGTGCTCACCCAGGCGGTCATGGATCCGAACGGCAGCGTGGATCCCGGCTTCAAGCGGCTGCTGGCGCATCTCGCGAGCCGCGCCGCCGGTTGCCAGTATTGCGAGGCCCATTCGCTGATCGCCGCAGGCCTACACGGTATCCGCGAGGAAAAGATCGCGGCTATCTGGGAATACCCAAGCAGTCCGTTGTTCACCGAGGCCGAGCGCGCGGCCCTGGATTTCGCGCTGGCCGCAGGTGCGGTACCTAATGCCGTGGATGCAGCCCTGATGCAGCGCCTGCGCCGGCATTGGGATGACGATCAGATCGTCGAGATGCTGGCGGCCATCTGCCTGTATGGTTTCCTGAACCGCTGGAACGATTCCATGGCCACGTCCCTGGAAGAGCCGGCGAGATTGATGGGCGAGAAAGTGCTGCGCAAGGGCGGCTGGACCGGCGGCAAACACTTGACGGATGAGTAGGGGATAACGCTTGCTGTTACTCAGCGCTGCGCACCCAGAAAAAACTCTGTAAGGTTCATGCGTTCATTCCGACGAAAGGCTGAGGTGAATTCCACGTGGAATTTTTGATATCTGTTTCCTATGCGCACACCCCAGTGCGCAAATCCGGCCCCCTCTCTCCCTTGGGACGCCGGTCGGGCGACATCCCAATGCCCGTAACTTGCCGGCGCACCGCGCCATCCCCGCGATGCGCCGGCCTTTCTAACTTTAATAAACCACCCCGTCCGAAGTACGGTGGGGTGTCGCTGGCAGCGGTGCGCACAATTTTGTAATTCATTTAGGTACTGCTGGGTCTCTGCTAGCAGGATTCAATCATTTGCATGCATTCATCAAGAGGCGACATGAGAACTCTTCTGCAACGGCTTGATAATGCTTCATGGAATCGTTTCCACACCCTCATCACCGTGGTGCTGGGCATCGGATGGTTGCTGGATTCGTTCGAAGTCACGCTCATCAATAACGTTGTTGGCGTGGTCCGGGATCAGTGGCATCTTTCGAACTTGCAAGCATCCTGGATTTTGAGTATCTGGTTCATCGGTCTCATGATCGGAGCGTCCATCTTCGGTTATCTGGCCGATCGCTTCGGGCGTAAGCGCCTATTCATCTATACGCTGCTGCTCTACGGCACGTTCACGTTTCTGACCGCGTTTGCACCGAATTATGCCGTGTTGTTGGCACTCCGGTTCTTGACTGCCATCGGAGTGGGCGCGGAATACGCGGCCGTCAATGCAGCGATCAGCGAATTCGTCCCCGGTCGTTACCGGGGCACAGCCAATGCCATGGTGATGAATTTCTGGTCATTGGGTGCGATTATCGCCGCGCTCTTGTCCCTGTATGTGCTAACCATGTTGCCACCCACGTTGGGCTGGCGCATGGCGTTTGGTTTTGGCGCATTGATTGCTCTTAGCACAATTGTTTTGCGTCGTTATATTCCAGAATCGCCCCGCTGGCTGCTGTCACAGAACAACCGGGCGGCAGCGGAAGAGATTATTGAGCAGATAGATTCCCACACACCGTCCATGAAATTAAGCAAAAAATATCAGCGTCTGCCCGGACCCAGCCGAAGCATGTGGAGTAGTACCCGGGAGTTGGTGACGCGCTATCCCGGGCGTCTAGCGTTCGGTTGTTTGTTGGATTTTTCTGAAGCCTCCGGTTACTACGGCATGTTCGCATTCCTGCCGCTTTTCATTCTACCCACTTTGCACGTGCAGGCCCGCTCAGTACCACTTTTCTACCTCATTGGCGGCATCGGGGCGCTGGTGGGAGGACTAATTGTGACTGTGCTTCTGGATCGCCTGGGAAGAAAGCTAACGGTGACGCTGTTCTATAGCCTGTCCGTCATCGGGGTACTTATTTTGGCGGCTGCGAGTGTGCAGGGGAGCGATTCTGCAGTACTCGCGGCATTTACCTTGGCTAATGTCTTTGCCACTGGGAGCTGGGTATCCGCATACCCCACCTTCACTGAACTTTTCCCGACCCATCTGCGATCAACGGGTGTCGGACTGTCCGTATCCTTTGGGCGCATCGGTGCATTTGCCGCGCCATTTGCTTTAACGCTGATTGCTACCCATTACGGCATGCTGCCGGCACTGTGGTTGCTCGCCAGCTACTGGGGAATTGGTGTCGTCACCATGCTCATTTGGGCCGTTTTCGGTACCGAAGCCAAAGGTAAAACGCTCGAAGAACTGGCAGCTACGAATTAAGGCACCGGCGTTATCAAAAGTTCAAATATTGAAATAAGGACATAAGTCTATGCGCACACACGGTTGTCGTATGCCTGCCAGGTCACTGTACAGGCAATATCTGATGCTGATCCTATTGACCGTATTGGCGATTCATGGAACCCAGGCACTGGCTTCCGGTATTCCATCGGCCATCATTGGGCCGCATGAGTACGATTTGCCGCTACACTTCTCGCCGATCAATGAATTCGTGGAGTACGGTTACTGGAATAACGATAATCGTTCTTTTGGACCCTCGGGTTCACAAATTCCTGGGCCAGGAACCAATACCTACGTTGGGTTATCCAAGTTTGCGCATCTATTCACAGTCGATTCCATGCCAAGCCTCGGTTGGGAAGTCGAGGTACTCGTGCCTGAAATCCGTATCGAGGGCAGTCAGTATGCAGCTTCAGGACTTGGAGATCCCGTCGCGGGCGCCGTCGTCTGGTGGAAACCGACTAACACCAGCACGTTGGGGTTCGATTCATTCATACAGGCGCCGTTTGGTAACAGTGCGGTGACCGGCAATTACTGGGCGAACATCTCGAGTTTTATCTTCGATTACAACGTAAACGGCTTCAATTTGGATGGTGATGCCGGCTTGGTATGGGCAGGCACGCGACACCAGACCGGGGTGCCGGACACACGACCCGGGAATACTGTTTTCACGAATCTGCGTATCGCCTATCAGGTCACCTCCCGCATTGAGCCATTTCTGGCTTTTGATTATCAACACACTTCAGCGACACAGGGTGCCGCAGGCCAGTCTGTGGCTAATTCCGAGAGCCAGGAGTTCAGTGCCGGCCTCGGAGTCATGTGGCACATCGCCGCGAATTCTTCGTTCACCGCCAATTATGACCGTGGGCTATCCGGTCGCAACACCATCCGCACCGATGCCGTTTATGCCCGCTACGTTTACAGCTGGTAGCCGTACGCATCCCGCGGACAGCCGTATGGTTGCCGGCCGAGTTTGCCCCTTGCATTACCGTTATACGCCGGAGGTGTTCGCGCACGACGCGGAATTTGAAGCACAAACCCTGTATGTCGTGGGAGGCTTATATGGCAACCCCGAGGCACTTGTGGAAGTGCTGAGGATGGTCAGGCTGGAACCTTCGCCGCATTCAGTACGGGTGGTGTTCAATGGCGACTTCAACTGGTTCAATATTGATCCGCACGATTTCCGTTTCATCAATGAGGCGGTGTTGGCGCACGATGCCATGCTCGGCAACGTGGAACTGGAAATCGCCCACCCCCAGCCCGATGACGGTTGTGGTTGTGCCTATCCGGAGTATGTGAGCGAGGGGATGGTGCATCGTTCCAATGCGATCATGGACAAGCTGCAACATACGGCTATCGGCTATCCCAGTGTTCGTTCGGCCCTAGGCAGACTGCCCATGCAGCGTGTGGTTAGTGTCGGCGGCGAACGCATCGGCATTCTGCATGGTGACCCGGAGTCGCTGGCAGGGTGGAACTTCGCGGTAGAAAATATGGAGCCATCGAACGAAAAACTTCGCGCCCGGTTGGGCAGCTCGAAAGACCTAAGCACACCAATTAAGCAGGTGTTGGATTATTTTCGACGCGCACAGGTGAATATCTTTGCCAGTAGTCATACGTGTTTGCCATTCGCCCAAATATTCGAAGGAGATAGGCAAGCGCGATTGGTCATCAATAATGGCTCTGCCGGTATGCCCAATTTTAGGAATACGCAGTTTGGGGTTGCAACCCGCATCTCAGCCAACACCGCCATTCCGCAGTCCAGCCTCTATGGTGTGCAGCTTCGCACAGTGCGCTGTGATGCGATTGCCATCGAGTACGATCATGCGGCCTGGGTACGCCGTTTTCGCAGTCAGTGGCCGGAAGGCTCACCCGCTGACAGGAGTTATTTTGGCCGCATTTTAAATGGCCAGGATTTCTCCATTACCGAGGCGTTGCGACACGGCATCCATATTTCACGACACTGACTTGGATCATTGCTGGTAGCGGCTAATGGGTACCTCGAATAATTGCACAAAATGCAACTTGTGCACGCGCACCTTGTCTGAATTTGTAGTAAATCAGCACCGGGGATGTACGCCATGATGATGCAAAGTGGATTTTTTGATTTGCAGAATCGGTATGAGAAATTGAGCGCGCTTGGAGATCCGCTAGACGTCATCAATAGCGTGGTGAAGTGGGAGCAGTTCCGGCCGATACTGAAGAGGACGCTGAAGAAGTCACGCAAGAGCAACGCCGGACGCAAGTCGTATGATGCGGTGCTGATGTTCAAGGTGCTGGTGTTACAGAGCTTGTACAATCTGAGCGACGAGCAGACCGAGTATCAGATCCGGGACCGGTTCTCATTCCTGCGGTTTCTGGGACTGACGCCGGAGTCAGCGGTACCGGATGCGACGACCGTATGGCTATTTCGGGAGAGTCTGAAGGACGCCGAGGTGATGGAGAAGCTGTTTGCCCGTTTCGAGGGCTACCTGACCAATCTCGGCTACCAGGCCCAGAAAGGCACGGTGGTGGATGCCCGAATCGTGGAGGTACCGAAGCAGCGCAATACCCGGAGCGAGAACCAGACGCTGAAAGACGGCTTGATTCCCGCCAAGTGGGTGAGTAAGCCGGCGAAGCTCGCCCAGAAGGATATCGAGGCGCGCTGGACGCAGAAGCACGGCAAGAACTTCTATGGTTACAAGAACCACATCGCCATCGACGTGAAGCACAAGCTGGTGCGGGGCTATGCCGTCACCCCGGCCTCAACTCACGACAGCCAAGTGTTTGAGTCTCTGCTCGACGCCCCCAATACCCGCGCGGCCGTGTGGGCGGATTCGGCCTATGCCTCGGAACGGACGAACCGCCGCCTCAAGCAACTCGGCGTCCAGAACCATGTGCATGAGCGCCCTTGGCGGGAGCAGACTCTGACTAAAGCCCAACGTCGGCGTAACCGCGCCCGCTCGCGCATCCGCGCACGGGTGGAGCATGTGTTCGGGCATCAGGTGACAGCGATGCGGCAGACCATCTTGCGAACCATAGGTCGGGCGCGAGCTGAGGTCAAGATCGGACTCTCGAATCTGGCGTATAACATGAGTCGACTCGGGCAACTCGAGCGGCTCTCCGCCTGATGGCGGATAATCCAAGGATGAGTGTGCGGGCGGGAGTGAAACTGATCACGCATTTGATGAAACGCGACTCGTGATAACCTGAAATTCCAACACTCAGCCAGTGCGGTACATCAACTCATTCAAAAATGCGGATTATTCGAGATTCCCTAATGTCTTCATCATGTATTTTCAATATCAGCGGTCATTATCCGTGGAAACAATTCGATTGGCGATCGAAACTAAATTGTTGTCAATGATATCGGGTACGGCGAGCACGGCGCTTCGCGGCAGGCCGGGTCGGACCACGAAAGCCGCCCGGCATCCGGCATGTAAAGCGCCCGCCACATCCCAGTCGTGCGCAGCTACCATGCACATTGCAGCCGGCGCGATGCCAAAGTGGTCGGCCGCCATGCGGTAGGGTTCGATGGCTGGCTTATAACGCTGTACCGCATGTACCGACAGGATGGCGCGAAAATACTCGGCAAGCCCCGCATTGCTGATCTGGGTCTGCGCGGTGTCAGGCGGGGAATTGGTGAGGCAGGCGAGTTGGAAGCCGGCAGAGCGCAGGCGATCCAGCGCTGGACGGACATCGGTATGCGCGGGCAGTGTGCGCAGCCCCGCCAGGATTGCCGACCGGGCCTCTGGACCTGGTGCTTTGCCATGCATCGCCGACACGGTGTCCAGCGCATGGCCGGCAAGCACGTCGAAAGGGAGGTACCCGCCAAGCAGATTGGTGAGCAGCGTAGTGCGTAACAGTTCAGCGAACCACGTGCGGCGCAACGCTTTGTCGCCGAGCATGCGCTCGAATATCGGGTCCAGCGCCCGCAAATCCAGCAGTGTTTCATTAACGTCAAAAACTATCAGCGAAATATGCATGATAATCCACCTTGAAGATGAGAGGCGCTAGGCAGTGTTTCCACAAAATAACCTACCTGAATTATGCCAGCTTGCCATTTTCTAACGCTTGGTCTCATACGCCGCATGGAGCTAGGCGGTCAATTAACCTGCTGACGTCGAGGAGTCGAAATCGATGTACTCCCCCTGCCTTACTCCCACCAAGAGGCGTTGGCTAGGGCGCGCCTGCGTGTCCCGCAACCGGTAGGAAATACCCAAGGCATCATGTGGCGCAATCCAGAATTCAAAAACCGGATGTTTATTAGACTAGCCATGCGGATCAGCGGCTATCCAGCCGGTCCAGAATCGGGCAGTTGTCAGAGTTCCCGAAACACAGGTTCAACAGCAGCGTTAACTCCGCCTCCATCGTCTTTAAAGTACTGATCTGCTTTTGTATATCTTCGCATTTGCGCTGAGCCATGGTGCGAGTGGCCTTGCTGGATTTGAGCGGATTCTCGCGCAATTTCAGCAACTGACCGATTTCAGCAAGGCTAAAGCCAATACCCTGGGCGTGCTGCACGAACTTGAGCCGCGCCACGTCCTTTTCTGAGTATGTCCGTCTGCCCGATTGGTTTTTACCAACCCGCGGCACCAGTCCGATTTTCTCGTAGTAGCGGAGCGTGTCAGCGGAGAGACCGAGTACTTCTGCGGTTTTACCGATTAGCTGCTCCATGATCAGTCCTCTTTCTTGAGTTGGCTGTTGAACAAAGCGCGCAAGGCTTTCTTTTCCCACCGAACAGTGGGCAGGAGCTTTCCTGAGACTGCAATCGCTGGCGTTGCCGTCACGCCCAATTCCACCGCACGCTCCAGGTGCTCGATGACGTTTCGTTCCTGATAGCGGACGGCGTTTGCCGGTAGTGCCGAAATTGCCGCCTGAACATGCTCGCGTGCCGCGTGGCAACGCGGGCAGTAAGATGAAAAGAATAACTCAACATTGAGCGGCATACCAGAGATTCCGCACTTCACAACCTAAAGTGTATTCCAAGCGGCGCCCTTCGTCATCGGATCCCGGGGTTGCTCGCAGTGGGTGATGAAGTTGCGTACTCGCAGCAATGGTCCGCAGGCCCCAACAGCAATCCTTATGTCATCACCGAATGTCCGTTCGGACGGCTGCACGCTGATGACTTGCTCAGACCTTTGCATGCGACGCGTCACTGTCGACAATCCGGCCATCCATGATCTGGATAACGCGGTCAACCTCGCTGATCAAGCGGTGATCGTGCGTAACCACCAGCACCGCCGTGTTGCGCTGTCTGGAAACCTGGCGCAGCAGGCGCATCACGCTCAAGGCCCGATCCGTGTCGAGACTCGCTGTTGGCTCATCAGCCAGGATGATCTTTGGATTGTTGGCGAGCGCACGAGCGATGGCCACTCGTTGCTGCTCGCCCCCGGAGAGCTGACTGGGATGCAAGTCGGCACGCTCGGCGACACCGAGATACCCAAGCAAGTCGAGTGCACGCGCTTCTGCCTGCCGGCTGCTAATCCCAACCAGACTCAGCGGCAATAGCACGTTCTCCTTGGCTGTTAGGAATGGAATCAGGTTGGGGGACTGGAATATAAAGCCCGTTGTCTCGCGCCGCAGACGTGCCAGATTGGGCTGCTTTCCGCTATAAATGTCTTTTCCATCGAGCAGAAGGCGCCCTTCACTCGGCTCGGTCACCAGACCCAGAATAGTGAGCAGCGTGGTCTTGCCCGAACCGCTTGGACCCATGATGGCCAACAAGTCTCCCGGCCAGACGTCAAGATCTACGCCTTTGAGCGCTTCCACGCGGGTGTGTCCCTCGCCGTACACTTTGACTAGCTGCTCGGCCCGGATCGCATATTCCATATTCGGTGTGTCCATCATGCCCATGTCTAGCCCGTTGCAAGTACGCTGCGCGCATCCACATTCATTGCACGCCGGACGGCGAGGATGCTGGCCACAACAGCCACCAGGCTCATCGCCAACAACATCTGCGCGATATCTCCGGAGGTGGCTACGACGCGACGAGGGAAATAGGGCTCAATCAACAACTCCAACGTACTACCTAGCAGGGTTCCGACGACACCCATGAACAGGGCCTCCTCGAGGATCATCCGATAGACGATTCCGCCAGGCGCCCCGAGCAGCTTGAGCACGGCGATCTCATGCAGTTTGTCGAGTGTGAAATTGTAGATAATCAGCCCGATCACGATCCCCGCGATCAGGACGAGGATGTCGCGAAACAAGGCCAACTGAAACAGGATCAGGCGGTTCGATCCCATCAACTGCAGGTTGATGGCCTGGGCAGCCGTATAAACTTGCAGATGTTGCCAGTGGGTGATGCGGTCAGCGACTTCTCTGGCCGAGAAGCCGGGAAGCAGCTTGACGGCGATGGCATTGATAAACAGCGTGCTCTCCACCGATGCCGCTGCCTTGTTGGCCAACGGCACCACCAGGCGTGGCTGCGTGACCGCCAGATCGGTGAACCCCGACACGGCGCGAGGTAATTGACTGCGCAACAAGTTGGGATCTTGCTGAAAGATGATGTTCTGAGCGTCCAGCAATGTAGTGTAGATCACGGGATCGGCGGTGAAACCGACCATATTCTTGGTCAGACCGACTACCGTGTAATCGAAATTGCCCAAACGCAGCTGCTGTCCGACGTGTAAGCCGGTTTTGACGTCAGCCACAACCTCGTAGTGGCTTGCCTCGATTCCGCGCCCGGCGACAATGTCAGGGGGTCCGCCGATTTTGCCGGGCTCGTATCCGATTACGATAAACCGCTGCAGCTTCGGCATGGCCATCCAGCCAGGCTTTACCATGGTGGCGGTGTTGAGCAGTGCGTTCACATACATAAATTTCATGAGTCTCGTGGGCTGCGGCATGACGTTCACGTGCTCCCAGGCGGTCGCCAGTGGGCTTGCTTGTGCCACGCCGGGCATCACGGCGATGGCGTGGTAAATTTGTTCCGGCAGGCGGGAGATTTCCACGAACGGGCCCAGCGTCCCTCCCTGGGGATGCGCCCCATACGCCTGGACCACCCAAAGATCCGCGCCGGTTTTTTCGATGATCATCGCGGAGTCCAGGATGACGCCGCGGATGATACCGCCGATCGCGACGACCACCATGATCAGCAATGACACGCCGATGGTGGAACTGAAGAATTTGAACCGGTGATAATTAACATCTTTGATCGCGAGGTTCATTGCATCGATCCCATCGTCGGTTCACTTTTCATGAGGACCGGATGAACGGTTTCCCCGGGCCGCAGCCCCATCGGCATTAGCACAACGTGATCGCCGGGATGAAATGGGCCCGAGACCGCCACCATCGAAGTCCGGGGGCTGCGGGCCAAAACGGTCACGCGCTCGCGGCTGAGCCGGTCCTTGGCGTCAACGACAAAAACGAAAAGGTCGTTGCCCATCGGCGCGAGCGCCGTCTGCGGCACGAGCAATGTGTCACGCGCCTCTCCCGTCCGGACATAAACATTGGCCCATTGGCCAAGCTGGAACTGGTCGGGCGGGATGCGGAAGGCGACCTCCGCCACCATTTCTTCGGTCGCCGCGTCGGCCCGCGGCCGGATACGCAGGACATACCCTGTCAAAGGTTGGTTCTCGCGACCACGCAGAATGACCGTCGCGGCTGCGCCTTTATGGACATCGCCCGTGAAATTCTGGTCGATGTAGGTATCCACGTAGATCAAGCGGGTGTCGGCCACGGTGAACATCGGCTGACCCGGCACCACGGAAGCGCCGGGCACGACCCAGCGTTTGACTACTATCCCGTCCAACAGCGATGGGATCTGCGTCAGGGACAGATTGTATTGGACAACTCCGAGCTCGGCTTTGGCGGCTTGCATCGCACTCTGCGCCACGGCATAGCGTTCCTGGTATTGCTGCAAATCCTCGACGCCCACCGCGCCGGAACCTACCAGGTCTTTCTCCCGGTTCCACTCGCGTTGTTGTTCACGGGCCGTTGCAACGGCTGCGGTGAGGCGCGCCTGCGCAGCGGCAACTTCATGGCGCAGATCGGTCTGGTCAAGGCTGGCGAGGATTTGATTGGGCTTCACGATATCGCCTTCGTCGGCGAAGACCTTTTCAACCCGGCCGGTGATCTTCGAAGCAACGTTCGCCAGCGCGTCTGCCGTCACGGTCCCGGTGCCTTCGACCTCGGCAGTCACGTTGCCGCGTTTCACTTCCGCCACCGTGACCCGCGGCGCTGAGAATACGGTGAGCCGAAGAACTAACGCGATCGCGATTAAGATGAGCAGAGTCACCGCAATGCGACGGCCTCGCCGTGCGCCGATCCGACGACCGCTCGGTTGAATCCCTGGTGCCTTGTTCGCCGCCGGGGTGATGGATCGCAGCACTGCGACAAGCTTATGGATAAACGGCCTCATTTAGCTATCCTCACTAATTCTTGATGTGATTTTGGTACATTGGGCCGGCTGCCGGGTCGGGATCTCGGACCGGGCGAGTAACCTTGTCAGCCTGACCAAGCCGCTCGCGGCAATCTCCGCACAAGGACGGGTCATTCCACCAACCGCCGCCCATGGCGACGAAGAGTTGGGTGCTGTCGAGATAACGCTGGGTCCTGGCTTGGACGTAGCCAAGGCGGGCGAACTGATAATCGCGCTCGCCGTCGAGCACTGGGAGCAAACCCGTTTTGCCGTCGGCGTAGCGCAGCCGCTGCAAGTTCAGCGTTGCGGTGGTCGCATCAAGCGCACGGCGTCTGGCCCGAACCAGCTCTGCGTCATGGTCGAGCGCGTGCAGAAGGTCTGCGACTTGGCCCAGACCCTCGAGCACCGTCTGCCGGTACAACGCGAGCGCGGAACGGAATTGATCGATGGCCGCCTGCTTCTGGGCGCTCAGCGCGCCGCCGTGAAAGATCGGCGCGGTGAGTCCTCCAAACAGAGACCAGACCAGGCTGGATCCCTCGCTCAGCGTGTTCGTGGCAAGGGCGGCGGTACCGACCGAGGCCGACAAGGTGAAATTCGGATACATCTCGGCATCGGCGACACCAACGTCAGCGCTGGCGGCGTGCAATCTGGCCTCCGCCGCAAGGATATCGGGCCGCTCCTCGACCAGCACAGAGGGCAGGCTGATGGACAGGTCGGCCGGTAATGTGAAATCAGCCAGATCGAAAGCCGGCGGGGTCCACTCCGCCGGGGGCTTGCCGACCAGGACCGCGAGTGCGTCCTCCGCGACCGCCACTTGCTGGCGGAGCGGCGGCAACGCGGCGCGATCGTTTTCAAGCTCCGCCTCCGCGGTCAGTACCTCCGTGCGGGCGACCTTGCCGGCCGCAAATTTTTGCCGCACCAGAGCCAGGGTCATCTCGTCCGCGGCAACCAGGGCGTTGACTGCATCGATTTGCAGCCGGGTCGACGCCATGATGAGCATGTCACTTACAGCATTGCCGGTGACGGCAAGTTGCGCCGCCGCGAGCTGGTAAGCCTGGTTCTCCGCCAGCGCACCTTGTCGCTCCACTTGCCGAGCCGTGAGGCCGAACACATCCGGGACGAAGCTCACGGTCGCCCCAACCGAATAGAGGTTGAAGGTGGGAAGGTCGTGACTGGGCCGAATACCGAGGGCGACAGGGGGCCCTTTCTGCCGCACGGCCGAAGCGGCCGCGTCGAGTTGGGGGTAATAGGCGCCTTGCGCCTCTAGCACTGTCTGTTGGGCCTGGGCCAGCTTAGCCTTGGCCGCTTCGATGGACGGGCTGCCCGCAATCGCCTGACGTACCACGTCATCTAACACCGATGACCGATACAAGCGCCACCAGGCGGCCGGAATTGTTTGGCCAACGACCAGGCGTTGCGCAGGTTCGGCGGCACCCGGCGTCAAATTCGGCACCGTCTTCTCCGGGATGTAGGCCGTAACCCTTGGCGCGGCGGGTCGAACAAAATTCGGCCCGACCGCGCACGCGCTGAGTAAAGCGGTAAGAGTGGCCAAGGTTGCGAACCGGTAAGAGGCACGCCAAGTGCGGGTTATCGAGGAGCGGCGACTCTGGCCCGCTATGACGATGTCTTGAACCTTCGCAGAACTATCACTTACGTTGCTCGAATCACGCGTGATGTGATGACAGTTAAAGGTAAGGTGTTGCCGAACATTGCTCGCTATTTGATTCATGTGTGTGGCTACCTTATCGAGCAATCAAAATGCCTGAGTACATATCGGCGCCACAGTGGAATGCGTAGCGGCCGGGGTGGGGGGCGTAAAGCCTCACCGTCCGTGTTTGTCCTACGGGGACCGTGATCTCGACGGCGTGACCATTCTGACCAAGCCCCTCGAACACAGTGCGTAACAGGCAGCCGCCAATATGATCCGTTACTGCTACTTCAACGGTTTTCCCGGCAGGTATGACGAGAGTGCGTGGCTGGTAGGGATAACCGGTCGCATCCGCACCTTCGGTCAGGTGGTACAGGGGTCTCGACACGACGGTTGACGCTACGGCCACCGAAGCCGGTTTGAGGTAGGCACCGTAATTCTGGCCAAAGTAATAGAACAGAAACACGCCGGTACCGATGAATAATACGGCCGTGATGTACATCAGCCATGAACCCATGCGCCGCAGGGCGGAAAATACCCGATGGCCGAGCACCATCATCACCACCACCAGAAACGCAATGGCGAAGCCATAGGCGAAAACTGAAAGTGCGGCGAGCGGATAATTCCCAGCGACCAACGGTAACAGCAGGATGCCGAGAAAAATCGGTAGCGAGCAGGTATGTGACGCGGCGCCGTAGGCGAAACCGAACGAAATGAGCGTGCGTTTGCTGGCAGGACCGGTAGCGGGTGTTCCGACTTCCTGACGCGCGTAAAGTCGGTTCATCGGGTTCCAGCGTTCAACGAACGCCAGCATGCCGGTGCGCCCCAGCAATATCAGTGCACCGAGCAGAATAAATACCGCGCCCACGACGGGTATGAAGTAAATCAAGTAATTGTAGGCAATACTGCCGACCATAGCGATGACAGTGCCCGCGGCTGAATAGAAAGCGACGATGCCTAACGCGACCAGTCCGGCAGCGAAAACCAGTGGACGCGAGAGGATACGGGTATCCTTTTTAGGTGGTGTCCCGACCGTGAGATAGGCCAGAAAAGCCGGCGTGATGGCGATGCTGCAGGGCGAGAAGAAAGACGCCGCTCCACCGATCAGCGCCAACGCCAGAATAAGTAGGGGTGGCAATGTCTGCCCCTTCTGGAGAATCGTGCCCGCATGCAGGTATAAAAAATAGCCTGCAACTCCCATAAGCAAAAGTGCAACGGCGGCGCTCGCCGAAATGATCCAGCCTGTCTCCTTAGACTTTGACCCGTTTGTCAAATGCATCGATTTTCCGAGTGTGGTGTATTTATTTTAGCCGTTGGAATGTGCGGGCTGAATCATAACTTCCGTCTTGTAGCCAAGCTGGCCAAGACGTTCGACAATGATCGATTCCTCGAGTTCGTCTGAATCAAACAGCACCTCAATGCGTTGTGATGGGGCATCGGCCCGGACTTGTCGAATGCCCGTCAGGCAATTGAGAATACGGACCACACGCTGTTCGCAACTCACGCAATGCAGTTTCTGATCACCGATCACTCTGAATGCCACCGACTTGAACATGGCTATACCCTCGCTGGACATTGATAATAAATGTGGCGTCTGTCCGGATCAGGTCCTAGCAGCCAGTGCAGGCGCACTGCCCACGCCTCCCACTGCCCCGAAGAAGAGCCCGGAGCGGCCCGCCAGCGAATTGATGAAGATGGCGGTGACACTGGTCGCCATTGCGACCATCGCCCATACCGGATAGATCAGCCCGGTGGTGGCCAGCGGGATACCGATGCCATTGAACATAAACGCCAGGGTGATGTTCTGCAGCATCTTGCGGTAGCCGCGCCGACTGATGTCGTAAGCGACGAGCACGCCGGCCAAGCGCGTATTCAACAGAACCACATCGGCCGCCTCGATCGCGATATCGGTGCCACTGCCCATGGCGATACCGACGTCCGCCTGCATCAGCGCTGGTGCATCGTTGATACCGTCACCGACCATGGCGACCCGCGCCTCCTTCTGGGTCTGACGCACAGTTTCAGCTTTGCGTTCCGGCAGCACTTCAGCGTAAACTTCCTCGATGCCTGCCTCGGCGGCTATACGCTGTGCCGCACGCATGTTGTCACCGGTCAGCAACGCTACCCGCACGCCGGCGGCCTTGAGTCGGTATACGGTGTCGCGCGCATCCTCGCGCAACGCATCGCCCAGCGCAAGAATGCCAAGCAGCTCGGCGCTACGAGCGACGCCGATGACGGTGCGACCTGCGGTTTCCAGACGCTCGATGCTCGCATTTAAGGGTTGGGTATTCACCCCGCGCTCGGTCAAAAAGGTGGGACTGCCCACCAGCACCGTTTCTGCGGCCGTGGTGCCGGTAAGTCGGGCAACGACGCCCTTGCCAGCGATGGCTTCAAAATCCTTGATCTCTGGAATAGTGAGTCCACGGGCAAAAGCGACTTGCACCACGGCCTGCGCCAGCGGGTGTTCGGAGGCGGCCTCGACCGCCGCGGCTAAGGCCAGCACGGTGTCCTCGTTCACACCATATGTTTCGATTTCACGCAGCACCGGTTTGCCCTCGGTGAGCGTGCCGGTTTTGTCGAAGATCACCACGGTCACTTTGCGCAGCGCCTGGAACGCTTCGCCGGTACGCATGAGCACGCCGCGCTCTGCGGCCTCGCCGGCGCCACGTACGATCGATAACGGCGCGGAGACGCCGAGCGCGCACGGATAACCCATCACCAGCACCGACAAGCCGGCGAATACGGCGCGCTCCAGATCCAGCGGATACCCGAAAAGTACCGGACCAATCACCCAGGCCAGAAACGCCAGGGCCGCGATACCGACCACGGTCGGCGTATAGACACGCAGCACCCGGTCGACGATATGCAGCAATCCGGGCTTGAGTGCACGCGCGTCCTCAACACTCTTGATCACCCGTTGCAGGAAACTTTCATCACCGACCGCGGTGACGCGCACGATCAGCGCTCCGGTACCGTTGATCGCGCCGCCGGCCACGGTACTGCCAACGCATTTTTCGACCGGCAGCGGCTCACCGGTAATTAGCGACTCGTCCACTGCCGAGTGCCCATCGATCACTTCGCCGTCCACGGGGACACGCTCGCCGGGACGGATGCGTACGCGATCACCGACCTTGACCGTCTCGATCGGGACGTCTGCTTCGCGGCCCTCGTGCAACACATGGGCGGTGTCCGGTTGCAGGTCGAGCAGTTTCTTGACAGCCTGCGAACTGCGCGTCTTGACGATCAGCGATAGCCACTCGGAAAAGATGTGATAGGTCAGCACCATCACCGCCACGGCAAAAAACGGCGCGGTGGGATAGTCGGGACGGTGCAACGCAAGGCCTAGTGCTCCACCCGCGAGCCCGGCGAAGGCGCCGAGTTCAACCAATACATGCTGATTCAGGATGCCGCGTCTCAGCACTTGAGCCGCCATACGCAGGATGTGTCCACCGAGGCCGAAGATCATCGCGGCGGCGAGCAACGCCGTAAGCCATGGCACGGCCGCGCCCAGTTCATCTTGCGTACGCAGCGCAAACACCGCGATGCCGGCTACGCTCAAACCGAGGCTGCCAGCTGCGGCACGTAATAAGCCCCGATTGCGCAGTACGGCAAAGCCAAAGGCCATCAGGCTGACCACCACAAAGGCCGACAGGCCCAGTACCCAGCCACCAGCAGGGTTGGCTATAAGCCCGATCGCGGTCAGGCTCATCGCTAGTGCCGCGAGAAAGCGGTTGCGCTCATGCGCCAGCGCCCGCTCCTGAGCCTCGAACGGTTCCACCTTGCGCGGGTCGGAGAGTGTGTAGCCGATGTCGGTGAGGATGTGCATCAAGTCGTTGGCCCGGGTCTGCCCGGGGTCGAACTCGATCAGCGCCTGCTCGTGGGTCAGGCTGACGGAAACCTTGTGCACGCCTGGTTGCTTGCCCAGCGCTTTCTCGATCGTACCTGTGCACAGCGAACAATGCAGACCGCCGATATGGGCGCGCACACGGCGGCGATCCGCGTGACTGGTTGGTTCATCACTCCAAAGGCGAATATCTTCAGATAGGGCGTGTGCGGAACTCATGTTGGCTGTCTCCAGTTACCGGCCGTTTGTATTGAAGACAAGCCTAGATGATGGAGTTAACTCCATGTCAAGCCCCCTCATGGCAGCGGCCGTGGACACTGAAGGGTGATATTCTTTTGCCGGGTATTTCGACCTATCCATGCCTGTATCCTTGCGGCTTGCGCCGCACCGGGTGATTTCCTGTCGCGTCTGAAGCTAATGGGCATATTAGGATCTGATTTTCAGTGGTGTAATGTGAAGTGCTTCGAGTAGGCAGCAAAAACCCTACAGAGTTATGGCCTCGGTAGGTTTTTATGGGGGACATTTCGACAGACTAATTGAAAGCCTAGCGCATGGAGCGGCATATTCGCTAAGTGAATTACGTAGTTTGATGTGGCGTAACATCCCTGCCTCTACTTCTCCCTATTAGTATCGCTCCGGTACCGCCTTTGCCTTATGCTAAAAGGGTGGACGCACGCGTTAAAAGTACCAAAATTATCAAACGTCATACTATATAAATGAAACCCAACAATTATCGAGCTCATCATGAACGCTGTCACCGCTAAGCCGCTTACGGATTATCCCTGGTTTATTCGGTTGTTTTTCTGGAAGCAGCGGAGAACCTACGGCCGTGTTCTTGATCCCGGACGTCTATGGGGACGTTCGCCTTGGGTGTTTGTGAGCGTAGCGTTACTGTATGGCGCCCTGGATCGGCGATCTTCGCCGATTGCACCGGCTCTGCGGTCGCTTGTCACAGTACGCGTCTCGCAGATCAATCATTGCGCCTTCTGCGTCGACATCAATTCGGCGACGCTCGCCAAACGCGGTGTACCGATGGAGAAGATCGACGCTCTCTCCGATTGGGGCGGCAGCCCTCTATTCAACGGCGAAGAGCGACTGGCGCTCGAATACGCAGAGGCGATCACCCTCAACCGTGTTGACGATGATCTGCGCGGGCGCGTCACACAGTACTGGAATGATGACGCTGTCGTGGAACTTACGGGTCTGATCGCTTTCCAAAACCTGTCATCCAAATTTAACGCTGCGTTGGATGTGCCCGTACAAGGATTTTGCCGCGTGCCACACTAATGAGTATCAGCGATACGCAATAATTGTCACGGCCGAACAAGCACGGGGTAATCAATCCCTCCAACGAGGTATCAGTATGACCAAGCAATATGATCTCATCGCCATCGGAACCGGAACAGGCGCCTCGGTTGCCGCTTCACACTGTCGCGCAGCCGGATGGAACGTGGCAGTGATTGACCACCTGCCCTTCGGAGGCACTTGCGCCTTGCGCGGCTGTGATCCCAAGAAGGTACTCGTAGGCGCTGCCGAAGCAATCGACCATTCCCGCAGGATGCGCGGTAAGGGTATCAGCGGAGAGCCGGCTATCGCATGGCACGAGCTCGTCAAGTTCAAACGCACGTTCACTGAGCCTGTTTCAGCGATGAAGGAAAAGAATTTTGCGAAGAACGGCATTGATACTTACCATGGCCGCGCTAAATTCCGCGGGCCGCGCTCGGTCGAGGTTGGTGGCGAAGTGATCGAGAGCCGCTTTATCCTGATCGCTGTCGGTGCGGTGCCAATGCGTCTGGGGATTCCGGGTGAGGAGCATCTCGTCACGAGCACAGAATTCCTAGAGCTCGATCAGCTGCCGAAGAAAATCGTACTGCTCGGGGGCGGCTTCATCGCGGCCGAGTTTGCCGACATCGCAGCGCAGTCAGGTGCGCAAGTGATTGTGCTTGAGCAGATGGATCGCATGCTCACGCCGTTCGATCCGGAACTGGTCGGCTGGCTCATGGAGAAATTCCATGAGATTGGCATTGTTGTTCGGCTCAAGACCCGCGTGACAGCTATAGAAAAAAACGGCGATGGCCTGTCCGTTCGCACATCCTCGAACAGCAAGGATGAAGTGTTCAAGACTGATCTCGTGGTGCATGCAGCCGGTCGCGTCCCCGATCTAGAGCCGCTGGATCTCCCCGCGGCGGGCGTGGAAATCGAAAAGGGCCGCCTCAGGCTGAATGAGTTTCTGCAGAGCGTGTCCAACCCGGCAGTCTATGCGGTCGGTGATGCGGCGC
>Ga0307372_10001398_pt1 | contig 42225 bp, 37 predicted proteins | sample OX1MG_FD_202533 | JGI IMG/M metagenome (GOLD analysis project Ga0307372, IMG submission 202533) | Soil microbial communities from Risofladan, Vaasa, Finland - OX-1 | ecosystem: Environmental > Terrestrial > Soil > Coastal area > Acid sulfate soil | place: Finland: Risofladan, Vaasa | collected...
ATCCGCAAAAAAAACGGCGGTCAGGCATCGGCTTTCAACGCGGCAATTCCCGAAACGAACGCTCCGATTGTTTCGTTCCTCGACGCCGACGACTGGTGGGCGCCCGGCAAGCTCCGCGCGGTGCTCGACGCATTCCAACAGAATCCGGGCATCGCCGCGGTTGGCCATGGATACTTCGCAGTCCGCGAGGAGACCTCTCCTCCTGAGTCGGTTGTCCCGAAGAGAACGTACTATCTTGATTTGAAAAACGCGGAAGCCGTGCGTGAGGCGTGCTCGGGGCGCGTCTTTCTAGGAACCAGTAAGCTGTCGGTTCGGGGGCGCCTTCTCGATCAAATCGGGCCGATTCCCGAGGCTCTGTTTTTCTGTGCTGACGGCCCTCTTATGTCTTTAGCTTTTGCGCTTGGGGGAGCCATGGTTCTTGATCAGGCGCTTTGTTTTTACCGTTTGCATCGAGGCAACTTGTACGCATCGCTTTCCGCAAGCTCAGAAAGCTTACGGCGCAAATATGAAGTGTGTAGAGCATATTTGGAGTTTTTATCCTCGTCCCTGAAGAGCGCTGGGGTGTCGCAGGATACCGTCTCTGCATATGTGAAACCTGACCAATTGGAATGCGAGCGCCTTCGGATCATCCTCGAGAAGGGATGGCCGTGGGAGACATTCGCTCTCGAGCTTCGACGATTCCGCGTCTCCTACGAACAGCCCAGCATTTCCTACGCGCTGTTCAAATGGCTCGTGCTGACGGCGACGCTGTTCATGCCGCCGAGCCGCTTCTACCGAATGCGCGATTGGTACGCGGAACACAATTTGCAGCGGTTTCGCAGAACGATTGGAGAGGCTGTACCGGTCGGAATCCGGATACGTTAGGTCTGCCGGAACGATTAGCCCTTGCCACGGCCAGCCGAGAGACAAAGTTCATTATCGTGGATTGCCTTTTCCTCCTTCGCTTCGATCGAAGGGCTTTCGAGGATTCTCGCCGCCCTGCTATCCTCATAAGGCCGATGTTCGAATCCGGGGTTTGCGAGGAGCATAGGTGGGCGAGCGGGCGATCAAAAGCGGAGTTACTGTCATTATTCCCACGTACCGCCGGCCCGAAGCCCTCGCAGCATGCGTCTGCTCAATTCTAGACGGTGCATCACAACCCAGCGAAATCATTGTCGTGGGACGACGGGACGACAAAGAAACTGAGCAAGCCGTTTCGCGCCTTCAAGTTCTTCCTGGAGGCGAGATCCAACTGCGCTCCCTGTGGGTGACTGCCGCGGGCCATATTCCGCCGATTGAAGCCGGAGTGCGCGCAGCCTCGGGCGATATCTTTGTCATCGTGGACGATGACATTACGGCCGAAGTGGACTGGCTCGAGCATTTACTTTCGCCGTTTTCCGACCCAAAAGTTGGCGTCGCCGGCGGCCGAGTCGTGGTGCCCGGACAGCCGCCGCCGAAATTAAAGGGCCAGCCCGGGCGGATCTCTTGGTACGGTAAAAGTTGGGGTAACGTCGCGAGCATGAACGGGAACGTTCCTGTCGACGTTGAATCTGTAATGGAATGCAATTGGGCCTGGCGGCGAGAGCTTCTCGCATCCCTAATCTTCGATCCAGTTTTGAATTTTGACGATGCCTCGATGTACGGACTGGACCTTTGCCTTCAGGCAGGCGAACGAGGCTATCGAATCGTCTATGAGCCTCGGGCCCTTGTCCATCACCACGTGGCTCCCCGCGCGCCGGAGCTTGACCGCGCCGACCGATCCAGGCGAAGTTTTTCGTATTGCCGGAATTATACGTACATTATGCTGAAACACTTCACCTTCTCGAGGCGGCTCATTTTCTTGGGCTGGTGGTTCCTCGTCGGCGAGCGGGGAGGATGGGGCGCTGGTGCCGTGGTCGCGGACACTCTGGTTCGCGGGCGCGCCCAGCGGCACGTTGCCTCGGCCTTTCGCGGGAAGATCGAAGGAATGCGCCTATGGCTCAGGGGTTGACCCGCATTTTTAATCCGCCGAATCCGCGCGGGGTCGCGACACGATGACTGACAAAAAACTGCGCGTGCTTTTGCTGTGCGCGCATCCCACTCAGTACAGTTCGCCGATGTGGCGGCTGATCGCGCAGCGCCCCGAGATGGATGTGCTTGTCGCGTATTGCAGCCTGCGGGGTGCGGAATCACACATCGATCCTGGATTTGGCGTCGAGGTCGCCTGGGATGTGCCCCTGCTGGATGATTATCCTTGGGTACATCTCAAGAACCGTTCGCCGCGCCCGGACATCAATACATTTTTTGGGCTGGTCAATCCTGGAGTCTGGCCTCTTATACGATCTGGAAAATTCGACGCTGTGGCCATATTCACGGGATACTTGTGCGCGACGTTCTGGATCGCCGCGGTGGCCGCGAAAGTTTCCGGCGCGTCGCTCATTTTTGGCACGGACGCACATAACCTGAACCCGCGCGACCAACGGTCCTGGAAAATACGAGTGAAAAGGCATCTTTGGCCCCGGCTGTTTCGTCTGGCGGATATCGTTATTGCTCCATCCAGCGGCACGCTTGCCATGATGCGCTCTTTAAGAATCCCGTCTGAACGCGTGCTGCTGATGCCCTACGTCGTCCACAATGAATGGTGGAGCGAAAATATTAAACAGGTGGATCGGATTGTCGTGCGGCGCAATTGGAATATCCCCGCTGATGCTCCTGTCGTACTTTTTTGCGCCAAGCTACAGCCGTGGAAGCGCCCTCAGGACTTGCTTCTTGCTTTTGCAAGCGCTAACGTCCCGGGAAGCTATCTCGTCTACGCTGGAGACGGGCCGATGCGAAGTGCACTCGAAACGGAGGCGAACCGGCTGGGCATTTCCGACAGAACTCGCTTTCTCGGATTCGTCAATCAATCGACATTGCCTCAAGTCTATTGTGCATCCGACCTGCTCGTTCTCCCGTCTGAATACGAGCCGTTTGGCCTGGTGGTGAATGAAGCAATGCTTTGCGGGTGCGCGGTCATTGTCAGCGACCGTGTCGGAGCTAAATTTGATTTGATCAGGGAAGGGAAAACTGGATTCGCCTATCCCTGTGGGGATATAGGAGCGCTCGCCAAGCTTCTGCAAAGCACTCTTTCCGATCGCGACGCGCTGCGGCAATATGGCGAATGCGCCAAACAGCGCATCGCGGAATGGTCGCCTCAAGCGTATGTCGATAGTTTCGTAGCTGCCATTCACCGGGCTCTGGAGCTGCGTAATTCAGCGAACCGTCGGAACCGGCCCGTCTCGAAGGCGTGATACAGTTCTAACGGATACTCGATTGACCACCTGGACAGCAAAACTCGGGATTAAAAACGGGGCGATGCCTCTGGGCGGATTTCGCTTTTCTCGAGTTCGAGCGCAAGCCTGGATTTCCGTAGCTCTTTTTCTAGCTGCGATTCTCGCCGCATGGCAAGCCGCCCAGTGGATTTCCGCGGGGCAAACCAAACTACTGATCTTTGCGGGCATGGGGTTCGTCCTCTGCGCGATCTCCTTGACCATCTTGAGAAGCTGGCGGATGGGTTTCTACTTCTTTGTGATCTGGCTGCTATTTGAAGACCTATTTCGCAAATACCTTGGGAACAACATGGCAATCTATTTTGGGAAGGACGTTCTGGCGGCCCTTACGTATCTTTCGCTGTTCGTCGCGATTCGGCGCAGACAGGCAAAACTCTTTCGTCCGCCCTTCCTGTTTTTCTTTAGCTTGTTTTTCTGGCTTGCCGTCCTTCAGATATTCAATCCGTACTCTCCGAGCGTTCTTTACGGCGTTCTCGGTATGAAACTCTATTTTTATTATGCCCCGCTCATGTTCGTCGGCTATGCACTCATCCGCGACGATCGAGACCTCTGGAGGTTTTTGATTGCGTTCATGATCCTCGCCGCTGTCATCTCGGCGTCTGGCATTATCCAGGGAGTGAAGGGGCCGACGTTTCTGAATCCGACTACTCTTGCACCGGAGCTGCGAGATCTCGGCGCACTTGAGAAGGTAACACCGCTGACCAATCAGATGTTTTTTCTTCCCTGTGGAGTATTCGTAAGTTCCGGCCGCTTTGCTTTCTACCTGGTCCTCGCTGTGATAGTTGGCTTGGGAGCGGCGGGTTACTTCATTCTTTCCAACCTTCCACGTCGCAAAGTCATTTTTCTTGGCATTGCGCTGGTCGCCGTCGCCGTTCTCCTGAGCGGTTCCCGCACCGCGTTTATGTGGGCGCTGATAAGCACTCCTGTGCTCACCGCAGCATACCTTTGGGGCGCTCCGGCGCACGGAGGTCAAGGCCGGCGGCTGATGAAAGCTATTCGGCGGAGTATTATATTTTCCGCGGTCGCTCTTGCGATCTTTGTCGCGTTTTTCCCTTCCCAGGCCTCTTCCCGCTTCGGTTTCTATTCCCAAACGCTTATGCCGGACAGTTCGGCATATCAGCTCAATGACCGGACCTGGGGCTATCCGGTCGAGGAATTTGTAAAGGCTTTCTCGAAGCCCCATTGGTTCGTAGGCAACGGCACGGGAACCGCGTCGCTCGGAATGGAATACGTCAGTAAACTTGCGGGGCCGGCCTTGAACGTCGGCGTGGAAGAAGGTTTTGGTCAACTAATTGTGGAGATGGGAATCCTGGCGCCATTCCTTTGGATACTTTGGACGGCCGCGCTTCTCTGGTCATCCTGGAAAGTTGTCCGCACGCTCAAGCACACTCGACTGTTCCCGATTGCCGTGGCGATTCTGTGGTACACATTTATTGTGCTGTATCCGGTCACGTATCTGACCCTCGATATGTATCAAAACTTTGTCAACAACGCATTTCTTTGGATTTTTGTAGGAATCCTGTTTCGACTGCCTGAAATAGCTACGAGTGCTCCGAGCATCGCCATCGTCAAGGCTACAAGTTCGCGCCCGGGACTGCATTTTCGACCCGAACTGGGGACGATACCTCCGCAACTATGACAGCCAAGGCGAGGAAGCCGCGTATTGCCGTAGTTTCTCCGTTCCTTGATAAACAGCACGGCACCGAACGGTGTGTGGTGGAGCAATTGGATGCATTAGCGGGCAGGTTTGAATTCCACATCTACAGCAGTCGCGTCGATGATCTTGATCTGAAGAAAGTCGTTTGGCATCGAGTTCCCGCGATCCCTGGCCCCCTCTTGATGAAGTTTATATGGTTCTTTTGCGCGAATCGCATGTCGCGATGGTTCGACGGGGCTTTTCGAAAGATTGCTTCTGACCTGACGTTTTCCCCGGGAATTAATTGTTTTGATGCGGATTTGATTGCCGTTCACATCGTCTTCGCTGAATTTCGACAGCGCGTTCGAAAGGCTTTGCAGTTCCAGGCGAACCCTGTGGGCTTTTGGCCCACGCTGCTGCACCGTAGAATTTTCTACCGCCTGATTATCTTCTTGGAACGCCGGATCTACGTTCGCCCGGACCTGCCGTTAGTTGCCGTCTCCGGCAAAGTGCGCGAGGATTTGCGCCGTCACTATGGACGCACGACGGGCGTGTGCGTCGTATATTACGGAATCGATTGCGGGAAGTTCAGTCCGGCAATCCGGTGGAGTCTTCGCGAACAAGCACGGGTTTCAATGGGTTATTCGCCGTCGGACTTTGTGCTTCTTATCGTCGGCAATGACTGGATGAAAAAAGGGCTGCCTTGCTTACTGAAAGCAGCAGCCCTTATTCGAAAAAATAACTTGAAAATCGCGGTCGCAGGAAAGGATGAACTTTCGCCTTTCCGGTCACTGCTGGAGCAACAAGGGTTAGCGTCTGCCGTACAATTTTTCCCGGTGCGCCCGGACCCAGAGATTTATTACGCCGCAGCCGACATGTATGTGGGACCTTCCCTTGAGGATGCCTTCGCGCTCCCCCCTCTTGAGGCAATGGCCTGTGGAGTGCCAGCGATCGTGAGCCGTCAGGCTGGCGTCAGCGAGGTCATAACCCACGGAGTGGATGGGTACATTCTTGAAGACGCCGAAGACGATAAGACTTTGGCAGAGCTGATTCTTGGACTTTACGAAGACGCTCTCCTGCGGCAGCGCATCGGCGAAAAAGCGGCGGAAACGGCGCGCCAGTACACTTGGGACCGCAGTGCCCGCGAGTTTGGCGAAGTATTGTGGCAGACAGTTAAGAAGAAAAATCCTGCCCGTGCCGCGGAGTTTCAGCAGGAAATCTAAATGGCGGGAATTTCTTCTCGGGCACGCGGACGCAGGCATTCGCCCCCATCATGATCGTCGGACTTTTCCCCGGACTTGCGAGCGCCGGCGGCGTTCAGACCGCTGGCCGCCAAACTGCCGCGGCTCTATCTTCCATCGCGAAAGAACGTGGTTGCGCGTTCGCGTTTCTGAGCCTCAACGATGCAAAGGGAGAGCGCGAAGCCGCATGTGGCAGCCTGCGCTTTCAATTTCGCGGTTTTGGCCGCAACAAGCCCCAATTTATCTTGGCTGCGTTGCGCCTTGCCCGCGCTCATCCGAGCGTTATCTTTGCGGCGCATCCCAACCTTGCGCCCATCGCCGCGGCGATGAAACATCTCGCTCGCAAGGCGCAAGTCATCATCGGTACGCATGGAATTGAAGTCTGGCAACCGCTGCCTGCGCTGCGGCACGGCGCGCTTCGCCGCGCAGACCTCGTGATTGCGCCCAGTTTCGACACAGTTCGAAAACTGCTCGACGTCCAAGGCCTCCGCGAAACGAATGTCTGCAGACTTCCTTGGCCGGTCGATCCCGAAATCCTGGAGCTTGCCGAGTCGCGCGAAAAACTTCCGCGGCCGGCCGGATTTCCCGACGGAAGAGTTGTACTGACGGTCGGTCGATGGGCAGCCTATGAGCGTTACAAAGGGGCTGATATTTTGATTCAAGCTGCCGCGGAATTGGCCGGAGAATTTAGTGATTTAATGCTTGTACTAGTTGGCTCCGGCGACGATCTGCCCCGCCTGCAAAAATTGGCGCGCGAATCCGGAGCGCCAGGACACATCCAATTCCTTACCAACTTGTCGCGCCCTGAACTGGCTTTCTGCTACGATTCCGCCGAGATATTCGCATTGCCGAGCACGGGCGAGGGCTTCGGTCTCGTCTTTCTTGAAGCAATGGCTTTTCGCAAGCCCGTAATCGGCACGCCGTCAGGGGGGATTCCGGACATCGTGGAAGATGGCGTGACAGGCATATTAGTGGATCCGAAGAATCCGTCTTCATTAGCCGGCGCGCTGCGCACCCTGTTGTCCAACGACGATTTGCGTCTGAAAATGGGCCGACGGGCCGGAGAAACCGCTCGCGAACGATACGGTTTTCAAACTTTCAAGATTAATCTGGCCCATCTTCTGCGTGGGGCGAATGCGGAATGAGACCGGCGTAATATTGTAGGCGCGGGGATCGAACCACAATGTAGTAAGGCGTGCATCCTGCCCATGCTGAGGAAGCCCGTAGATGCGCATTCTGAAAACTGTGCAGGCCTACTATCCGTTTCAAGAAAAAGGGGGCCCTGTCGTCAAAGTGCGCGCGATTGCCTTGGGACTCGCCCATCGCGGCCACGATGTCACGGTTCTCACCGCCGATTTCGGATTTGAGCCATCCTTGGCACCCACGATGGAAGCCAGAAATTGTCGCTGGGGTTGGTGCGCTCGGGAGCAACGCGTCGAAACGATTTTCTTCCGGAATCGCGGCCATTATCGAGCGGCCACGTTCAATCCCGGCGTGATAAAATATTCGTCGGCGTCAGTCGCAAAATACGACCTTGTGCATGTATACGGGCTGTACGACCTGTTTGGCCCGGCAGTGACATTCTTTTGCCGACGGCATCATATTCCGTATGTGGTCGAACCCATGGGCATGTTCCGTCCTATCGTTCGCAATTTTCGCCTGAAGAAGTTCTACCACGCCGCGCTCGGCAATCGCCTGTTGCGTGGAGCGCACCGATTGATCGCAACGTCCAAGCAGGAAAAGCAGGAACTCATGAATGGCGGAATCGACTCTGTTCGCATCATCGTCCGGCGAAATGGCATTGACGTGCCAGTCTCGTTACCATCGACTGGCGACTTCCGTTCAAAATGGTCAATCGCGCCGCAAACAAAAATAATTCTCTATCTGGGACGCCTGGTTCCGAAGAAGAGTCCTGATTTGTTGCTCGATGCGTACGCACTTTGGCGGCGTGAAACACTCAATGCTGTGGACTCTATCCTCGTCTTGGCGGGTCCCGCCGAAGACAATGGATATTCTGCACGGCTAAAATCTCTTGCGGCGGCATCAGGCATCGGAGCCAGTGTTTTATTTACTGGCCCGCTGTACGACGACGCCAAATGGTCCGCCTATCAGGATGCCGATGTATTTGTGCTCCCCTCGCAAAACGAGAATTTCGGCAATTCCGCGGCCGAAGCAATGGCTTGCGGCACGCCAGTGATCGTCACCGACCAATGCGGAATCGCGCCGATCGTCGATGGCCGCACAGGGCTTGTTGTACCGCACGATTCCCGTGCAATTGCCAGCGCCCTGGGCTTGCTTCTCGAAAATTCTGGTCTCGCCGCGGAATTTCGCGATGCTTGCTCGAGTGTTGTGCGCGGTCTTTCGTGGGAACAGCCTCTGACCGAAATGGAAACTGCGTATCGCGACGCTGTCTTGGAGGGTTCGGTAGCATGAGACGTCATCCATTGTTCCGTTCGATTTGGGTTCTTGCCAATCTGCTGCTCGTTGCGTCTGCGCTGTATCTGCTCTACGCGTTGTGTTGGGAATATTCGACGCGCCAGTATTTGAAAGGCTTCTCCGATGCGGTCGTTCCGGCGAATGCGCCGCCCGAAGAAAAAGTTCAGGCCATTCTCGACTGGATGAAGTCTGGCCCCGTTCGCCACGATGGACTCGTTATTGGAGTAATGCCTCTTCGCGATCCGGAAGAGACTCTTAACTACCGCTCACTGTTGCGGGTGTGCGGTTCTGCCACCAACGCGTTCGTTAATTTGGGGTTCAGTAGCGGTCTGGAAGTGCGGCGTTTGTTGCTGTTGAATGCGCAAGGCTCGACAAGCCATGTCGACGCCCAAGTTTTGCTCGATGGCCGGTGGATCGTGGTTGATCCGACATTTCGGATCATCCTGCGAGGTTCTGACGGCGCGTTCTTAACGCGGCAACAGTTGGAGAATCCCCTAGTTTTTCAGTTTGCGACGGCGGGCCTCGCGAATTACCAACCCTATTATTCATTTGCACAGACGGCCCACCTTCATCTTGCGCGGTTTAAATTTGTCGGTCCCGTTTTTGGAAGAATATGGACAACATTGTTCCCGGGATGGGATGCGTCACCCTTCATGACTCTTCTCGTGGAGCGCACGTCTTTCGCAGCCTGCGCACTCGCTGCAGTTTTGTTCGTGTTGTTCCTGATCCTTCGATCCGTATTAGGTTGGTACGCCGCTGCCCAGCTTGGCATTCAACGAGTTCGGCTAACAGATCGCCTTCGGAGAAGCGCTGCGGCTTTTTTGAAGCAACCGAGTTAGGTAATGTGCGGAATCTGTGGAGTAATCGGCTCCGAAAATCAACCGGAGACCGCTGCGTCTCTCGATCGCATGATGCGCGCGATGGAGCACCGCGGTCCCGATGGCCATGGCCGGTTCGTCGCTCCACGCGCCGCGATCGGCATGCAGCGCCTCAGCATCATCGATCTTCCGGGCGGTCAGCAGCCCCTCTGGAATGAAACGGATACTCTTGCGGTGGTCTTCAACGGCGAGATTTATAATTTCGTTGAACTCCGCCGATTGCTCGAATCCGAGGGCCACGTTTTCCGCACGCAATCCGACACCGAAGTCATTGTCCACGCGTATGAAACGTGGGGTGAAGATTGCGTCCGGCATTTGCGCGGAATGTTTGCCCTCGCGATTATTGAAATGCCGGAAGGCAGGACGCGGCGTCCTCTTCGTGTCTTCCTCGCGCGCGATCGCATGGGCATCAAGCCGCTCTATTACGCTATAGCCGAAGGGAAGTTCTTCTTTGCATCGGAAGTGCGCGCCCTGCTGGCCAGCAATTGCATTCCGCGCCACGTGTCTACCGCGGCGCTGTCGAGTTACTTGTTTTTCGGTTCGGTGGGCGAACCCATGACGCTGGTTGATGGAATTTATTCGCTGCCGCCAGGCCATCGTGGTTACGTTTCATGCGATGCTCCGTCCGCGTCATTTCGGCACAGCGCCTATTGGGGCGTCGCCGATGTCACAAACGCGAAGCCGGTGGATCCGCAAAAAGCTTCGCCCGTGGCGCAAGTGCGCTCAGCCCTGGACGATTCAGTCCGCCACCATCTGCTCGCGGATGTTCCTCTCGGAATTTTCCTGAGTAGCGGCATCGATTCCACGGCGCTTGCCGCTTTGGCCAGCCGCCAGCGTTCCGGCATAAAGACGTTTACAGTCGTTTTTCCGGAGCAGGAATTCAGCGAAGCCGCGCTTGCCCGGAGCACCGCCAATCGTCTGGGCACCGAGCATTCCGAGCTGCTGTTGAGCGGCGATGAAATGCAATCGCGCCTGGATGAAGCCATCGCGGCGTTCGATCAACCGAGTGCCGATGGCGTAAACACTTTTTTCGTTTCCTGGGCCGCCCGTCAGGCCGGACTGAAGGTCGCACTCTCCGGCCTTGGCAGCGACGAAATTTTCGGCGGCTATTCGACGTTCAACTCCACTCCGCGAGTCGCGCGCATGATGGCATTCTCCCGCCTACTTTCATCTCCGCTCAGGCGCGCGGGGATTGCTCCCTTTCACGCGTGGGCTGTGCGCAGTTCGCGGTCCGATGCAATCCTGAAGCTCGCGAGCGCATTCTCCGGTCCCGCGGATTTTCCGCATCCCTACTTTTTCACGCGAACTCTTTTCCCGCCGCAATCTGTCTCGAAGCTGCTCTGCGCCAATCGTGAAGGCTGGGAAAACTCGCCTTGGTCGCTTTGGATCAGCGCTGCCGCCGATGAAGCCGCGCAGTTCGATGCTTTTACTGCCGTTTCCTGGCTGGAAACGCGCTCGTATCTTGTCAACATGCTCCTTCGCGACACGGATACGATGAGCATGTGTCATTCGCTCGAGGTGCGCGTGCCATTCCTCGATCATCCGCTTGTCGAATTGCTGCTCGGTCTTCCTGCGGCCGCAAAAAATCGGGCCGCGATTCGCAAAGCCCTTCTCATCGAAGCCCTCGGCGATTTGCTTCCCAGGGAGATTGTGGCGCAAACGAAACGCACATTTACTCTGCCGTGGGAAAGCTGGCTGCGCGGGCCATTGCGCGGCCGCGTCGAATCAGGCCTTGCAAATTGTCACCACACACTCGGCGATATCATCGACAAGAAGGCAGTGCGGAATGTCTGGCAAGACTTCCTCGCCGGTCGCACTAGTTGGTCGCGCCCATGGAGCTTGTTTGTGCTCGGTGAATGGGTCGGGAGAAATCTTTCGGGAAGCGTTTCGCGGGCCATTGATGGGGACAAGAGGGCGGCTCCCGCCCTATTTTAGAGCGCTACTCGTTTCGAAATTCAAGTGAGGAGAATTCTCGGGCAGATGATCATCTTGGGAATCAACGCGTACCACGCGAACGCGTCGGCGGCGATTATTGTGGATGGCCGTCTCGTCGCGGCCGTGGAAGAAGAGCGCCTGAACCGCGTGAAGTATGCCGCGGGCCTGCCGGTCAAAGCCATCCAATACTGCCTGGATGCCGCTGGAGTGAAGCTTTCCGAAGTGGATCATATCGCGGTCCCGCGCGATCCCTGGGCGCGCCTCGGAACAAAATTGCGTTTCGCCCTGCGCATGCCTCGTTTCGCGCTCGAACGCGCCAAGGTATTGACGCGCTTTGCCGGAATGAAGGAAGAAATCGCCTCCGCGTTCGATACCGACCCGCAGATCATCCGTGCGCAATTCCACCGCATCGAACACCATCAGGCGCATCTGGCCAGCACGTTTTTCGTCTCGCCTTTCGAGAGTGCCGCCGCGCTTTCCGCCGACGGCCTCGGCGATTTCGCCAGCACCATGTGGGGTTTTGGCGAAGGCTCACGGCTTCGCATCGACGGCTCGATCGCATTTCCGCACTCGCTCGGGATGTTTTACACGGCGATGACGCAATACCTCGGTTTTTGGAAATTCGGCGAAGAATACAAAGTGATGGGCCTCGCTGCCTATGGCTCGCCCGCGTATCTGGACGAGCTTCGCGACATCGTTCGCTTCCAGCCTCCCCTTGGCTTTCGCCTCAACCTTAGCTACTTCACTCATCACAAAAGCGGCCCGGAAATGACCTGGAAGAAAGCGGATGAAACTCCCGTGCTCGGCCGCCTCTTTTCTCCCCTTTTGGAAAAACGTCTCGGCCGCACTCGCGCTCCCGAACAGCCGCTCGAGCAACGCCACAAGGATTTGGCCGCGACCATGCAAGCGCATCTCGAGGAAATTTTGCTTGCCAATGTAAACGCCCTGCATGCGCAAACAAAGGCAAAAACGCTTTGCCTCGCAGGCGGCGTCGCGTTTAATTGCCTCGCCAACGGGAAAATTCTCGAGCGGACGCCTTTCGAGCGCGTGTACGTCCAGCCCGCCGCTGGCGACGGTGGCCTTTCTTTGGGTGCGGCTTTTGCCGTGTACCATCAAATTCTCGGAAAGCCTCGAAGCTTCGAAATGGATCATGCTTTCTGGGGACCCGGTTTCGCGCCTGCGGAGATTCACAGAGCTGTTTCCAGCCGCCCGTCGGATTCCCAGGACGTTCACGTCGCCGAACTCGACGAGGACGCCCTGGTCCAAACGACGGCCAAGTACATTGCACAGGGGAAAATCGTTGGCTGGTATCAAGGCCGCGCCGAATGGGGGCCTCGCGCCCTCGGGAATCGCAGCATTCTTGCGGATCCGCGCCGCGCGCAAATGAAGGAAACGCTGAACCGCCGCATCAAACATCGCGAAATCTTCCGGCCTTTTGCCCCTTCGATTCTCGAGGAAGCCACTGGAGAATATTTCGAGCGCACGCATCCGTCGCCGTTTATGACTTTCGCTTACCCTGTGCGCCCGTCGAAGCGCGCCGTGATTCCCGCGCCGACGCACATTGACGGTACCGCGCGCCTGCAAACCGTCAGCCGGCAAACTCATCCGCTCTACTGGCGCCTCATCCGCGCCTTTGCCGACTTCACGGGCGTTCCCGTGCTCCTGAACACGTCGTTTAACGACAACGAACCAATCGTCTGCCGGCCGGAAGAGGCCCTGGCGTGTTTTGACCGCACGAAAATGGACGTCTTGGTGTTGGGGAATTTCTTGTTGGAGAAAAATGCGTCGGGCAATTCGAGCGAGGAACCGTCCGCCGCCATCCTGGACGCTAAGTCTTGAACCAACTCGCGCTGCGAATTTCTACTCTAATTGGCAGAGGCTGCTGAAAAATGCCAGTACGTGTTCAGTGTGTCATTCTGAGCGAGGACGCGACCAGCGTTTTACGTTGTCATTCCGAGGCGAAGCCGCCTTTGGCCGCCGAGGAATCTGCTTTTTCTTGGTTTTTTCGCAAAAAGCGGACCCATCACCTCACTCGGAACGGCCGTAAAAGGACTTTTTCACCACCCTGGTCAAGCGCTTCAACGCGCAGGATCCTGAACTTGGGAAAGCCGCCGTGCGCATTTTATTGCTAAACGAATATTTTCCTCCGGACACTTCCGCAACGGCGAAAATCGCCGCAACGGTCGCCGGCTCATTGGCAACGCGCCATCAAGTGACTGTCCTCGCGGGACGCCCTTCCTACGATCCGGACGAGCGTTACCCTTTTTCGCTTCTCCGCCGCAATGTAAGCGGCAATCTTACGGTCGAGCATGTCGGCTCGACAACGTACCCTCGCCATCAAATGCGCCGTCGCGTCGCCAACTATCTTTCTTACGCCGCGCTAGCCGTTCCGCGCGCGTTGGCCGTCAAATCCGATCTCGTTCTCGCCATGACCGACCCTCCGTTCAACGGAATCACGGGCGCGCTGATTGCCCGCATGAAAGGCATTCCCTTCGTTTACAACATCCGCGACCTTTACCCGGACATGGCACTGGGCGGCGACATCGTTCGCCCGCGAAGTTGGGTGGCGCTCTGGGAACGTCTGCACCGGGCTGCTTTGCGCCAAGCCACGCGCGTTATCGTCCTCGGCGACGACATGCGTGAACGCATCTTGTCCAAAGGTATCGCGCCGGAACGCGTCGTAGTCGTTCGCGACGGCGCCTCCTTTCCAGCGGCTGCCGTGCCGCCCAATCACCCCGCCATCGGCGAAATTCGAGGCTCCGCCGATTTTGTCGTTCTTCACGCCGGGAATTTGGGATTTTACGGCGCATGGAACACCTTGCTGGACGCCGCGAAGCTGCTGCCCGCGAATGGCACGCGCATGATTTTCATTGGCGACGGCGCCAATCGCGCCAGCCTCGAAGACGCAAGCCGCGGTTCCGCCACGGTCCGCTTTTTGCCTTTCCGCCCGCCCGAGGAAATTCCCTGCGTCATGGCCGCCGGAGATATTCATATCGTCACGATACGCCGCGGACTCGGCGGCGTCGTCGTTCCCAGCAAGCTCTATTCGATTCTGGCTGCGGGCCGCCCCATCCTGGCGGTCGCGCCCGAGGACACGGACGTCGCGCGCATTGTGCGCTCCGCTGATTGCGGCCTGGTCGCAGACCCGGATAGTCCCGCGCAGGTCGCTGCCGCTATTCGCACACTGAAAAGCGATCCCGCACGCCTCGAAGCCATGGGCCACCGCGCGCATCAGGCTGCGGCTGATTATGCTAGAGTTAAAGAGCTGGCGAAATTCATGTCGGTCATCGAGGAAGCGGCTCACCCTCAGGGCGCACGGAGTCAATCATAATGTGGAAAAACAGGAAGGTTTTGGTCACGGGAGGTGCATCGTTCATCGGCTCCAACCTCGTCGACCGTTTGCTCGAACGTGGCGCGCAAGTTCGCGTTGTGGACGATCTCTCCAGCGGCAGGCTGGAAAACATCCAGGATCACGTAAAGGCGGGACGAGTCAGCTTCATCGAAGCGGATTTGCGCGAGCCTGGCGTGACTCGCGGCGCGATGAAGGATATCCAGGTTGTATTCCATCTCGCCGCCGATCATGGTGGTCGCGGTTATGTGGATTTGCACCAGGCCGGGCCCGCCTCAAATCTTTTTCTCGACGGCATCGTTTTCTGGGAGGCCGTCAAAGCCGGCGTCGAAAAGGTTTGCTACGCCTCTTCGGGTTGCGTGTATCCCAACTATATGCAAACCGACACAACCAAGGAAATTTACCTTAAGGAAGCCGACGTTAAGCCCCCGCATGACGCCGACAACATGTACGGCTGGGCAAAATTGATGGCCGAAATGACGCTGCAAGCCTATCACCGCGAATACAAGCTCGGCGCGGCGTCCTGCCGCTACTTCACCGTCTACGGCCCGCGCGGCGTCGAAAATCACGCCGTCATTGCCATGATCGCCCGCGCATTCGTCGGTCAAAATCCTTTCGAAATATGGGGCGATGGCCAGCAAATTCGCAACTGGACCTACGTGGACGACATCGTCGACGGAACGATTCTCGCCGCCGAAAAAATCAACGATGGCACCGCCGTGAATCTGGGCACCATGGAACGCGTCCGCGTCATTGATGCCGCTCGGCTCGCCCTCGAATATGCCGGCAAGAAGGCCGATTTCAAGTTTCTCCGCAACATGCCAACCGGCCCCGCAAACCGCGTCGCTGACAACTCCCTGGCCAAGCAGCTTCTCGGCTTTGAACCAAAAGTGATGTTCCGCGACGGCATGCGACGCACGATGGATTGGTATTTCGCCGATCGGAAACCGGAACAGGTGAAAGAACGCTTGGAGAAAATGCTTACAGCACGCTGAGTGTTCGGGAATATGGCCATGTCAAGCATCTGGATTGCTTTCGTTATCGCCCTACTTGCATCGCTCATCTTAACCGTGCCCTTGCGCCGGTTCGCCTTGCGCGCCGGCATTGTCGACCAGCCGAATGCACGCAAAGTCCACGTGAAGCCCGTGCCGCTGCTCGGCGGCGTCGCCATTTACGCCGCCTTCGTCCTGGCTGTCGTCGCCACCTTGCATGACAACACCCGCGCCGAAATCCTGGCGATTCTGGCGGGTGCCACCCTCCTCGCAATTACCGGCCTGCTCGACGACAGTGGCAAGCTTCATCACCAGATAAAGCTATTCCTCAGCATGCCCCTGGCTGCCTGCATTCTTCTCGCTTCGGGCATTCACGCCCAGGTTTTCACCGATTTTCTTCCCGGTAAAACAGGCACACTGCTGGATGTCGTCCTCACGCTTTTTTGGGTCGTGGGCGTCACGGCTGCTTTCAGCATTCTGGACCACTTGGACGGCCTCTGCGCTGGCATCGCCGCGGTGGCCGCGGCCTTTTTCACCATCGCCGCATTCCTCAACGGCCAGATTCTCGTCTGCACCCTCGCGGCAGCAACTCTCGGCGCGTCCCTCGGTTTCCTGCGTTGGAATTTCTCTCCGGCCAAAATTTTCATGGGCGATGGCGGTGCCATGCTCCTGGGATTCCTGATGGCGACGCTCGGGTTGAAATTGCGCCCTGTTGGCGCGCATTTTCCGGCGGATTGGCTTCTCCCGACTTTGATTCTCATTGTTCCTGTTTTCGACACCACGCTGATCACCATCTCCCGTCTCCGTCGCGGCCTGCTTCCTTTCACTTCGCCGGGAAAGGACCATACCGCGCACCGTCTGTCGAATCTCGGCTTCGGTCACAAAGGCGCGGTTCTCGCCCTATACGGCTTGGGCTGCGTCGGCGGCGCGCTTGCCCTCCTGGTCACCTACCTGCCCTCGCTCGCGTCTTACGTGCTTGCCGGCGTCCTCGCCCTCGGTGGCGCCGCGGCTGTCATTGCTCTCGAACGCTCGCCTTATGAACGTCAGGACAAAGCCCCTGCTGCCCCTCTAGCTTCGCTAAATCCAACCCGCTCTCATTAGCTCCCTGTAGTTCTTTTGCGGAATCGAACAGGTACGTTATACTCAATCGCTTTGCACGCTTGGGAGTGCAGGAACGGCGGCTTTTTTCGGCGCATCTCGCACGCTGGTTGCAGCCGTGTCATCGTGGCTTTCACCTCAGGCAGAGCAAGCGACCGTCCAGCCAACTCCCGTGGAAGAGGGATGCCCTTGTCAGCGCCTGATAGCTCGTCGAATGTAGGCTCCGCCCCCTCGGGCAAGCAGCCCGTCGCCGTGGTAGGCGGCTCGGCCGCCGGCCTTTTCACTTCGTACTTGCTCGCACGCGCAGGCATGCCCGTACGCGTATTCGAACAGTCCAGCGACATCGATCCCGCGGCGCGCACGCTGATCGTCACTCGCCGCATGAATGACCTTTTGGGCGACGCCGGTTCGGCAAGCATCGTCAACGAAATCCGCAAATTTGAGCTTTTCACTGACGGTCGCGCCGCCTCCATCATCCTCGACCAGCCAGACTTGATCATCGAGCGCTCGACTCTTATTCGTTCTCTCTCCAAATACGCGCAAGAGGCGGGAGCACAAATCTCCCTGGGGAGAAATTTTCGGGGCCTCGCCGCCGATGCCCGCAAGATTACTTTGGATTTGGAACACGCTGCCGAAAACCGCACCGAACAATTTTCCGCCGATACTGTTGTCGCAGGGGACGGCGCATCCAGCCGCGTCGCTCACGCCGCCGGATGGCCCAAATCAAGAACCGTTCCCCTTGTCCAGGCAATCGTCCCGCTTCCGAAAGACATGTCGCCCGATACCGTCCGCGTCTGGTTCGTCCCCGCGGACACGCCGTACTTTTACTGGCTGATACCCGAATCCGCCGAGCGCGGCGCGCTTGGCCTGATCGGCGAAGCCGGCTCGGAAGCGCGAAAGCATCTCGAAGCGTTTCTCGTCAAACGCAAGCTCGAGCCGATCGCGTTTCAGGGCGCTCGCATCCCGGTTTACAGGCGCTGGGTCCCCGTGCGGAAGAAACTCGGCGGCGGCCAGGTATTTCTGGTCGGCGATGCGGCGGACCAGGTCAAGGTAAGCACCGTTGGCGGCATCGTCACCGGCTTGCGCGGCGCCGCTGGCGTTGCGGAAGCCATTTTGCGCGGCGGCGCAAGCCGCGAACTGCGCGAACTGCGTCGTGAACTCGATATCCATCTGCTGGTTCGCCGCGCGATGCATCACTTCACGCAGGAAGATTACAGCCGCCTCGTCGATTCACTCAACGCGCCCGCCAAACGCTCTCTCAGCCAGTATTCCCGCGATGAAGCATTGAAGGTCCTCTGGCGCGTTTGCATCAGCCAGCCTCGCCTGATTTTGATGGGGCTTCGCGGCATCCTCACCCATGGCCGTTCGTTCGGGCGCGCCAATAATCCGTAGTGTCGCTGTCCTGCAAATGTACTTCCTCGGATTATCTGCGCTAGACCACGACACAGCCGCCGCCCTTCTCGGTGAACACGGCTTTTCCGCCGCCATCGAGGAATCCAAGCTCGAACGCTCACGCGCCACCGCGGGCATTCCGCGCGCGGCCATTCGTTTTTGCTTGGAGCGTGCCGGAATCGCTTGGCGTGACCTCGCCGCGATTGCCGTCGCCAGCCGTCCGTGGCGCTCGTGGGCGCGCCGCTCCACGCTTCGCGCACGCTTTCTCCCTCTCGCGCCAATTTCCACCGCCTACTACGAAAGCAAGACCCTCGGCGACCTGGCCCGCGACCTGAATAATCATCGCATCCTCCGTCTGCTCTCTGGCGATGCCCGCGCGCCGGTGCTCCATTTCGATCACCATCTCTGCCACGCGGCCAGCGCGTTCTATTCTTCGCCGTTCGATCGCGCGCTAATTCTCACATTCGACGAGCACGGAGACGGCCGGGCGGGAATGGTTGCCATCGGCGAGGGCGAAAACATCCGCGTCAAGCAAACCGTCCCGTTCCCGCATTCGCTGGCTTGGGTCTATTCGCAAGTGACGGAGTTGATCGGATATCGGCCCCACGAGCACGAGCACAAGACGCAGTGGCTCAGTCTCACTGCGGAACCCGCATTTCTGGCCGTGTTTCTTCAAATGCTCCGGAGCGGGTCGGGGCCGTTCCCACGCCTCAATTCGAGTTTCTTCGCCACAGGCTATGCGGGCCGATTGGCGTTCTCCAGAAAATTCTACGACGCGCTCGGATTCTCGCCCCAGCCCGGTGCCGAAATTGATGAGCCCACGCGCTCGATATTGGCGGGCAGCCTGCAAAAGGCATGCGAAATCGTCATCACCGAATTGGCCGAGTCGCTTCGGAAACGCCATGCCGCCGACAATCTTTGCCTTGCCGGCGGCCTTTTCTTGAATCCCCTTCTTGTCTCCGCTCTCCAGACGAAATCCGGATTTGACGAAATCTTCGTGCAGCCCGCGGCGGGAAATGAAGGCACAGCTCTCGGCGCCGCGTTTCTCGCCCGCCGGGAAAAAACAGGTCACGCGAGAACTGCGCCACTTTCACATTTGTATCTAGGCCCAAGCTATTCGAACGAAGACATCAAAAACGTTCTCGATAATTGCAAAGCGGTCTATCGCTGGCTGGATTCGGACGTGAAAAAAATCGATGAAGCGGTGAAGTTGCTCGTTTCCGGAAAAATTGTCGCTTGGTTCCAGGGCGCGGCCGAATTCGGGCCTCGCGCGCTGGGGAATCGCAGCATGTTCGCGTCCCCTTGGGCTCCGTACGTGAAGGAAAATCTCAATGACTACGTAAAGCACCGCGAACCCTTCCGTCCCTTCGCCCTTTCTGTCCCCGAAGAAGACGCCAACCATTATTTCGAGTTCACGCCTCCGGCGCATTTCATGGCGACGATGGGCCGCCTCCGTCCTGAACACCGCGGCTTGCTTTCCATGCACGCCTTGCCGGGGGATTTGGTTCGCCTCCACGTCGTCGCGCGCCATGCCAACCCAATCTGCTGGAATTTGCTGAAAGGTTTTGGCTCGCAGGCTCCGGCGCCGGTCTTGCTCAATACGTCCTTCAATTTATTCGGCGAACCGCTCGTCCTGTCTCCGCGCGATGCCGTTCGCAGCTATTTCTGCTCGGGTGCCGACGCGCTCGTCATCGGCAGTTTCCTTCTCGCTAAATCCTGATTCCCTTACCGCCCATACCCTCCCAAAATACCCTTTCCGGCTTTGGAACAATATGCGGAATAATTCCCGGCGCGAATGCGGTCCGTCCCCCATTTGACCCGCGATAATTCGGCTCAAACACAAGCCATCCGTCCGTCGCGGCCAAGAGTGGTCGACAAAATGTGTTTGTCCGCTGGTTCTTTTTTGTCTTTTCGTGCATCTCTTAGGAACGCGGCACCGCGCGTACGCGCGGAAATATGTAAAGCGATGGCCTCCGGCGCGGCGACAAGCCAGCATCATAGGGAGTGTGCACGGTTGAAACGGATAGGTTTTTCGGCGCTCGCTCTCGCGGCAATTATTTTTGTTGCCCCAATACAATCAGTGCCTCGTAAGGCAGTCAAGCTCACAGTTTCGCCGTCCCGGACGTTTGAGTTCACATATGTCGTGCACGTTCCTGCTCTTCCGGCAGGCAGCCGCACGATGCGTATCTGGGTTCCTCTGCCGGATACTGGCGTGCACCAGCAAATAACCGGCTTGCACATTGCGAGTCCGATTCCATATCGCATTGCTCGTGAATCACGGTATCGAAACCTTTCTGCATATTTCGATTTCAACCCCAGGCGCGCGAGGGCGCCGTTTGATATCAAACTCACGTTTCGCGCCCGTCGTTACGAGTACAAGGTCGCGCTCCCGTTGGGCGATCCTGCTCCCTCCCCACGCCCGTTTCCTCCGAATGTGGCCCGTTTTCTGCTGCCGGATCACCTTGTACCCATTAACGGCGTGATTGCCGGGCTTTCGCGTGAGCAGACCGCGGGCATTTCCGATCCTCTTGCGAAGGCGCGAAAACTCTACGATTACGTCATCAGCACGATGCACTACGATCACGCCGGAACCGGCTGGGGACGAGGGGACGCGATTTTCGCGTGCACGGCCCGCCATGGAAATTGCACGGATTTCCACTCGTTGTTTATTGGTATGGTTCGCGCCTCCGGAATTCCGGCGCGGTTTGAAATCGGCTTTCCCCTTCCGCTCAATCAGCGCAAGGGGAAAATCAGCGGCTATCACTGCTGGGCGGAATTTTACATACAAGGAACTGGCTGGGTGCCGGTCGACGCTTCCGAAGCGTGGCAAATGCCCGCGAGGCACAATTATTTCTTCGGTGCTCTCGATCAGAGCCGCGTGCGGTTTTCGCGCGGCCGCGATCTTGTTCTAAATCCCCCGCAGGCGGGTGTCCCGCTCAACTATTTTGTTTATCCCTACGCCGAGCTGGATGGAAAGCCATTCGCGCATATCGGTCGCGAGTTTTCTTTTCGCGACTTGACGCCGGAGTCAGGCAGTTCCCCGGCGAAATGATCGAAAGAGGCTATTGGGGAAAGAGCCTCCGTGTCTTCAGTCCAGATGTTTCGAATGTAGGAACGCGCGGACCACAACAGCCGTGTCTTTGTGCTCGCCCACGACTTCGTAATTCATTCGCTGCATATCCTGATCCGAAATTTTGCCAGCCAGCTCCGTCAGTGCCGTGGCGATGGCCGGATGCTGCCGCAAAACTTCATTCCTCACGATAGGCACAGCCTGATAGGGCGGAAAATAATGCTTATCATCATCAAGCACCGCGAAACTACCCGTCACCAACTGTCCGTCGGTCGTATTTCCAGCCACGATGTCCACCTGATGGTCGAGCAGCGCGCGATACAGCAATCCTAAATCCATGACTCGCGGTGTCCCTGCAAATTTCAGTCCATAGGCTTTCGCCAATCCATCGTATCCGTCAGGGCGCTCCATGAATTCGTACCCAAATCCCGCGCGCCAGGAAGGCGTGTATTTTGCCGCCTCGGAAATCGTGTGAATTCCATAACGCCGGGCGTCATCTCCGCGAACGACAATCGCGAAACTGTCGTTGAAGCCGAGCGGCGGCTCGACGATCAATCCGAAACGCCGCGCATATTCGTTTCGCACGCGCTCAAAAACTGCTTGCGGGTCGCCCTTCGGTGTTTCCTTCAGAATCGCCGTCAACGCGGTCCCCGTGTATTCGACGTACATATCGATGCGGCCCGCGAGCAAAGCCTGGTGGCAGATATACGTTCCGCTCAAATAAAATCTCCGCTCCACGCGTAATCCCGTTCGCGATTCGATGTGTTGCGCAAGAAGCTCGCCAAGGATTGCCTGCTCCGGAAAATTCTTCGAACCGATGACAATCGTGTTTCGTCGCCTGCCGCAGCCGCATGCAAAAAACATCGTCGCCGCGACTCCGAACAATATCCAGCGCCGCACCCCGCTCATCGCGGATGCCGCAGCCGGCGCTCGAGCATTCCAATTCCAATGTCCGCGGCGAGCGCGAGAATTGCCGCGGGAATCGCTCCCTCCAGAATCACGCGATTATCCACCATGGCCAGGCCGCGGAAAATAAATTCGCCCAGCCCGCCCGCGCCAATCGCCGCCGCAATCGTTGCGATCCCCACGGTCCATACCGTCGCCACGCGTATTCCGGCGAGCAGCACGGGAAGCGAAAGAGGAAGCTCCACGCGAAGTAGAATTTGACGGCCCGTCATGCCCATCGCGCGTGCCGCGTCGCGAACGCCCGGGTCGATGCCCTGAATTCCCGCCACCGTGTTGCGGATAATCGGCAGCAACGCGTACAGCGCAAGCGCGACAATCGCCAGCCGGTCGGCGCGCGCTCCCAGCCACGGCACGGGAAGCAGAAATCCAAAAAGCGCCAGACTCGGAATTGTTTCCGCAACGTTCGCGCCTCCCAGGATCGGCTTGGAAAGCCACGGTTTTCTCGTGATTGCGATTCCCAGGGGAACGCCGGCAAGGATGGCGAGCAGCATCGAAATCGCCACCAGCCACACATGCTCGATGCTCGATTGCAGAATCTCCTCGCGATGCTCCAAAAAAAAGTGTACGAGACTCATTGTCCGCCTCGCTTCGCTGAAGTTTGCGGCATCACGTCCGCGCGGAACGCCGAGACATACGCCGCGGCGATGGGTTCAGTGGCGCGCAAAAACTCCTGCGGCGTATACACACCCGCAAGCTCGCCCGTTTCCAACAGGGCGATGCGCGTCCCCATCAGCAACGCCTCGCGCACATCGTGCGTCACAAAAATGACTGTCTTTCGCAACTGACGTTGGAGTTCGAGAAACTCACGCTGGATTTCCGCGCGCGTCAGTACGTCAAGCGCGCCGAATGGTTCGTCCATCAGCAGTATGGGCGGATCAGCGCCGAGCGCCCGCGCGACGCCCACGCGCTGCCGTTGCCCCCCGGAAAGTTCATGCGGATACCGCCGCGCAAATTGCTCCGGATCAAGCCCCGCGATCCGCAGCAATTCATGAACGCGTTCGCTGATTCGCTCCCGCGGCCAGTTTTCCAGTTGCGGCACCAGCGCGACGTTGCGTTCCACGGTGAAATGCGGAAACAGTCCGGCTTCTTGAATCACGTACCCGATGCGGCGGCGCAGACGAATGGGATCCCACTCCAGCGTCGAGCGCCCCTCGACGCGCACTTCGCCCGCGCTCGGCTCCAGCAGCCGGTTGACGAGCTTCAATGCCGTCGTTTTTCCGGAGCCGCTTCGGCCCAGGAGCACGAGAGTCTCGCCGCGATTCACTGCAAGCGAAAAAGATTTCAGGACGGGCCGCCCGCCAATTCGGAATTCAGCGTCGCGGAATTCGATGCAAATCTCGGCTGCCTGCGTGGCATTCATGGGATGATTGTAGCCTGACGCGGCGCGGTTGACGATCTCCGCGGTACGGCCTCCAAAAAGAAATTCGGCCCAGTAAAACTCAGGGAGAAAAACGCCATGATTCCACAGTTACTGCGCTATCAGGATGTCGGTATTCTTCTGTTGCGGCTGATGGTTGGTGTCATTTTTATTTCGAGCGGCTGGAGCCACCTCAAACATCCCGCGGAAAGAGCCAAAAGCATCGGGATGAGCAAGGGCTTCACCATGTTTCTCGGCGCGGCGGAAATTGCCGGCAGCCTGGGAATTATTTTCGGAGTGCTATCGCAAATCGCCGCGCTCGCTTTGATCGTGCTCATGCTCGGAGCGATTCAAAAGAAAATCGCCGTGTGGCACACGGGCTTCTGGGGCAAAGAAGGCTACGGCTGGCATTACGATCTGATGATGATCGTGATGTGTCTCATGATCGTGTTCACCGATGGCGGCCGCTACATCTTGCTTCGCTAAAGCCGCGGGCCGGAACGCGATCGGGAATTTACTCGCTGGCGGTCGCCAAATAGTTGCGGATGCGCCGAAGAACTTGTGTGAGCATCCTGTGTGTCAGCCGGCCTGTAAACGTGTTTTGCTGGCTGGGATGGTAACAGGTGAATACGCGGGGAAGTTCCCCGGGCAGTCTGTGGACAGCTCCATGACGGAACGGAAATTCCGCGTGCGAAGAGATAAGGCCGCGATCCTTTAGAATTCGGAGATAGGCTTTCAACGCCAATCCGCCGAGAGCGAGAATCGCCTCAGGCCGTAGCAAGTCGAGTTCAGTTTCGAGATACGCTCGGCAGTTATGAAATTCGGACGGCAGGGGTTTGTTGTCCGGCGGAGCGCAGCGCACAGCAGCGCTGATGTATGCGTTCGTAAGCGCGAGACCGTCGCTTCGATGCGCCGAAGTCCGCTGATTCGCGAACCCGGTGGTGTGGAGCGCGCGGTACAAAAAATCTCCTGATCGGTCGCCAGTAAACATCCGCCCTGTGCGATTCGCGCCATGCGCGGCCGGCGCAAGTCCCAGGATCAAAAGGCGTGCATGAGGATCGCCGAACCCGGGCACCGGCTTGCCCCAATAATCCCAATCCAGATATGCGCGCCGCTTCGTTTTCGCCACCGCTTCGCGATAACGAACCAGCCGCGGACACTTCCGGCATGCAATGATCGTCCTGCTTAAAATCGTTAATTGTTCGACTGTCACGGTGGCGATTTGCCTAAATTTCGGCGAGCGAAATTTTTTGACACATCGGCAACGCGCAGACTAGCATAGTCGCGGCGATTTTCCCTGCCTGCGACGGGGGATCTCTGCGCACCTCGCATTTGTGGGACACGATTGAATATGGGCATCGGAATCGGCTCGAACAATATCCTTGCGCGCATCGTCGAGCGCCGGCGCGAAGCCATTGCGCATCGCAAACGCGTCTTGCCGTACATCGCGCTCAAAATCGCCGTCGAAAAAAAGGCTTCGCCGGTTCGCGATTTCCCCGCGGCGCTCACGCGCTCGGGATTCAACGTGATTGCGGAGCTGAAAAAAGCCTCGCCGTCGCGTGGATTGCTGCGCGCGGATTATCGCCCCGCCGTCGTCGCGCCGATGCTGGAAGCCGCGGGTGCCGCGGCGATCTCGGTTCTCACCGAAGAGGATTTTTTTCAAGGCTCGCTCCGTGATTTGAAGGAAGTCTCGAAAGTGACGAAGATCCCCATCTTGCGCAAGGATTTCATCGTGGACCCGTGGCAGGTATGGGAAACTCGCGCGGCGTCCGCCGATTCGTTTTTGTTGATTGTCGCCATCTTGGATGATCGGGCGCTCCGCGAGTTGCTCGCCCTCGGGCGGCGATTGAAAATGGAGCCACTCGTCGAAGTGCATTCGCGAAACGAATTGAGACGCGCGGTGGACGCGGGCTCGAAAATCATTGGCGTGAACAATCGCGATTTGAAGACGTTCGACGTCCGCCTCGAAACGTCGCTCGAGCTCGTGAGCGAGATTCCCGAGGGATGCATTGCCGTCAGCGAATCGGGAATACGCGCGCACGAGGACTTGAACCGGCTGCGCGCCGCCGGATTTGACGCTTTTCTAATCGGCGAGCATCTGATGACCATGCCCGAGCCTTCGCTTGGATTACGCGATCTGCTTGGCGCCTCCGAGGCGGCCATTTCCAGCGCGGACACAGGGGCGCCGAAATGACGCGCGTAAAGATTTGCGGGATCACGAACTGGAAAGACGCGAAGCTCGCGATGGACGCCGGCGCGGATGCCCTGGGATTCAATTTTTACGCGAACAGCCCGCGAAAAATTGCGCTCTCGCTCGCCAAGGAAATCATTCGCCAAATGCCGCAGCGTGTTTCCGCGGTGGGTGTGTTCGTGAATGCTTCGGCGGACGAAACTCTGCGGATTGCGCGCGCGGCGAATCTCGGCGCCCTGCAACTGCACGGAGAAGAATCGCCCGCCACAGTAGGGCGCCTCGCGCGCGAATATCCGGTGATCAAGGCCTTTCGCGTGGGCCCACGCTTTCAAGTGCGTGCGCTGCGCAAATACAGCAGCGCAGCCGGCTTTTTGCTTGATGGCTACAACGCCAGGCATCGCGGCGGAACAGGAAAACGATTCGACTGGAGCGTTGCCCGCAAGGCGAAGCATTATGGCCCCGTAATTCTGGCCGGCGGCCTGCGCGCGAATAATGTCGCAGACGCGATTCGAAAAGCGCGGCCCTTCGCAATCGATGTTTGCAGCGGAGTCGAAGCAAGTCCCGGAAAAAAGAGCGCGAAGCTGGTGAAAAAACTGATGACGGCAGTCAAGCGAGCGCGCCGGGAGAATTCATGAGCACAAAAATGGAAAGCGTGCCCGACGCGCGCGGCCGATTCGGTGCGTACGGCGGCAGGTACGTTCCAGAAACGCTGATGGCGCCCCTCGAAGAACTCGAGCGTGCCTACAACGCAGCGCGCGCCGACGCGAGTTTCCAGAAGGAGCTTGACGACCTGCTGCGTAATTTCGCCGGCAGGCCGACTCCTCTGCAATTCGCACCCCGGTTGACGAAACATCTCGGCGGCCCGCGAATTTATTTGAAGCGCGAGGACCTCCTTCATACAGGCGCGCACAAAATCAATAATTGTCTGGGGCAGGGCTTGCTCGCCGTCAGGATGGGGAAACGCCGCGTGGTAGCGGAGACCGGCGCTGGGCAGCACGGCGTCGCGACGGCCACTGTTGCGGCGCGCTTGGGCCTCGATTGCACCGTCTACATGGGCACGGAAGACATGGACCGCCAGCGGTTGAACGTTTTCCGCATGCGCTTGCTCGGCGCCGAGGTGATCGGCGTCGATGCCGGCAGCAAAACGCTCAAGGATGCCATCAACGAAGCGATGCGCGACTGGGTTACGAATGTGCGCACCACGCATTATTTGCTCGGCTCCGCTTTGGGCGCGCATCCCTATCCTGCGATGGTCCGCGATTTTCATCGCGTGATTGGACAGGAAGCGCGCGCGCAGATTCTCGCGGCGGAGAACCGCCTTCCCGATTGGCTTTTTGCTTGCGTCGGCGGCGGCTCGAACGCCATCGGGCTTTTTAACGATTTTCTCGATGACGCGGGCGTGAAAATGGTCGGCGTCGAAGCGGGGGGACGCGGCGCCGGAATCGGCGAACACGCCGCGCGGCTCGCCGCAGCCGAGGGATTCGCGGGAGCGAAACCCGGCGTCCTGCAAGGAACCTACACCTACGTCCTGCAAACTTCCGACGGACAAATTTCGCCCACACATTCCGTTTCCGCGGGACTCGACTATCCCGCCGTCGGTCCGGAACACGCCTGGCTCGCGGAACGCGGTCGCGCTGAATACACTGCGATCGGCGATGCGGATGCGATTGCCGCAGTGAAGTTGCTCGCGAAAATCGAGGGTATCATTCCCGCGCTCGAATCCGCCCACGCGCTGGCGGAGCTGATTCGCCGCGCGCCGAAAATGAAGCCCAACGATCTGGTCATCGTGAATATTTCCGGTCGCGGCGACAAAGACATGGAAATTTTGGCGCGCTATGTCTGAGCCGGCGATGAAAACGAACAGCGCATTGCAAACCCGAATCGGTAAACGCTTCGCGGAACTCGCGCGCGCCGGTGAACTGGGCCTCGTCGCGTACATCACCGCTGGCGATCCGTCGCTCGCCGCCACGCAGGAAATTGTCTTGGCCGCGGCGAGCGCCGGCGCGGATGTCATCGAATTGGGCGTTCCGTTCAGCGATCCAGTGGCCGATGGGCCTACAATCCAGCGTGCCAGCGAACGCGCATTGCGCGGCGGGACGACGCTTGCCGCCGTGATTCAGTTGGCCGCGGCCCTGCGCAAAAAGACCGAAGCGCCCATCGTGCTTTTCACTTACTTCAATCCTATTTTGCAGATGGGCTTGGAAACTTTCGCATCGCGCGCCGCGGCGGCAGGAGCCGACGGCGTGCTGGTCACGGACCTCACCCCCGAGGAAGCGGACGAGTACCGCGCAATCATGCGCGCGCATGGATTGGATACCATATTTCTCGCCGCGCCCACTTCCACCGACGAACGTCTCCAGCTCATCGCGGCCGCATCCAGCGGATTTTTGTACATAATTTCGCGCACCGGTGTGACCGGCGCGAAGGAATCCTTGCCGGAGGAATTGCCGGCGATGGTGCGCCGCGCGCGTAAGTTCACAACTTTGCCCATCGCCGTGGGATTCGGCATTTCGCTGCCCACGCAAGTCACCGTGCTCGGAGGAATCGCCGATGCGGTCGTCGTCGGTTCCGCGCTCGTGGCGGAAATTGAGAAGGCTCCATCCGCCAGCGCGGCCGCCGCGGCGGTGGCCGAGCGCATCCGCCTGTTGAAGAATGCGGCGCGCCATGGCGTCAGCCGCCGGGACGCAAATTTGTGAGCGACGAAGCTACGAAAGCCATCGGCGATTCGCGCAGGAAAATCGATGACTTAGCTTCCCCGTTCCATCGCGTCGCAATCCTTGGCACGGGGCTGATTGGCGCGTCATTCGCTCTCGCGCTCCAAAACGCTTACCCAACAATTTCCATCGTCGCTTACGACAAACCGGAAATCCTGCGCCGCATCGATCAGCGAAAGTTTGGCTGGCGCACGGAACCTGAAATCGGCGCTGCCATACGTGCCGCGGATCTGATTTACATTGCACTTCCCGTTGGCGCGGCAATCGAGCTGTTGCCGGCAATTGCCGCGCAATGCGATGCCGCCGCGCTCGTCACGGATGCGGGCAGCACCAAGGCCGCCATTTGCCGCGTCGCGCAAACCCAATTTCGCTTCGGCGCGAAATTTCTGGGCGGCCACCCAATCGCCGGAAAGGAAATCTCCGGAATCGAAAACGCGGACGCGGCGCTTTTCCATGGCACGCGTTATGTCTTGATCGGCAATGAGCCCAAGCCTGAAAGTGATAATGAACTTGAGAATGGCCGCGAAAACGACACGCGCGTTCCACGATTCATGCGAATCCTGCGCGCGATTGGCGCCGAGCCGGTGTGGAGCGATGCGGACACGCACGACTGGGCAATCGCCGTCGTGTCCCAGATGCCGCAACTCTTGGCTATTGCCCTCGCGCGAGTGATCGCCGACGAAACCGATGAAACGGGTTTGCCCATATCGATGTCCGGTCGCGGCCTTCGCGACCTCCTTCGCATCGCGGGCAGTCCCTACGACGTGTGGCGCGACATTTGCCTCACCAACACGGACAACATCTCCCGTTCGCTCGACCGCGTCGCTCAAGCAATCGACTTCCTCCGCACGCATCTCACCTCTCGCGACCTCGAGCAGGAGTTCCACGCCGCCAACGCCCTCTACAATTCCCTGAATAATCCGCCCGCGCTCGATAAGTGATCCTGCCCTCTGTTTCTGATTATTGGAATTCCACGTAAGTTGTGCCCAACGGTCGTCATCGCCGGTCGATACTGTCCCTTCGTCCAGCACATCGCTCTGGTACTCCGTGTCTCGCTTCCGTCAACAGCGACTCCGACAACTGGGTTGACCCGCCCCATTCCGCCCCGTACAATTTTTGGTAGACGCAACGTGCTCACGCCGGAATTGCGCTCACGCCAGCAAGCCGTCGAGCGCCAGAGGAAAGTAAATGCTTGCGGAGACAGCCGTCTTGCGTCAATGGCGGCTCGGAGGGCAAATGAGCGGTAAAAAAGGCATCTCGATACTGGCAGCGGCACTCTTTCTATCGTTTCTCGCCGTTGCCGGGTGCCAAGACACCGCCAAGCACGCGCTCCAGGTCCGCCCGCCTGCGTCAACACCCCAGATTTCGAGCATCAGTGCCGGCAATATCGGTGCCCTGCCTTTTCCGACGCATGTCCCTGACCTGCAAGCATTCGTGAGCGGCTCCCAGCCAGCGGTCGATGCCCTGATTGAACGGGTTCAGGCAGCCTTCGATGCCGGTCAACAGGCGTACAACGCAGGCCAGCCCGTTCTGGCTCGCAAGGATTTCAACGCGGCGCTCGACCGCTTGATGAGAAGCCATCTCGACTCGACGGCTGATCCTCGTTTGAAGGACCTCTTCAATCGTATCGTCGATACGATGCAGAGCTACGAGATGGAAGCGGAGCAAAAAGACGAAGCGGTTGCCGACTCCGGCGACGAAACCGCGGATAACGCCGATACCACCGGCGAATCGCAGCCGGTCGTGCAGCCTGAATCCACCGCGCCCATCGAAGAAATTGCCAACATGGAAAGCCTTCCGGCCACGGATCCGCGCCTCGCGGCCATGGCCGAAAAAGAGCTGATCAGTGTTGCCCACGACCTGCCCCTGACCGTCAATGCCTCCGTCTTGCAGTATTTGAGCTTTTTCGAGACCCCGCGCGGCCGGGAAATTGTCGAAGTCGGACTCCAGCGCGCCGGCCGCTATCGCGCCATGATTGAATCGACGCTCAAAAAAGAAGGCATGCCGCTGGACCTGATTTATCTGGCCCAGGCGGAATCGGCATTCAAGCCAAAGGTTGTCTCCAGCGCAGGCGCCCGCGGCATCTGGCAATTCATGCCCTACACCGGCGAGGAATACGGCCTGGATCGCAATTTTTGGGTCGACGAGCGCAACGATCCCGCCGCCGCCACCCGCGCTGCCGCCGAGCATTTCCGCGATCTTTACCAGATGTTCGGCGATTGGTACTTGGTCATGGCCGCGTACAATTCAGGCCCGCAGAACGTCGCTCGCGCCGTCGAGCGCACCGGTTACGCCGATTTCTGGGAGCTGCAGAAACGCAACGCCCTCCCCGCGCAGACGAAGAACTACGTGCCCATCATTTTGGCCTTGGCCATGGTCGCCAAAGACCCGCTGCTCTACGGCATCCATGTGGACCCCGATCCCCCGCTGACGTTCGACACGGTCAACCTGGACCATTCCATCAGCCTGCGCCTTGTCGCCGACGCCACCAACGCCAGCCTTGACGACGTTCAGGCTCTCAATCCCGAGCTGGTTCGCGGTATCACGCCAAACGAGCCCGGATTCGCTTTGCATGTGCCGCCGGGCACGGGTGCGGAGCTGAAAAAAGAAATCGCCGCCATCCCGCTGGATAAGCGCACCTCTTGGCGTCTGGCCAAACTCGAACCCGGCCAGACACTCGGCGAAGTGGCGCGGCAGTATCACGTCTCGCTCGCGTCGCTCGAAAACGTCAACGTCATCGATGCGCACGATCCGGTCGCCCCGGGCACGGAGCTGGTGGTTCCAACTCCGCCGAGCACGCTGCACCGCTGGGTTGCTTATCGCATTCGCCGCGGCGATACCGTGGGCGGCGTTGCCGGGCGTTTCCATGTCAGCGTTGGCCAACTGCGGGAATGGAACCATCTTCGCGGAAACGAGATTATTGCGGGCCGCGAGTTGCGTATCTACGAAACGCTGCATTCCTTCTATGGCCGCACCCGTGATGTGGCTTATCATCCGCGGCGATATGCAGGCCGCGCAGGTCGCCGCGTGAGCGAAGGGCACGGCACGGTCGAGCATCGAGTGCGTCCCGGCGAGACCCTGTGGTCGATTGCGCGCACCTACCGCACCACGGTGTCGGCTCTAAGGCAGGAGAATCCATTCCTAGCCAACCGCGAACTCAAGGCCGGCGACCGCCTGAGCGTCGTCCAAAAACAATAAACGCCCATAATCCAGCGGGTTACGCCAAACCAGAACTCCCCCGAATCGGCCCAAAGGGATACGATGCACCTTTACAAATCCCGCGGTTTTTGCGCCTTGACAAACATCCGACTCTGCGATTAAAACAAAGCCAGTGGGAAAGATAGCCGCCGAGCTCTTTACCCCGCGGAGGAAATATGTTTGACGCGAAGTTTCACGATGAAGAAGAGGAGAACAGCGAGCTCCCCGGCTTTGAAGAGGAAGAGGAGCAGGGCGAGCTGGGCGGCGATGAACACGAGGAAGCCGCCGAAGAGGTAGTCGAGATCGAGGCGGAGACGGACGAGGACGACGAAGAAGCCGAACGTCCCGCAGCCGCTCGCGCTACGCCAGGCCGCCACACTATGCCAAGCCGCGCTCCGGCCAAGCCCGCTCCCAAGCCAAAGGCAAAGGCGAAGAAGCCTGCCAAAGCCAGGAAAGCGAAAAAACCCGCAAAGAAGAAAAAGGCAAGTCCGAGAAAGAAGGCCAAAGCGCGTCCCCAAAAGAAGTCCCGCCGCCGATAAGTTAGAGCGATAAACGCGATCGCGTCAGAATTTGCTTCTGGTAACGGTCAATTCATTTTTTTGAATGCCGTTACCGGAAGTTTTCCGCCTCACGGCCTGCGGTTTTTCGAGTTTCGCTTTTCGGACGCTCTTCACGACACCTTTCTTTGCGTGCGCTCTTCGACTGCAGGATTCGTTTGCGGGTTAACGAGTGACGTTGCTCGTCACTTATCACTGCCTTTTCACCACCGCATCCTGCGGCGTGGCGGCCCGGTTGTCGCGCGTCGCGCGAATCACACCCGTCTGATCGGTATAAAAACTGCGATAGCCGTAATTTCTGGGCAATGCGACCAGCGCATACGCATGGGCATTGCCGTCCGCGTCGAGCTGGCCAGGCGTGTACCGCAGCGAGTAGCCCCCAGACATTGCCTCCTGCGCTGCCTCCGTTGCGGGCTGGCCCAGCGTCTCCAGCGAGTCGGGAAACGATCCCGCGCCATTCTGATAAACCCCGAGTTCTTTTTGCAATTCGCGCAATGAGATCAGCGCCGCCTTTTCCGCCGCCGGACGCGGATTCTCGAATCTCAGTGGCAACGCGAACCAGATAATTGCCCAGATTCCGAGCACCACAACGGCGATTCCTACCGCCAGCTTCGTCGCGCTGCGCTTTTTCCCGGGCGTCGGTGCTCCGCCGGGCGTGGTCTCGCTCTGGTTCGCGCCGCAGTACGGACAAACCTCGCTCGCCGAATTGATCGGCTGCTCGCAATTTCGACAGACGTACATGGTCAGTTACCGTTATGGCGGATTTTCGTTACAAAGTCACGGCGCGACGAGGTGACACTCCTGCCTGCGCGTTTCGAAAGCTCTGGGGCCCACTGAGAAGCCAATTTGCGACATTGTCCCGCTTATTGCTCTTTTTATTGTTCTTCCGCGTGGCCGACGATAACCAATCCCAGCGTCGTCGGCGACGCGCCTATGGCCGCTTTCAGGTACAGCACCCAGAAATCATTGCTCGTGTCATGCGCAACGCCGGGCAGCGACGTTGGCGCGCTGTCTGCGGGCACCAAGCTCCACACCGAAGGATGCCCCGCGCCGGAAGCTTTGCGGCTCAGCGCATAAAGATCTTTATCCGCCAGGTTCGCCGCCGAAGTATCTGCCGCCGCGGGCGTCAGCAGTAAAAAATCGCGATAGTCCGAGACGCCCTGATGGTTGCCGTCCACCGGCTGCAGCGCGTATCGCAGCACATACGTGCCCGGCTGGATCGATTGATTGCGAAAGTCCTTCACGGCTGCGTCAAAATGAATCGCGCCGACCAGCGAGCCGTCAACGAGCTGCCCGTACGTGACGCCCAGCGCCGAGTTCGCCTGCGCCGCGGCGGGGATTCCCGCGCGCAGCCATATTTCGCAAAGAGGCCCGCTCGGTCCAGTCACGGAGATGGACGCCGGAGAAAGCAACGCGCGCACCGGCGCCGAAATCTCCGGTGGCACGGGCACGGCTCCCGCCACCGCTTTGTAATCCTGCGCCGCGGCTGCGCTCGATAAGCACAGCAATGCAACCACTGCGACTCCCGCAAAATATTGTGCTGACCAGCGAATCATTTCCATTCTCCTGTATGAAAATTTAGCATTCCCATCCATGGGATGATTATCCCGTCCGCTCGGTTTCCGGGCAACCGGAATCAGCGTTCATTTGCGGCGTAGCTATGCTTGCCTACAGTCGCGCCACGGAGTGCAAATCGCAATTCCTTTGATGCACAAAAGGAAAAAGCCCGCCAGGAACGGCGGGCTTTTTTGCTCCGAAATGGATTTGAATTTTATTCCGCGAACGTGCTGACGAACGAGCTGCGACGGCCCGAATCATCCCAGGTGACGCCGAGCGAATTTCCCTGATAGCTGCTGTTAACCTCGACTACAGGCATCGCATGCTGCAAGTGTCCCGCCAGCGGGGCATAGTACGTTTCTTCGTTATGGCAAATCATGTCGCCCATGTCGATGGCGCGCGTGGAAAGCTTCACCACGTTCCCGGCCGCGAGCGTCTCCCATCCCATGCGTCCCGAATCCGCGGCAAAGGAAATCGGCGCGGGCGCAACGGCGACCACGTGATCGAGCAGCCCGGCGGATTGCGATTGCGCGAACGCAATCAGCGCCGCGCGCTGCGCGTCTGTGGCGCGCTCGTCGACGAAGAACGCCGCCTTCGCCGGCAGCGGATCCGCGTACGGATCGCCCAGCGTCGCGCTGGCGCGCACCACGGCGACCACGCTCAATCCTGACAACGACACGCCGCCCCATTCGCCATTCGCGACTTGCCAGGCGAGCACGGCATTTTGCCCGCTCAGCCCCACTTCGGAATTCGCGAAGCACGGTCCCGTGTAAACGTCCGCGTTGCGAAATTCCATGTAGTTTCCGGAAATGTGATTCGCCTGCGCCATCGCCGGCACGGCTGTCAAAACCGCGGCAGCCAGCAGCGCCAATTTTGCTCTCATCGCTTGCCCTCCGATGCTTATTTGCATTGTCTCACTCGCCCACGGCCCACGCAAGCGCGGGAACAACACCGCGCAGGAATTCCCAAGCGCAGAAAGGGTGGCGCAGCAGGCTGTTTTACGCTACCTGTACGCTGGTACAGTTGTACGGATAGGGCAAGGAAGCGGACAAAGAGCAGCGAAAAACGGAGTGCGTTGTTACCATGGAGAAGAGATCAGCACCTGCCAAGAAAAGAAATTTCCCTCGGAGGAGAAGGCTGTGAAAAAGCTGCGCATGTCCCGGATCATGGAGGTCAACAAAGAGCTGCTGTTGATCTTCTCCATTATTGCCTTCGCAGCAGTGATCAACTTCTTCGTGGCCGGGGAGCGTCTGGTTCTGACGTTCTACAACCTGCCGACGCTGTTTGCGGCGTATTACTTCGGCCGGACCCGCGCCGTGCAAACCGCGCTGGCATCGGTGCTGATTGTGTCGTGGCTCAACATCATGAATCCGGTGGCGCTGGCCGCGGGACAGGCACTTAGCTTCCGGCATTTGATCGGCTGGTCGGACGTGGCGATCTGGGGCGGTTTCCTGTTGGTGACGGCCTACGCCATGGGGACGCTCTACGAAGTGAAGGAACAGGGCATGTCCGAGCTGCGCGAAACGTATTTCGGCGTCCTGCAGATTCTTTGCCAGGTGATCTCGAACGACAAATACACGCAGAACCATTCGTTCCGCGTCTCGGTGTATGCCGCCAGAATGGCCGCGGAGATGGGCATGCCCGACGAGCAAATTGAAGACGTGCGCGCCGCGGCGTTGCTCCATGACATCGGCAAACTCGAAGTGAGCCGCAACATTCTTTACAAGTCGGCGCGGCTTTCCGAAGACGAAATTGTGGAAGTGCAAGCGCACTTGCCCAGGGGCGTGGAAGCGTTGCGGCCCGTGGCCGTCGGCGGGACGCTGCGCCGGGTGCTGCCGATTATTCTGGCGCACCACGATAAATTCGACGGTTCCGGCTACCATCCAACGCAGGGCGAAGACATTCCCATCGAGGCGCGCATCATCAGCGTAGCCGATGTCTATGACGCGCTCGTGAGCGACCGTCCCTATCGCAAGGCGATGTCGCCATTTGAAGCGCGCGACATCATCCTGAAGGGCGCGGGCACGGATTTCGATCCGAAATGCGTCGCCGCATTCGAATCCGCCTTCCGTGGCGGCAGGATGGAAGTGCCGGAAGTGCTGGTCTAAAGCGCCGCGGTTCAGAGTTGCGCTTCACGCAAGAACCGCGCCGCCTCCTCCGGCGGCGTGGGATTGATATAGAAGCCCGTTCCCCACTCGAAGCCCGCCACGCGCGTCAATTTCGGCATCATCTCGATGTGCCAGTGATAATGATCGTTGATCTCCTCGCCGATGGGCGACGTGTGGATGACGTAGTTATATGCCGGACGATTCAGGACCGCGTCGAGGCGCGCCAAAAATTCGTGAAACAGCTTCGCCAGGCTGGTATAAACCGGGCTGGCCTGATTTTCGAATGATGAGCTGTGCTGGAGCGGCAGGATCCAAGTCTCGAACGGGAATCGCGGCGCGTAAGGAGCCAGAGCGATGAACTGATCGTTGCTCAGAATCACGCGCGTTCCTGTTTCCACCTCCTGCCGGATCATGTCGCAAAAAATGCAGCGCTCCTTCACGTCGTAATAGTGGCGTGAGTTGTCGACTTCCTCGCGAACGCGCTTGGGCACAATCGGCAGGGCAATCAATTGGGAATGCGTGTGCTCGAGCGATGCTCCGGCCGCTTCGCCATGATTCTTGAACAGCAAAATATAACGAAAGCGCTTGTCGTTTTTCAGATCCAGCACACGGTCGCGATACGCCCACAGAACTTCTTCGAGCGCCTTATCGGGCAGCATCGCCAGCGTATTCTGATGTTCCGGAGTTTCGATGATCACTTCGTGCGCGCCGATTCCGTTCATGCGGTCGAAGAGACCCTCGCCCTGTCGATCCAGATTGCCTTCGATCCCCAACGCCGGAAATTTATTCGGAACCACGCGCACCGTCCAGCCGGGCGTGTCTTTGCCGCTGCCGTTTCTGCCATACGCCAGAATTTCCGGCGGAGTTCGGGTTTCGTTGCCGGGACAAAACGGGCAGAACGACCCTCCCTTCATTTGCACGCTTTCGCGCACGAAGTCCGAGGGCCTCTTCCCGCGATCGCTCGAGATAATCACCCAACGGCCTGTAATGGGATCCTTGCGTAGATCGGGCAACCTGTACTCCTCCTGGCTTACAATTCCGGCCAATTCTTGAGATTTATATTTTACTCCATGAATGCCGTCGTGCTCGGAATTCCTGAATGCATGACGCGAAGTGCAATTCTAAATCTTCACCGCAAACGCATTTTTGTGCAAACGAACCTCGGGCGCGCGTCCGGCGCGGCTCTCAATCGCCACCAAATCGAACCGCCAGGAAACACCGCGAGCGCGCCGCTCGGCCAAAAATCTTTTCGCCATGCGTTCCAGATGTTGGCGCTTGCCGGAAGTGACGGCCTCTTCCGGCTGGCCGGGATGCTCTTCGGTCCCGCTGCGCGTTTTCACTTCGACAAAGGCGAGGACAGCGCCGTCGTAACCCACCAGATCGATTTCCCCTTTGTCGTCAGGGATGCGGTAATTGCGCGCGACGAAAACGTATCCATGGCGGCGCAGATACCAATACGCGAACGTTTCGCCGCGAATGCCGGTGCGCCGCGCATTTTCCTTCGCCGATTCACCGGCCTGTGATTCGGCCAATCCGCGGCGGGCCGCGAAGCGCACAAAACTGAAAACCGCCCGCGAAAACAGAGGCACGCTACTTGATAACCTCCAGCTCGAATTCCACCGCTTTGCCGCGAATCACGAACGACACGTAGTATTCCCAAAAGCGCCGAATTCGCCGCGACCGATTGATCACGAATTGGAAACCCAGCATCTTCCACAGTGACAGCATTTCGACGTGCACCCTCCGTTCACGATATTGCGCGGGGGCGTAATAATCGTACTCGCGCGGTTTATCGCTGAAAAACCAGAAAGAAAAACTCGAGAGGTGCCAGCGGTGTGCCGGGCTGCAGTAGGACGCGTGGTCCGTGTAGTGTGGTGTCACGATCAGCACGCCGGCTCCCGGCCGCGCCACGCGATGCACTTCCGCAAGCACGCGAAAAATGTCATCCACCTCTTCGATGACGTGAATGAGCCGAACGCTGTCGAAGGAGTTTTCCTTGAACGGCATTCCCCTCGTCCAATCGCAGATTACGTCCGCTTGAGTCGCCGTGCTGATGTCCACGCCGATCGACCCGGGAAATTTTTTTCGTCCGCATCCGACATCCAGGATTTGTGCCATCCGCTTCCCCTCACTTGAGCACTTCGAACTCGAATTCCATCACCTTCCCGCGGATCACGAAGCTGAGATACTGTTCCCAGAACCGCCGGAACCAGCGGAAATGATTAACCATGAATTCGAAACCGAATGCCCGCCAAATCCGCAGGAGCTTCACGGTCAGCCGCTTTTCGCGCAGTCTTTTTCGTGTGTACCACATGTCACGGCCGTGCATCCCGCCCGGATAAAAATAGAGAAATGACTCCGTGTTCAAATGCCAACGGTGCGTTGGGTCGCGAAACGAGGTGTAATCCGTGTAGTGTGGCGTGATCAGCACGATGATTCCGCCGGCGCGCGTGACGCGATGAAACTCCTCGACCGTGTGAATGATGTTGTCGACGTGCTCGATCAGGTGCGTGGCGCGGACTTCGTCAAAAGCATTGTCGCGAAACGGCAGCGAGCCTCGATCCAAATGGCAAAGGACATCGGCGGCGGTGTCCGGGTTCATGTCGATACCGATCGAGCCTGGATATTTTTGCTGCCCGCAGCCGACATCCAGAATACGAGGCAATCGCCCTCCGCAGTATAAAGCGCGCGCTAACGCGTTCGCTGCACTTCAGCAATACATTCGCCGAGAGTGCGAACAGCATGTTCCGCCTGTTCCTCGTCAATAACAAGCGGCGGCGCCAGGCGTATCGAGTTTTCGCCCGCGCCCAGAATCAGCAGCCCTTTGTGGAATGCGCGGTCCACGATTTTATTGCGCAAGTCGGGCGCTCTTTCTTTCGTTTCTTGATCGCGCACAATTTCGACGCCGATCATCAGGCCTTTTCCACGAACATCTCCGACGATCGGGTACCGCTCGCGCCAATCGGCCAGCAGCGCCATGATGAATTCCCCCATGCGCGCGGCGTTCGCCATGTATTTCCGCTCGACCAGATCGATCGTGGCAAGCGAGGCGGCCACGCAAATCGGATTGCCTCCAAACGTCGAAGCATGCGCCCCGGGAGGCCAGTTCATGATGCTCGCTCGCGCAATCGTCGCGCTCAGCGGCATGCCGGAGGCAATTCCCTTGGCGACGCACACGATGTCGGGATCGATTCCCGCGTGGTCCGACGCCCACCACTTTCCGGTCCGACCCATTCCGCACTGCACTTCGTCGGCGACGAGCAAAATGCCGTGCTTGCGGCAAATCCGCTGCAACTCCCGCAGAAACGGCGCGGGCGCGGAGACGTAGCCGCCTTCGCCCTGAATCGGCTCGACGAAAATCGCCGCCACGTCGGCGGGATCCGTCAAGCGATGGAAAACTTGATCCTCCAGAAATTCAAGGCATTGCTCGGTCGATGCTTCAGCGTTCCCTCCTGCATCGCGGTACGGATTCGGATACGGAATATGCGCCACGCCGCCAAGTAGTGGCCCGAATCCTTTGCGTTGGATGGATTTGCTGGCGGTGAGCGAAAGCGAACCCATCGTCCGGCCGTGGAAGCAGCCGTAAAACGCGATGAATTTATCGCGTTTCGTGTGATACCGCGCGAGCTTCATTGCCGCTTCAATCGCTTCCGTGCCGGAGTTGCCGAAGTACACGCGCTTGGCGTCTTTACCCGGCGCGATGGATGCCAATTTCTCCGCAAGCTCCACCATGTTTTCGTAATAAAAATCCGTGCCCGACATGTGGATCAGTTGCGCGGCCTGCTTCTGGATTGCACCTACGACTGCGGGATGGCAATGGCCCGTGGCCACGACGGCGATTCCTGCGGCGAAATCGAGAAAGCGATTGCCGTCAACATCTTCGATCACCGCGCCGCGCCCGCGCTTTGCGACCAGCGGGTAACTGCGCGTATACGACGACGAAACGAATTTCGTATCCAGCCCGACGAGCTTCCTGGCCTTCGGCCCCGGCAGCTTCGTCGTCAAACGAGGCAGTTTCCAACCTGTGGCTTTCTTCATTTCTTCCTCCTGAATTTGGATTTTTTTGCGCCGCGGTCAGCCGGCGGCAGCGCCGTGCGAACGGAGGAAGAGTTGTTAGTCAACGCCAAACAGACTGGGCCGCTGGCGGGAGGGAACGCTGTGCCAGGAGATCGGATTTTGAAATTGCAGGTTCACTTTTTCTTCCAGCGAATCCCGCCTTCGCGGGTATCTTCCAGAAGAATACCACGTTCCGCAAGCTCCTGGCGGATCTCATCGGCGCGCTTGAAGTTTCGCTCCTTGCGCGCTTGTTGGCGTTCGCCTACCAGCGCGTCGATGTCCGCCGCGCTCATCTGTGAATCGCCCGATTCAAATCCCAGCGCACGCAATTTCGCCGCGTCATTGTCTTCGATCACGGCAAAAATTCCGTCGAACCTCTTCATCGCCGCCATCACGTGCGGCACATCCTGCTCGTGAAATTCGCCGCGGTCGATGGCCGTGTTCACGTCGCGCGCCAAATCAAAAATTGCCGCGAGCGCCACGGCGGTATTCAAATCGTCCGCAAGGCCTGCGTCGAAATCCGTTTCCGCCTTTTGCGCTCGCGTTTGCATGGCCGCGCTGGAGCCGGACGGGAATTTTCCTCCTTTCAATCGCGATACAAAGTTCCTGAGCCGTTCGACCGAACTGGCCGCTTGCTGGATGCTGTCCGACGTGAAATTCAACTGGCGGCGATACGGCACGGAAGCGAGCATGTAGCGAATCGTCGAAGGTTTGTGGCCCTTCTTCAACAAATCACGCAGCGTATGGAAATTGCCGAGCGACTTCGACATCTTCTCGCCATCGATGATCAAGTGCTCGGCGTGCAGCCAATATTTCACGAACGGATGGCCCGTCGCCGCTTCGCTCTGCGCAATTTCGTTTTCGTGATGCGGAAACGCGAGATCCACGCCGCCGGTGTGAATGTCCAGCGTGTCGCCCAGGTATTTCATGGCCATCGCCGAGCATTCAATGTGCCAGCCGGGACGTCCCGGGCCGATTCGCGTGTCCCAGAAATGCTCGCCGGGCTTTGGCGATTTCCAGAGCGCGAAATCGCGCGCGTCCGCTTTCTCGTAGCGGTCGACCTCGACTCGCGCGCCGGCTTGAATTCCGCTCGGATCCACTTTCGAGAGCTTGCCGTAATTCGGGAATTTGGAAATGCGATAGTAAATCGAGCCGTCGCTGCGATACGTCAGCCCCTTCGCATCGAGCCGCTCGATCAGCGCGACCATATCGTCGATGTGATCCGTCGCGCGAATCAAATGCTCCGGCGTTTCCAGGCTCAGCGCGGCCATGTCGTCCTTGAACGCCTGAATGTATTTCGCGGTGTAATCGAAAATGCTGATTTTCTTTTCCGCGGCGTTCTGAATAATCCGATCATCCACGTCGGTCATGTTCATCACATGGTTCATGTGGAAGCCGCGCGAGCGCAGAAATCGCCGCAGAATGTCCTGAAAAACAAACGTCCGGTAATTGCCGATGTGCGCGTAGTCGTAAACCGTCGGCCCGCACGTGTACATGCGCACTTCGCCGGCGTGCAGAGGCGCGAACGGCTCTTTGCGATTGGTCAGCGTGTTTTCGAGAAGGATTTCACTCTTCCCGGCGATTTTCTCCGGCTCGTCGATTGTGCGTGGTTCGCTCATCTGGCTCTGACTTATCCCTGCGAAAAAAAACGCTGAATGATCGAGTGGCCATTCTAGCCGAGCATCCAGCGGCTGGCAAACCGGCTACTCGCCGTCACGTTCATGACCGCTCACAATCCCGCGCCGAGCGGCTCTGTGGAATGGTATCGTTCTCGACTGCGAAAAGGTGGTTGACAGGGCCGCGGGGCATGTGTAGTATCGGGGATTGTCTGTACTCCTTCCTGCTGGTTCAGGAAGTCCTGCTCTTTGACAATCGGAAGAAACAAGCCAGAACCCGTTCGGTTTTTTTGAGAAACCGAGCGATCAACAGTTCGCTTTTCGATTTTTCCGCAACGCAAGTTTCGGGAAAATCGACGAGCACCAGTTTCAAATGAGAGTTTGATCCTGGCTCAGAGCGAACGCTGGCGGCGTGCTTAACACATGCAAGTCGAACGCGCAGTATTCTGTAGCAATACAGAGTGCGGGCGCGTGGCGAACGGGTGCGTAACACGTGGGCAACCTTCCCTTCGGTGGGGGATACCCTCGCGAAAGCGAGACTAATACCGCATAACATTCCCCTGGTTACGACTGGGGGATTCAAAGCAGCAA
>Ga0307372_10001402_pt1 | contig 42145 bp, 36 predicted proteins | sample OX1MG_FD_202533 | JGI IMG/M metagenome (GOLD analysis project Ga0307372, IMG submission 202533) | Soil microbial communities from Risofladan, Vaasa, Finland - OX-1 | ecosystem: Environmental > Terrestrial > Soil > Coastal area > Acid sulfate soil | place: Finland: Risofladan, Vaasa | collected...
TTTGAGTAAGTGATTCCATAATATTGGAAAGTTAAATGTTTTCCTGTTTAGTTCCGGCTTGTCCGGCTTAGGGTAAGGTGATTTTTTACGCTTCATATATTCCGTATTACGGAATACAAAATAAATATAAAAAAACCACAAAACCAAACGGTATTGCGGCCTTCAGGAAAAATCATATTCCGTATAAGGAAAAGTTACAGATTAAATTATAGGTCTGGGTGTGCTGATTTTTCGTCATTCAGGAAATAATGGGAATAGCAACACTCATGTTTAGACGATATTCTTGTGCCTGAAAGAGTTTTTTAGTAAAAAAAGGAATAATTACTTTGTATTTTAGAAAGAATATTTTTATTTATGTGTAGTTATTTTTAAAGTGCAAATCAACATTCCCATATCTATCGGAAAACATGAATCTTAGTATCTCCATATTAATTTTTATTTTCATTCAGACCCATCGATTTTCTTAATTCATTAACTGTACAGAAATGAACGCGTAAGGATCTATCGAAAAATCTCTTTCCATTTCGCTGGGAGCTTCCGCGATGTCAATTTCAATACATGATCTATTTTCTTTCACCTGCCAGAGGTACAGCGTTTTATTTTGAAATGCCCATTGGCATATCTCAGGAAGCATTTCCGGTAAAAGACCATTCCAGCAGGCTTCCTGCAAATGCTCCGTTTCGGTATAAATTTTATTATATGCTCCAATATCCTGGCAGTAAAGTCTCGATGAAAATGAAGTACCGGTCATAATTAGAATTTCCTGTTGTAAAGTTGTATTCATAATTAACAATTTTAGGGTGTTATCAATTAGACTTAAATATTTTAAATAAATTAATATTTCCAGATAAATTATCTGTTAAAACAGGAAATAGGAGTGCGGTCTTGTGGAATAGGAATTGGGTAAGAAAGGACCCCAGATAGGTACTTCAAACAAAGAACGAAAAAAAAAATGAATTATGAAAGTAATTGGCTGAATTTTTTTAATTCTGATATATCAATGGTTGTTAGGGTTTCATTGTTATCATATTTTGATTTTAAGAATAATACTCTTTTGTGTTGGGGATATTTTGCAAGAATCTCATCAATTAGTTTTCCAACATTTTTATCTTTCTCAAACATTGGTTTATTTTCGGGAAGTTCAGATTTTTGCCTTGTAGGCATTTTTTTTATGATAGATTCCAAAGCAGCAAGTCTCCCTGGAAGTACACCATTTATCTTTGAAGCCTTTTCGTACAAACCCTGCAATTGTTTTTTACTTAACCACCCTCGCCGTTGATATTGCTGATAAATACTGATCACAAATGCAGAAACCGGGAATGCCAGGATGCAATCTTCCAGCAGCATGTTGATGATGTCGAGTTTAGGTTTGTTTTGTTGCATGCAAATTCTATAAAATTGAAACAAATGTAGGAAAACCTCACCTCAAATATAAAATCAAAACCCACTTTGAAAAAGTGGGTCTAATTATCAATTATCAATTATCAATTATCAATTGATTAATATCTATACATGTCAGGTTTATACGGTCCCGCTTTTGGAATGTTTAAATAAGCGCTTTGTTTATCAGAAAGCTCGTCCAGTTCAACACCTATCTTTTTCAAATGTAACCGGGCTACTTTTTCATCCAAATGCTTTGGGAGAACATATACTTTGTTTTCATACTTTTTTGAATGGAGCCAAAGTTCAATCTGCGCCAGTACCTGATTGGTAAATGAATTACTCATCACAAAACTTGGATGCCCTGTAGCACAACCCAAATTCACTAAACGACCTTCTGCCAAAACGATAATATCTTTTCCATCAATGGAATACTTATCAACCTGCGGTTTGATTGTATCCTTTGTATTCCCGTAATTTTTATTCAGCCACGCTATATCAATTTCAATATCGAAGTGCCCGATGTTGCAAACGATTGCCTTATCTTTCATTTCTTTAAAATGTTCAGCGGTAATTAAATCCCTGCAACCAGAAGCTGTAACAATAATATCAGCTTCTTTTACAGCGTCAATCATCTTCTTTACTTCAAAACCATCCATCGCAGCCTGCAAAGCACAAATAGGATCAATTTCTGTAACGATTACTCTGGCACCTGCACCACGCAAGCTTGCAGCGGAACCTTTACCTACATCGCCATAACCACCTACTACAGCTACTTTCCCTGCCATCATTACATCTGTCGCTCTTCTGATAGCGTCAACTAAACTTTCTTTACAACCATATTTATTATCAAATTTAGATTTGGTAACAGAATCGTTTACGTTGATTGCAGGAATTGGCAGAGTGCCTTTTTCCATTCTTTCGTATAACCTGTGAACACCAGTTGTGGTTTCTTCAGAAAGACCTTTTACATGTTGGATCAGTTCAGGGTATTTATCAAACACCGTATTAGTTAAATCACCACCATCGTCTAAGATCATATTTAAAGGGCGATCGGTACTTCCGAAAAATAATGTTTGTTCAATGCACCAATCGGCTTCTTCCTGAGTTTCCCCTTTCCATGCAAAGACACCTATACCTTCTGCAGCAATCGCAGCAGCAGCCTGATCCTGTGTAGAAAAAATATTGCAGGAACTCCATTTTACTTCTGCTCCCAATTCTATCAAAGTTTCTATAAGTACTGCGGTCTGAATAGTCATGTGAAGGCATCCGGCTATTCTAGCTCCTTTCAGAGGCTTTTCTTTTCCAAATTCAGCTCTTAATGACATTAAACCCGGCATTTCTGCTTCAGCTAATCTTATTTCTTTTCGTCCCCATGCAGCGAGGCTCATATCTTTCACCTTATTTTTAAGGCTGAAATCAATAGAATTTTTTGTGAGTGATGACATAGATAATTTATTATTTTATTAAGTTGCAAATGTACTAATATCAGAATAGAATACTAAGTTAATCCACAACTTTAGAATAAATTTGCAAAAAAACTGCTCTAAAAAGAATAAAAGCCATTAAATACATGAAATCAGGATTATCAAAAGAACAAGTAGCTACTTCCATTTATTTGCCGGATAAAAAAGATCTTGCTATTTTAAAATTATTACAACAAAATGCAAGAATAACAGTAAAAGAAATTTCCGATAAAATTCATCTTAGTACTACTCCCGTGCATGAACGCATTAAGCGGATGGAAGAATCAGGAATTATAAAAGAATACGTGACTATTCTGGATAATTCTAAGGTAAAAAAAGGATTGACAGTAATCTGCTATGTTTCTTTGAAGCAACATGGAAAAAATGCCGGAGTAAAATTTATAAAAATGATCAATGATTTGAATGAAGTGATTGAGTGCTTTAGTATCTCCGGCGAATTTGATTTTGTGTTGAAAGTTGTTTGTGAAGACATGAATGCCTATTATGATTTTCATGTAAATAAATTAAGTGAAATTGAAAATGTGGGTCATCTACAAAGTATTTTTGTTATGGGAATCATTAAACAAACGCACCAGGTGGTGTGGGATGAATGATGTTTTTTTGGCACGGATTACACGGTGCCCGACCCAAGCCGTTCAGGTGGCGGAATTTTCGAGAATTGTTTCATTCAATAAAATAGAAATCAAAAGTATTTATTTGTTTGCGGTAAAATCTTAATTCTTAATTCTTAATTCTTAATTCTGTATGAAACTAAATGAGATTTCAAATGTGCGTCTTATTTCACAACAAATAGCGGAAACTAAATTAAGACCTCCCAAAGAAATTGTTGGATGGATGGGTGCTATACAGGCGCAGGATTTTAATATGGCAAAATGGGCAATTGGCATTCGACAGAATAAAGCAATTGAAGAAAACATCGATGCAGCAATCAATTCAGGCGAAATTATTCGCACACATGTATTACGTCCTACCTGGCATTTTGTTTCTGTTGATGATATTTATTGGATGCTTGAATTAACGGCACCACGCATAAAGTCTTTCATGAAAAGCAGTAATAAGCTATTAGAACTTACAGAAAAAATTCTTACCAAAAGTAATCTGATTATAGAAAAAGCATTGAGTGGAAGCAAACATTTAACCCGCAAAGAACTCGTTGCTGAAATTAATAAAGCTAAAATTGCTACGGATAATAACAGGTCAGGACACATTTTATTAAATGCGGAAATGGAAGGAATAATTTGTAGTGGTGCAATTAAAGCAAAGCAGACTACTTATGCTTTGCTTCAGGAAAGAATTATTAAACCAAAGCCTTTAATAAAGGAGGAAGCATTATTCAAGCTTGGCGTGAAATATTTTGAAAGTCACTGCCCTGCTACATTCAAAGATTTTACATGGTGGTCCGGATTATCTGTTGGTGATGCAAAAAGAGCGATGCAATTAATAAAAAATAATTTTATTCCTGAAAAAATAAATTCAGAAGAATACTGGTTTCCCAATGCGTTTTCTATCCCAAAAAAGTTTAAAGAATCTGTTTTTTTATTACCTGCTTTTGATGAATTTCTGATAAGTTATAAAGACAGGACAGCAGCGATAGTAAGGGATCATCATGGAAAAGCATTTTCAAATAATGGAATTTTCTGGCCCACCATTGTTGTTAATGGGATGGTAACGGGATTATGGAAGCGGGAAATAAAAAATGATAAAGTAATCATCAAAACTAATTTTTTTAACCATAAAAGTAAAGTTTCCAAATATGATTTGGAAAAGGCAACTGAGAAGTTTGGTAGTTTTTTAAATCATAAAATTAGGTTGATTTAAAATAAATTTTTGATACATTTTACCGGCTTAGATCAATGCTGTATCTTTAAAAAATAAACAAATAAAAGTTATGCGCTACATCACTGCTATCATTCTTGGCCTTGCATTTATCGTAGGGTTATTTATCTTAGGTAAGGCTTACAATTATAAGTTCAAGACTTTGGAAACCATTTCAGTTACAGGCTCTGCTGATAAAGATTTTGTAAGTGATCTAATTGTATGGAACGGATCTTATTCAAGAAAGTCAATGGACCTAAAAAGCGCTTATGCGCAATTGAAAGATGATCAGAATAAAGTCAGAGCTTACCTTAACAGCAAAGGAGTTCAGAATAATGAAGTCACATTTTCTGCCGTAAATATTGATAAGGAATTTAATAATAATACAGATAAAAACGGAAACATAATAAGTAAGGAATTTACCGGTTATAATCTTTCTCAAAATGTAAGAATAGAATCTCAGAACGTAGATAAAATTGATCAGATATCAAGAGAAGCAACGGAATTAATTCAGCAAGGAATAGAATTTAATTCATCTGATCCATTATTTTATTATACAAAATTAACCGATATAAAAATGGATTTGCTTGCGAAAGCGAGTGCTGATGGTAAACAAAGAGCAGAAATTATAGCAAAGAACGCCGGGAATTCTCTCGGTAAATTAAAGAAAGCGACGCTGGGTGTGTTTCAGATTACAGGAAAGAACAGTGATGAAGATTACAGCTACGGGGGTACTTTCAACACTTCAAGCAAAAATAAAACAGGCTCTATTACAATTAAGATGGAGTTTGCAGTTAACTGATACTTAATCAGGAGTTAAGTTTGCTTACCATTGAATAAATATAAAGAGTAATACTTCGGAATAAATTTTCCAAAAACTAATCTCTCCATAAATATTAAAATCCTTCTGCAGCGGCAAGTTTCCTGGAATCAGGTTTCATTCTTACTACTTTTGAAGATGTGGGTTTGGTTTTAATAGTATCACAAATTTCAGCTTTGGTAAATCTTTGTGCGCTCCATACATAATCCAATACCACCTTGTCAGCAGTTTCAAATCCCTGGTCAACCAGAAAATCCCAGGAGCCATGCCTGTTAAGGTCGCTTACAATCTTAGAAGTTTGCTTGGGAAAAGCAATCCACAATTTGGTTCCCGAATGTAAGGCAGGACAAAGTTCAATAAAAATTTTTTGCAACTGGTGGGAGTTTAATGCAAATACAAGTGCAAAATCAATTTTACGAATCCTTAAAAGCTGAGTTACGTTTTTTGAAAATGAAAGCTTAGAGAATTGTTTTTCGATAGTAGAGGGGAGGCCTTGGATTAATAAGTTTTTTTCATCCTCTAATTGCAATTTTTCAAACAATGTTTGAGACATAAATGAAGCAATATTTTAAGATTAAAAAGATAGCTTACAAATACCTGCACAAATTTTCCATGAAATGGAAGAAACTGAAAAATGAGTAGATATGCAGCTTTGAAAGATGCAAATTTACGAAAAAAAACCTTTCTACCCATAAAAAATATCTTAAATAAAGTATTTTTTAGAAGTTAATCCTATCATTACTGACTTAGAGGTAAAAGAGTGAGATAAAAATAAGTTGTAGTATAGAATAAAAAAATATTATTCCTTACGGCGGGATTTTTTACGATCGCGATGCTTTAAAATAGGAACACGTCCTTCATTCCCTTTTATTAGCCTGCTTATATTTTTTTGATGGGTAAGTACTATAAGACAAGCTACAGCGACAGCAAATACCCGGTAAAAAACTTCCTGTTCATTGTAGATCCATAAAACACAAATAGGAAGTGCCACACCGGCTAATATGGAGCTTAAAGAAACATATCTTGTTAAATAAAGTACTAATAAAAAAACACCAACACAATTAATAGCAACAATCGGCTGAATGGCTAAAACCATCCCAAATAAAGTAGCCACACCTTTACCTCCCCTGAATCCTGCCCATATTGGGTAAATATGCCCAATAACTGCTGCAAGGCCCAGCCCAATCATCAGGTTGGTGCGATCGAGCTCATTAGTAAGATAATAAGGAAGCAAATTATAAAGGGCCACTGCAAGAATTCCTTTAAGCATATCGCCTATCATTACGATAGTTCCAAACTTTGGTCCTAAAACCCTGAAAGTATTGGTAGCGCCCATGTTACCACTGCCATATTCCCTAATATCTATATTGAAAAAGGCCTTGCTTACAATGATAGCCGTGGGGATTGAACCAATAAAGTAAGCAAGTATAATTAATATTAATTCTTTCATATTTATTAGTGTATCATAACACACTTGGGAATAGCAAATATAACATTAAAATAATCCCACTGCCCGTTAAATTTTGCGAATATGGTATTCACTTTTTTTGAAACAAAATAGATAACCAACCTTCTCTTTCATCTATTTCATTTGTAAAAACGCTCTTTACTTCAAATATATTTTGCATTTTCTTTTTATCTTTTAATAAATAACCGGATGTTAATAATATTGAATTGGGTTTCAAAAGTGATAAAAGGGAAAATGCGGCATCAGACAATACATTCAAGTTAATATTAGCAAGAATAATGTCCACAGGCTCTACGCCTGAAAGATCATCCTGCTTTTGTAAATAAATATTTTTACAATTATTGGCTTCCAAATTCTCGCTTGCGTTATTAATACTCCATTCATCATTGTCAATTGCAATCACTTTGGAAGCTCCACATTTTTCGGCAAGAATAGCCAGCACACCTGTTCCGGTGCCAAAATCCAATACTGTTTTATTCTGAAAATATATTTTTTCCATCATCTCTATCATTAAAAAAGTAGTGGCATGATGACCTGTTCCAAAACTCATTTTTGGGGTAATAATCAACTCATGTTTACAAATTTTAATTGATTTATGAAAAGAAGGACGTATTGCTGCAAAATCATGAACGATTACAGGTTCAATGCTACTTTCCCATTGTTGATTCCAATTTTCTTTTTTAATGATCTCTTTTGTAAAAAAAGAATCTACAGGTAAAATTCTTTTTAATTTTTTTTCGTCAAAATTTTCTACTTTAATATATGAGAGCAATAAATTTTCTTTCTGTTCAAATGCATAGAAATTAATTTCTGAAAGTTCAGCAATTATTATTTCAGCAACCTCATCGGAAGGAGTTTTAATGACTATTTTAAAATATTGCTCCATGAAAAAAGCCTGTATTTTCAACAAGCTTTAGTGTTATTTTTAAAAAAATAAGATTATTGTTCGTTGCGATGTTGTGGCGCCGAGTGTTCAGGCTTAGGTAGCAATGCTTTTCTGCTCAATTTAAATTTACCGGTTTTAGGATCTACACCTACCAATTTCACTTTCACTTTATCACCTTCCTGGAAAATGTTATCCATGTTTTCGAGGCGTTTCCACATTATTTCCGAAATATGCAACAATCCTTGTTTGCCAGGTAAAAATTCTACAAATGCTCCGAATTCTTTAATCCCTTTTATGGTACCTTCATAAACATCTCCTACTTCCGGTACTGCTACGATACTCTTTACCCACGCTACAGCCTGATCAAGACTTTCTTTATTAGCTGAGAAAATACTTACTTCACCAGTTTTTCCTACTTCTGTAATATTAATAGTTGCTCCGGTAGTCTTTTGTATTTCCTGAATGATTTTTCCGCCTGGTCCAATCACTGCTCCAATAAATTCAGAATCAATGATCAGTTTTTCCATGCGAGGCGCTTGTGGTTTTACATCTGCATTGTGCTCCGGAATACATTGATACATCGCATCCAGAATGTGCATTCTTCCTTTCTTTGCCTGATCGAGCGCCTGCCTCATCACATCCATACTCAATCCGTCAACTTTAATATCCATCTGCACTCCGCAAATTCCATCTCTCGTTCCGGTTACTTTAAAATCCATATCGCCTAAATGATCTTCATCTCCTAAAATATCGGATAAAATAGCGAACTGGCCCTCCTTAGAAATTAATCCCATCGCTATTCCACCTACATGTTTTTTAAAGGGTACCCCGGCATCCATCAATGCCAATGAACCGGCACAAACGGTGGCCATAGACGATGAACCGTTGCTTTCCAAAATATCACTTACCACTCTCACGGTATAAGGATATTCTCCGCCAGGCATTATCTGCTTTAATGAACGCATTGCCAGATTTCCATGTCCTACTTCCCTGCGACCTACACCACGCATCATTTTCACTTCACCGGTAGAAAATGGTGGAAAATTATAATGTAAAATAAATTTAGAATAATTACTGGTAGCGGCACTTTCAACCAATAATTCATCGAGCGGAGTACCAAGAGTAACGGTAGTTAATGATTGAGTTTCACCACGTGTAAATAATGCAGAACCATGTGGAGAAGGAAGAATACTCACTTCCATAGTTAGTGGCCTTATTTCATCAAGTGAGCGTCCATCAAGGCGTTTGCGTGTAGCAAGCATCATATCGCGAACAACATGGTATTGCAATTCTCCAAAATAATAGTTGATTAATTTTTTATCTTCATCAGGTAATTCTTCTCCAAGATGTTCTTTGGTTTCATTTGCCAGTTGATCAAAAGCATCTTGTCTTTCATGTTTTGCTGAAGGAGCAGAAGCAATCGCAAGCATTTTATCTTTGGCAAATTCAGATATCTTTTTTTCTAATTCCTCATTGCGATATGGCTTGGTATATTCACGTTTTGTTTTCGCACCCACTTTATCCCTTAATTCTTCCTGGGCTTTTACCTGTATCTTAATAGCTTCATGTGCTAATTCAATTGCTTTTACCAAATCTTCCTCCTGGCATTCTTTTCCTTCCCCTTCTACCATCATAATATTCTTACTGGTAGCAGCAATCAAAAATTCCAAATCAGCTTCTTCCAATTGAGTACGTGTAGGATTTACGACGAATTCGCCATTTACTTTTCCTATTCTCACTTCGGAAATTATTTCCTGAATAGGAATATCAGAGACAGCGAGTGCCGCAGAAGCAGCGAGACAAGCCATTGAATCAGGCATTATCTCAGGATCGCTTGAAACAAGTGTAACCAAAACCTGAACATCACATAAATAATCATCCGGAAATAAAGGACGGAGTGCACGGTCAATCAATCTTGAAGTTAAAATTTCATAGTCGTTTAGTCTTGCTTCTCTCTTAAAAAAAGATCCGGGAATTCTTCCGGCAGAAGCAAATTTTTCCTGATAATCTACTGTGAGCGGAAAGAAAGATTGTCCCTCCCTGGGTTCTTTATTAGCAACTACAGTTGCCAATATGATACAATCACCCTGTCGTACTGTAACAGCGCCATCAGCCTGGCGGGCAAGTTTGCCGGTTTCAATGGTAACCGTGCGCCCCTCACTTATGTCAAACGTTACATTTATCGGATTTGGAGTATTCATTATTTTTTTTAATTAGTTTATAAAAAAGTATTCCCAACCTTATTTTCAGTTGGGAATAGCACACAATATCATTATAATAAAATTATTTACGAAGTCCTAACTTTTCAATCAATTCACGATAAACTGATAAATTATGTTTGCTTAAATAAGCCAGCAAACTTTTTCTTTTACCTACCATTTGCATCAATCCCCGTTGGGTACTGAAGTCTTTTTTGTTAGTGCCTAAATGCGTTGAAATATGATTGATCTTTTCCGTTAGAATAGCTGCCTGAGCTTCTATAGAACCTGTATTTTTAGCATTTCCGCCAAAATCTGAAAAGTATTTTGATTTGCTTTCTGATGTTAAATAAGCCATTTTTTTAAAATAAATTTTAATAATTGGCTGCAAATGTAGTATTAAATTTTGATTATTTAAATAGCCCTACATTCTATTTTTTTTTAAAATTCTCAATTTGTCAAATGCTTACCTGATTTTTTGAAATTCCATTAGTTAAAGATTTCAGGTTGAGGGCATACAATGCAATAAATACTAATCCGAAGAAGTTGGCAAAAGATGAAATACCTATTGCCAGGAAATCATTTCCATATACATAAAATGGAACTATTATTCCAAATGCCACACCTAATATATAGAGGTAAAAACCTTTCCGATATAACCACCACATCATTAAAGCACCTGATAAAGTTAAAAGTGCTGCAATAAAACCACCAATTGCAGATTTTCGAATATTATTTTCGTTCAAAATTTCTGAAAATGAAGCCTTCATTTTTCCTTCAAATGGATTCGGCTTTTCACGAATTACGACTCCTGCAGTGTTTTTATGTAAGGAAGAATCGGTTCTCAGTCTGGCATTCTCAGAAAAAGTTGCTGCTACTTTATGCGAAGTTGTATAAGACCAGATACAACTCAAAATTGACCAACCACTTCCAATAAATGTAAGTATACAAAGCCATGTTAAAAAAGACGGCCTTTTTTCAGGCTCTGCTTCGAAATCGTAAAGATTGCTCTCCATTATAGATTATAATTATTGCAACAATAATATTTTTTCAAAAATATTCTTAATTTTTTTCAATCACTAAATTACGAAACATTATTTTTAATTATTTTTTCTTATGAACTTTTTGTTCCTTATGTCTTTTAAAATATATCGGAAAGGAGCCAAGAAAGACCATTATGATTCCTATCACACATACTCCCGTCCAACCTTTAATATTCCATGCGATGCTACCTATAGAAGAACCCAATGTACCACCAATAAAAAAGAAAGTCATATAAATTGTATTAAGCCTGGTACGTGCATCCGGCAATAACGCATAATTTCTCGAAAGATTGGGAATATGTGTGCATTGCAATCCCATATCTATTAAAATAATTCCGATGACCACCAAACCAATTCCCGATTTACCTTCAAACAAAATAAGATAGCCCGTTAGCATCATTACAATGCCCCATCGCATTGGCTTAAAAGGGCCAAACTTATCTGTTATTCTTCCTATTATAGGAGAAATAAGAGCTCCGCCGGCACCGATAATTCCAAATAAACCAATTATGGAAAGAGCATATTCATAAGGCGGCTTCTCCAGGAAAAATGCCATTGTAGCCCAAAACGCAGAAATTGCTCCAAACAGGCACGCCCCAATCCAGGCACTCTCCCTGATTACGGATTCTTCTTTAAATAAGTCAAACAAAGAATGCATAAGTTGTCCATAACTTCCCTTGAAGGCAGGTTTTTCGCCGGGAATAAATCGCCACACCAATAAAGTCATTATGATCATGAAACCTGCACTGATATAATAAATACTTTGCCATCCCAGAAACTGGGCAACAAAGCCGCTCAAAGAACGTGACAGTAAAATTCCGGTCAGCAATCCTCCCAGTATAATTCCCAAAACTTTTCCTCTTTCATCTTCTGACGCAAGATGCATAGCTAATGGGATAAATACCTGGCAAGCAGTACTGGTAACGCCAACGCATACACTAAAAAAATATAGCCATTCAATATTGGGTGAAAAAGCTACTCCTACCAGAGACAAGGCAGCAAACAAATGTAGCCAGATCAACAATCCTCGTCGCGCCAGCATATCACCCAAAGGGACTATAAAAAGCAAGCCCAGACCATATCCCATTTGAGAACAGATATTGACAAATGAAGCCGATTCTTCGCTTACCCGGAAAGAACGTGACAAGGCTCCCAATAAAGGTTGGCAATAATAAAGATTGGCAACTACCACCCCGCAACCAATAGTGATGAGATATTTTAATGATGGAGTTAATTTGGTTTCTTCAGCAATTGCAACCATTCTGTTTTTGTCTAAAAGTATATAAAATGAAAAAAATGAGAAGTTATAAGCATTGTTATTTTAAAAAATTAAAAATCTGTTTTTTTGATAATTATCGTAATTCCCGTTTACAACTAACCCTTCCTAAATACTTTACATTATTTTTTTTGGGGAAGAATTAATGAACGGCAAGCACAGACAAAAAGGTGAAAAAGGTTTGGATGTAGATTTTCATTTAGAGAATTTCAATACCTGTATTTTTCTGAACCTGGCGCAGGCTTCCATCCATAATGTGGCTCATAATAATTCCATAATAATGAAGAAACATTTCTTGCCAATTGCCATGCTTCATTATCAGGCGTCCATCTTTGATCCTTATTATTTTTTGTGGCGATATAAAAAACATAATCTCCATGTGGTGCATTTACTAACACCGCTTCTGACCGTGAATCGTCAACCATTCCTTGTTTGGAAGCCGCTTGTACATAGGGAGGAATTTGGGAAAGTGCATATTCATCCCAAAAAATATGAGTGAGATCCCGGTACATCCTCTGGCTCGCAGCGGGACTTACTGCCTTCCCCTCGCGAATCATCACGAGAAGGTTCGCCATTTCTCTCGGTGTAGTTTGCCCCCATCCGAATTTTTCAGCATCCTTTTCCCTGCCAGCCGTACGCGAATTAAGACGTGTAGATTGAAATCCATGATCGGCCAACCAGGAGTTAATCGTAATTCCACCACCTGCTAATTTTTCGCACCATCTTGCGGCCGTATTATCGCTATGCGAAATCATTAAAGTAACGGCAACATTCAATTCTGTTTTGGTACTGTCTTTGAAATATTGCATCAGCCCCGAGCCCCCATGAGCCATACTATCCAGGTATAACAAAGGTTGATGATACGTATAAACGCCTTGTTCTATTTTATTAAAAATCCCTATCAATATCGGGATCTTGATAATGCTCGCAGTGGGAAAAATCGTATCCGCATTAATGGCGACTTCTTTCCCGGTTTTTAAATTACGCACATATATTCCCGCCGTTCCATGAAAAGAATCTATTAGTCCCTTTAATTGTTTTTCCAACTTTTTGTCAGTTTTATATTGCGAAAAAGCAGTTTGTGAAATCAATGAAATCATAAAAAAAAGAAAAATAAATTGAGAATTTTTTTTCATGGCTTTTTTTGGAAAAGTACGGATTTATTATCTAAAATTTTATGTAGTAAAAAAACCACCCTGACTACCACCGTACAGGCAGGCTGCCGGCAGGCAAGTAAACTATATTTCTGGTTTAATTATATCGAAAGTTATTTTGAATAAGTAATTGGTATGTGTAAAACCCGGGTTAAAGTTCGATAATTAGAAATTTTTAACTCATGTTTGTTTTTGACATTGAATTAAATTCAAATGATTATTCCATTTGTATTATACCCTACGTCATTGGAATATTTTCTTAGCAATGATTATCATTCTTGGTGATTTTTTTATATCATAATCATTAAAATTGTAATCGCCAAATACTGCCTGCACCTGCATTTGCTGAAATGAGAGCATTTCCTTAAAATCTTCTAAGATAAATTTTCTTACTTTTTCGCGGTAGTTGAATTTCCTTTTTAAGTCCTCATCTTCCACAATAATTTTTTTATAAAAATGGGTTTTATCATCCCACCGGGTGATATGGTAGTTTACACCATCTATATTTTTTTCCGATTTCCCCTTAATATGAGCTTCCGCATAATGGACATTGAGATAATCAATCATAAAAATTCCCTTAGGCTTCAATGATTCTGCAATTGTTCTTATCGCATTATCGTGCTCTCTTCGGGTATCAAAATATCCAAAACTGGTAAAAAAGTTAAAAGCATAATTAAAATAATTGATCCAGAATGGGAAACGCATATCATGAGTAAAAAAATGTAAATGATCATTTTCTTTTTTCTTTGCAACCTGTATGCTATAGTTAGATAAATCTATTCCTGTTACATCAAAACCTTTAGATGCCAGTTGAATAGAATGTCGCCCTCTGCCACAGGCGATATCGAGCATAAAAGCACCTGGAGCGGGTTTTAAATAATCAATAAGTTTATTAATAAATTCTGCAGCTTCGAGATTATTTCTTTTAGAATATAATTGATAATAATAAGGGGAATTAAACCATTCCTCAAACCAGTATTTTTTCATCCCTCCAATATTTTATTTAGACAAAAGTAAAAAGTAAAATGGCTAATTAACTCAAATGCCAATTGGATGATTAAATAAGAAATGAGTTAAATTTGCATCCATAAATTTATGATGTGGCACTGATAAAAAGCATTTCTGGTATTAGAGGAACTATAGGTGGAAAACCCGGAGAAAACCTTACTCCTTTAGATATTGTAAAATTTACAGCTGCTTATGCGGCATCCTTGAATACTGATAGCAATAGTAAAACAATTGTCATTGGCCGGGATGGCAGGATAAGCGGTCCAATGGTGAGTGACTTATGCGCCAATACGCTTATGGCTTGCGGATTTGATGTAGTGGATCTTGGGCTTACAACAACACCCACTGTTGAAATCGCTGTGAAAGCTGAGAACGCATCAGGAGGAATTATTCTCACTGCAAGTCATAATCCAAAGGAGTGGAATGCCTTAAAATTGCTTAATAGTAGTGGCGAATTTTTAAATGCCGAAGCAGGGGAAAATGTTCTTACAATAGCAAAAAATGAAAACTTTAATTTCGTTCCGGTTGATAAAATGGGTCATTATAAAAAGGATGATTCTTATTTACAAAAGCATATTGAGGCAGTAGTTAATTATGATCTTGTAGATGTAGATGCTATAAAAAAAGCAAAATTCAAAATTGTTTTAGATCCTATAAACAGTTCGGGCGCTATCTATATTCCGGCCTTATTAAAAGCACTGGGAGTAAAAGATATTGTCGTTATCAATGAAGTAGTAAATGGCAAATTTGAACACAACCCTGAGCCACTTCCTAAAAATCTAAACAGGTTAAGCAGCGAAGTAGTTAAACAGGATGCCTCATTAGGAATTGCCGTAGATCCTGATGTGGACAGGCTTTGCTTTGTTTGTGAAGATGGAAGTATGTTTGGTGAAGAATATACGCTCGTAGCAGTTGCAGATTATATTCTCACCAACCGAAAAGGAAATACGGTAAGTAATATGTCATCTACGAAATCGCTCAAAGAAATTACACATAAGCATGGTAGTGACTATTTCCCGTCAGCAGTAGGTGAAGTAAACGTTGTCAATAAAATGAAAGAAGTAAAAGCAGTTATTGGCGGCGAAGGAAATGGTGGCATCATTGTTCCTGATTTCCATTATGGACGCGATGCTCTGATTGGGATTGGTTTGTTCCTTTCTTCCCTGGCTCATTCCAAAAAAAGTATAAAACAATTCAGAGGTGATTTTCCTGATTATTTTATTTCAAAAAATAAAATAATGCTGGAAAAAAGTATGGATGTAAAAGATATTTTTCAAAAAATAAAAGATAAATACAAAGACAATCCTGTCAACACAGAAGATGGATTAAAAATAGAATTTGGAAATGATTGGGTTCATTTAAGGCCAAGTAATACGGAACCTATCCTGAGGATTTATTCTGAAAGTAATTTTGAAACCACAGCCGAAAATATCGCCCGGAAAATAATAAATGATATTCATGAAGTAATGGGTTAATTAGCTGATTCGCTAATTAGCTGATTGGCTAATTAATTAATATGGACAGAATTTATTTTGACAATGCAGCTACTACTCCGCTTGATCCTGCAGTGTTTGAAGCGATGAAGCCATTTTTTACAGAAAGATTTGGCAATCCTTCCTCTATCTATTCTTATGGCCGTGAAACAAGAATGGCTATCGAAAATGCGAGAAAATCAGTCGCTAAAATTTTAAATGCTCATCCAGCAGAAATATTTTTTACCAGTGGCGGAACTGAAAGTACCAATACAGCCATCAATGCTGCAGTGTATGACCTGGGATGTAAGCATATTATCACTTCTCCAATAGAACACCATGCAACACTGCATTGTGTTGAACATCTCTCAAAAAATTGTGGGATAAAATTATCTTATGTAAAAGTTTTCCCCAGCGGGCAGATAGATTATGATGACCTGGAAAATTTATTAAAAGAAAGTAACCAAAAATGCCTGGTTACTTTAATGCACGCCAATAATGAAATAGGTACCATTACAGATATTGAAAGAGTTGGAAATCTTTGTAAAAAATATAATGCCATCTTTAACGTAGATACCGTGCAGACGATAGGACATTTTCCAATTAACCTGCGCAACCTTCCTGTACATTTTATCAATGCTGCCGCGCATAAATTTCACGGGCCAAAAGGAGTAGGGATTTTATACATCAATGAAAATATAAAGATTCATCCTTTCCTCAATGGAGGAAGTCAGGAAAGAGGTATGCGTGCAGGAACCGAAAATATATATGGCATTGTTGGATTTGCAAAAGCACTGGAAATAGCAATTGAAAACCTTGAAGAAGAAAGTAAGCACATAAAAGAAGTGAGAGATTATATGAAAGAAACGTTATTGAAAAATATTCCCGGTGTTTATTTCAACGGCGATCCGGATGGGATATCTCTTTATACCGTATTAAGTGTCGCATTTCCCAAAACAGAAAAATCCGAAATGCTTTTGTTCAATTTGGATATTCATAATATCTGTGCCAGCGGAGGAAGTGCCTGCACATCAGGCGCCGAAGCTGGAAGCCACGTTATACGTACACTAAGCCGCAATCCTAACCAGGTTACAGTTCGTTTTTCTTTCAGTAAATACAATACAAAAGATGAAGTAGATGTTGTAGTGGAGAAGTTAAAGGAGATGGTGTAGAAAAAATTTATTTCTCACGCAAATGTTGTATAAGTTTATAAACCCTTTCTGAAAGCTCCTTAAACCTCGGTCGCACATCTTGCTCTGTTATTGGAGTAAATAAAGCAATGATATATTTTATCTTTCTATCATCCACAATACCCACATCATTGGTGAAATAATTCCACCATCCTGATTTATGATAAAACATCGCGTTGTGCGGAAGCCCTAAAGATAATTTGGTAGTGTCCAGTTGCCTTGCCAGTAAAGTTTTCATTTGCTGGCTCACCCACGGATTGATCAGTTGATTCTTATAAATTTTATACATAAAATCTGCGGCGTGCAAAGCGCTTGTAACGGTGCTTCTGATGGTATCGTAACCAGGGTCTTCCAGTTTTCTGCTTAAAAATTTTCGTGTTACCTCGCTTCCATACCAGCCATTTTCATGCATGGTTTCATTGATATTTTTTCTTCCTGCTATATCAATCATGCAATTGGCGGCAGAATTATCACTGCGTGTGATCATCAGATCTAATAAATAATCCACCGTAACGGTATCGCCAGCTTTTAAAAGAGGACGCGGATCCCAACTTATTTCACGGGTATGATCTACATCGTTGGGAGAATGAACTACATAAGATTGATACAAAGAATATTTCCCGTCACTCACCTGTTTCAGGATTTCCATGGCTACGTACATTTTGTAAACTGATGCCGGATAAATAAAATATTCCATGTTTACCCCGCCCAGCAAAGGTTTGCGGCCATTCAGATCAATAACAGCAAATGAAATTTTCTCCATTCCATCCTCCCCGGCATCATAAGTTCCATTCAGATCTACATCTTTTACAATCTGCAGAAGAGAATCATTAAAGCTTTTTCTCTGAATATAATAACGGGGAATCTTAGATTCATTCAATTTTGATTGAGCTATCATAGAAAACGAAATAAAAATAAAAATCAAAAATAAAAATCAAAAAGAAAAATCAAAAAGAAAAATGTATGTTTCAAAAAAAGTTTTTTTTTGTTACATGAATATAAGAAGAATTTTATTTTTTAAAACCATACCATTTTTGAGCCCGGTAAGTTTTACCTGTGAGCATTATCTAACATCCACTCTTTCTTCAACAACTTTTATCACCGAATTTCTTAAAGAAGAATTGATCATTATCTGGCACGATAATCGGAGATTCGGTTTTTTAACTTCACATTTCTCTAATGTGTTTTTTTCATTTCGATCCATTTCCAAAGAAACCCCGTTAAGTCCTTCAACTTCAACCAGGCACGTGCCACATCTTCCTATCCCTTTGCATTCACCAAAATCATCTACATAGATTTTTTCATTGATTAGCGTCATCAGGTTTCTGAACTCGCCTTCGTAGGTTTCAATTATAACTTCTTCATCAAGACATACCAGAGTAAAAGATATGTTTTTCTTGTGTGTAATCATAGAGCAATAAACGTTTTACAGGGAACACGGGAAAAAAATTGGGATCAATTTCATAAAGACGCTGATTTCTCCCAGAAAGTATCTTCATAATTGTCCTGCAGAGGTTTGTCTGAAATCTGGTTGCCAATTAATTCCAATTGCTCATCTGAAAGAGACACTTCGAGGTGAGGAAACAAAATCCTTTCTTCATAACGAACATGCTCGTCAATCGCATCGGCAAGCCCTGATAACTGTTCCGCGCTTTCTTTTGAATCCAGGTGCGCCAATTCATTTATAAGCGAATGTATCCTCTTATGATCTTCAATTGCTTTTTGAACCTTCTCATCTGCCAGTGGAGCAAAAAGAAGTTCTTCTTCTTCTCTGAAATGTGGTGCAAAATGTTGTAGCCAGAAATATTGCGCATATTTCACCATTCTGTCTATAGCTGCATGACGCTTTATCCCCTGACGTAATTTCCAGCAAAATATGAGACTTGCATGATGATCGCGGGAAAGTTTTACAATATTAGGATTCCTCTTAATTGGATTTTTTTCCATTTTTTCGTTTTAATACTATTATGAAATGAATGTGTTAGCATTCAGTTTCACAGAGTAGTAATACGTTTACAAAGATACCTATGAAAATTAATTAAAAACAAATTTCTCTTCTATTTTAAAACCCTTTGGCAAAAAAAAATAAGTGCCCATTCAATTATTTTTTTCCCAATTCTCTTTTCTGAAATCTCCAGGATTCAATTTATTATAAGCAAATATCGTTTACTTATCCTACTCTCACCACCACTTTCCCTTTGGTACTATGTGTTTCCACGGCTTTATGCGCCCACACTATCTGCCCGAAAGTGAAAATTTTATCAACAAATACTTTTAATTTTTTTTGTTCAAGCAATTCAGCAATTTTCTGCATCTGGTCACCATCAGGTCGCATCATAGGCCAAATTAATTTTACGTCTTGTTTTTTCGCAAGTTCAATCGCTTTAGGATCATCTTTGGTAGATGAAGGCAGGCAAACAAGTGTTCCACCCCTTTTGACACAAGAAATGGAACGATACAAAACATCACCACCCATTGCTTCAAGAACTGCATCAAGATTGTTTACTAACGTTTCAAACTTTTCTTTTTTATAATCAATAAACTGATCAACCCCTAAAGATTTTAAAAAGTTTTCATTTTTTTCAGAACCAGTTCCTATTACATAAGCGCCTTTTATTTTTGCAAACTGTACTGCAAGATGTCCCACACCGCCTGCGGCGGCCTGAATCAAAATTCTTTCTTCGGAAGTGATTTTAATAATTTCGTTAATTGCCTGGTATGCTGTTAATCCCGCAATAGGAATTGCTGCAGCTTCTTCGAATGAAATATTATTCGGTTTCTTAGCTAATAATTTCGGATCAGCAACAGCATATTCTGCATAAGCTTTACCCAGGTCTGGGAAACCAATGCATCCGAAAACGGCATCACCAATATTAAAACCAAAAGCATTTTTTCCAACGGATTCTATAATGCCGCTTACATCCCATCCTAAAATGGCAGGTAATTTTATTCGTTTAGACATACCGCTGGTGCCGGCTCTTACTTTTGTATCCACCGGATTAATGCCTACGGCAATCACTTTAATTAAGACCTGGTCTTCATTGATTTCAGGTTTGTTTACTTCAGTTATTTGCAACACATCTGCTTCTCCAAACTGTTTGATAATCGCTGCTTTCATGTTAACTATTTTGTGTCTTATAAGATAAAAATTCTTTTCGAATAATCATTTCAGTTAATTCATTTTTTGCTTACAAAATTACTCTTCTATTTCTTTTTTTGGTCGGATTATTAGTCGTAAAGTGGGATTATTGGTAATGAAAGACCAGAACCAACTGAATGCTATTTTTACTTTATTCCTAAAACCTACCAGGGGGATAATGTGAACGAAAAGCCAGATAAGCCACGCGAAAAACCCCGCAAAAGAAACTTTAGGCAAATCCGCTACAGCTTCGTATTTGGAGATAATGGCCATACTTCCCTTATTGTTATATCTGAAAGGTTTTAAAGTTTTACCAGAAGCCATTTTTGTAAAGTTTTTAGCCAAAAGCGTTCCCTGTTGTATGGCAACCTGTGCCAATTGTGGATGACCATTCGGATAAATCTTGTCGGAAGTTTGTAAACAAATATCTCCGAGTGCGTATATATTCCCGGAACCTTTTACTTTATTAAACTCATCCACTAAAATTCTTCTTCCACGTCCTATCACTTCAGCAGGCAATCCCACAACTTCGCGACCAATAACACCGGACGTCCATATTAAAGAATCGGTAGGTATTGTTTCACCATCAGCCATTATCACATTACCATTCTCATAATCCTTTACCGCTGTATTTAATTTTATTTGAACACCCAGTTTTGTCAAAACCTTAAAAGCTGCTTTCTGAGCGGTTTTACTCATTGGACCCAGCAAATGAGGAGAGGCGTCTATGAGATGAATCCTTGAACGCACATCGGATATTTCAGGATATTCTTTTCTTGTAATTTTGATCTTCATTTCAGCGAGCATACCTGCTAATTCTACACCTGAAGGGCCACCACCTGCAATTACAATATTCAATAGTTTCTCTTTTCCCTTTTCATCATCTGTATTCACCGCTCTTTCCATATTTAGCAGTAAATTATTTCGGAGATTGATTGCGGCATCAATAGATTTCATTGGCAAAGAATACTTCTTCGCATTTTCAATACCAAAATAATTGGTTTCTGTTCCCACCGCAATGATTAAATAATTATAATCCAAATTGCCCGTATCAGTTTTAATATTATTTTTATCAGGGTTTATTTTTATCAAAGATCCGTAATGAAAATGCGTATTTTTTTTTGCTTCAAACATTCTTCGAAAAGGATAGCTGATATTGGATGGTTCAATAAAGGCAGTAGCTACCTGGTAAAGTAATGGTGGGAAAAAATTATAATTATTTTTATCAACCAGCGTTACTTCAAAACGATTGTCCTCCCACAAATTTTTTACAAAGTTGATGCCTGCAAAACCTCCGCCAACTATTACTATCTTTTTTGTATCTTTTGCCATTCTTTATATTTTTATAAAATTACTATAAACCCAAAAGTTCCATTTCTTAAATGTGAAATATATTGTTTTGCTGATAAAAATTAACTTAAGATATTACTTCTCAAACTTCATTCTTTAATTAAAAAAGAGCAGAACGCTGATAGGTTTATGTAGGCCTTGCAGAAAATTTATACTACAATAACGGAGATACCAGTCTTGCAGTCTTTTGCCATAGCTGCTTTAATATAGGACGGTGCTTCCATTTTAATTCATCAATTTTTTCGGCATCTTTAATATCCTCAAAAAAAATACTGGCAAGTTCATTAGCTGTCGTCATATCATATACAATAGCATTCACTTCAAAGTTAAGATCGAAACTCCTGAAATCCATGTTGGCTGTACCAACTATCGCAATTTTTCTATCGGCGACTAATGTTTTAGCATGTACAAATCCTTTCTTATATTGATAAATCTCAACACCTGCTTTCAACAAATCATCATAATAAGATCTGGCTGCTGAGTTGACTAAAAGAGAATCTGATTTGCCTGGCACTAAAAGTTTTACAGTAAGCCCGCTTAGAGAAGCTATGGTAAGTGCATCAAGAAGACTTTCACCGGGAATAAAGTAAGGCGTTGTAATCAAAACTTCTTTTGTTGCTAAATTAATGGCTTGCAATAAAGAATACAAAATAACTGGTGTTCCCGAATCAGGGCCGCTCGCTGCAATCTGAACTACTTTATTATCTTTATTAGTAAAATCGTTTTCACGGGGAAAGAAATTTTCATTGGCCTTCAATTTTTCATTAGCACAAAAATTCCAGTCACACAAAAAAAGATATTGGAGGTATTGAACCCCTGGCCCGTCAATGCGAAGATGAGTATCTCGCCAAAATATATTTTTAGTACCCCCTTCTTTGTTGATATATCTGTCACTCACATTGATACCTCCTACAAAAGCAGTGTGTCCGTCTATTACTATTATTTTACGATGATTACGGTAATTAATCCGGTTAGCAAAAGAAATAAAAGAGATTTTAAAAAATGGGAAAGCCTTTACACCATTATGTCGCAGATCTGAAACAAATTTTTTACGGATAGAACTGCTTCCAAAATCGTCATAAATAAACCTCACATCAACGCCCTGCTGTGCTTTTTGAATCAAAATGTTTCCAATTTCAGTTCCTATATTATCATCTTCATAAATGTAATATTCGATATGAATATGATTTTTTGCTTCGCGCAATGCCTTCATTACTTCGGGGAATTTATTTTCTCCATTTACCAAAATCTTTACCGAATTATTACAAGTAAGCGGACTCATGCTATCTTTCAACAGCATAAATGCGAGCTCTTTATTACTCTGAACTGCAGCATCGTTTTCATCAAATATTTGCTTGGAATAATGATATAACTCTTCTCTTAATCTTTTTGACATGTCGGCATTTTCAAATAACTTTTTGCTATACATTTTCCGGTTGCGGTAATTGATACCAAAGAAAAAATAAAATCCTATTCCAAAGAAGGGTACAAACACGGCAAACAGGAGATAAGCCAGTGTTTTGGTGGTACTGTTGGTGTCGTAAATAATTTTTAGGCACACAATTATTACAATGATAACATAAATAATTTCGCCAACGAACAACCAGTTCATGAGTTGTTTTTTAATTATTATAAAAATTTGATAATAAATATAATACTAAATCTCTCTGTGAGCCGTAAAAAGAATTAATTGAAAAAATTAAATTTGGTTCTATAACCTGAATTGAACAAAGGAGTGAATGACTTTTAATCGGCCTTGACGCTTTCTTTGGCATTCTGAAATTTTTTTTAAATCTGTGTGCCAAAGACTAAATAAGTTTTGCATTTTCCCTGGCAACAAAAATTTATTTCATTATTACCATTCCTATTTCTTTAGTCAGTTGTATTTCCATTCCTTTTAAATGGGTATGAGTTTGTAAAAGTAATATTTGTGTTTCTGCAGAATCCGTTTTTCCCAGTTCCTCAGCATTCTGCTGGATTAATTTTTTTATTTTTTTTAATTCGAGATACCTGAGTGTAGAAACAATGTCGGTTCTGTAATTATCTTCTCTCGTAGGCACTGGCATTTCATATTTTTTTTCCCATCCATCGCTTACTTCATAAGGGAATTCTATCAAATGCATTACGGCATTACTCATTGGCAAATCTTCTGTGTATAAAAAACTTTTAGCATTAGGTTCCAGTTTTTCCTCATACCATATTTTATAAGTATTGATTATTTTTTTAAGCATGGCATCCTCAATGGTATCTTCTTCAATAAATTCGTAAAGAAGATAATCGGCTACTGGTTTGTTATTTTCCCATTCTTTCAGTCCGTATTCCAGAAGACATCTCGTTAAAGATCTTTCATGATAAATTTCATCATTGATGAGATCAAGTGATTCTATATCCTCCGCGGAAGTTTCAGGCAATTCTCTTCCCGGTTCCTGTGAAATATTTTCCTGTTGAAATAATTTTTTTTCATCCTTACTAAACTTCTCTCTCAAAAATTTATTGACAAGATTATGCAATCCCCCTTCATTTATTTTTAAAATCTCTGCTGTTTTCCTGATGTAATCCTGTTGTTTAGTAAAGTCTTCTGCTTTATTAATTTTTGAAATGGATTCTGCAATTCTGTTTACAACCTGGGCTTTTTTATTAGTATCATTTCCAGCTTCTGCCAATGCAATTTCAAGCTGAAATAAAATGAAATCCTTTTTATTTTCTTTTATAAAGTTTGTGAATGCAGAAGCGCCGTATTTATTTACATAACTATCAGGATCTTCCTGGTCAGGGAGCAAAGCCAATTGTACATTTAATCCTTCTTCAAGTGCAAGATCAAGGCCCCGCAAAGCCGCTTTCACACCGGCTGCATCCCCATCATATAAAATAGTCAGATTAGAAGTATATTTTTTTATAAGTCTTAATTGATCAGGAGTAAGTGAAGTGCCACCACTCGCTACCACGTTTTGGATTCCTGCCTGATGCAGGGAGATTACATCAGTATAACCTTCTACTAATAAACATTCATCAGCTTTATCTATCGCCTGCCGCGCAAACCATGAACCATATAAAATTTTACTTTTTACATAAATTTCATTTTCAGGAGTGTTAATGTATTTTGGCGCCTTATCATTTTTCCTGATAAGTCTTGCGCCAAAGCCTGTTACTTTTCCTGATTGATTATGAATGGGGAAAATTACGCGGCCACGATAATTATCCTGCAGACCATTTTCCCTGGCAACTACCAATCCTGATTTTTGTAAAAGCTCTTTATTGAATTGCTTTTCCAAAGCGGCTCTGGTAAATGTGTCGCGCGCTTCCGGATTGTAACCCAACTCAAATTGCTGAATAATTTCTTCCCTGAAACCTCTTTCTTTCAGATAACTCATTCCTATATTAATTCCTTCTTCAGAATTAGATAAGGTGTCTGAAAAAAATTGTTGTGCAAATTTGTTGATGATATAAAGGCTGTCGGATGCCTGTTGCTGTTGTTTAAATTCCGGACTGGTTTCTTTTTCTTCTATTTCTACATTGTATTTGGCGGCCAACCATTTGAGAGCTTCTACATAACTGTATTTTTCATGTTCCATCAAAAACGTGATGGCATTGCCACTGCGGCCACAGCCGAAACATTTGTATATTTCTTTGGAAGGTGAAACGGTAAAAGAAGGAGATTTTTCGTTGTGAAAAGGACACAAACCAATGTAATTGGTACCTCTCTTTTTGAGTTTTACAAAAGAATTGATGATCTCGATAATATCAATTCTGCTAACAATTTGCTGTATGGTTTCCTGCGGTATCATTACTTTCTTTTTAGCGAATTGTGCTTTGGATATACTATTCGGCTGTTGCTAAAATCAGAATATTACAAATGAACATGCAAAGAAATTATAGCAAGAAGAACCATCAGCAGAGCAGTAACAATCATAGTTGTTACAAATTTTTTAGTTGAAATAAAACTCATTTTTTTTCGATTTTAAATGATTATTACACGAAGTAAAATAATTTATGGCATTTTATGAAATTATAAAAGTCTTATGTGTTTTTGAAATGTACTTTTTAAAGGTTGTTAAACATAGAAAGATATTCAAAAAGTCGAGGGAAACCGAGAAGGTTTTTTGAAGATATCAAATTTATTAATTCAGCCATAAACCTGCCTTGTTTGATATTCTCTTTAAGTTTGCCAACCTTAGAACCAATTTGATGTTAGTTATCTTTGCAGTATAATTTTTTTTATGGATAATAAAGAAGTATATATCCTGTCGGCAGTCCGTACTCCGATAGGAAGTTTTGGTGGTAGTTTAAAAGATATTCCTGCCACAAGATTAGGTGCTATTGCTATAAAAGGAGCAATCGAAAAAGCCGGGATAAAACCTGAAGATGTGGAAGAAGTGTATATGGGATGCGTGTTACAAGCCAACCAGGGACAGGCTCCTGCGCGACAGGCAGCCATATTTGCAGGGCTTCCGTCAAGCGTTTGTTGCACCACGGTTAATAAGGTTTGTGCCAGTGGAATGAAAGCAATTATGAATGGTGCACAGAGTATTTTATTGGGTGATGCAGATGTAATTGTTGCCGGAGGAATGGAAAATATGAGCAGCGCTCCGTTTTATGCTCCTGCAGTTCGTTGGGGAAATAAATATGGGAATACCAAACTTATTGATGGAATGGAGAAGGATGGATTGACAGATGTTTACAACGATTTTGCAATGGGCAATGCTGCCGAATTGTGCGCAAGAGAATGTAAAATTTCACGTGGGCAGCAAGACGAATTTGCTATCGAAAGTTATAAGCGAAGCCAGGCTGCAACTAATGAAGGGAAATTTAAAGATGAGATAGTTGGCGTAGAAATTCCGCAAAGGAAAGGAGATGGTGTAATGATGCTTAAAGATGAAGAACCTTTTAATGTAAAGTTTGATAAAATACCGGATTTGAAATCTCCATTTGAAAAGGGTGGGAGCGTAACTGCAGCAAATGCGAGCACTATTAATGATGGCGCTGCGGCTTTGGTTTTGATGAGTAAAGAAAAAGCCGATAATTTAGGTTTAAAACCTATCGCAAAAATATTGAGTTATGCCGATGAGGAGCAAGCACCGGAATGGTTTACGACCACACCTTCACTTGCTGTTCCTAAGGCGATAAAAAAAGCAGGATTGCAAATAAGCGATATTGATTTTTTTGAATTGAACGAAGCGTTTAGCGTTGTGGGAATTGTGAATACACAAAATATGAAATTAGATGTTGCCAAAGTAAATGTAAATGGCGGAGCAGTGTCTCTTGGCCATCCTTTGGGTTGCAGTGGGGCGCGGATAATTGTTACACTGATAAATGTTTTAAAACAAAATGAGGGGAAACTTGGCGCGGCCGGAATTTGTAATGGCGGCGGAGGGGCCAGCGCGATGGTGATTGAATTGTGTTGAGAATATTGCCGCGGATTACAGTGACCTGCTTTTCGGCAGGCAGGTTTTTACGGATTGTAAAAAAAAGAAGTTAGAATTATGATTATTCCAATTTTCAAATTATCCAAATTTTTCTCTCCATGCGAGCATGCCACCGGTTAAGTTTTTTACATTGGTAAAGCCTGATTGCTCCAAAAATAAGGTTGCAGTGCCACTTCTCTTACCGCTGCGGCAATAACAAATTACTTCATCGTTTTTCAAATCTTCAATATCTTCCGTTTGCATACTTTGTATCTTTCCCAATGGTAATAAGATACCGCCAATATTGAATTCTTCATTTTCCTCAGGTTGACGAACATCTACAAGATGCAGCTTTTCGCCGGCCTCTAATCTTTTTTTTACTTCTTCAGGAGTTATGATTTGCATTGTAATTATTATTTTATTGTGAACTTTCGGTTTTCACGCTATCTATTGCAGGTTTATTTGCCTGTATCCAAATATCCATTGTTTGCCCCGGTTGAATATACGCAGGTGAATTATCGGGATTTAGAACGCCCGGGTTTTGTCTGAATACAAATGCGTTCGCGGTATCGGTTACACTACCTGATGTAAGAATGGCTGCCAGAAGAATTCCTTTGCTTTTAAGTAAAACTCTTGCGTCTGATACTGTGAGTCCTGTTATATCGGGAACAGGGATTTTTTGTGCTTCCAGGCCCCCACCAATGATAAGATCAATTGAAGAGCCCCATCTTATTTGAGTGCCTGCAGCAATTTTTGATCCTTTGTAATCTTGTTCCAAAATAGACCCTTTCATAAAACTCGGACGATAGGAAGTATCACCTAATTTCAAATTATTTTTAGAAAGTTTGTCTAAAGCAAATCTGTAACTTAACCCTTCTAATTTAGGCATATCCACCATAGGTAAAGTGATAGGATTTACATTCAAAAAAACAGTGCGGTTAACTTTTACAGTAGCATTAGCGTCTGGTAATTGTTTCTTCACGGTATTTAAAGTAATGCTATCATTGTATAATGAATCGGTAATAACCACATCAAACCCCTGTTTTTTCAAAAGCTGAATTGCAGAATCGGTATTTTCCCCTGTTACATTTGGCACTTCAAGATATTGGCCATGATGTGTTATCCATCCAAGAGATTGAAAAAATATGAATGCCATCAAAAAAATCAGTGCGATTGCCACGAGTAGATTGACGATAAAACTTTGTCTTGCTATAAATTTAAACACATTTATTATATAAGTGAAAAATAAAGTGGTGCAATTTAATTAAATTATTAAGGCAAACATTCCTCCAGCAATGCAGTATAAAAATCCATCAGGCTCCAGCCAATTGCTTTCACCTGCTGTGGTACCAGACTGGCTTCCGTTTGGCCCGGTACCGTGTTTATTTCCAGCATATAAGGTGTGCCTTCTTCTTCATTGTATATAAAGTCTATCCGTACGATTCCCTTGCAATTAAAAATTTGATAAATTTTTAGAGCTTCCTCTTTTATTTGAGTCGTAAGGTTTTCGTCTATTTGTGCCGGAGTTATTTCGAGACTGGCACCCAGATATTTTGCTTCGTAATCAAAAAATTCTTTTTGGGTGATGATTTCTGTTATCGGCAATGCAATTATTTTTCCTTTAAATTTAAAAACGCCGATCGTAAATTCTCTTCCTTTAATAAATTCTTCCACCAACACCTGCTCATCTTCTTTAAAAGCTTTTTCTATTGCCGCACCTAATTCTTCTGAAGGTGAATTTACTTTGCTCATTCCTATGCTTGATCCACCATTATTGGGTTTTACAAAAACCGGAAATTTCAGATTTTGAACCAGTTCATCAGGGCTTTGATAATTACTTTTAAATAATAAAACAGAATTGGCCACTCTAATTCCCGCGAAAGCAGCAACGGAAATTGTGTATCTTTTATTGAACGTGAGAGCTGAAATTGCGCAATCGCATGAAGTATAGGGGAGATGCAACATATCGAAATATCCCTGGAGTTTTCCATCTTCTCCTGGTGTGCCGTGAATACCAATTAGTACCGCATCGAAAAGTATTTTTTTGGTATTGAGGGAAAGTGAGAAATCATTTTTATCAATTTCAATTTTTTTACCTTCATCTGATTGGTAAAACCAACCTTTAGGGGTAATATCTATTTTATAGGAATCAAATTTTCCGGGATCAATATTTTTTTCAATTGTCTTAGCTGTCAGATAAGATATTTCGGCTTCGCCCGAATAGCCTCCGGTAACAAAAGCAATTTTTGGTTTCATTTATAAAAGGATTAATTATTTGTAAAGTAAATTTATTTTTTAGAATAAATCACTTTTAAAAATTAAAAGATATCCATGAATAAAAACGGATACCTTTTTATTCTATTGTTAGAATATCATCTATCTTTTCAAAAGTTTTCTAAGAATTAAAAGAAATTCCTGTAAAGGGAATTGGGAAAGATGAAACGAATACTGTAGATTGATTGTTTAATTTCCAAAACTTAATGCTCAAAACTCAGGGCTCATGGCTCAGGCCCGGGTTATTGCTATTAAGAACAAATTTCCATTCCCCGTCACTTTCTTTTTTCCAGATGTTTACATAAGTTCCTGTTAAAGTAGTATCATTAATTTTTAATTGGTAAGTTCCATAAGAATACCCAATATCTCCTGATTTTGCTATCACTGCATGCATCGGTCTCCAGGAAAGTTTGTATGCGGTATCGCTCAGAATGCTGATATAATCTATTGCGTCGGCGCCAATTATCGGCAAATGATCTGGCCTCAATAGCACTCCTTCATTATCTATATACTGAAGAAATGCTTTTTTCATGCCTATCTCTCTGCACATATCCGAGAATGCTATGTCCGCGTTTAAAATATCATCCGGTGAATTTATTTTAGAAGTTTGACTTTGCCAATTGCAAGAAAAAAATACCTGTGAAAATATTAATAGCAAGATTAAAAAGGAGTATATATTTCTTTTGGCTATCATAAAATTTATTTTAAAAAAAAGGCGAAAGTACTTTTCAATACCCTCGCCATGTACAGGAAATATCACCTGCAAGATTAGGCTGTTACGCCCTGAAAAAAATTATATATGCAATTTATCCTTTTTTTTCAATAATTCATCAACTGTTTCCTGGTACATTTCATCGGGTATGCAACAATCCACCGGGCACACGGCAGCGCACTGTGGTTCTTCGTGAAATCCCTGACATTCGGTACACTTTTCGGGAACAATATAATAAGTGTCAATAGATATAGGAGCATTATGCTGGGCCGAATCCATTACACTTCCATCTAATAAAGTAACCGACCCTTTTACAGTAGTTCCATCTTCAAGTGCCCATTCAACACCGCCTTCATAAATTGCATTGTTGGGGCATTCGGGTTCACATGCCCCGCAATTGATACATTCGTCTGTTATTTTTATTGCCATATCATTATGTTTGAGCAGTTAAGCAGGTTAATATTATTTACGAATTTTGCCTGCGTTCATTTTATTACAAATATAAACAGATAATTTTACTCAAATGAATTTAGCAGAAAGAATTACCTTAATGGTAAAACTGGGAGAATATTTACAGGAAGGTAGTGATGAGTTATATCAAATTAAAGTAAAAGCTTTTGAAAAAAATAAATGGTTCATAGAAGAATTTGTAAATCTCTCCATTAACAATATTGCCGCAAATTATCTGCAGCAAAATAAATTAAAAGGTTGGGTTGAGCATTACCATATAGATGACAATATTCATCCCCGGAAAATAGGCATAATAATGGCCGGAAATATTCCTCTTGTTGGGTTTCACGATTTTTTATGTGTCTTTATTTCGGGCCACCATCAACTTATAAAGCTCTCAGAAAAGGATGATGTGTTGCTAAAACATATCATCGGAAAATTGTCGGAATGGAATTCAATGGTTGCTAATGTGGTTTCCATTACAACTTTGTTAAAAGATTGCGATGCCTACATAGCTACCGGTAGTAGTAATTCAGCCAGATATTTTCATTATTATTTTGGAAAATATCCCTCCATTATCAGAAATAATAAAACATCTGTTGCTGTTTTATCTGGTGATGAAACATTGGGCCAGTTTGCATTCCTGGCAGATGATGTACACACCTATTTTGGATTGGGTTGCCGCAATGTTTCCAAATTATATGTTCCGGAAAAATATGATTTCTTAATGCTGCTTAATGCTTTTAGAAAGTATAATTACCTTTCTGATTTTACGAAATATAAGAATAACTACGACTACAATCTTACGTTGCTCATTATGAATCATAAATTTTACATGACCAACGATAATATTATTCTTGTGGAAAATAATAATGTGTTTTCACCCGTGAGTGAGCTGCATTTTTCTTTCTATCAAAACAAACAATCTGTTTTGGATGAATTATCTGCGGATGAAAATATTCAATGTATTGCAAGCGATGAAAATATCCCTTATGGTAAAACTCAGCAACCGGATTTATTTGATTATGCTGATAGGGTAGATACGATTCAATTTTTGCTGGGATTGTAAATATTTTTACACACCAATAAAAAATCATAAGCGCAAAATGTCATCAAATTGTTCTCAGTCTTTGGTTTTTTTTAAATTAATTTTACATACTTGAAATTCTTTTTTAATTTATTGTTAAAGGTAAACAAGCGGTTACAAAAGTATTTATCGTTGGTTTAATTTTATGCGCAAGGCACAATTTGATAATTCAATTATCGGAGCTAACAATTTTAAAAGAATTGAATTTACATTAAAATATATTACATTAAAAATTTGAATAAATGAAAACAAGAAACATTCTTTTTACTGTGTTGATAAGCATAGTTACTACACTCGCAGTTATTATGGGTTATAATGAATATCAACACAACCGCAACAATCCCAATTTTCAGGCTGCTAATATTCCTTCTAATTATAAATTAACTGGATTTTCAGATAGTGGAAATGGCCCTTCAGGTGGCCCGATAGATTTTACGGAAGCTGCTGCTGCAGCTATTCCTACAGTAGTCCATGTTACTACAACAACCAATGGCAAAATGGTTAATAACAATTTGCCGCAACAAGGAAATCCATTTTCCGATTTGTTTGGCGGCGATTTGTTCAATCAATTGTTTGGTCAGGGTGGTGGAGGCGAACGTATTTTGCCGCAAAGGGCCTCAGGCTCGGGAGTGATAATAAGTGATGACGGGTATATTGTTACCAATAACCATGTGATAGCGGGAGCTGATAAGATAACTGTTACCACAAGTGATTATAAAACTTACACTGCAAAAGTAATTGCTGCTGATCCATCGTATGATCTGGCTGTATTAAAGATAGATGCCAGGAATTTACCTTTCCTACTTTACGGAAATTCTGCTGATACTAAAATTGGTCAATGGGTTTTGGCAATTGGCTATCCGCTAAATCTACAGGCAACTGTTACAGCCGGTATCATCAGTGCCAAATTCAGATCTCTTGGATTAAATCATGATAAAACCGGAGGTACTTCAATGGCGGTAGAATCCTATTTGCAAACTGATGCAGCCGTGAACCCTGGAAATAGTGGCGGCGCTTTAATTAATACTAACGGGCAGCTCATTGGGATTAATTCTGCCATTGCCTCTGAAACCGGTTACTACAGTGGATATTCTTACGCAATACCTGTTGATATTGTAAAGAAAGTAGTGAACGATCTTATAAAATATGGTAGTGTACAGAGAGGTTTCCTGGGTGCCATGTTTATGGATGCCAGATTAATGAATCCTGATCAGAAAAAAGCAAATAATATTCCTGAAAGTGCCGATGGAATTTATATAACTAATCTTTTAACTAATGGTGCAGCCCAACAGGCAGGTATAAAAGTAGGCGATATCATTAAAAAAGTAAATGGAGTGCCGGTAAATGTGGGTTCAGAATTGCAGGAACAATTGAGTATGTACAGTCCGGGTGATAAAGTAAAAATCACTTATAGCAGAAATGGGGTAGAAAATACCGTAGAGGTAACTTTAAAAAATAATTCCGGTAATTATGATATTGTGAAACCAACCACAATGCTGGATAAACTTGGCGCTGAACTACAAACCCTCGATCCTAAAAAGGCTAAAGAATTGGGATTATCTGGCGGTGTTGTAGTAAAGAAAATAAACGCCGGCGTACTTAATGATCAAACAAGGATGCGTGATGGTTTTATTATTACTAAAGTAAATGGGAAAAATGTAAAAGATCTCGACGATTTAAGGAACCAGATCGGTGACCAAACCGATATTACCATTACCGGAGTTTATCCTGGATACAGCGAACCTTTCGAATATCCATTAACGTTAGATACTACCCCGGAATAATAAAAATATTTCCTGGAAAGTTTTAAAAAACGGTCGCAATTATTTGTGACCGTTTTTAGTTGTTACATTATAAAAGTTAGCACCTGCTATTTTAGAAATTCGATTTTTTTAGGTATGATATACTTATTTTTTATTAAAAAATAAAAAGCAGAAAGAATGTGATTAATTATCTCAGTTATTTACAAATCAGATAAAACCTAAATTATCTACTTAAAATCCTGTAATTTTTCCACTCGTCGAAAATCTTTATAGGGTTAGAGCCTGCTTATGAGAGAAGAGATCTCAGGAAGGATACTTCTATTTTTTTTATTAAATTATTCTTCTGTTTATGGAATTTCTTTCTTTTTGAATCTTGTATATATTGCGCTTTAACTAAACTTTAAGTTAATAAAATGATTTGTCATAAAAAAATCATTCATTTTTATATAATCGTTTTCTTTCCATACCTACCAAAAAATCTAAATGGAAAAATTTTTGACTCTTTTCTTAGGAATGCTTTTTTCTTTTTCATCCTTTGCGCAAATGGCGAACGTTTCTGGGGAAGTAAAAGACGGGAACGAAAATAAACCTATCCAAAATGCGGTAGTGGCTTTACTTACGCCCAAAGATTCCACTCTATATTCTTTCACCCGCACAGATTCTGCGGGAAAATATATTCTAAAAAATATTTCTTCGGGCAAATATATTTTGATGACTTCTCAACCTGATTATGCGGATGTACTCAATGATATAGAAGTGAATGGTGATACAAAGATTCCTTCAACAAACCTGGTTTCCAAAGGAGAACTATTGAAGGAAGTAATTATAAAATCAGGTTCACCCCTTCGAATCAAAGGCGATACCACAGTCTATACTGCAGATAGTTTTAAAGTAAGTGCTAATGCCAACGTAGAAGAATTATTAAAAAAATTACCCGGAATACAGGTAGATAAAGACGGAAATATAAAAGCGATGGGTGAAACTGTGCAAAAAGTTTTGGTTGATGGCGAAGAATTTTTTGGTGACGATCCGGGGATGGCTGTAAAAAATATACGTGCTGATGCGGTAAAAGAAGTGCAGGTGTTTGATAAAAAAAGTGATGAAGCTGAATTTACAGGTATAGATGATGGCAAAACACAAAAAACCATAAACCTGAAATTGAAGGCTAATAAAAAGACAGGATATTTTGGAAAAGTTGATGTCACGGCCGGCCCTGAAAATCATATTGACAACAGGTATAATGATAATCTTATGTTTGGTTCCTTTAAAGGCAAAAGAAAATTATCTGCTTTTTTCTTAAATGGAAATACAGGCCAGGATCAACTAAACTGGCAGGACGAACAGAAGTATGGTGGTAATGATAATCTTTCTTTCGATGTGGATGATGATGGTGGTATATCAGTTAGCTATATAGGGAACGATGACCAGGAGCCTTATGTTGACCCTCAAAACGGTTATATGACCAATGTAAATGCGGGGGTTCAATATACCAACAAATGGAATGACGATAAATACAATTTTAATTTTTCCCCGAAGTATAACAGTCAACAATATACGGATAATAAAATAACCTTTACACAAACTCAAATTGGTGATTCCGTTTTAAATGCCAATTCAAATGAGATCGAAAACGTAAACAGGCACAATTTTAAAATACGAGGTATTCTGGATACAAAAATAGATTCCTTTAATTCTGTGAAAGTGACTGCCGGTACTAATTTTTATCATACAGAAAGTGATGATTTGAATAATACGGTAACAACGGGAAATAATGGTGTCCTCAAGAATGCCAGCGATGTGGAATTGAAAACCAGGAGTGATAAAAGCGCATTATCAGGAAATGTTATTTTTAAACATAAATTTCATAAAGCCAGGCGTACTTTTTCATTTACAGGTAATTGGTATTCGTTGAATAATACAGGAGTTTCTTTTTTAAAGTCTTCTAACCAGGCTTATTTTGAGGGTGCTCTATCAGGGAGCCAGGATTTAAATCAGGAAAAAAACTTTGAACTATCCACAAATAATTTATCAGGTTCTATTGTTTACACTGAACCTCTTAATAAAACTCTTTCTTTGCTTTTGGGATATCAACTATCCTATAACAATGGGACTAACAATCAAATTACCTATAACTATTCGGGCTATTCGGGAAAATATGATGCTCCGGTAGATTCATTGTCAAATAATTTCAAGCAAAATATTATTCAAAATATCCCTTCTGCTAAAATTAATTTTGCCAATAAAAAATTAAAAGTGAATGTTGGTTCGGGATTTGGTTTTACTCATTTCGATCTTAAAGACGTTACTTTTAATAAGGATTATTTACGGAACTATACCAATTTTTATCCCTCTGCAAATGCAGTCTATACCTATAAACCCAATCATAGCATCCGGTTTTATTATAATGGAAATACTACCCAGCCTACTATAGACCAATTACAACCATTGAGAAATAACAATAATTATTTTAACCAGGTAATCGGCAACCCTGATTTGAAACCTTCTTTTACTAATTCGTTCAGATTGGGGAATCAGACGTACAATTTTTTAAAAAATTTATATGTTTATGAATCTATCAATGTACAACTGGTACAAAATGCAATTACCACCAATAGTATTGTTGACCTGGATTCAGCTAAAACTATTTCCCAACCTATCAATGTAAATGGTAATTATAATATTGGTTTTTTTGGTGGAATAGGCTTTAAGATAAAAAAGATTGATACACGGTTTGATATGTCGCCTAATTTTAATTTTAGCAGATATACCAGTGTTATTAATAGCCAAAAAGGATATGCTAAGACTTTCACTCCCGGGATTTGGGTTAATATTTCAAAATCAAAGGAGAAAAAATATGATCTGTATATAAGTGATGGATTTAATTACAATTCGAACACTACTTCGCAAAACGACACCAAAATTGAATATTTTACTAACCAAATTTCCTTTAACGGAACTATTTATTTTAAAAAGGTTTGGTCACTAATTACAGACTATACCTATTATTTCAGGCAAAAAACGATTCAATCAAATACCAACCTGAATACCAATATATGGAATGCTCAATTTCAGCGCACTTTTAAGCACGAAGAGTTTACCGTTTATTTCAAAGTAAATGATATACTGGACCAGAATATTGGTATCCAAAGAAATTTTTATGGAAACACTTACACCCAGGAAACTGATGAAAGGCTTAAAAGATATTTTATGATTGGGTTTACCTGGAATTTTAAAAACAAATAATCAAAATAATGCTTGTTAAACAGGACAAACATGAAAATTAAAATAATTTTATTGGCGATCTGCTTATTTTTTTGTACCAATTTACCAGCGCAAATATTTATCAGCAAAGCGAAGATAGAGTATGAAGTAAAATCGGATATCAGAAAAACAATGGGTAACAATACATGGTATGAAATGCTTAAAGATAAATTGCCCAGGTTTAAAACAGGGTATTACACTTTGACTTTTTCTGACAATAAAAGTCTTTACCAGTTTGACCATTGGGGTGTTCCAAAGTTGCCTACCTTTTTGACAAGTGGCGATGAAAATGAAAAGTACTTTTATAATTATAATACCGGTACTTATAACATACAAAAAAATGTGGATGGCAGCAATGTTAATATAGCTGATTCTATTCCAAAATTAAACTGGAAATTAGTAAATGACTATAGGGTAATTGCAGGCTTTAATTGTCGCAAGGCGTATGCAGTTGTGCTCGACAGTGTGTATGTATTTGCTTTTTATACAGAAGAAATTACTATTCCGGGAGGCCCTGCCTCTTTTAATGGTTTGCCCGGAACAATTTTGGGTATAACGGTTCCGCGATTATATACTTCGTGGATAGCCACAAAAGTAGAAGTAAATGGGATAGATGTAAATTCCATTAAACCTATTGATGCAAAAAAGAATATTACTATGAGTGATTTAAAATCTCTCATTATTGATCGCACTAAAGACTGGTACGATGATGATGATGCCAGTGAGAATAAGGATTTGCAACAGCAAAGGGCAAGATTTATCTGGGAAACGTTGTTGTAGTGAAAATTAACCTATACTCAGAAAGGGACAAAACCGTGAATGATTTAACCTGGAAAGTTGACAAATTTATCCGTTTGAAGTATAAGGCCAGGATATTTTAATTGCCACGGGTTTCAACCCGTGGGTGGATGAAATATTTTTAGGGGCTTTAGCCAAAATCTATTGATTCTTTACAATTTATGGCCTTTTAGCTTTTGGCTAAAGCCAGGAAACCCGACCATAATTCCACTAACTAAAGTTAGTGGCAATTGACACACAGCATCAAGGACAAAACAGCGAATTATTTAACTTAAAAAAACTCACTAATTTTACCCCTTACAAAGTGTAATATCGCTTCTGAAAATAGTTCAATGTAGTGGCTTAAGATTCTTAACGATTGATAAAAAGTAATTTCTAAAACATATTGAATTTGAGGATTTGTATTTATTTTGAAAATAAAGATGACATATAAAAAATCAATTAGAATTTATACCTTAAGCCTAATTGCATTCCCCAGGTGGTGGAAGTAGAAGCTACTTTTGTGAAAGGCTGTGTAACTAATGCAGAATTATATTCGGCCATAGTAAATGTTGGCGATCCTCCTGCATCACTCTTCCAGGTTAATGGATTGTTTACTGTGTATAAATCCTGGATACCCCAGTTCCTGCTTAATAGATTGGGAAGATTAATCACATCCAAACTAAATTCCAGTGTATGTTTAGTGCTTCCTATATTTAAATAAAAATCCTGCAGGAAACGCATATCCACTTCATTGTACCACGGAGTTAATGCAGAGTTTCTTTCAGCATATTGACCTAAATGTTTTCTCAGATAAGGGGAATTGCTTACAAATTGATCATAAGCAGCTTGTTGCTGTGCTACGGTATATTTTACAGAACCATCTTTATTGAGAAAATCAACAAAAGGAACATCGGAACCTTTGGCATAAATAAACATCAAATCAGATGCGTTATTTCCATCCTGGTTTATATCTCCACCTGTGATAAAACTATATCTTGCCTGGTTAGCTCCCTGGTAGTACAATGAAATAGTACTGGCAAGGTGATTGGCATATTCAAATCTGTAAGAAATATTACCTACAATTCTGTGTGGTATTGAATAAGCGGAATTATATAATTCTTCATCATTAGGAGTTCCCTTGTTGATGATAGACTGCCAGGCTGAAGTAGCTTGTGAACCCGGATTGGAACTTATTTCTGTTGCAAGGGTATAAGTGTAGGCTAATGAGCCATAAAATCCATTCGAAAACGATTTGGATATTTGTGCAGTCGTTGCAAATGAGTATCCTTTTTTTGTATTTTCAAGAACGATCACGCTTCCTACTGATGGATCTACATACTGCGCCTTATTGGGATAATAAGGCCTGTTATCTTCACCTGTTAGGGTTCCTGTTGGTGCAATCAGGTTAGCATTACGCATTTTTACAGCATTCAGATCTTTTGTATATAATATATCCAAAGATGCTACAAAACCATCCCCTAATTGTTTATCTACACCAAAATCAGTTCTGAAAACTTGTGGAAATTTAAAATGAGGATCTATCAATACAAAACTTCCGGGCGCTTTTGCAGTTATAGTTTGTGGAAATTTAGAATGATAAGCGTCGGGATTAGGATTGAAAGTGATGCCGGCGAGTTGCGTAGGTGTATTTAAAACTACACCGTTTTGGTAAACGCCGGAGTTACTTGGCATATTGGTAAGAAATACGAATGGAATTTTACCTGTAAATACACCTGTTCCACCCCGAAGGACAAGTCCTTTTTCATCTGGAACTTTCCATCTGAAACCAACACGGGGGGACAATAGTAAAGAGGAATTAGGCCATTTTCCGGTGGAATAATGTTGCATCACGCCGTCTGCGTTTGGAAATTCCAAAGCGCTGATCGCTGGATTTGCAATAGGCTGCTGCAAGTATGTTGGTACATCTCCCCTGATTCCATAAGTAAGTTTAAAATTAGAATTAATATTAAATTCATCCTGTAAATAAACACCCAATTGACCAACTTTTAAGTTTGCAGAAAAAACTTTTGGTTGACCGGGAACTAATGAATAAGTATAGGAAAAGTATGCAGGGGTAGCATCTGTAACAAAATCATTCAATGTATTGTAAATATAATAGCTTTCTGAACCCGGCATAAATGCATTGCCTACCTTTTGGTACTCATAGGTAGCCCCCGCAGTTAAGGTATGCTTTCCGGCATAGTAAGAAAAGTTATCTGTTATTGATGCAATATTATTGATTACTTCATTATTTCTTGTAAATGGATCAGTGCCTGCTGACATATAATTTCTACCCTGGGTAACTCCATTCACGGTTCCGTCTCCATTGAAAATTTCAATGGTTGGAAATATACCTCCCGGGCTGTTCCTGGTATCGTTTATATGAGTATAGGCTAATAATAATTGATTTGAGATACTACTGTTGAAACTACTGTTCAATTCAAGTGTAGCCGATTGTACTACGTGATCAGTTCCATAATCCGAATTAGTAAATCCAATTGATTGAGCGCTATTCCTATTATTGGGAAGCCTTGAAGTAGGCCCAAATGTTTTGCCGGTTATAGGATCGGTAATAGTAAAGCCGCCTGCACCACTATTCGGAACACTGCTTCCATTTAACGGTGATTGATCTGATCCTTTGAAACTTGAATATTTTACAACTAATTTATGTTTCTCACTGATATTCCAGTTAATCTTTGCAAGATATTTCGTGTTCTTGGTTATATAATTGGGTCTGTTGTCATATCCTCCGGCGTTATAATTATATTTTGATTTAAGAACATCTCTGAATTTATTCAAAGAATCTATTGGAGCAGCAGATGGCGTACCCGAAGCGTTAGAACCTGCCGGTACATAAGTATTGCTATTAGGCACTGCTGAATTGTCTGATTCTGCGTTCAAAAAGAAAAATAGTTTATTCTTAATGATTGGGCCGCCTAGAGTAAAACCATAAGCTTTATTTTTTTGTTTGGGTGCAGTTACATCTACTTTACCTGCGTGGGTACCATTAAAACTCTGATCCCTGTAATATCCATACACAGATCCATGAAAAGTATTAGTACCACTCTTGGTAAGCACATTTATTCCGGCACCTGTAAATCCGGATTGCCTTACATCGTAAGGAGCAATATTAACAGAGATTTCGTCTAATGCATCAACAGAAATAGGGCTTGCGCCTCCGCCAGGTAAAGGATCGGTAGATAATCCAAAATTATTATTCAGATTAGCTCCATCTACCTGAAGATTATTATATCTTCCATCTCTGCCGGCAAAACTGTTATCGCTTGATGCCTGGGGTGTAAGACGTGTAAAGTCTGTGATACTCCTTGTTAAAGAAGGAGATGTGGCAATCTGATTTGCATTAAAAATAGTACTGGCGCCGGTTCTGGCAAGAGCGGATCTTCCTGCAGCAGTAATTGTTATTCCACTCAATACATTTTCCTTGTGAGAAAGAGTGATATCAGCAATGTAAGGTTCACCAAGACTAAGGGTAATATCATTAATAGTTTGTGTGACATAACCCACATAATCTACTGTCAACTGAAATGGACCGCCAATGCGTGTGTTAGGAATCGTAAAGTTACCCTCTTTGTTACTAATTGTTACATATTTGGTTCCGGAAGGAAGGTGAATAGCAGTGATGGTTGCCCCTTCGAGTGGCTCACCATTAGCTGATTTCACGAAACCTGTAATACTACTTGTTGTAACCTGCGCATTCATTACGAATGGAAACAAAAAAGCAGCAATTAATAATGGTAAAATTCTTCTTAGTTTCATGTCTTGTTGTTTTTTGTAATCAGCGGCAAAGAAAGTAAAATTATTTTATTTGCCATTAAGTTTTTATTAACAATTAAAAGACAATTTCAGGACACGAATCGCTGCCTCAGATTTATTAACAAATTATGAAGATTTTAGGCGGAGAACTTAAATATTAAAATTTGGACAGCTTTTCAAATGGTTTAAAAGGGTATTCCAAAATTTACATAGCTCAGTACTTGTTTTGAATCATCGCTGTAAGTAAGGCTCAATTCCAATGGCCCTATTGGCGTATTATAGGCAAAAGTGAGCGCATGTCCGGATAGCCATTTATTAAATTGCAAATGATGATCGGCACTAATAAAATTATTGACAAGGGCATTAGATTTAGCAATAAGATATATGTTCTTTGATAATTGATAATTGAAACCAATCATAAGAGCGGCAACGCTTGGTGCATTAACCGTTGTTTCATTTAATCCGGCAAATATGATTTGATTTTCCATGGTTCTTGTGAGACCGCCGATTTGAAAATTATCTAACAGATTCTGCCTGTAATTAAAATTAATACCCGACTGAAACATGGTATAAAAAGTAAGCTTTCTGGTAACCGGAAGGTAAGACTCGGCAGTAAGCCACATTCTTTGATAATTGTCATAATGTATATCTGCTGAGTCCGTATTAGTAATGGGACCCCCATTTGAATAAAAAGTTACATCCTGGGTTTGATTATAAACAAAACCGAACTCGGCATTTATTTTTAAACCTTTTGTAGGGTATAATTTTTTATTCAAAGTGTTTACTTCAAAATACAGAAATGAATTCAGGAAAGTATTATTTCCACCTGCATCAAGCTGTGACTGAATAAGTGGTTTAAAATTTTTCCACTCATAACGGCTTCCGATACCCGCTGTAAAGTTACGGCTGCCTGAGTATTCCGATCTTATTTCTCCTTCAGAATTTATTAACCGGTA
>Ga0307372_10001403_pt1 | contig 42141 bp, 30 predicted proteins | sample OX1MG_FD_202533 | JGI IMG/M metagenome (GOLD analysis project Ga0307372, IMG submission 202533) | Soil microbial communities from Risofladan, Vaasa, Finland - OX-1 | ecosystem: Environmental > Terrestrial > Soil > Coastal area > Acid sulfate soil | place: Finland: Risofladan, Vaasa | collected...
AAAGGGGCGGGGTTCTAGAATTATGCGCGCGGGCGGGGTCGAGGCGGGCTCCGGGCGGGGTCTGGGGGCCAAAAAAACCGGGACTCGCACCGCCTATTCCGGTCAGTTAAAATGAGACGTAGCAAGGGCATCTTGGGGGCCGCACGGCCGCCCCAGGTCAAGGAGGAACGCGGAGCGGAAAATCCTTGACCGCCAGAAAGGGCGAGCCGTGCCAGGTTGCGGATGCCGAGCGGGCGGAAGTTCCGCCCCAATTGCGGATCGTGCTAGACTCGCCGCGTGGAGAACAACGAACCCGACCCCGAACGGCAGTCTATGGCGTACCCGTGGCCCGCGAGCCAGATCACCAGAGCCGACATGATCCGCTTGTCGGACTTGAGGGCAAGACTGCGGAAGCCGATTACCAAGCTCCTGCACGACGCGGTCGTTGCCTACCACCGGCTCTTGAGCGAGAGCCCGAAGTCAGGCGAGCAGTGCTGTGATCAACCCCGCCTGCGGTGGCGGGGAGAGCGGGGCAACGCCGCCATCGAGTGCGAGGCCTGCGGCTTCGTACTAGCGGACGATGGCCAGGTCGAGGACTGGCACGACCCGGAACAGATCGCGTGGGAGGCAGAATTGAAGGCGGAGGAGGCGGCTATGGAGGAGGAAGCAAGTCGTTCAACCGGCCCGGCGGGAATTCCCCGTTGACGGGCTCCTTTAGCTTACACGTACCAAAAGCGTAGAACACCGCCCAGGCATTGACCTGCTCGGCGATCTTCCGCACCACGTCGACCTTGTCGAGGGCCTCGGCGTGAGTCTCGTAGGGGCCTGCCAGAAGGCCGAACCGCTTGACAGTCACTTGACGTGGGATTTCGTCGCCGAACCGTGGGCCGTCGATGACCGAGACGTAGTACATCTTTGGGAAGTATAGCCGGGATGCCAAGCCGTGCTACACTCCCCGCGTGGAAACGCCAGAATCCCCACCGGGGCCGCCGCTGTTCAAGGAGCGGCGAACGACCCGGACGATCCGGGGGCAGGTCAGGAACATGATCATCCGCACGTTTTGCGCGGAGCCGACGCAGGAGAACTACGACACGTTTCTCGACGGCCGGCCGGAGGGGACCACGATGCGGCGGGGCACCAATTTCCCCACCGTCGAAGTCGATGGCTACGTCGGCTACGCCTCCTACGAATTCGAGGCTTCCGACTGACGATCAGCACTTACGCGAGCCCGCCGAGCCCGCCCAACCTCATCCAACCTGGCCCCGACGTCCCGGCAATTGTCGGCCCCAAAGATGATCCACCCACCGCTGAACAAGCCCTGGCCAAGCTGTTGGCCTCCGCTGAGGTTCGTCGTTTGGGTTCTCGACGACGAACGTGAAGGTACGATCCGGTTCGCGGCCGACGACGGAAGGGGCGCGATCCGCCAGCTCGCCGCCTTGTACCCGCGGCTATGCGCGGTTCGAGGAGACGGCGTCGAAGTTTGAGAGCGAACGCCTCAGCAACTGCTCTCAGGTGCGAGAGCAGCGTAATGCTGGTCAAACTTGGCGGGCGCGTGCGTGGCTGCCGTACGATGCCTTCGGCTAGAGGAGATCGCCGTGCGTCGTCGCGAGCGACAGGGCTGCGAGCCAAAACACCATGGGCGGCTTGGTCTCGAACAGGTCGATGTACGCATGCAGCCCATTGAGCGGACCTCGCCCCATAGCGAAATAGAGGATTTCGTCGCTGTTGATGCCTGTGCCGGCGTCAAACAACGACATGCGTACCAGTTGGAAGAGTTCGAACAGCCCAGCGCCCCACAGGAATGCCGTGGCGAGGTATGGCCAGATCGCCAGAAACCTCTGCCGTGCCGGGATGAAGGAAGGGCTATCCATAACGCGGTCGCAAGCTTACCACGGGGCGCGGCAGCCACGCACACCCTCCCGCGGCGAAGAGGCGTGTCCATGATTGATGCACGTTCACGGCGTTCGGGGAAACGGGCAACGCGTGTCAATCGACCAGTGCCAAAGTGCGCCAGACAGTATTCAACGCAGTGCCACCCGGCAACCGTTTGGTAAAACGCCGACGCTCACGGGCTGCATTTTCCTGGCACAGATTCTGGCACAGAACCGTTGCCAAACGGCGAAAAACCTGCTACAATACGCGATATCTGGAAAGCGGTGAGCGAGTGCCGCTCGTCGCCAAAACCCTTGTCAGCAAAAGGGTTTCGGTCGCCGCCGAAGGGGTTTTTCGCCTGTCCTCCGGAGCCGAAGGTTACAGGTTCGAGCCCTGTCGGGGATAGTTTCCTTGCCGAATCCTGGGTGCATCCGAGACGGGTAGAGGCGAGGAAGGAGGATCGCAATGGGCAAGGTACTGGTGTTGTACGACTCGGCCAGCGGCAATACGGCCAAGATGGCCAGGCTGGTTGCCGAAGGGGCCGCGGGCATCCCGGGGATCGAGGTCCGCTTGAGCAAGATCGACGAGGCGACCCCAGAAGACGTGCATTGGTGCGACGGGTTGGCTCTGGGAAGTCCCACCAACATGGGCTTACTCTCCTGGAAGATGAAGCGATTCTGGGACGACGCGATGGCTTCACACTGGATGAAGGTCGATGGCAAGATCGCCTGCGCCTACTCCTCCTCGGGCGGCTGGGGGGGTGGCACCGAACTGGCCTGCCAATCCCTGCTCACGGTGCTGATGAACTTTGGCTTCCTGGTCTTCGGTGTGACCGATTATGCCAGCAAGCTGACCACCGCCCACTACGGCGCGATCACCGTCCGCGAGCCCCGGGAGGAGGGCGCGCAAGCCGCATGCCGGCTCCTGGGCAAGCGGCTGGCCGAGTGGGTCGCCGTCTTCAGCGACGGGCGCCAGGACGAGCATCCTCTTGTCAAATCGGACCTGCGGTTATCCCCCCACTGAACGCGTACTTGGTTTTGAAGTGCTCTTGGCCGCCTTAACCGTCTTTTTGACGACTGCTCGCGCCGCGGCCTGCTCGTAGATGCTCTCGCCTGACGATCCGCCGCCGCCGTGAAACGTGTTGACTCGTGGCGGCTTGGCCGGTTTCTTCTTTGCCATATCCGATATCCTCTTTGCTGTGACTTGGATCCGCGTGGGCAGAGCGTTGTGGTGCATGTCTTTCAAGATTCGGACCCCAGCGCCATCAAGGCCGTGCATGTCACCGTATCGACCGGTCGCGTTCCAAGGCGGCCGTGCGTGTCGGGTTGGCCCGCGACGATGGGTCGCCTCGCGATTCCGGGAGCAGTTCTCCAAACTCGTATTCAGCCACGACACCCTCCCGGTGAGTCGTTTCAAATTTGCAAATCCAGCAACGCGGCTCGTAACACGAGGGCTCGATGACTCGAACCGCCTGCGGATTTCCCAGGATCGTGGCGGTTCGTCGCTGGCCGGGTTCAATAGGGAAAGTAAGCATGGAGTACCTCCAACACGATTGACGGATCCCTCCACCAAAGCCGCGGAGGTTTGATGCCGGCCCCCCCTCTGGCCCGTCCTCGCCCATCATCGTTGGTCGCCACGCGAGCACATTGATCGCGTGGCGACCGTTTCCCGGTGCCCCGCCGGGCGGCTTGGCCGACGATTGGCATGTTTACGCAAAAATCGTGCCTCTCCGCCGCGAAGGCTTTCCACATCGCCCGGTGATTGCGTGGGCAGGGCGGAAAGGCGGCAAGTATACTGCTTTGCTGTGCCCTTGGACAATCAATCGACGGCTGCGTCGGCGTCGTAAATCCTGTCGAGCCTCGAAAGCGCATTTGGTATAGTGGGCGATAGGGGACTCGAACCCGTGACCCCCTCGGTGTAAACGAGGTGCTCTAACCAACTGAGCTAATCGCCCGGTGCAATGCGATCGTACTGGGCCGCGACGGAGGATGTCAATGTTCGACGTGGCGCTGGTGCTGGTGGTCACCGCGCACCTGCTGGCGGTGGCGTGGGCCATCGCCGGGCCGTTCGTCGGTCTGTGGCTGGCTTGGCGACTGCGCCGCGGCGACGCGGTCGCCGGCGTAGCCGGCCGGTACGTGCTGGGTTTGTCGCTCGTGGCCCTCGCGGCGGCGATCGTGCTGGGTCTCGCCGCGCTCGGGCTGCTGTGGCTTGAATTCCGCCACCCGTATTTCGACGCCGCCGAACAAGTACCCCCGCGGCGCTACTGGTTCGGACTGCTGGAACTGGTGTTTTCGTTCGTCTGTCTGGCGGCGGCGTGGAACGGGTGGCCGCAGGCGGACGCGGCCGAAGGCGCGGGGCGGTTCTGGGCTCGCTGGGGCCTGACGCTGCTGGCCGCCACGAACCTGGCGTACCACTTTCCACCGCTCTTCGCCGTGATTGGCGTCTATTGCACGCGCCCGGAACAGTGGGGCGACCAACGGCCGTTCATCAAGATGCTCGTCGATCCCGAGGTTCTCGCGCGCACGTTGCACCATCTGTTGGCGGCCTTCGCCGTCACGGGCGCCATGCTTGCGACCTTGACGCGGCCGTTCGCGCATGCCGGCTTGCTCGACGAGGCGCGCGGCCGCGTCGCCGTTTGGGGAGGGCGGATCGCCCTGGCGGCCGTCGTCGGTCAAATCATGTCGGGAACGTACCTGCTGTTTGAACTGCCCGCCGCGTCGCGCGAACGGCTCTTAGGCGGCGACTCGATCGCGACGCTGATGTTCGCCGCGTCGCTACTGGCGACGGTCGCGCTGTTGCACCCCTTGGCGGCCGCCAGCCTGGGCGACGGCGATCAACGGCAGCTCCGCGCCGCCGTATGCCTCGTGGTGATCGTCGTGCTCTTGATGGTCGCCACCCGCCATCGGACGCGGAAGGAGTGGACGAAGGAAAATCGGAAGTCGGAAGTCGGTCTCCTCGTTCTCATGCTGAACCCTGAACCCTGACAACGCACCCCTGACAACGGACGTTTTCCAGATCGACCCGCAATCGCCCGACGCCCACCTGCTGGCTCGTGCCGGTGCGGTGCTGCGCGCGGGCGGGCTGGTGGCGTTTCCGACGGAGACCGTGTACGGCCTGGGAGCCAATGCGCTCGACGAGTCGGCCGTGGCCCGGATCTTCGCCACGAAGGGACGCCCTCCGCGAAATCCCTTGATCGTCCATGTGGCGGAAGTTGAGGACGTGGCGCGGGTGGCGGACGCCTGGCCGGAAGTGGCAGCCCGTCTGGCCGAGCGGTTCTGGCCTGGTCCCCTGACGTTGGTGCTGCCCAAGCACTCTGATTTGCCGAGCGTGGTCACCGCGGGGGGCGCCACGGTGGCGGTGCGGTTGCCGTCCCATCCGCTCGCGCGCGCCCTGATTCGCGCCGCCGGCGTGCCGATTGCCGCGCCCAGCGCCAACCTTTCGACCCGGATTTCGGCGACGCGGGCCGAACATGTGCTACGGTGGCTCGACGGACGAATCGAACTTGTGCTCGACGGTGGCCCGGCCTCGGGCGGTTTGGAGTCGACCGTACTCGACGTCACCTGCTCGCCCCCGCGGCTCCTGCGCCCCGGGCTGGTTTCGCCTGGCGCGATCGAAGCGACGATCGGCGGCATCGCGGGGCCGACGTCAGCCAACGGCGAACGGCCGGGGCGTGGCAATGAAACCGCGCCGCTACGTTCGCCGGGATTGTTGGCTCGCCACTATGCGCCGAGCGTGCCGCTCACTTGCGCCGCCGGCGACGGCCGGGAGCAGGCGCGGGCGCTGGTATGCGCCGGCTTTCGCGCGGGTTGGCTGTCGTGGGGCGGGGAGGCCGGCGAGGAATTGTCCGGCTTGACGGTGGTGCGCATGCCCGGCGATCCGGCCGCCTACGCGGCCCAGTTCTACGCGGCCCTGCACGCGCTGGAAGCGGCGGGCGTCGAGCGGATCATCGTCAGTTTGCCTCCGCGCGACGAGGCGTGGCTGGCCGTGCATGATCGTCTGAGCCGGGCGGCGATTGATGACAACGATCCGCTTCAAGGCTAGCCTGGATTAGAGCCTATCCCAAAACCGTTCACTTCGTATCGCTCAGGGCGTACTGCCGGATCTTGTCGAAAAGTTGCCGGCGGCTGATGCCCAGCGCGCGGGCGGCCCGCGTGCGGTTCCAGTTCGCTTGTTCGAGCGCCTGGGCAATCACCCGCCGCTCGGTCTCGGCCAGAATCTCCTTGAGCGGCAGGCCGGCGCCGGCCTCCATGCCGGGAACGTCGTTCGCGGCGCCGGCGTCTCTCGGAACCACGGGGCGCAAATCGTCGGCGAGAATCAACCGCCCACGCGTGAGCGTGGCGGCGCTGGCCAGCACGTTTTGCAATTCGCGCACATTGCCGGGCCAGGGCCGTTGGACCAACCAATCGACGGCGCCGGGCGATAGGGCCAACTGCGGCCATTGGTACTTGCTTGCCAAACGCCGGACGATGTGCTCGGCCAAGAGCGGGATGTCGTCGCGCCGCTCGCGCAAGGGCGGCACCTCGATCGTGACCACGTTCAAGCGGTAGAACAGGTCTTCGCGGAACCGCTCCTCGACGATCCACGCCGCGAGGTCGCGGTTCGTGGCGGAAATCACGCGGACATCGGTTTTGACCAGCGCGTTGCCGCCGACGCGCTCGAACTGTCCGGTTTGCAACACCCGCAACAGCTTGGCCTGCAAGTCGATGTCCAGGTCGCCGATTTCGTCGAGGAAGATCGTGCCGCCGTGGGCCTGCTCGAAACGGCCGATGCGCTGCGCCACGGCGCCGGTGAAGGCGCCCCGCTCGTGGCCGAACAGCTCGCTTTCCAGGAGCGTCGGACTGAGCGCCGCGCAATTCACCTTGACGCAGGGCCGGCCGACGCGCTGGGAGCTGGCGTGAATCGCGTTGGCCACCAGTTCCTTGCCGGTGCCGCTTTCCCCCAGAATCAGCACCGCCTCTTGCGTCGTGGCCAGTCGGCCGATCGTCTTGAACACCTGCAACATGGCGGGCGTGCGGCCGACGAACTCCTCGTCGGCACCGTCCAACACTTCGTTGCGCTCCGGCGCGGCCAGGGCGCGCACTTGCGCTATCAGCGACTGCTGTGTCAAGGCCCGCCGCACGGTGAACAGCACCTCGTCCAGGTCGAAGGGCTTGGTGATGTAATCGAACGCGCCCAGCTTCATGGCCTCGATGGCCGCCTGGCTGCCGCCGTACGCGGTGATTACGATCACGGGTGTTTCTTCGAGCTGATCCTGATGATCTCGCAGCAGCTCCAGGCCCGTGTACTGTGGCATTTTCAGATCCAACAGGGCCAACGCCACGGCGCCGGCGCCGAGCTGCTCCGCCGCCTGCCGGCCGTCGGCCGCCTCAACAACCCGATAGCCCTCCGACCGCAGCAAGAGGGTCAAATTGGTCCGGATCGTGGGATCGTCGTCGGCCACCAGGATCGTGACCTTGTCGCGTGATGGAGTCATGGCGAAGCGTGGGTTTGGGTAGGCAAGATCACGCGGAACGTGGCGCCGGGGCCATCGCCGGGCAGGTGCTCGATGCGTCCGCCGTGCTGCGCGATGATCTCGCGGCACAGCGCCAAGCCCAAGCCGGTGCCGCCGGCACGGGTGGTGAAAAACGGCTCGAACAAGTGCGCCTGGTCGGCCGTCTGAATGCCCGGCCCCGTGTCGCCGACCCGCACTTCGACTTGCCCCAACCGCTGGTCGAGTCGCGATTGAATGCTTAACATTCCTCCGTCGGGCATGGCTTGCAAGGCGTTCTGCGCCAGGTTCAAGAACACCTGCAGCAGCGCGTTGGCCGAGCCGAGCAGCGTTGGCAGTTTGTCCGCCAAGTCGCGCTCCAGCGCCACTCGCTGGTCGGCTGCATGCGCGGCGAGCAACTCCAACGTCTCTTCGAGAAGCTGGTTGACCTGGACGGGCTGCCGGTCAAGTTGGTCCGCCCGCGAGAAGTGCAACAGTTGCGTCACGGTGTGGTTCAGGCGATCGACGGCCTGGATCACGGCGTCGAGCGACACGGGGGTACGGGCCGTGTCGGGCAACCGCTGCCAGAGTTGCACGGTCGAGCGGATGGCGGCCAGTGGGTTGCGAACGTCGTGGGCCACGCCGGCCAGCAGCTTGCCCAGCGCGGCGAGATGTTCCGACTTCCGCAACTCATCGCGCAACCGCGCCTGTTCCAGCCGTTGCCGCCGTAACGACCGGCCCAGATTGACGAGCAGCAGCAACGCCAGGCCCAAACCACCGATGGACAGGACCGTCGAGGTCTGATACCGCCGAACCTGATTGCCCAGTTGCTTGTGATCGATAAGGCGAACCATCAGCCAGGTCGACCAGGCCGCTGGACGACGGCGGCCAACCGGCTCGGTGAGCATCATGACGCGGCTCGACTCGACGTCGCGCACGTACCAGCGGACCTCGCCGGGCTCGATCGTCAAGCTTTCCTTGGCCTGCAAGCGAAGGTAGGGAGACTCCAACGGCGGCGGGTCGGTTCGGCGTCGGTCTTTCCGCGGGGGCTGGTGCGTTGGGTAGGCGTAGCCGCCGAATCGGTCGGCGCCGTCTCCCAGATAGAAGCCGCCTTCGACGCCGGGAAAATCGGCCAAGACTTCGGCGGTGATCGAGGTCAAGTCGCGGTTCAAGCGGCTGAAGTCGCCGTTGGCGTACCGCTCGGGCCGTTCGATGGTTTCCGCGCGTTGGGCCATCCGCCGGCTGGCGGCGCGCAGTTGCTCCCGCGTCCGGCGTTCGTGTTCGGGGGCCACGCGCGTCTTGACGAGGTTGAACCCCAAGGTCGAAAGCGACCCCAGGAACAGCGCGATCAGCAGGGCCGTTTGCAATCGGAGGCTCACGCGAAACCCATTGGCAAAAAAAGGCGGCCCCTGTCGCTTGGCTGACATCGGGCGCCGTCGGCCGAGCAACATGCAAACAGCATACCAGACTTGCGGCGGACAGGTCTTAGGAGTGCGGCGATTGAAGATCCGCCGAAGGAGGATTCATCGCCGCTTTGGTTTTGGGGGTTGGTTCGCCGCCCAGTGTTTGATTATGAGGTGCGGATTTTGATTTCCGGATTTCGTCGGGCCTGAAAGTGGGCGCAATTCCCCCGTTTGACTGGGACATTTGTGCCCACATTCTGCCGCGATGATCACGTAGTTGGCTATAAGGAGGAAAAGAGCGGGGACGCCTCGAGAGCGGTTAGAGTGGAGTTTTGTTAAATTCCCCCAAACCCCGTTTTAGGAGGTCGTCCCCGTGAGTAAGAGCCAAGCGTATCGTTCGACGGATGTCAAGAATGTGGTGTTGGATGAAGTTCTGAGCCAGGCGGCGCTTGGCCGCGTGACGGTGGGAACCGATATCGGGAAGTTCTCGATTTTCGCGGTTCTGCGCTTCAGCGACGGAACCTTCCGCCACGACGGGGCTTGCCCCCGTCGAGCGCTGATTGACAGCTAGAAGCCTGTCCAAAACCACGCGCTCCCGTCTCGCGTTCGCCGCCGCCTTGGGCGGCGAACGCGAGACGGGAGCGGCGAAGAACGGGGGTCTTGGTGCGCGTTCGCTAGCTGTCAATCATCGGCTCCACGTTGGCAAGCTCCGTGGGGGCCAGGGTAGCCCTGGCAAGCCCGGACGGTGGAGGCGCCTGCTGGCTGCGGAACAATAATCGGCCGATCAGCCCGCCGGCACGTCGCCCGCAAACTCCCGGCACGGCAGTTGCGTTGTCCGACATCCGTGTTGACACACCTTTCTCCACCTCGGCCCCGCAAGGCGAACCATGTCTACCGTGAACCCACTTCAAGGATCCGTGATCGTCGTGATACCCGGAGACCTGCACCTGACCCAACCAGGTCTTGAAAATCATCGCACGGCAGGCTGGATGGTTGACCAGGTGAATCATTGGATTCGCCCCGACTTCGTGCAGTTCATCGGGGACAACGTGCAAAACGCCGAGGAGGATGAGTTTCAGTTATTCCGTGATTTGCGCGGCCGATTGACCGTGCCATCCCATGCCTTGGTGGGCGACCATGACGTCGGCGAAGATTCATCGATCGAGCGGTTCACCAAGCATGTGGGCGAAGCCTATGGGGCCGTTTCCAAACATGGTTTTCGCTTCATCCACCTCAATACCCTTGAATTCGCGCCGGTAGGTTTGTCGTCGGAGCAGTTGAGTTGGTTCCGCGACGAGGTCGATAGGTCGCTGGCCGTCGACGAACGAGTCGTCGTGTTCCAGCACCATTATCCCTACAAGGTCTATGAGGAGTTCGCCGGGCCGGGCATCGACGGCTGGCGGGAGATCGTGCAAACCAGGCGAATCAAGGCGATCTTCACGGGGCACACGCACTACGGGCAGATCGCCAACGACGGCCGCAACGTGGCGATCACCACTCGCTCGATCGGCGACCCGGAGGGTGGTCCGCCGGGGTATGCGATCGCTTATCTGCGCGGCGACGACCTGGCCCTGACCTATCGTTCGACCGAGGACCGTGGTCCCGTGGCGCTCATCACGCACCCGAGCGACCTACTGCTTGCGACCGGCCGTGAACACATCGTCACGGGACTCGACTGGATTCATGTTCGCGTCTGGCCGATCGCGGCGATTCGCGATGTCCGCGCGCGGCTCGACGGCGGCATGTGGTTCCCCTTGCGGATGGCCGGCACGAATGATACGAACGAATGGGTCCATGCGCTGGATGGCGAAATGCTCGCCAAGGGCGAGCACCAGCTCGAGGTCGAAGTCGTCGATGACGATGGTCTCAAGGCAAGCGACGAAATCATATTTCAAGTCGATCCCACGGGCCGTTAACGCCTGTTCCAGGGGTCTGGCCGGTGGTCAAGGCGACCGAGTTCTGCTAAACGAGAGAATTTGGAGTGCGGCGATCAAAGATCCGCCGAAGGAGGATTCATCGCCGCTTTGGATTGGGGGCTGCATCACCACCGGAGCCTGGACACGATTCCCCCGTAGCGTGGGATTTAGCCCGCGGATGCCCAAGGATTCAGCGTGGCACACCGACACACCGCAAGGAGCCCCACATGGATGCCCATCGCTCGCTCATCGCTTCCGTTTCGCATTTCGTCCACCGGTGGCTGATCTGGCTATTGCTCGGTTCGTACCTTGTCGCGGCGTTTTTCCCCGCCGTCGGCTTGTGGCTGAAAAACGTGTCCGTCGGGACGTTCGACATCTGGGGCGAGCACGTCCGGTTTTCACTGCCGATGTTGATGCTCGCGTTTCTCTTGATGAATGCGGGAATGGGCGTGGAGCTCGCGCAATTGAACGACCTCCGCAAGCGTTTGGCCGTGCTGGCCGCCGGGACCGTTGCGAACCTGCTGGTGCCGATCGCCTTCATCTTCGTGGTGACCCAAATCATGCGGATCTGGCACAATCCGGACGAAGTGCAGAACATTCTGGTCGGCCTGGCCCTGATCGCCGCGATGCCGGTCGCCGGCTCCTCGACCGCCTGGTCGCAGAACGCCGACGGCAACCTGGCCCTCAGTCTCGGCCTGGTGCTGGCGACGACGCTGCTCAGCCCGGTGACCACTCCCATCGCCCTGAACGCGGTCGGACTGATGGCCACCGGCGACTATGCCGAGGATCTGCACGAACTGGCGACGGGCGGCACGGGCGCCTTCTTGACGATGTGCGTGATCGTTCCCTCGTTGCTGGGAATCGCCGTGCGCGGCGGCCTTGGCGCCCGCCGCGTCGCCGCGGTTCGACCCCACCTCAAGCTCATCAATTCGATGATCCTCCTGCTCTTGAATTACTCGAACGCGAGCATTTCACTGCCGCAGGCGATCGCCAACCCCGACCTCGACTTCCTCGCTGTGATCCTGGTGATCACCGTGGCGCTCTGCGCCACGGCCTTCGCCGCCGGTTGGGCCGTGGCCCGTTGGACGCGAGTCGCCGCCGCGGAGCGCACGTCGCTGATGTTCGGGCTGGGCATGAACAATAACGGCACCGGCCTGGTGCTGGCCTCAATGGCACTGGCCGACCACCCCAGCGTCATGCTGCCGATCATTTTTTATAACCTGGTGCAACATCTGGTGGCCGGGGCCGTGGACCATTGGTTCGGCAAGACCTCGTAGGCGATCGGCGACGTACTGAGCGTCATCGCCTCGGGCCGTGGCGAGCGGGGGGCTAACGCCCTGCCCCGCTCGCCTAGGCGCGCGTGGGTGATGTCGTGCCGGAGATCCAGCCGATTGGCGGAAATCCCCCAGCCACCGGTAGCATTCCGCCTAACCCCCGGCAACGAATTGGCGCTTCCTTCCGGGAACCGTGACTCCTTGCTCAACGGGGCGGCGGTAACTCGTTTCGGGAGGGAACGGGTTCGCGGCGATTCAGGTATCCACGCTTGCCGCCTCTGCCACCCGACGGCTCAGGCGGGGAGGGGAGAAGGCTTTCCACGGCCGCCGGCGCGTTGCCGATGGCCCGGTACAAGCGGAATTGGGCGCGATTGAAATCCGCGACGGCGCCATAATAATCGTTGTAGGCCAGGGCGAGGGCCTGAATGGCGGCGACCACTTCCTGCGGCCGAGTGATCAGGACGGGCAATTCTCCGACCTTCCTTGTCTGGCTGAATCCCTTCAAGTTTTCCAGGGCTGACTCCACAGCACCCTTGACCTCCCTTTCGGCGGCCTGTAGGCGGCCCGCGGAAGCCTCAACCTGGGCATGAGCCTGGACCACCTCCGCGGCCACGTGGTCTTGCGTGCGGAACAACTCGAGCGTCGAGAAAACCAGGATCGGTCCCGCTCCCATCAGGAAAGCGCTTTTGCTGGTATTGATGATATTGCCCTGAATGTCCTGAATGGGGCCGTCATGCCGGAAATAATTGGGGCCCACTAAGATGGTCGGCAACCACAAGGCGCGCGCCTGCTGCAACTGGGCCGTGGCGAGGCGGATTTTCTCCGAGGCGATCCGCACATCGATGGCCTGCGCGTTGGCCAGCCTCAAAGCGGTGGGCAAGTTGATGGGAAAAGATCGGTCAACCCACGACTCCTTACGACGTTGACTGACAGTTGGAACGGTGGTGGGCAGGTTGACGGGGGAACGGTTACCAACCTGCGGACGCGGCGCGCGTCGGGAAGACGGCGCCATCGGCGCTCGTTCCTGGGCTTGCACATCGAGACCCACCCGCGCCGCCGTCAAGCTCAAGAGGATGGCGACGATCTCTCGCTGGCCACGAAAACGCATCGGCAATGTCCTCAACGCGCGGGCGAATGCGGCTCATTTTCAACTTGCGCCAACGTACCGGTTATATCGGTTGGCGAAGAAGATGGGGTGCAAGCAAAATCCGTTTCATTGTTGGGCAAAATTCCCCCAGTGGGCATGTTCCGCCCGCTCGAGCCGCGCGGCAAACAGCGATCCGATTCATCGCGACCATGAATCCCACGGGATACGGCGGCTGTTTGACCGGTGGCGTTTTGGAACCCTTTCGGCACAAGGGTTGCGAAAGCGCACTGATGCTGACAGGAAGCCGCAGGAGTGCCAATGAACCCGATCGTCTTCGCCTTGAATCGTCCTTACACGGTGCTGGTGCTGATCCTCGGCGTCGTGCTGGGGAGCGTGCTGGCCGTCTTGCGCATGCCGATCGACATTTTTCCCAACCTGAATCTGCCGGTCATCAATGTCATCCAATCCTATGGCGGCATGGATCCCGCCCAGATGGAAGGATTGTTGACCAATTATTATGAATATCACTTTCTCTATGTCAGCGGCATTCATCACGTCGAGTCGCGGAACATTCAAGGCGCGGCCCTGATGAAGCTGTACTTCCATCCGGGAACCAACATGGCCCAGGCGATGGCGGAGACCATCGCCTACGTCAACCGTTCGCGGTCGTTCATGCCGCCGGGAACGGTCCCGCCCGACGTGGTGCGCTTCGATGCCGGCAGCGTTCCGGTCGGCTACCTGGTACTGTCCAGCGACACGCGAAGCATTGGTGAGATGCAGGATCTGGCCTTGTTCCGTGTCCGGCCGATGTTCGCCAGCTTGCCGGGCGTGTCCGCACCACCGCCGTTTGGCGGCAATCAGCGGACCCTGGTGGTGAAGGTGGATCCCGATCGCCTGCGGTCGTACAACCTCTCACCCGACGACGTGGTGGCCGCCCTGAAGGCCGGCAATAGTATCAGCCCTTCCGGAAACGCGCGGATCAAGGACCAGATGCCCATCGTGCCGGTGAATTCCATGGTCCAGACCCTGCCCGAACTGGGGAGTATCCCGTTGCGGTTGGGAGAGAACGTCTACCTCCGCGACATCGCCACGATCGAAGACAGCACGGACATCCCCAGCGGGCACACTTTGGTGAACGGCCGGCCGGCGCTGTTCATGCTCGTCACCAAGCGGGCCGACGCCTCCACCTTGTCGGTGGTGAACGCGGTGAAGGCTTCCCTACCGCGGATGAACGAGGCGCTGCCCTCCGATATTGAACTGCGATTCGAGTTCGACCAGTCACCCTACGTGACACAATCAATCCAGGGAGTAGGCCAAGAAGGGTTGCTGGGGGCCTTCCTTACCGGCCTGATGGTGCTGTTGTTCTTGCGCGATTGGCGAACCGTGATCGTCGTGGTTTTGAATATCCCTCTGGCCCTGCTGGCGGCCCTGTTCGGCCTTTGGCTGACGGGCCAAACGATCAACTTGATGACCCTGGGCGGTTTGGCGTTGGCCGTGGGCATCCTGGTGGACATGTCGACGGTCGAGGTGGAAAACATCCACACCCAGATGGGCCAGGTCGCCACGGTCGCACGGGCCGCGCTGCGAAGCAATCAGGAAACCGCCGTGCCTCGCTTGTTGGCCGTGCTTTGCGTCCTGGCGGTCTTTCTGCCGTCGTTTTTCATGGAAGGCGCCGCCCGCGAAATGTTCGTGCCTCTCTCGCTCGCGGTCGCCTTTGCCATGATCGCCGCCTATTTTCTGTCCAGCACCTTCGTTCCGATCCTGTCGGTATGGTTGTTCCGCCCCCTGCACCCCGCTTCCGGCGCGCCCGGGCGATTCTCCTTCGCGCGTTTTCGCTCCCTGTATATGCGGCTGTTGCAAGCCCTGATGCCCTGGCGATCGGTCCTGGTGGGCGGCTATCTCCTCGGAAGCGGTCTGGCGATCGTGCTGCTGGGAAGGCAACTGGGTATGGAGATCTTCCCCAAGGTGGAGGCGAGCGAATTCCAATTGCGGCTTCGCGCCACGGACGGCACCCGGATCGAGGTCACTCGAGAGATCACCAGCGAGGCGGCGCGGATCATTCAGGACGAGACGCGGGAGCTGACCGGAGCGGATCAAGTGGCGATTTCCGTGGGCTACTGCGGGTTGCACCCCACCAGCTATAACATCAACAACATGTATTTATGGATGCGCGGGCCGGAAGAAGCCGTTCTGCGCGTGGCCTTGAAGAAAGACAGCGGCCTGGACCTTGAACGATTCAGGGAACGATTACGGACGGATGAATTCGCCCACGGAAATCGGGCTGGTTCCCCTTCAGGGCAAGAACGGAGAATCGCTCTTGGTTCGCGACGTGGCCCAGGTTCGTGAAGGGATCACGCCCGGCGAGTACGATCGTTACAACATGCGGCGGCTGGTGAGCATCACCGCCAACATCGAGGGAGAAGACCTTGGCAGGGTGATTCGCCGGGTGCGGCGGGCGATACAAACGGCCGGCGAACCGCCCCGCGGGGTCGAGGTGGACCTTCGCGGCCAGGCGGTTCCCATGGAGCAAATGTTTCGCGGCCTGACCATCGGCTTGGCCCTGGCGATGGTCGTCATCGTCCTGCTGCTGACGGCGTATTTCCAATCGTTGCGGCTGGCCTTGATCTCAGCCGCGGCCATTCCGGCCGTGATCGCCGGGGTGGTCGTCGTCTTGTTCCTGACCGGAACCACGCTGAACCTCCAATCATTCATGGGCACGATCATGGCCATCGGTGTGGCGACCGCCAACGCCATCCTATTGCTGACATTTGCCGAGCGCAGCCGCCGAGAGGGGATGCCCGCCCCCGCCGCGGCGGTCGAGGGCGCCCAGAGCCGGCTGAGGCCGATCTTGATGACGAGCTTCGCCATGCTCGCAGGCATGGTTCCCATGGCCCTGGCCTTGGGAGAAGGCGGGGAGCAGACCGCGCCTTTGGGATGGGCTGTCATCGGGGGGCTAGGGGCCGCCACCTTGGCCACCCTCATAATCCTCCCCAGCGTGTTCGTTCTGCTCCAAGGTCGGGCCAGCACCTTCTCTCCCTCGCTAAACCCCGGCAATCCCGAAAGCCGCTTGTTCGATGGAAACAAGGCAACGTGAATTCCAAGGAGCGAGAGCCATGACCTGGCATCTGAAAAGCCGACGATTTATACTTCACGCGGTCGAGGATGAGACATTCACGGTGGCTGGGGCAGAGCGTCAGCGATGCCCCGGTCGCTATCGAGCCGGGGCATCGCTTAGGCTCCGCAACCAGCCGCCATTTCTCGTGGCAAAATGTCTCATTGTCGGCCGCGTGAAGTATATTCCGATCAAACCGACGCTGTTCCGAATCTGGGTTTCCGCATGGGCGGTCTTGCTGGCCGGGTTCGCGGGATGCGAGAAACCTTCGCCGACGTCTCTCGAAGCGAAAAAAGCCACCGAGATCACGGTGGTTTGCCCGCAGCATTCATCGCTTCAATGGACCGTTCGGCAACCGGCGTACATCGAGGCGTTCGAGGAGACCCCGATCGTCCCCAAGATCGCCGGGTACGTCAAGAAGTGGCACATGGACATCGGCGACCATGTCAAGAAAGGCGAGGTATTGGCCGAGCTGTGGGTTCCCGACCTGGTAGCCGACTTGAATCAGAAGAAAACCGAGGTCGAGCAATCTCGTAAAATGCTCGAAGTCGCCGAATGCCACCTGGCTTCGGTGGCGGCCTCGGTCGAGGAAGCGCGGGCCGGCCTGGGCCGCGCGCAGGCGAATTGCAAGTTCTGGCAGGCGCAATTCGAGCGCATCAGTTCGTTGGACCGCACCGTCATCGATCAGCAGGTCAAGGAGGAAACCCGAAATCAATTGCAATCGGCCGAGGCGGGTATGAAGGAGGCCGAAGCGAAGGTCACGCGTAGCGAGGCGGATCGGAAGGAAAGCGAGGCGGTTCGTAACAAGAGCCGCGTGGACATCGCCGTGGCCGAGGCGGCCAGGGAAAAGATGCGGACCCTGGTTGATTATGCCACCTTGACGGCTCCCTACGACGGCGTCGTCACGCGGCGCCATATCAACACGGGCGACTTCGTGCAACCTCCTTCCGCCGCCCAGAACGACCCTCTTTACGTCGTCCAGCGCCGCGACCTGATGCGCGTTTTCGCGGAAGTGCCCGAAACCGATGCCGTGTGGGTGCAAGACGGGGATCCCGTGAAGATCCACATCCCGGTCATCAAGGACCGGGACTTTGCCGGAACTGTGAAGCGAACGTCGTATTCCCTGAGACGGCAATCGCGCACCCTGCTGGCGGAGATCGACATCCCGAACCCCGCGGACTTTCTGCGGCCCGGGATGTACGCTTATGCTGCGATCGAGGTCGAGCGGCGCGACGTCCTCTCCTTGCCGACCGCCGCCGTCGCGACCCAAGGAGAAGTGAACGAAGGTTATCAAAACTTCTGTTTCGTCGTGGAAAACGGCAAGGTCCGGCGGACGCTCGTCGAGGTGGGCGCGCACGACGAGCGGCGGGTGGAAGTCTTGAAAAAGCAGGTTCAAGGAACTTGGCGGGATTTCACCGGCGAGGAAGATGTTGTCGAAGGTGAGATTTCCTCCCTGGCCGACGGTCAAAAGGTCCACATTTCCGCCGACGTCAAGCAATCGCAGTCGCACCGCACCGCCCATTGCATGGACAACTCGCCCGGAGAAACATGATCCGCGGCGCGAAATCGCAAAGGTTGAAAGTTGCGATCATCGGTCGCCAATGTTAAAATGCATCGATGAACTCTCAATCGACAGCGTATCTTCATCTCGCGCCCAATCCGAAGTCGTCTTACAAGCAACTCTTCGTCAAGGGAACACGCATTCGCGCGCGCGTGCTTTATGGCCGGTACGCCGGCGAAGAGCCCATGACGCCGTAGCGCTCGCGACATGTCTCTAGCCCGCGTTCGTGGTGGGCAGTGCCCGCCCTACGACTGGGCGGAAATCCCCCGGCCACCGGGAGCGTCCCGCCCAACGACGCATGGTCCCAGCGTCCGGATTCAGTCAAAGCCCCGGCAGCCCGCATCAAACACGCGGTGTAACGAGCCGAACGCCAACGGCACGGCGATTGCGTTACGTCGGCTCAGACCCGCATGGGCGCCGCCATCGTCTGCCGGACGGCCACCTGCGACTCGGACTTTTGTAAATCGGCAGCTCGTTTTCACTGGATCAGGAGGACATCGTCATGAAGCGTTGGTTACCGATCACCGTGTTGGGGGCCGTTCTGGCCTGCTTGGGCGGCGTTTACGTCGAACGCGGCGAAGCCAAGCCGCCCAAGCCCCCGAAGGAAGGCCATCCGGCGCACGACCTGCGCAAAGCCTACGACAAGCTCAGCGAGGTCGCAGCGCTGCTGGGCCAGGAACGCGCGCCGCCGCAGGCGGCCCAGTTGCTGGTCCGCGCCAAGGAACTCTACCGCTCGGCGCACGAGGCGTTCCGCGGCGGCGATCGCGTCCGGGCCAACGAACTGGCCAAGGCGGCCCACGACGCCGCCCGCGGCCTGCACCATCTGGTGCGGGCCACCTTGCCCGTCGCCAGCGACCTACCGGCGCCGCCGGAGGAATCGGCTGGGCCCGACGAGCCGCTGGATCGCGCCTACCGCGAATTGCAGCGCGCGCGCGATCGGTTCGTCGAATTCGAGCCCGCTACCCCGGCCACCGGCGCCGGACGCGAGTTCTTCGAGGCGGCACGCCAGGTTTATGAGCAAGCGCGCCAGGCCTACGCCACGGCCGACTATGACAAGGCCGCCGAATTGGCCCGCGCCGCCGAGGCCTGGACCCACGTCGGCGAACACGTCGGACGCGCCGACGGCGGTAATCTGAGCGCGAGGCCCGAGCGCGCGCCGCCGCCGCGCGCGGACGGTCCGCGCCGCCCGGCGGAGCCGCGGCCGGCGCCCCCGCCCTTGAACTGAACGCCCGGTGGCGGAACACGCTTCGTCGAGAGCCGATGTCAGCGGCCCCTCGGCGAGGCGTGCCGCCATTCTTCAACAACCGCTAGCTTCGAGGCTGCGATGGGCAGAGCGACCGACCATCGTAGTCATCACGCTCCGCGTGATGAAACACATCACGCGGAGCGTGATGACTACGGTGGACTCAGTGTGCCGTAACCTTCGGCGAGTCAACGCCGGCGCGCGGAAAGCGACGGCACACGGAGTGTGCCTGCTACTTTAGGCGACTGATCGAACCGAAGGACTTGAGATGGACCTGCGTAACCGGATCGGACTTTACGGCTCCTATTTTTTCGGCATGGCGGGCATTGGGTTTACCCTGCCGTACCTGCCGCTGTACCTCGGTCAAAAGGGCATGACCGACGGCCAGATCGGCCTGGTCTCGACGCTGGCCGCGCTGGCGGGCCTCGCCCAGTTTCCGCTGGGCCTCTGGTCCGACCGCTGGCAGTGGCGCAAGCCGTTTCTGCTGGTTTCGCTCGGCGCCCTGGCCACGGCCACGGTGCTGTTGCCCGAGGCGCGAAACCTGCTTGTCCTGGGCCTGCTGGTGATTTTGTTCGCGGAGAATGGAATTTGCCGCGCGGTGGTGGAAAGCCTGTCGGGCGCCGAGGCCGCCACGCTCGCCAAGCCCGGCGAAGTCGGCGCCGCCCTGGGCGCGCTGCGGTTCTTCAAGCCGATTGGCATCGTCGCGGTGGCGTTGTTCGGCGGCCTGGTCGCCGAGCGCGAGGGTGTCGCCTCGATCCTGGCGCCGGTGGCGATCGTGCAAGGCCTGGCGTTTGCCGCCGCCTGGCTGATCCATGACCAGAACCATCTGCTTCCGCCGCGGCCCGCCACCCGCGACGCGGCACCGCCGGCGCCGGCCAGACAGGCGCTACGCAAGGACAAGGGCTTGATGGCCTTCGTGGCGGCGATGGTGCTGTTTCATCTGTGCAATGCGCCCGGCGGTGTTTACCTGGGCTTGTACCTGAAACGCGAATTGCACGCGCCCGAACGGTTGCTGTCGTACGCCTTCGTGGTCAGCATGTTGGCCTGGATGCTCGTGGTCCGCCCGGCCGGTCGACTGGCCGACCGCTGGGGACGTCGCCCGTTACTGATATTCTGCTGGGCCACCATGTCGGTGCGGTTGGCGCTGGTCGCCTTGGCGCGCTCGCCTTGGGAAGTGGTCGCCGTCCAAGCGCTCGACGGCCTGGCCGGTGGACTGTTCTCCGTATTGGCCGCGGCCTGGGTGACCGACCGCCTGGGCGATGGCCGCCGCGTCAGCGAGGCCCAGGTGATCGTCGGCACGTCGCTGGTGTTCGGTTCAGCCGTGGGACCGGCGCTGTCGGGCCTGATCGTCGAGTCGTTGGGCTACCGCGGCCTGTTCGGATTGCTGGCGGCCGTCGGCGCCGCGGCGACCGCCCTGGTCGTGGTCCTCGTGCCGGAGACGCTCGTCCCGGTCCCACAAGCGGCCGAACACGCTATGCTTCACGCGGCCGACAATGGCACATTTTGTCACGACGAAGTGGTGGCTGGTGGCAGAGCCTAAGCGATGCCCCGGCGGCGGCACAGCGAAGGCCAAACCACCACTCGTTTTCACTCAAAAATCGCCAAAAACGCTTCAAAATCGTTCGATTCGACACCTTTCCAGCAACAACCGCTCGTCCCACGCCCAGGTGTTCCATCAAAATCTCCGGGAATTACGCACGTCCGCCGCTGCCGGCGTTTGATTTCTTGCTAACATGGAGTTGCTAAACGGGAAAAAATGCGCGCCGATTTTACGCCGTGTTGGGGGTTGATGTTGGGTGGGTAGGGGGGGGTAGTGGGGTGTGGTTATATAGCGACCGGGGCATCGCTTAGGCTCTGCCCCGGCCACCGTGAATGTCTCATTCTTGGCCGCGTGTATAGTATACCCACATGACCTCCATGCTCTTGGTCTCGACCATCTTCGGCCTGACCTACCTGGCCCTGGCGATGGGCCGGGTGCCGGGGCTGCGCATCGATCGCGCAGGCATCGCGCTGGTCGGAGCGGCTGCCATGCTGGGCTGCGGCGCGCTCGGTTTTCGCGAAGGAGCACGGGCCGTCGACTACGAAACGCTCGTGCTGCTGTTTGGCATGATGGTCGTGGTCGCCTATCTCAAGCTTTCGGGTTTTTTCGCCTTGGCGACCGACGGCGTCGCGGCCTGGTTTTCCGGCCCCCGCGCGCTGTTGGCCGTCACAATCGGCTTGTCCGGCGCGCTTTCGGCGTTTCTGGTCAACGACGTGGTCTGCGTCGCCTTGACGCCGTTGGTGCTGCAACTCTGCCGCCGGCTCAAACGGCCGCCGATTCCGTACCTGGTCGGTTTGGCGACCGCGTCGAACGTCGGTTCCGTCGCCACGATCACCGGCAACCCGCAGAACATCATCATTGGCTCGTTGTCGGGCATCTCCTACACGCGGTTTTCAGCCCGGCTGGCGCCGATCGCTCTGGCCGGCCTGGTGCTGAACTTTCTCGTCGTGGCGCTGGTCTATCGCAAGTCGCTCGGCGCCGTCGCGGCGGTCGCCGCCGACAACGAGGTTTCGCGGCGACCTCGCATCCACCTTCGGCTGCTCGTCAAGAGCGTGTCCGTGACGCTCGTGACCATCGGCCTATTCTTCGCCGGTCAACCGATCGCACTGGTCGCGCTGGCGGCGGCGGGCGTGTTGATGCTCGGCCGCGTGCGGCCCGAAAAGGTGTACGGCGCGGTCGATTGGCCGCTGCTGATCATGTTCACGGGCCTGTTCGTCGTGGTGCATGCCTTTGAGGTTCATGTGGTCCACAGCTGGGGTTTGGAACGCTGGTCGGCCTTGCGTGAATCACCGGTCGTGATGGTAAGCGGGCTGTCGGTCGTACTCTCGAACCTGGTGTCGAACGTCCCCGCCGTGCTGTTGTTCAAGCCACTGCTCGAAGGCATTTCAAAACCGGAACAAGCCTGGTTGGCATTGGCCATGTCCAGCACGCTGGCCGGCAATCTGACGGTGTTGGGTTCGGTGGCGAATCTGATCGTCGTCGAAAGCGCCCGCCGTGCCGGCACGGAACTTGGCTTCGTCGAGTACCTGAAGGTGGGCGTGCCGCTGACCGTGCTGACGACGTTGGCTGGCATCGCCTGGTTGGGTTGTACCCACTATTGAGGATTGGTGGGCGGTGCCCACCCTACGTCGTCATTCCTCTTGACGATGGAGGCCATGAAGATGGAGACCATGCTCTACGCCGAGAGCGACGGCCAGATCGCCAAGGTGCTCGTCGCGCAGGTAAGTGGGGGCGGTGGGGGCGAGTACCCAGGGCTGCGCCCGTGGGCTGGCGAATGACGCCGCGTTGCGGCTACGCTGGTTCCGCCAGCGCGGCCCGCGCACGGCGCCGGCCGACAGCGGCCCCAAGGGGACCCAACTCGACAGCCCAGGGCGCATCGCCCTGGGTTTCCTCTTGGTTGGCTTCAGCCATGGAAGCCCCGTGAACGGGGCTCGGACGCCCTCGTTGTTCTACACATCTTTCAAGAGGCCACGTCGCCGGCTCCCTCTGGAAACGCCCAAGTCCACTCCGGCGCGGCAGCTTCGCTCCGTCTCTTGGCCCTTTGCGACGAGCACGCTGACCGCGCCGTCGGCGCCGGCGGACAGGCGCACCCGAAATACGGCTCATTAAAACGCGAGTGTAAAGCTCCGGCCTTTGCCATCGTAGAACAGCGTACCGAAAGCCAGGACGTCACGGCCCAGGAGGAGTTGAAACCCGTGAGGGGCCAAATGCGCGTCGATCGCCGAGATCACCGTCGGCAGCAAGTGGGACTGCTGGTTTGCCATGAGTACGGCCAATGCGATATCGTACCGGTTGCACGGCTGGCCTGAAGTTCCAGTTGCCGCCGTCAACATACTCGATGCTCCCGTTGGCGACAGCGAAAGCCGCTCGGCAATCGTTGGGTCGATGCATGTGCAACTTGCGCCGATGTCGACAAGCGCACGAACGGCAACTGGCCCCGGTATCGCCCGGCCGGCAGCCGCCAAAGCTCGTTGGCGCGCCGGACTGACGCTGACGAGCGCGTCGACCAACGCGCCCGCCGCGGTGATCGGGTGCGTCACCGTGGGCATTGTGCGACGAGCCCGATGAATTCAACCCGCTCGATCCGCTCAATCTGCTTTACGAGAAACGGCACGAGACCGAACTTCTCGTAGCCAGCGTGAAGGGCGCCTTCGTAGGTGTCCCAAACACCCGCGACGTTTGCTCGGTGAATGACGACGAATTTACCTTCGCTCGATTCCAGGAGCTCCTGCTTGCGTTGCCCGTAGGTCTCCAGTTCGGTCCTTAAAACATCCGTCGTCATGATCATCGTATTCTATCCATTCCGTTTGCGGGCGGCAACATTGCGGGCGGACGGCACAACCCCATGGTAACAACAAATCAAACGCCGGCAACGGCGGACGTGCGACTCCGGCCCGCGTGACCGCCGGCTAAGCGGCGCGCCGGGAGCCGATTGGGTCGGCGGCCGCGGTACTGGTCGCGACGATCGTGGGGGAAACGGCCGTTCGCGTCGATTGGCGCGTGCCGACGATCGCGGCCACAACGGCGTCGGGCGAGTGCCTGGCAAGCCAGCTTGCCCGGTGGCTCTCGGCTTGCCGGCGGTAGCCGTCAAAACCGTCGATCAACCGGCGAACCGCTGCCAGGAACGATTCGTAATCGTCGAACATTTCGCCGCCGCCGGCGGGCAACTGGCGTGCCATCCAGGTGCCCGCGGGCACGACCGCCGGACAGCCGGCCGCCAAGGCCTCGGCCAATGTGCCGGAACTCCCGGCCCGATAACAGCGGCGATCGAAAGGGAACACCATCACGTCGGCACGCGACAGCAGGGCGTAATAGTCGCCGGCCGAAAGCGGGCCGTCCAGCCCGCGCAATTCGACGTGCTCAGGGGCGTACTGCCGCAGTTGCTCCAAGGCCACGATGCTGTGCGGATTAAACTGCGGGGCCGCGAGCGTGGCCTGAATCAGAAAGCGGATTTTACCCCCCAGAATGTACTTGTCCCAAAGACTTTCGATCAGCCCTGGAAGCCAGTGAAAGCCCTTTTCGTCGCGCGCTTCGCCGGTATAGGCCAGGCAGATCGGGTGTTGGGCCGACGGGCCGGTGCGGTCGATGAGCTCCGCGCGGAAGGGTATCGGCAAAACGCCATATCCCAGCGGCGCCAGCGAGCCATATTCGTCGGCCAATTCCTCGGTGTCGGTATGAAACCGAATGCGTTCGGAACGGCCCCACCGCTCATAAAGCCGCAGGAACATGGCGTAGGGGCGGATGTGTGGCGCGTTTTCCGCTTCCTCGGCCGAAGGCCCGTCCTGAAATAGACGCTGGCGGAAGACCATGTGGAACCTCGGCGACCGCCGCGGTCCCAATCGCCGGTTGACGAGATGCACCGCCAGTAGTTCGCGAGCATGGGCGGTGCCCAATAGCATGTGGTCTTCGGCGCCGGCGCCGGCCAGCGCCAGCAGGCGCTCGAGATCCCGCTTGAAAGCCAGGCCATACTCAATCTCCCGCTCCAATCCCCGATCCGTCGCGAGCCGCCATGCTTCGGCGACGAAGGGCGCCTCGACGGGGTGCCTCAGGCTCCGTGCCAACTCGGAATCGCCATGCAATAGATGGGAAGGAACCTGGAACCGATCGAGCGCCGCACCGTTGCGGCCCCGCGCTTTGAGTTGCCACAATCGCCGGACAATCCTTTCGCGGCACTCAGGCTGAAAAATCCGCGGTCGCAAGCACGCCAACCGGTGACCGAGCCGGATGGTGGCATCGTAGACGAAGGGGGGCGGAAGGTAATACCAGCCGCGCTCGACGCACCATGCCGTCTTGCGGCAGGCCCACCAGCCCCGGCGAAAAAGCGGACCCAAGTAGGGGTGCCGCGGGGCCTTGCCCAGCTCCGGCACGGTCGCCGCCGGATCGTTCATCCAATGGTCGGTGGTGAAGATCGGATAGACGTCCAACCAGTCGGGAAACAGGTCGGCGCGGCAATCGACGTGCGTGGCCAACACGGGGCGCAGGCCCGCGCGGCGCGCCGCTTCGGCGATCGAGATCGAGGTCTCGAAGTAATGCCCGCACAAGTCCTTAAGGCCGTTGTGCAGGATGATGAATTTGCGATTCAAGGCTCGCCTCAAAGGCGGCGATGTACGCGGCATCGCCGCGAACGACCGGTGGGTGCGGCAAAGGGGGGGATCTTAGGCGGTCGGGCGGACGGCGGCAAGGCCAGTTGTAGGAAATGCAATGCTATGGGCTATGATCTTTCGGCGCAGTCCGCCCGCAGACCCGCCCGTCGGGTGGGCACTGCCCACGACGGGGACAAGCCCCCGCCGTGGCGTGATGCAGTCCAAGCGAATGTCGAAATGTCTCATTTCCCGCCGCGTGCCGTATCTAGATAGTATATAATGCGGGCGGTCGAAATTCTCGGCGGACGAATCGAAGGAAAACGGCGAGCTGGATTCATGACGATTACCGTGCAAGCCATGTATGAAAACGGCGTGCTGAAGCCCCGGCAGCCGCTCCCGCTCAAGGAAAAGGAAGAGGTGCAAGTCACCTTGGAAATAATCGGGCGGAGCCGCGTGGATGCCAGCTATGGACTCATCGGCTGGAAAGGGGACGCGGAAACCGTGGAACGGATCGCGCTCGATCCGACCGACGAAATATGACCTTCGATGACACAGTTGCTGGTAGATGGGCGCGGCCGAGAATGAGACATTCACGGTGGCTGGGGCCGAGCTTAAGCGATGCCCCGGTCGCTATCTATCCGGGGCATCGCTTACGCTCTGCCAGCAGCCACCCCTTTCTCGTGGCGGAATGTCTCATGGTCGGCCCCGTGAAGTATTGCCCGGCCTTCCCTAGCCGAGTTGTCAACGATTCATTCCACCGTCACACTTTTCGCCAGGTTCCGTGGTTTGTCGACATCGCATCCCCGCAGCACGGCGATGTGATAGGCCAACAGTTGCAAGGGGATGCTGGCCACGATCGGCTGCAAATAATCCTCGACCGATGGAACCAGGATCACGTCGTCGGCCAGTTCCGCCGCTCGCGCGCCGGCCTCGCAGGTGACTGCGATCACGGGTCCGCCGCGAGCCTTGATCTCCTCCATGTTCGACATCACCTTGTCGTAGACCGGACCCTGGGGGATCAGAAATACGCTGGGGGTGCGTTCGTCGACCAAGGCGATCGGACCGTGCTTCATTTCGGCGGCCGGATAGCCCTCGGCGTGGATATAGCTGATTTCCTTGAGCTTCAGCGCCCCTTCCAGGGCCGCCGGAAAGTTGAACTGCCGGCCCAGGTAGAGGAAATTCTGGCAGTGGTGGTACTTGGCCGCGATCCGCCGCACTTCGGCGTCGGTCGCCAGGGCCTGCCGCACCTGGTCGGGCAAACGCCGCAGTTGCTCGACGATCCGCAATCCTTGCGCGTGACTCAAGTGCCGCAAGCGGCCGAAGTACAAGGCGAGCATCGCCAGCGCCACGCATTGCGACGTGAAGGCCTTGGTCGAAGCCACGCCGATCTCCGGCCCGGCGTGCAGGTAGATGCCGCCGTCCGACTCCAACGCGATGCTCGATCCGACCACGTTGCAAATCGCCAGGGTCGCGTGCCCCTGCCGCTTCAGTTCACGCAGGGCGCCCAGCGTGTCGGCCGTTTCACCGCTTTGGGTGATGGCGAATACCAGCGTGTGGTTGTCCAACGGTGGATTGCGATAACGTAGCTCGCTGGCGTATTCCACTTCGACCGGAATCCGGGCGAACTGTTCGATCAGGTACTCGCCCACCAGCGCCGCGTGCCAACTCGTGCCGCAGGCCGTGAGCAGCATCCGGTCGACCGAACGCAGTTGCCGCGGAGTCAGGTTCAGGCCGCCAAAATGGGCCGTGGCGTCATCAAGACTCAGCCGTCCGCGCATGGTGTTTTGCAAGGCATCGGGCTGTTCGAAGATTTCCTTGAGCATGTGATGTTCGTACCCACCGCGGTCGACGTCGCCGGTCTCGAGATCGAGCAGGTGGACGTTGTGCCGCACTTCGCCCTGGTCGCGATGGATCACGCGCAGCGAGCCGGCCGTAATCACCGCCAACTCGTGGTCGGCCAGGTAGACGATCTGATCCGTTTGCCCGACCAAGGGCGAGGCGTCGCTGGCGACGAAGTGTTCGCCGTCGCCGACGCCCACCACGAGTGGGCTACCGTGTCTGGCGGCGATCAGAACGTCGGGATGATCGCGGAACACGACGGCAAGGCCGTAGGTACCCTGCAGCTTGGCCAGCGCGGTCGTGACGGCGGTAACAAGCGGAGTGAAATCATGTTCGACGCCCTGAGGCCCAAGACGCGCGTTCCGGTCGGAAGCGGCGGCGGCGTCCTCCAGTTGCTGATCGAGACAACTGGCGATCAGGTGGGCGATGACCTCGCTGTCGGTCGCGGAATGAAAGCAGTAGCCTTGGCTTTCGAGCCGTTCCTTGAGCGACAGGTAGTTTTCGATCACGCCGTTGTGGACGACGGCCAGCAGGTCGTTGCCGCCGATGTGAGGATGGGCGTTCATGTCGGTGGGCGCGCCGTGCGTTGCCCAACGGGTGTGGCCAATGCCGACCTGACCGACCGCGGGAGTTTTGGCCAGTTTCTCGGCAAGCCGATCAAGACGTCCGGCGGCCTTCGTCACGGCCAGCCGGCCGTTGGGCATGACGGTCACGACGCCCGAACTATCGTAGCCGCGGTATTCCAGGCGGCGCAGGCCGCGAAGCAGGAATTCGCCCGCTTGGTGCGGGCCAATGTAGCCGACGATGCCACACATAATTGAAACCCTCCTGGCCAAGTACTATGCTGGACCATGAATAATCCGGGCTCAAGGGCGGCGATGTACGTGGCATCACCGCGAACGACCGGTGGTTGCGGCAAAGGGGGGATTTTAGGGGGTCGGGCGGAAGGCGGCAAGGCCAGTTCAATGCAATGAACCGGCGGCGTCGGGCGTCACCGCCGCTTCGCGAACCGGCCGCCAAGGCGACCGCCACGCCGACCCAAGGCTGAGGACGACGATGACCCAGCCTAGCGCGCTGGGCGTCAGCCAGAGCCACCAGCCGATGCCCGCCGCCACGCCCCAGACCTGGGGCCATTGCCGCCACGCGTCCAAAGGCGTTCGCACGGCGAGCCCCGCCGCCAACACCAAAGCGGCCAGAGCGACCACGATCGCCGCCGTGACGCGCCGGGGAAAATCGTCCCCCTCGGCCGATCGCGCCAGGCGGAACGGCGGCCGGGGTGAATGACGAGCGGCCAGGTAACGGGTTGTCGAGCCGTGATCGGCGGAAACCCGCTCCCAAAGATCACCGGGCTGGTCCGAAACCCACGGCGCGGATTCGATCGACCGGAGCACGGAAGCAACCCCCAACCTCTTGGCCTGCAGTACCGGGTCGTCGGCAAGGATTTTGTCCGCTTCACTCGCCATGTCGCCCCGCGGCGTCTCGCCCTGGCGCTGGAGCCGCCTGACCAGGGCGCGCCCGAGCAACAAACGCCGGGCCCACGGGCGATACCAGTTTGCCAACTCGTCGGGAGGCAAGGCATGGATCACTTCGTCCTTGAGATCCAACAACCCAGCAAGGTTCCTCAACCGGTACAACTCGGCCGCCAAGGGACTGACGAGATGGGCCTCGTCGTCCGCGGCGAGGGTCTCCCAGCCGGCGGGCGATGAGATCGTCCAAAGCGCGTTCTCCGCCTCGAAATCGCCGAGAGAGGGCACCGCGATCGCCACGGTGGCGCCGGCGGAGGGCGTTCGCGGCAAATCGCCCGTCGCGAGCACCACAATCCGTTGCGGCAGTCGACTCGACGACAACGGCAGCCGCCATTGGAAGTCAGCCACAGGCACCGGCGTGACGGAGACTCCGCCCACCAGGGCCGAAACAAGTCGCCAGCCAACGGGCACGCGCAAGGGACAGTTCAGCCCGCCGGCCGGGTCCAGATCGAACGCCGCCTCGCAACGGCATGTGCCGTCGGTGTGCCAAGCCAGGCGGATGTCGGCCCATGGCACCCGCCGGACTTCGGCGGAAGGCTTGATGGGCGTCAAGACGGCCCGCGGCTCTTCGCCCGCGACGCGAAACGTCTCATCGTCGTCGGACGAGGCCGACGGCACGGCCAAGCGATCGGGCAGCTTGGCCGGGGTCAATCGCGTGGTCTTCCAGGCGACCCCTTGCGTTCCAATCCGCCTCGGCAAGACGACGAAGCGCTCAACCGCTTCGGCCTCGAGCGTTATGTCGGGCGCGGCCACCGGGTCGCCCGCGGCATAAGCACCACGCACCGAAATGCGGTGCGGGCCTTCCAGCGCCGCGCGCGGGCGAATCGTCAATTGCCGCCGGCCCGCGCCGGCCGCCGTGTCGATCTCCACCGCCGCGGGCGGCGTCACTTCGAAGGGACCGCTCCACTGCGAGGGGATTTCAAACCGCAGCGCGTCGACGAGACCGTTTTCGACGTTCAGCAGGCACTCGACCTCGACCTGCCAGGCTTCGTCCTGATAGCGCAACGATGTGACTTGCTGGGCTTTGAGGATCGGTTCGTTGGGAGCGACCGCTACGACGGCCGAAGCATCGCCGCCGGTGGCCGCGAGGGCCGCGACCAACCGTCCCAGCCGCGCCACCGCGTCGCGGCTGCGCTCGGCCGTGTTCGGTTCGGCGGTGTTCGGTTCGGCCGTGTTCGGTTCGGCCGTGTTCGGTTCGGCCGTGTTCGGTTCGGCAGTGTTCGGTTCGGCAGTGTTCGGTTCGGCAGTGTTCGGTTCGGCCGTACGCTCGGCGGTATCGTCGAAACCGGCGCGGTCCTCGACGGCGACCTTGACATCGGGTCGGCGATAGATCAGCACGGTGCGCGAGAGCGATTCGCCCCCCTCGACGGTCAGCTTCGGCAACGGCAGCGACCCGATCAGCGGCGTCGGCAAGCGGCCGCGCAAGGAAAGCCTCTGCGGGCCGGTGACGCGGTCGGTAAGGAATAGCGTGATCCGGCCGCTTTCGTCGCGGGCCCATCGCGCCGCGCGTTCGGCCCCGTCGCAGGTCAGAGAGATGGCGTCGATCTGCAGCGTCGGCGGGGCCATCAGCCGGTGCTGGAAGCAATGCCCGGCGGTGGTCGACAGCTCGGCGTCGAACCGCACCACGGCGCCGCCACGTTGAAAACCGAGCAGCAACGTCTGCTTGACGGTCGTCAACGGATCGCGGGTGCTGGTCGCGAGGTTCCACGACACGTCTTCGGCAGGCAGCCGATACGCCAACAGCGGCGGATCCACCGGCTTCCCCCAGCCGCTCATGAAATCCTTGGCGCCGACGGTGGCCAGCGCCTCATCGTCGTGGACCTTGAACTCGAGTGCCCGATCGACGGAGACGGCCAGCCAGCGTCGCACACTCCGCGCGCCGTGAGGCCGCAGCAACGGCAGCCGGATGTTGCCGACGCCCGACGTCCTGGTCAACAGCCACCTCGTTCGCAGTGGCTTGTCGGCAAGAGGTTGCTTCAGGTCCAACTGGATCCTGTTCGGGCTGTTCGGCGCATCGTCGCGAGAGGGTGTCGAAACGTCGTCGGCTACCAGCGACTCCGGCCCTTCGGTCGGCACCAGGCGCAGTCTCGGATCGGCGATGAATTCAAGCCGGCGAACCTCGCCGCCCGAAACTTTGTACTGGTACACGGCGTCGAGCACCACCGCGCCCGGCTGGACGGTGAGCCAGAGGAGTTCGTCGACGTCCACGAGCGGGCCCACCGCGCCGGCTTTCCGCGGCCAGCGCGCCGTCAGTCGTCCGGCGGGGCCCAACATCGCGGTCCATCGCCGCCCGTCCTCCGACCGGTCGACACGACCGACGATGGAAAGCATTTCGACGCCGCTGGTTTCCGCCGGCGCCGTCAGTTCCACGTTCGACGTGGGTAGGGGTGGGACCGAAATATCGAAGCCGATCGTTTCGCCGTCGGTTCGCACCACGGGGCGAAGCTCGAATTCGAGTTGGTAGTTCCCCGGCTCGCGCACGTCGCACTCCAGCGCGTGCCCGTCGGCGTCCCAGGCCAGCGGAATCGACTGGCCATCGAGCGCTACGGAATCCAAGACCAGGCTGACGCCCTCTTGACTCATCGGAATTCGCACGCGCGTGTTCGACTCGAACACGCGCAGTCCAAAGCGGACCTTGAAATCGACCACGTCCAGACTGTCTTCGTTGGCGCCTTGTCCCAACGCGACCCGGTACGACGCATCCTGCAGGAGCCAGCCGGCCGGCTTGTTCGCGGCCGCAGTGGCACGGCGGCGCAATTCGGCAAGCAGCTCCGCGGGCACCTGATAGCGCGCACCGGTTGGCTTGCCTTGGTCGTCACTGGGGATGAACACATGGAAGAGTTTGGCAGCCGGGCGGGCTTTGGCGACCGGCGCCGGATCCGCTGCGCGGACCGGCCCCGCGCGCCACGCGAGCGCCATCCCGCCAACCAGCAGCAGCATGGCCAGCGGCGCGCCGGCCGGCCGCGCCGACGAAGCGGGGGCGACGGCGTGGCGTTGGATCTCCGAGCGGCGCCCCGGCAGCAGGTTCAGTACCCCCGCCGCCAGTGCGCCGACGAACGCTCCCGCGGTCAGGGGCGAAAGGGCTTCGGGCACCAGCAGCGCCGCGGCCCCCAACGCGCCAAGGGCGATCGACGACAGCATGGGCTTGCGGCGCAACCACCAGCGGCCGCAGGCGAACACGAAGGCCAGCAGACCCCAGCCCGCCGCCCAGATGGCGGCGACCCGAACGACACGCACCTCAAGCGGCGCGTCGGACGTTGCCGTCAACTCGTAAGTCGGCCAGCCTCGGCGGTCGAGCGTCTCGATGCCCGACGGCAAGCCGCCGCCCCAAGGCAGACCGCCGGCATTCGCGTCAGAAGGGGCCGCCGGCGGAGGAACGGGGTTCGACGCCGGGCTCATCGCCTCGCGCCCGGTGAGCGTGATCCAATCGTCGGGATGCGTCGCATCGAAGGGCCGCCCGTCCAACGGACGGCCGACAGGGCCGAACCAGCGCCGCGGCCAACTGATACCCGGCGGTTTCGCGACGTCGCCGCCGGCGCCGAGCCACTGGTAGCCGGGGGGAAGAGAGAACCGCCAGGACCGCGACAACTCGACCAGATCCAACGCCGGCCAGGCCGCGCCGCAATCGCCGACGAGCCCCCATGATTCAGCGTCGAGAACAAACTCGACCACCAACGACGGAAACCGCCGACCGGAGGGCAACTTGACGTCGATCGGGCCGACGACGTCGCCATGCGGCGCGGCAACCCCGTCGACCCACAAGCCCGCGAGCGTGGCGTGGTTCGGCAGCGATACCCGACAACGCCCCGCGCCGGCGTTCTCGATGCGGTAGCTGGCCCGGTGGACGCCACGTCCACCGGCTTCAAAGCGGCTGTCCAGCAGGCCCTCCCAGACGAAAGCCGCGGCAGACGCGTCGAGCGCATCGCCGGGCCTCACCGCGAGGGCCGCCGTATCCATCGCGCCCAACTCGCTCGCCGGGTCGTAGCGGTACGTCGCGCGCACCGTCGAATACTCGCCGGCGCCGACCGGCTGGGCGGTGACCGGCTGCAAACGCCGGTTGACGACGATTAACGGCACGGCGCCGTCGGCTCGCACGACCACGGTGCCATGCTGTGCGTCGGCCTCCGGCAGCGCCGCCAGACTGATGGGCAACTCGGCCGTCAAGGGGGTCGCGCGCGCGGCCTGTAACTCGAACGCGGCGGTTCGCGGCGCGGCGAGCGTGACCTCCCACGTTTCGCCCCCCGCGCCGAAGCCGGCCGCGGCCTCTTGCTCGGCGAGCCAGCGCCGCGCGGCAAGCCCGCCGCGCCCATCGCCCCCCAGGCGCCAGCGGAGCGGTTCCGGCCGGGCTCGCGTGAAATGCGCCACCACGCGCTCGAGCGCCGCGGCGTCCGGCGAACAGCGCAGCGAGTACGACTCGCTCAGCGTATCGGCCGAGACCCTGACCTGCACGCCGATTTCGGCCGTGTAGCGTGCCGGTTGCCGCTCGAGCATCGCGATCCAGCCACCGGCGCCGGCCGCCAGATCGAAGACCGGCCCGGCCGGCGCGACGGCGAACAGCCGCTGTCGCGCCTTGGAGAAGTTCGTCGGATCGAGCCGCTCGAGGCCATCGGCACCGGACCATTGCAAGCGATAGTTCGGCGTCGCCAGCGCGAGCAGATCCTGCCCGACCTCGACCCCGCGGAAGCTGAGCATGCGAAAGTCGCCGGAGCGGAAGCGGCGATCCAAGGGCGAGGTCGCCACCCGGCCGGCGATCAGCAGCTTGACGGGGCGATCTCGCGACAACGCCCGCGTCAACCGCACGCCCAGCGCGCGTTGGGTCGGACCGGCCGCCTCGACGTTCCACGAAGCGAGGCGGTTCGACGGCTCGGAACGGACGGAGTCGATGATCCACCCCTCGTCGATGTCGGCGTCCAAATGGTATCGCTCTCCTCCATCGACGTGGAACTCGCCCACGAAGGCGCCGGCCGTCTCGCCCCCCGTGAGCACGATCGACGTCCCGCGGTCAAGAACGATCCGCGCGTTTTGCTGCGAAAGCCGCGCTTCGATGCGCGCCTCGGGCGAAAAGAATTGCAGTTCCAACGATTCGCCGGCCAGCGGAGCGGCCAACGGGCCGGCCTTCGACTGCCGGCAACCCTCCGTCAGGAGTTGGTCGAGCGACAAGGGCGCGGGGACCAACAACGCGGCGCTCCCCTCTTGCCAGAAAAGTCCTTGCGGCCGAATACCCGGCAACCGCCAGGCGCGGTCGGTGACCAGCGCGGCCAGCGCCCGCAGCTTCAGCGCGCGGTCTTCGCCCAACAGCGGCTCGGGGAATTCGAGCGTCACGCGCCGCGTGCCGTCGGCGGCGCCGGCCGGCGCGAGCCAGGGCACGGCCGTCTCACCCCGCAGCGAGGAAACCACCGCCGAGACGAGCCTCAGTTCGGCATCGAGTTCGAGCTCCAATCGTCGCAAGGGTTCGTTGTGGACGTCGACTTTGAGTTCGACCGTCAGGTCGAGCCCGGCGGGCGACAACTCATAGCGCGACGCTTGCCGCAGCAGCGCCAGGCGGCGGCGTTCGCCGCCCGACTCGCGCGCCAACAAACGCATTACGGTCACGCCCCCGCCGCCCAATTCGATGTGCCAGCGTCGGACGCCCCCTTCGCGTTCGGCTTCGCCGACGACGACGCCGGGCGAAACGGCCGGAACCAAGGAACCAGGCAAGTCGAGCCAGAGGGTGCTGACGGGGACGCGCGGCAAGGCGAGCGTGAACGCGGTCGCGCCCGTGGCGTCGCGCCCGCCGGCCAGCGACCATTCGGCCGCGAGCACGCCGGGCCTTTCCACCAACACGGCCATGGTTCCGGCGGGCGAAAGTCCCAGCTCGGCGTCCGTCGCGGCGTCGTCGTCGTTGGGCGAGGCGCCGGAGGCGTCTTCCCAGCGCGCATGGTCCAAGGCCAGTCCGCACGGCGACAAGGGCAAGAGCGCCGCCGCCGAGTCGGGCTGCGCGACTTCGAAGCGGGCCACGCCCGCAAGCACATCCTGGCCCCGCGGCGCGGCTTCGTAGCGAGCGCGCACCCAACGCGCCGCGCTCGATGACTCGGCCTTCCCCGGCACCGCCTGCGCCGATTTCACCAGCCGCTCGAATTCTTCGCCCTCAATGGGCAAGAGCGGCGCGTTGCCCTTCGGCCATTCGGGCTCGCGGCCGGCCGGCGCGAAGACCCGCATGAACCGCATGCGCGGCGCGGGGGTGGGTTCCTCGCCGGCCAACTCGGCGGCGGCCGGCGGCCAGACCATCGCCACCAGCAGCAACAGGCGCCGCAGCGACATGGGACAACCCCACGCATCTGTAGGGAACGCCCTCCGTGGCGTTCCGTGAACCTGGGAACGGAACTCCTCGGCCTTCCGCGGAACGCCACCGAGGGCGTTCCCTACAGAGGAATGCGGCGACAGGCACGGCGGCAAGAGTCTCATGCGTTGGCTTCCGGAAGCGACATTTCGACGGCGATCGCGGCGCTCTCGGTCGAGACGGGAGCGACCGCGGCCGGCACGCGCGGGTGGCTGCGCGTCGATCCGCGGCCACCGACCGAACTCGATGCGCCGTGCGAGTCCCAGCGCGAACGGTCGGGCGGCGCGGCTCGCTTCAGCAGCGCGGCGAGCACGGTCAACGCCAGGCCCAGCGCGGCGGCCTGCAAGCCAAGCACCGCCCATTCCGGCGCCAGGGCGGCGGCCGCCAGCACCCCGACCGACGCGGCCAATAACACGGCCGGATGACGCAAGATCGGCAGATAGATCAACGCCAGCCCGCAGCCCAGCACCAGGCCCGAGGCCGCCAACACCAACAGCGGCCGGCCGACGGATCGCACCTCCAGCGTGTCGCCGAGACGCGCGACGCTGAACAGGTAACGGTTGGTCGCCGCGGACAACGGAGTCGCGTGCTCGCTCAGGCCGCACCAGGTTTCCAGATCGTCTTGCTCCAGCGTGGGGCGGCGTCCCCAATAGAGGCCGTTGAATGCCCAACTCGATTCGGGCGACAGTTCCGCCGGCCAGGCCAGCAGGTATTCGTCGCGGGGCAATACGAGTTGCCAGTACGTCTCGCGCACGTCCGCGGCCGCGAGCCGAGGAATCTCGATCGTCCACGGGCCTCGCCTCGCGGCGACCGTCGTCACGTTGTAGGTATAGCCGACCTCCAACACATGCCGGCCAGGCTTCGGCAACGAAATCACGCGTTCGTCGAGGCTTGGTCCGGCGTCCGACACGATGGCTCCGTCGAGCTGGAACTGGGGCGACAGGATGCCCTGCGGCAACCGCACGGTCAGCCGGCTCTGCCGGCTTGAGAACGCGAACACGGCGCGATCGCGCCGGCCACTGGGACCAACGCGGGTTTGAATCCAGGCGCGCTCGACGAAGGTGGGTTCCGCCGCGCGCGGCTCGTCGAGCCGCAGCCCCAGCAGGATCTCGCTGCGAGCCCCCGATGCCGTTAGCCGGGGCACGCTGTCCCCCGCCGCGTCATCTCCGTCGTCCGTCGCGATCTTCCAGGCCGGGTCGAGCGGTCGCACGTCGATCCCCGGCCGCGCCAACACGCTCAATTCATTGCCCAGGCAGTCTCCCTCGCCCGGCATGACCAAGGGCACCTTCACGGAGATCTGACCTTGTCCCGCGTGCCGCCAGTCCGCGAGTGGGTACTTGAGCGTCAATGCGCATGATCCGATGCGCTTTTCGAGCAAGGTCACCCGCACCTGGACCGGCCGATCTTCGCCGGCGCCCTCGGCGCCACGTTCCTCGATGGGCCCGACCGCCGCGATCGGCCCCACCTCTTCGACCGGCCCCACCTCTTCGACCGGCAGCGTGTGCCCCGCGACGCTGGCCTCGATCAGGCCAGGCTCCGAAAGCGACCGCGGCACGTCGAGCAGGAACGAATCGACCGCCTCGTGGGCAATGTCGTAGGCGAAGGTTTGCGACACGCTTCCGCCGGAGCGCGAGAGCGAAACGACCGAGTTGACTTGCGACGTCACGCGTCGCGTATCGACGTGGAACGCCGCGGCGAACCGCGCCCCGGCCGATGTGCCGCGGTAGCCCAGCGGCCCGTGCTGATGGGAGGGCAACTCGGTCGTCGGCGGCACCGGCCGGTGGACTAGGCCGAAGAGATCGGTTTCGTTGGGAACGAGCTCGACGTTGTCGGCCGACACCACCACCAGTTCGGCTTGCCCAAGATTGTCGGCCTTGGGGCGTGGCAAGGTGAACTCGACCGCGTCGGCGCCGGCGAGCACGGGCCGGCGGGCACGAACCGCCAGTTTGAGATCTCCCTTCATCGCCTGTTTGAGCGGAATCGAAAGCGGCATCCCCTCGCCCGCCACGACGTTGGCGGAGTCGATCAGCCCCGTGGGGTCGACGCTGTCGATGCTGGTCAGGTCCACGTTCCAGCCGGAAAAGTCGACCTCCAACGCGAAGGCATTGGCGCCGTCGATGCGGTACTTGATGGTCGAGGCCAGTTCGATCCGGTCGGCGAACACCTGCGCCAGGTAGCTCGGTTCGACGAACAGCACGGTCGCTCGCGGCACGATCCGGCCCGGCAGCGAAAAGGGCTGCCCGAAGTACTCGAAGCCAGCCGCCGCGTCGCCGCCTCGCATTTCGTCGGGCAAGTCCTCGACCTGCCGCACTCGCTGCAGTTTGCCGAACGAGACTTGCCAGGCGTCGTCGACCGCCACCGAAACATAGCCCCATTGCCGCGCGGCGCCGAGCACTTCGAAGCCGCCCAACTCGAGCGGCTCGTTGGGGTGTGCCGCGTCGTGCGGTTGCTGGGTGGTCAATTGCACTTTGATCGGGCCCGCCGACTTGTTCTTCAAACGCACCTCGACCAGCCTCGGCTCGGAGTCGTCGGCCGCCTCGCCCGCGGGGTTCGCCAACGTCACGCTGTAGCCCTCGTGGGCATCGGGAACCAGTGTCGCGCCATAAGGGAGGCGGACGCGAAAGTTTTGAAATTCACCGCCGAAGCTGTTGACCGTCAACAGCGCCTTGCTTTGAACGCGGCTCCCCTCGATCTTCGTCGCGATCTCGCCTTTGGCTTCGAGCACGGTTCGCAGTTCGACCATGGGTTCGGCGGCGTCGCGCCAGACCAGTTCAAAATCGCTCTCCAGGCCAACGGCTTTGATCTGGGTCATGCCGTCGACCGACTGCACACCCTCGAGCACGCCCCCCCGCGTGACCTCGGCCGCGGCGCGGGCGAACGGCACCTTGAGCGACAGTTCGCGATAGGTGGCGCGGGGCGCGGCCAAGCGCAGCCGGCTTTGCCCGCCCTGATGTTCGAGCGGCGCCAGCACCCGCATGTTGACTCGTTGCGGAGTTTCGCTCTCGCCGCGGAACCAGGCCACGTACTCTCGCGAGACGGCGTCGATTTCGATGGAGCACTCTCCCGCGTCGTGAAAGGTTACCGGTTCCGCCAGCACGGCGTTTCCCAATCGAAGCGGCACGCGTACCCAATGCTTGTCGCCGGCCGAAATCGTGAATTCGACCGACAGTCTGGCAAACGGCGCCCCGGCTTCGCCCGTGACGGCTTCGCCTGTCACCGTCATCCGGTCGATGGTGAAGCCAGGCCGGCGGGGGCCCTGGGTCAGCACGAGCAATCGTTCAAAGTCTTCGTATTTGAAGTTGAGAACGGGCTGCCGCTTCCCGTCCTTGTCGATCAGGTAAATGATCTTCAGTGGCGACTCATCAATGACTTCCGTCGCGTCGGCCTCCTGGCCGGCGGGCGGATTGGATTCCGGCGGCTTCCCGTCGCCGGGAAGCTGCGCGCAGCAGTACCCGCACCAGGCCGAAAGCTGGCAAGCGACCGCCCAAGCCACCCGGAATGAACCCTTTCGCAAAACTTTTCGTACCTCTCCAGCCCCGCCGAGCAGACCGAGTTGAACGGCAAAGCGCCGTGACGGCGCAAGACGTGCGGGCGTTATGCGGCGTCCATGTTCAGTTTACCTAGTCGTCGCGGTCATTCAAAGCAGGAAACTGGCAAAACCGTACCTTTACCCGACGAACGCTACGGCGCGAGTGGCACAGATGGGCGTTGCGGGTGAAGAAGTCTTATACTTCACGCGCCCGCCTGGGGCCAACTCAAAGGATCGCCATGTGGACTTTTCCCCGCCGCCGTGGTCGAATGGGGTATGCTCCGATGTCGAATTGACTCATTCAACGCGTTCGTGGCGCTCGCCTTGCTGGCTTGGCCGGTATCGGCGCGCGTGGCGGCGTCGGATGGCGCCGTCGAGTTCAACCGCGATATCCGGCCGTTGTTGAGCGACCACTGCTTTCAATGCCACGGTCCCGACGAAGCCAAGCGGATGGGCGAACTGCGGCTGGACATCGAGGCCGCGGCGTTGGCCCCGCGCGACGGCACGCGGCCGATCGTGCCGGGCGATCCGGCCGCCAGCGAGCTTTATCGCCGCATTGCCTCGACCGACCCGGACGAACGGATGCCGCCGGCCGACTCCGGCCGCAAGCTCCGCGCCGAGCAAATCGAACTGGTCCGCCGCTGGATCGAACAAGGGGCCAAGTGGCAGGGCCACTGGTCGTTCATCGCACCGCGCCGTCCCGCCTTGCCGGCCGTCGCCGGCGGCGATTGGGCGCGAGGCCCGATCGACGCTTTCGTGCTCGCCCGGCTCCAGCGCGAAGCGTTGGCTCCGGCGCCCGAAGCCGAGCGGACCAGCCTCATCCGGCGGGTGACCTTGGATTTGACCGGCTTGCCGCCCACGCCCGCCGAGGTCGATTGCTTCTTGGCCGACGACTCGGCCGAGGCTTATGAATGCCTTGTCGACCGGCTCCTCGGTTCGCCCCGCTTCGGCGAGCGGATGGCCAACCGCTGGCTCGACGGCGCCCGTTACGCCGACACCAACGGCTACCAGAGCGACGGCGAACGCTTCATGTGGCGCTGGCGCGATTGGGTGATCGACGCCTACAACCGCAACCTGCCGTTCGATCAATTCACCATCGAGCAACTGGCCGGCGACCTGCTTCCAAACCGCACGCTCGAGCAGCGGATCGCGACCGGTTTCAACCGCAACCATCGAGGCAACGCCGAGGGGGGGATCGTGCCCGAGGAATACGCCGTTGAGTACGTCGTGGACCGCGTCGACACGACGGCGACGGTCTGGCTGGGACTGACGATGGGCTGCTGCCGTTGCCACGACCACAAATTCGACCCGCTCTCGCAGCGCGATTTCTACCGGCTGTTCGCCTTTTTCAACAACGTGCCCGAGCGCGGCAAGGCGGTCAAGTTCGGCAACTCGCCGCCGATGGTCAAGGCGCCGACGGCCCGGCAGCGCGATGATCTCGCGCCCATCGAGACGCGGCTTGCCGCCGCACTACGCAGTTTCGCCGAGCTGGCGCCGCGAATTGCCGCCGCGCAGACCGAATGGGAAAAGTCGCTTGCCGCCGCCGCGCAGCCGCTCGACTGGACGATCACCGCCGGGCTGGAGGTTCAATATCCCCTCGACGGCGATCCGGCGAATCACATGCCGGCCGCCGGCCCCGGTCGCTCGGCGCCGAGGCCGCTAGCCACGCGTGGGGAGCCGGCGGCCGCGCCGGCAATTGAGCCAACTCGTAGGGTGGGCACCGCCCACCAGGGGCTTGGCAAGGCGCCTGCTCCGGCGGTGGGCGATGCCCACCCTACGATGGGCGATGCCCACCCTACGCAGCGTGATGCCCACCCCACGGTCGCCAGGTTCGAGGGTGGAGAAGGGGCGTTCGTGCCCGGCAAACTCGGCCAAGCCTGCATGTTCGACGGTAGCCGCTACGTCGACGCGGGCGACGTCGGTTCCTTCGGCTATTACGACCGGTTTTCGATCGCCGCGTGGGTCCAGCCGAGCGGTGACCGCGGCGGCACGCTCGTCTCACGCATGACCGATGCCGAGCAAGCCGACGGTTATTGCGTCGCACTGGTCGGCGGCAAAGTGCATGTCAACCTGGTCAAGCGGTGGCTCGACGACGCGGTCAGAGTCGAGACCGAACGGAGCCTGCCTCCGGGCGAGTGGCGCCATCTGCTGGTGACCTACGATGGCTCGCGCGACGCCAACGCAATCCGGGTCTACATCGACGGCGTCCCTGAGCCGCTGGCGGTGCGGCTCGACGACCTGAACCAGACCTTCGCCGCCGCGCAGCCGTTGCGGATTGGCGGGGGAGGCGGGCCGGAGGGGCGTTTCCACGGTCTTTTGGACGACGTGCGCGTCTACGACCGAGCGCTGGCGCCGGAAGAGGCGCAAGTGGTCGCCACGGCGGAATCGATCGATCAACTCGTCTCGGTTCCCCCGGAGCGGCGCACGCCTGCCCAGAACCAAAAACTCCGCGCCTATTTCCTGGCGGAGCAGGCCCCGGATCCCATTCGCAAGGCATGGCAAGAAGTCGTCGCGCTGGGCGAACGGCACAAGACGCTCGTCGAGAGTTTCCCCACGACGATGGTGATGGAGGAGCTTCCCACGCCACGCGATACGTTCATTCTGGTCCGCGGCGAATACGACAAGCGTGGAGAGCGGGTGGCGCCGGGCGTGCCGGCCAGCTTGCCGCCGTTGGCCGCCGGCGCGTCCGGCAACATCCCTGGCGCGTCGGCCCACACCGGCCATTCCAACCGCTTGGACCTGGCTCGTTGGCTGGTCGATCCGGCCAATCCGTTGACGGCCCGCGTGGCGGTCAACCGCTATTGGCAGATGCTGTTCGGCACGGGGCTGGTGAAAACGGTCGACGATTTCGGCGCCCAAGGCGAGGCCCCCAGCCATCCGGAACTGCTCGACTGGCTGGCCACGGAGTACGCCGGCAACGGCTGGAACACGAAGGCGATCATCAAGACGATCGTCAGCAGCGCCACCTATCGGCAGTCGTCGCAGGTCGCGCCGGCCTTGGCGCGGCGCGATCCGGAGAACCGGCTCTTGGCCCATGGCCCGCGGTTCCGGCTTTCAGCCGAAATGATCCGCGACCAGGCGTTGGCGGCGGCGGGCTTGCTGGTCGAGCGGCTGGGGGGCTCCAGCGTCATGCCCTACCAGCCCGACGGGCTGTGGAACGAGTTGGCCGGCGTCGACTACGCGCAGGACCACGGTGAGCCGCTTTACCGGCGCAGCATGTACACGTTCTGGAAACGGACGGTCGCCCCGCCGACGATGATCACCTTCGACGCCGCCGGACGCGAGACCTGCGCCGTCCGCGAAACGCGAACCAACACGCCGCTGCAAGCGCTGACCTTGTTGAACGAAATCACGTTCGTCGAGTGTTCGCGGAGGCTTGCCCAGCGGGCCATCGTCGAGGGAGGCGCTACGCCGGCGGATCGGATCGCCCACGCCTTCCGGCTGGCCGTCGCGCGGCCTCCCGTGGCGGCGGAACTCGAGATCCTGACGAGGGGCTTTCAAGACCACCTGGCCCATTACCGCGCCGAGCCGGAGGCCGCGCTCCAGTTGGTGAGCAGCGGCGAATCGCCTCGCGACGAGCGGCTCGACGTCGCGGAACTGGCGGCCTACACGGCGGTGGCGAGCGTGATTCTGAACCTGGATGAGACGGTGACTAAGGAATAGGCGAACCCATTGCCAACCCGTTTCGCGAGAAAAAAGAAATTGCATTCGAATAAGGAAATCGACGCCGCTTTACACTACGTTGAATCAATGGGGTGGACGGTCAGGGCCAGCGCGCACTCTGGGGTAGCTGGGTAAGATAGGCAGGTTGCGCTCGGCGCTCTGATTCTGTAGAACCAACCTCCGTGTGGTGATGTTCTTGTGACTCACGGAGGATGTGCGATGGTGAAG
>Ga0307372_10001404_pt1 | contig 42095 bp, 32 predicted proteins | sample OX1MG_FD_202533 | JGI IMG/M metagenome (GOLD analysis project Ga0307372, IMG submission 202533) | Soil microbial communities from Risofladan, Vaasa, Finland - OX-1 | ecosystem: Environmental > Terrestrial > Soil > Coastal area > Acid sulfate soil | place: Finland: Risofladan, Vaasa | collected...
CCGACACGATTTGGCGCTGCATCACGTCGCGCACCGCAAGATTTTTGAGCTCCGCGATTTTCGCCGTCTCGTGCAGATGCTGATCGCCGGAGACCGACGCTTCGCCGGAAATCGCATACGCGACCGCCGCTCCGATGAGGCTCGGGATGATGAATGCGTGGCCGCCCGTGGTCTCCGCCACGAAGACAACCGCTGTCAGCGGAGTCTTGTAGCCCGCCGCGATGAACGACGCCATCCCGACCGCCGCAAACATATCGATCGCGGGCGAGTGCATGATCGATTGCGCAAACGCGCTACCCAGGCATCCCCCGACCAGCAGCAGCGGCACGAACATCGCGCTCACCCCGCCCGAGCCGAGCGAGCAGATCGTGGCGGCGAGTTTCAAAATCGCAAAGGTGATCAGCAGGTGCGACGGATAGGGCGTGCTCAGCACGTAGCGCACGGCTTCGTAGTTGGGGCCGATCGGAATCAGCTTGCCGGGAAAAATCGTCACGAAGACGAGCCCGCAAATCGCGGTGCCGAATCCGCCCGCCAGCAGTTTGAACGTATGCGGAACGCGGCTGTGGACGAAGAAGGTACGGACGCGGCGAAACGTGATGTCGAAGACGATTGCGATTAGCCCGATTCCAGCGCCCAGGATCGCCGACCAGATCACGTCCGCCGAGTGGAACACGGTCGTCGCGTGAAATCCGAACAGCGGCTCGGCCCCCACGATTGCGACCAGCGTCGCGTACGCGACCACCGACGAGATCAGCGATGGCAACAGCGCCTCGTGCGCGAGATCGTCTTTGTACGGCATCTCGAGTGCGAACACGATTCCGGTCAGCGGCGCGCGAAACACCGCCGCCATCCCGGCCGCGGCGCCGCTGATCAGCATGATGCGCCGGTCGCGCGATTCCAGCCGCGCATAGCGGCGCAGCTTGGTCCACAGCCACGAACCGATTGCGCCGCCGCCGTAAATGCTCGGACCTTCGAGCGCCGCGCTGCCGCCCGATCCGACGGTAGTCACGGCGGCCAGCAGCTTCCACCAGAAAGGCTTGAAATCGATGTCGCCCTGATGCTCGTGATAGGAGCGAATGATCTCTTCGGTCGAGTGCTCGTCGGGATCGGGCGTGCGGAACTGCATGATCAATCCGGTCGCCAGGAACCCGAGCAGCAGGCCGGGCAGGATCATCCAGTGATGTGCGAGATAAAGCGGCAGCAACGCCGCCCAAATTTTGCCCAGAATCAGGATCGTGAGTCCGGCAATCACCAGACCGGTGATGATTCCAATAATCGGGGCGACCAGCAGCCACTTTTGAATATCGCGGGAATAGGTCGCGCGTAAGTCTTCACGAACGAGCGCGGTATATTCCTTCAGCAGCGGACGCTGAAACAGCGGCGAATCGAGAACACGAGCTAGAATTCCCACCCCGGAAACTCCTTTCTCATCCCTTCGTTCTTCGGTGCCGTGCGAGACCGCGCGGCAGCAGTCGGCCGGGATGCTGTGCCGTCCTGAAACAAATGAACCAGCAATTGTAGCATTTACGCCACAAACTCGGAGGCCGATGAATGCGAAGTCTCAGTATGCGGCAAGATCGCGCGACACGGGAGCCAGAACGGTGCGCAATACTCGACATTGGCAGCATATTGTTCGATTCAAATGCCGCAGAGACTTCTAGAGATGACAAGGCTAAGCAATCCAACTGATATCGCAATACTGGCTAAAGGTAAGCACTGATGGCACGGCAATTGGATCATCGGTGCTGTAGCGAAAAATTGTTTCTGAGCGGCAAATTTTCTGAAGAAAACCGAAGATTTTTAACCGCCGATGAAGTAACCTTACCGGGCTGCCGTCCAAGTGGAGTAGAATGGAAAACGACGAAAAAGATCTCGAAGGGCCCGGCCCCTGTGTCCGGATTTTTCTCGTCGAGGATAATCCGGATCACGTTTTCATCGCGCTGACGGTGATGCGTCAGGTGCTCGGCGACGCGATCGAGATGCTGCACGCGCAGAATGCCGAAGAAGCACTCGACATGATCGCCCAGTTCACGGAATACGATCGCCCCGACCTGTTCTTCGTCGATTTGCGCCTGCCCGACAATGGCGGATTCTCGGTCTTGACCGCAGTGCGCGGCAGCCAGGCGTGCTCGATGGTTCCGCTGTTCGTCGTAACCAGCTCGATGTACGATCGCGATATCGCGGAGAGCTACGAGCTCGGCGCGTCGGCGGTGCTGTCCAAGCCGTTGTCGCGCGCAAAGCTGCGTGAAGAGTTGACGCGAGTTGGCGCGCTGCCGCCGTCGAGCCAGCCGCCACCGGGTACGACCTACCGCCATTGAGCTGACCAGCTCCGACAGAAAAACCCGCTGAGCGCGACGGCGCAGAGCGATCCGCCATCCGCGCGTCGCGCTTGACGCCCACAGTGGCGCGTAGGATTCTCGATTGCACAGCAGCGCAACTGGCGCATCCGAGGTCCCCGCGTGAAACCCTATTCATTCGACAAGAGCAACGCGCTCATGGAGCGCGCGCGCAAGGTCGTTCCCGGCGGCATCTATGGGCATCAGAATCCGGCGATGCTTACGCGGGGCGCGTTCCCGTCATTCTTCGCACGCGGGCAAGGCTCGCACGTCTGGGACGTCGATGGGAACGAATATATCGACTACATGGCGTCGTACGGACCGATCGTGCTCGGGCATCGGCATCCTCGCGTCGAAGAGGCGGTGCGCCGCCAGATGGAACTCGGCAACTGCTTCAACGCGCCGGGTCCGCTGTGGGTCGAGCTGGCGGAATACATGGTTTCGATCACGCCGTTCGCCGACTGGACGGTGTTCGCGAAAAATGGCTCCGACGTGTGCACCTGGGCCACGGTGCTTGCGCGCCACGCAACCGGGCGCAAGAAGATCGCGATGTGCTCGGGGGCGTATCACGGCGCGCACGTGTGGTGCACTCCGGCGCCCGGCGGCGTGATGCCCGAGGACCGCGCCAACGTCGTGTACTTCAATTACAACAACCTTTCGAGTCTGCGCGACGTTATCGACGACAACGAGGGCGAGATCGCGGGTGTGATTCTGTCTCCATTTCGGCATGACGCGGGCCACGACCAGGAGCTGCCGGTTGAAGGATTTCTAACCGGAGTGCGCGAGTTGTGCGATCGCAACGGAATCGTGTTCATCCTCGACGACGTCCGCGCCGGCTTTCGCCTGCACATGGGCGGCTCGGGCGAACTGTTTGGCGTGCGCCCGGATCTTTCGACCTACTGCAAGGCGATGGGCAACGGCTATCCGATCTCGGCGTGCATGGGCCGCGACAGCCTGAAGCAGGCCGCGCAGGAAGTCTTCTTCACCGGCTCGTATTTCACCAGCTCGATTCCGATGGCCGCATCGCTGGCCTGCCTGCGGGAACTCGCGGCGATCGGCGGAGTCGAGCGGATGCGGATGCTTGGCGAGAAGCTGCGCGACGGGATGCTCGCGCAGGCGCGCGCGCACGGCTTCGAAGTGACCTACTCGGGGCCGCCCGCGATGCCCTACATGACCTTCAAGGACGATCACGGCCGTCACGATCGCATCAAGGCGTTTGCCGGAGGATGCTCGCTAAACGGCGTTTATCTTGCGCCGCGCCACAACTGGTTTCTGACCGCCGCGCACACCGAAGACGATATCGCGCGAACCCTCGAGGTAACCGACGCCGCATTCGCCACCGTGCGCAAGCAATTCCCCGCGTAGGGCGCGCGAACGAGCGCAAACAATTCCGAAAGGGGGCGGCGATGGGGATAGGCTACGTAATTGGATGGATCTTGTGCGCGGGACTGGTCGGCGGCTTGCTTAACGGTTACTTGGCAGCGGAAGGGTTGGTCATGCCGCGGCGCGAAAGTCTACCGGACGGACAGACGATCTTTCGGCCTGGCTTCCTTGGCAACGTTATCGTGGGTGCCGTCACTGCCGTAGTCCTCACGTCGCTATACAGCCCGATAGGGGGCCTGAAGCTCGGCACTGCGTCTGCTCAAAGTTATGACCTGACGGTTGGCGCTGTCGTCGGGGCGTTCCTGAACGGCCTCGGAGGAGCACGATTGTTGACCCAGGAGGTAAACCGGCGTTACGATGATCTCGCAAAGCGCAATATGACTACGGCGCTTACTGAGTCCTTGGAATCGACTCCTACCGGCGATCGATAAGCGGCCAAGTCCGAGACGGAGACGAATTGATGACCAGCGTTGATACCACCGCCCAAGAATTGATCCGAGAGCTTCCCAAGATACTGACGAAAACGGGCGATTCGCGGATCGACTATCTCGCGTCGAATGTTCTTGCTGAAATACTGCGGGATCTCCGCACCGGGCACATCAGCCGCACCGAGTTGATCAGAACAAGGCTCATGGATCTGACCGAATCGCTCACCGATTGGCGCAGCGAGCTACGGCGTCCGGAAGTGTCTGAGCAGGCGCAAAAGGTGTGCGATTTGGCGCTGCAATTCGACGCCGAAGCCAAGGATGCCGGGGCAGCGGCCGGCTGACCAGCCGCCACGCGAGTCTTGTCGCCGCGCCTTTCGCGCGGGTCAAATCTCAGGCCATTTGTTGTTCCATGGGCGGGCCTGCTCGTAGGCGTACGCCGCTTGAAGCACCAGGTCTTCGCGCTGGCGCTCGGCTACGATCTGCAATCCGGCGGGCAGGCCTGCGTCAGTCAGGCCGGCGCGTACGTTGGCGCCCGGATGTCCGCTCATATTGAATGGATAGGTGAAACCGGCGACTGCCTTTAGCTGGTCGGCGGGTTTGCCATTGATTGTGTCGAAGGGTGGCCCCGCCGCGGGAAATGCCTCGGTTGCGATCGTCGGCGTCAGCAGCAGATCGTAGCGCTCGAAGATCTTGCGGCACCATTCATTGAACTGATAGCGCAGCCGATAGGCCTGCCCATAGTGCCGCCAGGTGATGTGCTCGGCGGAAAGCGTGCCGGCCGCAAACGCACGGCCGAAATCGTCGCGGCGGCTCGCGAGCAGCTCGTAGAGCTGCGCGTATGATTGCGTCGCGCCCAGGCGTTGCCATTCGCGGCCGAGGTCGGTGATCGGATCGTCAATCACCGTGATCTCATGCCCGAGATTCCTGAAGACCTCCACCGCCTTCGCGACCTCGCGCGCGACGTCGCTCTGGACCGGATTGCCGAAGTCGGGATGAAACGCGATGCGCAGTTTTTTGGGAATCCGCTCGAGGATCGCGAGATAGGAAATTCCCGGATGCGGCAGCGAATCGGGATCCGCCGCATGGTATCCGACCGCCGCGTCCAGATACATCGCGGCGTCGCGCACCGTGCGTGTGAGCGGTCCGAGCACGCTGGTGTCGTTCCATCCGAGCATCCCGAGAGAAGGTTCCAGCGGGATACGCCCCTTGCTCGGCTTGAGCCCGAAGCATCCGACGTAGCACGCGGGAATCCGTACGGAGCCGCCGCCGTCGGAACCGGTCGCAAGCGGGATAATTCCGCCGGAGATCGCCGCCGAGCTTCCGCCCGAAGATCCCCCCGGCGTGCGTTCGAGGTTCCACGGATTCCGGGTCACGCCGAACAGCAGATTCTTGGTGAAGCCAGTGTATCCGAACTCGGGAGCGTTGGTCTTGCCGAGCACGATTGCGCCGGCCGCCTTGAGGCGCCCGACCTGCACGGAATCGCCCTGCGGCATATGATCCTTGTAGGCTTTCGATCCGTGCGTGGTGGGCAAGCCGGCCGCGTCTTCGAGATCCTTGACGCCAAGCGGCAGACCGGCCAGCGGCCCGAGTTCTTCGCGCCGGGCGATCTTCTCGTCCATCGCGCGCGCGTCCTCCATGGCCAGCTCGGCGCGCAAGGCCACGAACGCGTTGACTTTGGGATTAACCTGCTCGAGGCGCGCCAGCGTGGCCGTCATCAATTCGCTCGGCTTGAGTTCGCGCCGGCGGATCATCGCGGCCAGTTCGTGCGCGGGTTTCCAGTAGAGTTCGGCCATGATTCAATCCTCCGCCAGGCGTCCGACGCATCGCCGCGCTGGCACCGATGTATGGTTTTCTACTACGGTTTGAGCGGAAGCAAAAGCGCGGAGCGTGCCGGCGGCACGCGGTTAGCGGCGCGCGCGGCGATTTGACTGCCTAACGGCTGTTAGATAAGATTTTCAGCGCGAGCGAGGGAACTATTATGCGATCCCAATCCAAAGTGCCCGCCCGCCATTCGGGAACCAAAGTCATTGCGCTGCATCGCGGAGTCGATACCCGCGACCGCGTTCTGGCCGTTGCGCTGCCGCTGTTTGCCGAACGCGGCTATCGCGGCACCAGCCTGCGCGATATCGCGCGGCGGATCGGAATCAAGGCGCCCTCGCTGCTGCATCATTTTCCTTCCAAGCAGCAGCTCTACGTCGCGGTGCTGGACCAGATTTTCGAAGGGATGGAAGCCGCCGCACAGAAGATCGCAAATGGAAAGGGCAGCAGACAGGAGCGTCTGGTGCGGACGATGGAGGACGCGATTGACTATATCGCGAAGCATCCCGACTCGATGAAGCTCTTGTGGAAGGAAATGGCCGACGAGAGCGGAGTGGGGCGCAACCTGCTCAAGCGCCGGATGCCGCCGCTCGACGCGATCGTGATGAATTTTATTTTCCGCGGACAGCGCGAGGGCGAATTTCGCGCCGAACTCGATCCGTTTCATTTTATCCGCAGCCTCGAATCGATCACGATCGGATATTTCGGAACCGCCGCGATGGTCAAGCGGCTGTGGAATGTGAACCTGCTCGAGCCCGCGATTATCGAGCGGCGCAAGCGCGAAGTCGTGGACATGGTCGAGCGTACGCTGTTCGTCAAGCCGGCCGTCTAGCGGCTGCGTTTAATTCGATCGATACACCCCAAGGAGAAAAGGGTAATAGCCATATGAAGTTCGGAACATTCTATGAGCATCAGCTCCCGCGTCCATGGAAGCCCGGCTCGGAGCTGAAGCTATTTCAGGATGCGCTCGATCAGGTCGAGCTGGCCGACAAAGTCGGAATCGATCATATGTGGGAAGTCGAGCATCACTTTCTCGAGGAATACGCGCATTCGTCAGCGCCGGAAATCTTTCTGGCGGCGTGCAGCCAGCGCACCAAGAAAATTCGCCTGGGCCACGGAATCGTCCTGTTGCCGCCCGGGTACAACCATCCGGCGCGCGTAGCCGAACGGATCGCGACGCTGGATCTGGTCAGCGGCGGACGCGTCGAATTCGGCACCGGCGAATCTTCGGCCGAGGCGGAACTCGGAGGGTTTCAGATTCCCCGCGCCGACAAGCGCGACATGTGGCAGGAATCGCTCGGCGCGATTTGCCGAATGTTCGTCGAAGAGCCGTTTCTGGGCCACGAGGGTAAGTACTTCAGCATGCCGGTGCGCAACGTCGTCCCCAAGCCGGTGCAGAAACCGCATCCTCCGCTTTGGGTCGCGTGCTCGCGGCGCGAGACGATTCATCTGGCCGCCAAGCTCGGGATCGGAGCGCTGACCTTTGCGTTCGTCAGTCCCGAGGAAGCGCGCCAGTGGGTGAATGATTACTACACGACGCTGGCCAACGAGTGCGAGCCGATCGGCTACGCGATCAATCCCAATATCGCAATCGTCACCGGCTTCATGTGCGATCCGAACCAGGAGCGCGCCGTCGCGATGGGCCAGGACGGACTGAAATTTTTCTCCTACGCACTCGGCCATCACTACGTCTTCGGCCGCCACGAGCCGGGCAAGACCAACATCTGGTCGAACTACAAAGGCAATTCGATCGACATCCCCGGCGCAGGCGGAGAGAACGCCTGTATCGGCACACCCGATCTGATCCGCGAACGCTTGCGCGGTTATGAAGAAGCCGGCGTCGATCAGGTGGTATTCATTTCGCAAGCGGGCAACAACAAGCACGAGGATATCTGCTCGTCGCTCAATCTGTTCGCGGAAAAGGTGATGCCGGAGTTCAAGCCGCGCGAGGAAAAACGCGCCAGAGAAAAAGCCGAGCGGATGGCGCCGATCGTCGAGAGGGCGATGAAGCGCAAACGTGCGCCGCAGCTCCCCAAATCATCGGAGCCCACGGTAATCCAGGCCGGAATGATGCCGTAGCTCGCGTCTGGATCGATCCGCCCCATCGCCCTTTCAGGAGACCTTTGCGTAACTGCCTGAAGTGCATGATTCCCTGTCCTTGTCCTAAGGAGAGGTTATCGCCTTCGCCGTGAGGCAGTTATGCAAAGGTCTCCTTGTCAGGCAAAGTTATCGCGTTCGACCGCACATCCCATGTTTGTTAGGATCGGAAACACCTACTTTGCCGATTTTTGGGGAGGAGCCATAAAGTGAGTGCCAGGTGTGCGAAAGCCAGTGTTGTGCGTCACCTCGATTTCAGTGTGCGCAGGTTCAGCGCGCGGGCGCTTCTCCTGTTAGCAGGCGTCGGTGCTCTGATGCTGGCGCAGGCCGCAAGCGCGGTCGCGGCCGGCCCCAAGCCTGATAAGCGCGGGCTATGGGTTCCGAATGCGGGCGGCAACACGATTGTCGAATTTACATCGACTCAACGCGCTGCCTCTGGTTCCCCAGTTCCCACGCTCACGAACACGAGCAGCGCCTTGGGCTTTCCGACCGCTCTCGTGTTCGACCCGTCGGGCAACATGTGGGTTGTTGACGAGGCTACGCCGGCGATTGACGAGTTCTCATCCAAACAACTCAAGCAGCTCGGGACGGTGGGTGACCCGACTCCAGCGGTCACCATCACGTCGTCAGTTTTCTCAAACCCCCTGGCCGATTTTGATCGCAACGGAAACCTGTGGGTCAGTGACGACGCCGCCAATAAGATTTACGAATTTTCGCACAAGCAGCTTAAAGCCGGAGGCGATCTCACCCCCGCGGTCACAATCACTTCGGCGGACCTTAATGGTGCTCGGAATCTTGCTTTCGACGGCAAGGGCAACCTGTGGATCTCGAATGATGGGAGCGACCAGATCGAGGAGTTCGCCAAAAAAGGACTCGCCAAGGGCGGCGCTCTGACCGCCGCCGTGATTCTATCTGATGACGGATCTGGAAGTATCAGCGTGTGCAAAGGCATCGCGTTCGACCGCAAGCACAATCTCTGGGTAGCGAATCTGGGCAACAGTACAGTCGTCGAATTTCCCGCCTCCGCTCTAAAAGCTACCGGCAGTCCGACTCCCGCCGTGACCATCGGCGCCAGCGGCGGAAGCCTGAACGCCCCGGTCGGACTAGGTTTCGATAAAAAGGGGAATTTGTGGGCCTCCAACTTCGGCAACGACACCGTCGTCGAATTTTCGCCGGCGCAGATCGCGGCGAGCGGAACGCCGACCCCGGTTGTCACCATCTCGGCCACGGCGGGTAGTCTTGTCGGCCCCGAACAATTCTCGTTTGGCCCGTCGATCAAGTAGCGTGAGTACACGGGCACAGCGAACAGGTTGAATCATCAAGGCCGTCCCATCCGGGGCGGCCTTTTTTTTTCGCACCCGATGATCTTGCGGCCCGCGTCAGCTAATTTGATTCCTGATGAAGATGACAACGTCGATTGGCAAAGCAGTTATAGCGCTCACCGCCTTACTCGCGCTTGCGCCGGCAAGTGCGCGGGCCGCGGCGGCCTCGATCGCGGTGCAGGTCCAGGACGTACAGGCGCAAATCGCACTCGCGAGCGCCAAAGTTGCGCCGGGGCATGAAGTCGCCGTGACGGTGGATATCGCGATCGCGCCCGGATGGCACATCTACGGCAATCCGGTGCCCGAGGATTTCGTGCCGACCAGCGTTGCGTTCGAGAGCCCCATTATCGCAAGGCAGCAAATCAAGTTCCCGCCGCCGACTCCGGTTGCGTTCAAAGGACTGGGCGAGACGTTGCCGGTTTATGAGAACTCGGTGCACGCGACCGGGACGGTGCAGATAGATCCGAAGACAAAGCCGGGCGACTACCAGGTTGCGGGCACGTTCAAGTTCCAGGAATGCAACGACAACATCTGCAAGATCCCTCAAGCAGCGAAGTTCGCGATCCCGCTAACTGTCGCCGCGAAATAGTCAACGCGCCCGCCAGGGCACCAAGCCACGACAAAAAAGCGGCGCCCGCCATTTCGCGAGCGCCGCTTTTATCTTGGTGCCGCGGCGGATTACGCCGATGCTAGATTCCGTAAACCTTTGCGACGCTCTCGCCCAGGATTGCGCGGCGGCCTGATTCGGTCATCGGCGCGACGAGGCCCTTCAACTCTTCGAGGTAGTTTCCCGGATGGTCGGGATGCGGGTAGTCACTTGCCCAGAAGAATTTGTCCTCGCCGACTATCTGCATCATTCCGGCTATGGTGCGTTCATCGGGGTCGGCGGAAATCCAGCATTGGCGCTTGAAATAGTACGACGGCTTTTCCTTGAGCCGCACCGTCAGGCCGAGTGTGGTGCCGGAGTAGATTGCGTCGCCGCGATCGAGGAAATAGCCAATCCATCCGGCCTGAGATTCGAGTACGATTACCTTGAGGGTCGGGAAACGATCGAAAACTCCGAGCTGGAAGAATGTTCCGAAGGCGTGCTGCACGCCTTGGCCCGCGAACAGGTCGTAGTACCAAGCCGCCCATGCGAAATTGTCGTAGCGGCGATGGATACCGAAGCTCACCGGCTCGAAGGTCGGATGAATCGCGAGCGGGACCCCCAGATCCTGCGCGGCCGCGAAAACCGGATCGTGCGCAGTGTCGCCGTGCGGCTTGCGCGTGATCGTAAACGGGCACACGAATGCGCCCTTGCATCCGTCTTTCACCGCGCGTTCGAGTTCGCGCGCGGCGGCGGCCGGATCGCCGAGCGACAGATGAGCGATTGGAATCAGGCGCCCGCCCGAGTCGCGGCAGAAGTCGGCGATCCATCGGTTGTACGCGCGGCAGTAGGCATCCGACAGCTCGGCGTCGAATAGTTCAGCCTCCCAGAGCAGTCCGATGGTTGGATAGAGAATCGACTTCGCCATCCCCTCCTTGTCCAGGAGTTGGAGGCGTTCCTTCATATCCATGGTGCCGAAGGCCGCGCCCTTTAGGTACGTGTCCTCGGGCTTGGGCTGGACGGCGCGGAGATCTTCCGGCCGCATCCGCTCCCCGCGCATCGCGGCGGCGCGCATTCGATTGGTCTCCTCGACGCGTTTGCCCATCCCGCCGAGAGAACCGAGCACGCCGGGCCGCGTCATCTGCGCGCGTTTGCGATCGATCTCGAGATGCTCGAAGCCGTCGTCGCCGACCCGAATTCGCATCGCCCGGTCGCGATACTTCGGGTCGATGTATTTCTCCCAGAGGTCAGGCGGCTCGAGGATGTGTCCGTCGCAATCGATGACCAACGTTTCGCTTCTCATAACCGTATCTCCAAGTGAGTTTTGACTTTTTCCCCACGCGCGCGCCCTAAAGGATCGCGATCGGATTAATTGGCGACGCGGTTCCGCGGTTCAGGATTAGCGGGCCCATCGTGAACAGGAACTCGTAGCGCGCGGCCTTCGCACAGGCCGCGGCGAGTGCGTCGAAGTCGGCATTGTCGATCAGGTGCACGCCCTGCGCGACGAGCGTGCCGACGTGAATCGGCAGCGGCACGCCCTCGTAGCCGCTGGGCACGACGTCGCTGACGCTGTCGGAGCCGAGCACCGCGATTTTGCGCGCATGTAGCCATGGCAGGCAGGTCGCATCGAGGCCCGGCAGCCCTACGCGGTTCGGATCCCATCCGCCCTTGGCCTTGCGCCGCGCGGAGCGGCCGGTGCGAATGAGCAGGACGTCGCCTTCTTCGACGCGGACGCGATGCTCTTTTTCGGCGGCGTCGAGGTCTTCAGGGAAGATGCGCTCGCCCGGCTCCATCCAGTCTATTTTTTTGATCTTGGGAATATCGAGGAGCACGCCGCGGCTGATAATTCCCTCGCGCGCGACGGTGATCGCGCATTTTTTTGCGCCTTGAGAGCCGACCTCGCCGGCGTCGAAGCCGTTGTACATCTTCTTTTGCCAGAAGACGTGACACAGAGCGTCGATATGCGTATTCGCCATCCCGTGCGGCGCGATCGCGAAGTAGTCTCCCGCGTATGGCAGCGGCATCTCGTGAGAATCCAGGCCGGCCTGCACCATCAGATGAGTGACGGGAGTTGGATTGTCGGCCGCGGGGATAGTCGCAAGCGCAAGCGCGAGCGAGACCGCTTCGCCTGATTTGACCAACTTGGCGGCGGCGGCGCGTTTCGCGTCAGTAATAAAGTTGAGCGCACCGCGCTCGTCGCCCGTGCCCCAGCGGCCCCAGTTGCTGAACTTTTCGAACATCGCGATGACTTCGGCGGGCGTGCTTCGAGTGGCCATGATAGACTCTCCGGCGTGGGATTGGTTCGCTCGTCCGTATAACACAGGATGTGGCGCCGGCGGTAACTTAACGCTCGATATGTTGCGGCGGGAAGGAGTGGGGCAGCGCAGTAAGCCTCACCGGCGTGTCACGGCGATTGCAAAAAGGAGCAATCGCCGCGCCACGCTACCCTCTCCCGGCGGGAGAGGGTATCTGCAGGCCGCGCGGCGGTGGCAACTTCCGGGCAGAGGGTAAGCTTCGGCGCGTCAGGGAGTGACCGGGAATTGGGCAATCGATACATCGAGGCGGCGCGGGTCTATCACGAGATTACCAAGCATTCGTACACGAATGTGCGCTCGTCGCCGCATCGGCTTGATTGGGACAATCGGCCCGCACCCTACAAGATTTATCCCATGGCGGGAGCGCTCGCGCTGCCGCGCGAGTTGGAGCTTTCCGCGATGCCGGCGCTGGCGGCGATTTCCGCGCGCGCGGCGTTGGCGCTGGATACCGCGCTCGGACTCGAAGCGCTGACGCGAATCCTGTTTTGCACGGGCGGTCTCACGCGCTCGAAGCAGGTCGGCGGCGAGGACTATCATTTCCGCGCGGCTGCGTCGGCCGGAGCGCTCTATCCGATCGAGATGTACGTTGCGGCGGGCGCGGTCGAGGGCCTCGAGGCGGGGCTGTACCATTTTTCGCCCGCCGATCTGAAACTGCGGGGCCTGCGGCGCGGCGACTGGCGCGCGTTCCTGGCGCGCGCGGCGGCTGGGCGCCCGTCGATCTCGCAGGCGCGCGCGGTGATTGTCCTGACCTCGATTTTCTGGCGCAGCACGTGGAAGTACCGGGCGCGCGCGTACCGTTACTGCTTCTGGGATGCGGGCACGATGCTCGCCAATCTGCTCGCGGCCGCGGGCGCGGAGAATATCGGCGCGGAGATCGTGACGGCGTTCGAGGACCCCGAAATCGAGCTGCTGCTTGGACTCGACCCCGATCGCGAAGGCGCCGTCGCCATTGTTGCGCTCGGCGCGGACGCGGGTCAGCCGGGCGTATCGCCGGGGATCGAGGCTTTCCCATTCGAGGCGATCGCACTCTCGCCGAGCGAAGTCACTTACGAGCCGCTGGTGAAGTTCCATCGCGAATCGCGGCTGGTGAATAGTGCGGAAGTTGCCGAAATCGCCGATGCGATTATTGCGGTTCCCGAGACGCGGCGCGAGCTTATTCGCTTCGACCAAGTCGCGCCCGAAGACGCGATGGGGCTCGGCGAGACGATTGTGCGCCGCGGATCGACGCGGCAATTCGCGCAGGCTCCGATTCGTGGCGAGGAGTTGCAGGCGATTGTCGCGGCGCAGGGACGCCATCCGCACGCCGACTTTCCGCAGCTCATCGGCACCTACCTGATTGTAAACGCGGTCGAGGGGATGGAGCAGGGCGCTTACTTCTTCGACCGCGACGCGGAGGGCTTCGAGCTGATCAAGGCGGGCGAGTTTCGCGGTGAGGCGGGGTATCTCTGCCTGGAGCAGATGCTCGGGACGGACTGCTCGGCCCTGATTGTTTACATGGCGGACCTCGAGCGTGCGCTGGCGGCGCTCGGAAATCGGGGATACCGCGACGCGCATCTGGAAGCCGGCATTCTTGGCGGTCGCGCCTACCTTGCCGCGTATGCGCTGGGCCGAGGCGCGAGTGGGTTGACGTTTTACGACGACGACACGACCAGGTTCTTCGAGCCGCACGCCGCCGGCAAGAGTCCAATCCTGATGGTCGCGGTGGGCGTGGCGCGCACGCGGGCCGACGACCAGGCGTAGCTTTGATGGATGGGCGGGTGCGATGTGATGACCGTCCGGCGGGCCGATGCCCGTTAAGCGCGCATCGCGTACGGGAATTGTCCGTCCACAGCCGCCTCTGCGGCGGCATCCGTCTTGCGTCTGTCCTTGGTAGAGAATGATGCGCTGGCGCGCCGGTCGCGCGGTCCTGCGCAAAGGACGCACTCGATGAAGAAGGTTGAGGCGATCATCAAGCCGTTTACGATCGATGCGGTGAAGGCGGAACTCGAGCGCGCGGGAATTACCGGGCTAACCACCTACGAGGTCAAAGGCTTTGGGCGCCAGAAGGGACGCACCGAGCTCTATCGCGGCTCCGAGTACATCATCGATTTCAAACCCAAGCTCAAGCTCGAAGTGATCGTGCGCGACGAGCAGGCCGAGGCGGTCGTAGATGCGATCCAGCGCAAGGCGCGGACCGGCAGAATCGGCGACGGCAAGATTTACGTGTCGAAAGTGCTCGAGGTGATCCGCATTCGCACCGACGAGCGCGGCGATATTGCGATCTGAAGATATCGCGATCTGAGTCGAGGCACGGCCCTCGTTCGTGCCGTCTCGCTAAATTCCCGCAGCATTGGTTTGAATTCTGCCGTCTAGAGACGCCGTGGCTTCGAGTCGGGCAACCGCCGATCGACGCGTTCGCTACGATGCTCGGTTAAGCCTCGCGAGGGCGAATCTCCATCGAAGTACCTATTTGTCCTCAAACGACCGTGGGGCAAGGGACTACATCGATGGATTGACCTGATGACCGTGCGGCAGGCGTTTGCTCATCGCATGAGCATCCACCGTGCAAAATGCATCCGATTTCCGTTGCAAACTGATGGCACTGCTCTTGCGCTTGGACCGCTGCAATCCCGCATCGGCATTCAATGAGACGGGGGAGCGAACACCCGCCAAAAGTGGCGGGTGAAGCCGAAGGAGGAGAGATGGCAGAGTCAAACGAAGCACCCAAGATGCAGGCGACACTTGGGTTGACCGGAGTGACGGTCAACGCCATGGCGCTAATCGCGCCCGGCGCCTTCCTATGGATCACATTCGTCCAGCAAGCGGGTTACGCGTTCCCGTCGGGGATGTCGATGTGGGCGGGCATCTTTGTCGCGCTCATGTTGGCCTACGCGACGGCGGTTTCGTATTCGGAGCTGGCCAAGCTTTACCCGGGAGCGGGTAGCTCGTATCTGTTTGCGGAGCAGGCGTTTCTGAACACGACGCACGCGTACAAATTCGCGCGGATCGCAAAGTTTGTGATCGGATGGGCCTCGCATCTGTACTACTGGATGTATCCCGGGGTCATGGTCGCGACGATGGGAATCATGATCGGATACATCGTCGGCAATATCGCGCCGAACACGATCAATGCGGGAATACCGGGGCCGGTTTTCATGGCGCTGATCGCGGTGATTTTCGCCTTCGCGGTCGCGTGGATCGCCTTCCAGGGCGTCAACGGCTCGACGATGGTCAATATCGCGATCAACGGAATCCAGATCGTCGCGCTGCTGTTCTTCTCAGCCTTGGCGATCGCCTACCGCATGTCTCATCCTGCCGGCGCGGCGGGGCTTGCGCTCGATGCAAACGGCAACGTCGTGAGCGCGACGCTTAGCTACGCGTTCACCGGGGATACTCCAGCGCATATGAACGCGCTGTCGGTTCTCCTGCCGCATCACTTCTCATGGGTGATGCTGCAAGCGACGGTCGCGATCCTGCTGCTGGTCGGCTTCGAGTCGGTAACTTCTCTGGGCGAAGAAGCGAAGAACCCGACCAAGGATATTCCGCGCGGCGTTCTGCTCTCGCTGACCATCCAGGGATTGTTCTGCTACCTGATCGAGTATTTCGCGGCCAATTACTTCATGAGCAGCGCTTACAGCCTTGCCGCCGCAAAGGGTTCCGCCGCTCCGATCGGCGACATGATGGTGCTGGTCGGCAACGCGCTCCTGGGCGGGCATGGCCAGGCGTTCATGCTGGTCGAAGCGCTGACCGTATTCCTTGCGCTGATCGGCACGACGCTTAGCTGCATCAACACCGGAGCGCGCGTGACCTACGCGATGGGCCGCGATGAAGAAGTGCCGGAACATTTCGGGTTCCTGCACGGCAAGAACCTGACTCCGCATCGCGCAATTTGGGCGCTCGCGTGCATCTCCGCGGTGCTGGGTGCGTACGCGGCGCTATTCTACTTCGCCGGCGGTTCGGCGCCCGACGACAAGACTATCGCCACGTTGCCGCACAACCTGTGGTACGCGGTTGGGATGAGCTCGAACGCGAGCCTCTCGGCGCTGCCCAACGGCTTGCTGCTGGTGACGCTGACCTCGAACTTCGGGACCTTCCTGCTCTATGGGTTGACGAACATCGTATGTATCGTGGCCTTCCGCGAGCACGAATCCTTCCATGGCTTCAAGCACGTGGTTGTCCCGGTGTTCGGCGCGATCGCGAACTTCGCCTGCCTTGCCTTTTACGTAATCGGGCCTCTGGAAGGCTTGGGCAGCGTTAAGGAACCGCTGCTGGCGGTCGGGATCTCGATCGTCTGGGCGGTCTATGGGGCGATCTACTTCATCCGCAACTCGAAGAAGAAGGGGAAATCAACAATACTGGTCGCCAAACCGGCGTAACGAGCCACGCCGGTTGTAACCCCGGGGGCGGACGGTGCTTTGACGCCGTCCGCCCCAACCCTTTTGCGAGCGCCGTGATAGAATTGCGTCCGTGTCTGAATCCGAGAACAAGCAGCCGTCCGCCGAACCCGCGCCGCACGCGGGTGTTTTCGATCTGGCGCTCTTGTCGGATGTTGGAACCAATCGGCCTGACAATGAAGACTCTTGCGGGCATCTTATAGAGGGCCCCGACTCGGTGGTGTTTGCGGTTGCCGACGGGATCGGCGGCTATGAGGGTGGCGAGGTTGCCAGCGCGATGGCGATCGAATTGACGCTCCAGGCATGGCGCGAAAGTCCCGCCACCTGGGGACCCGCGAAGCGTCTCGTCCGCGCGGTGCAGTTCGCCAATATCGAGATTCATAACCGCGCACTTGCCGTGCCGGAACTGCGCCGGATGGGCACCACGCTGACGGCGGTAACAGTCGATAAAGGAATGCTCGCGGCCGCGCACGTCGGCGATTGCCGCCTGTACCTGGCGCGGCATCACAAAATCTCGCAGCTCACCAAGGATCACACGATGGTCGCCGAAAAAGTCCGGATGGGACTGCTCAGCGCCGAGCGCGCGCGCAATCATCCGGAGCGCTCGATGCTGGTGCGGAGCATCGGGCAGGAGCTGATCGTGTCGGTGGACCGGATCTCGATACCGCTGCTGCGCGGCGATCGGCTGATCCTATGCAGCGACGGACTGCATGGAGTGCTGCGCGACAACGAAATCGAGCAGATGACTCGTGATCTCGCGCCCACCGCCGCGTGCCGAACGCTGGTCGAGACCGCCAACGAACGCGGGACGGCCGACAATCTGACCGTCGCGGTATTCACGATGCTGGCGGATACGGGGCTGAGTCCCACGGCGTCAGGATGGCGCGCGAAGCTTGGCAGGATGTTCGGCACAGCCGCCAGGGGCGGCGCATCGCGGTGAGCAGGGCGTGAGACATACGCTGCAATTGCGGCTGGTCTGCGCCGTCGCGGCGTGGTAACTTCCGCGCCCAGACCCCATCTCTGCCAGGCAAAAAATCCATGCGCGAGGTCAGCGTCGGCGAAACCCTCGATCAGTACAAGCTTACCGAGGTAATCGCGCGCAGCGGGATGGCGTCGATTTTCAAGGCGATCGACACCGAGAGCGGGCAGACCGTCGCGATTAAAGTTCCCTACCTGCAATTCGAGAGCGACGTAATCTTCTACAGCCGCTTCCAGCGTGAAGAGGAAGTAGTCCGCCGCCTCGACCATCCCAATATCATCAAGGTCCTGACTCCCCGGCACAAAAGCCGGATGTATATCGCGATGGAGTTCGTGGACGGCATCTCGATGCGCGAGCTGATGCGGCGCGAACGGCCGATGCGGCCGGAAAAAGCGCTCGGATACGCGATCCAGATTTGCGAGGCGCTGGTTTACATGCACGCCGAGAAAGTCGTGCATCGCGATCTCAAGCCGGAAAATATTCTCGCCACCGGCGACGGCACGCTCAAGATCATGGACTTCGGAATCGCGCTCGATGAATCGGCGCGGCGGCTCACCTGGTCGGGTCTCTCGTCAACCATCGGCACGCCCGACTACATGGCGCCCGAGCAGGTCAGCGGACGGCGTGGCGATGCCCGCACCGACATCTATGCACTTGGCGTGATGCTGTACGAGATGTTGACCGCGAACCTGCCGTACATGGGCACCAATGTTTACAACGTGATGCGCGCGAAGACCAACGAAGATCCTCATCCGCCGACTGAGTTCGTCAAGGATCTCGATCCCAAGCTCGAGGAGATTATCCTGCACGCAATCGAGCGGTCGCCCAAAAACCGTTACGCGAGCGCCGCCGAGATGCTGGCCGATATGCGCGATCCCGCGCGCGTGGTTGCGCGCGGGCGCGCCGAGCATCTTAAGCCGCGCAGCTTGCGCGCTCTAAAAATCCGGCGCGGGTTGGGGTTCGCCTTTTTTTTCGCGTCGTTGATCGGATTCTTCGTGTTCCTGATCTGGCTCGCCAACCGCTATCCGGCGGCGCACGTACCGCCGCGCAAATCATTCCGAGGGGAAATGAGATGACACGCCGCCGCTCGAGTTGCACTCTTTGCGCCCTCGCGATCGTTGTCGCAGCCCCGATGCTGCTCGGCGCAAGCCGGGCGCACGCGCAGTCCGCGTCGCCCGCGATCGGGCTCGATCAATCGCTCAATCTGGCCTGGGTGCTGATCGCGGGATTTCTCGTGATGTTCATGCAGGTTGGTTTCGCGATGGTCGAAACCGGATTCACGCGAGCCAAAAATGCGGTCAACACGATGGCGATGAACCTGCTCATCTATCCGATCTGCGTCATCGGATTCTGGCTCACCGGCTACGCGTTCATGATGGGCGGAGTGCATCAGTGGCCCTCGCTCGGCTCCGCCCAGATCGGGCATCACGAACTCGCCCTGACGATCGGCGGCCACGCCTGGGGAATTCTCGGGTTCAGCAAATTCGCGCTCGCCAGTATCAGCCACGATCCGGCGAGCCTCGGGATGTTCCTGTTCGCCGTGGTGTTCATGGATACCGCCGCAACCATCCCGACCGGGGCGATGGCTGAGCGGTGGAAGTTCTCCGCGTTCTTCATCTACGGATGCTTCATGGCGATGTTCCTGTACCCGCTTTATGGCAACTGGGTATGGGGCGGGGGATGGCTCTCGCAGCTTGGGGTCAACCTTGGCCTGGGCCACGGGCACGTCGATTTCGCGGGATCGTCGGTGGTCCACATGACCGGCGGAGTAATCGCGCTGGCCGGCGTGATCGTGCTCGGCCCGCGCATCGGAAGATTTCGCCGCGACGGGGCAATCGGGGCGCTGCCGGGGCATAACTTGCCGATGGCTGTCGTTGGAACGCTGATCCTCGCGTTCGGATGGTTCGGGTTCAACGCGGGCTCGACGCTGGCGGCGACCGACTCGCGCATCGGCGTGATCGCGGCGAACACGATGCTCTCGTCGTCGGCGGGTGCGCTCGCCGCGCTGCTCTACCTGTGGCATCGCTACAAAAAACCGGACATCGCGATGGCGAGCAACGGGCTGCTGGGCGGATTGGTGGCGATCACGGCGCCATGCGCATTCGTGACGCCGGCGGCGGCGGTGCTGATCGGCACAATCGCGGGGTTGCTGGTGGTCGCGGCGGTAATCGGGCTCGAGCGGCACTTGCGCCTCGACGATCCGGTTGGCGCGATCGCGGTGCACGGCGCGTGCGGAGTTTGGGGGTCGCTTGCGCTCGGAATATTCGCTGACGGCAGTTACGGCGACGGGTGGAACGCCGTGGCGGGTCCCGTGCGCGGGCTGCTCTACGGCGACCCGGGCCAATTCGTCGCGCAGCTTATCGGTGTCAGCGTCAACTTTATCGTGGTATTCGGACTGGCGTGGACGTTCTTTACGATCGTCGAGCGAACCATCGGAAATCGCGTACTGGCGGAAGTGGAATGGTCGGGGCTAGATGCGCTTGAAATGGGCAGCGACGCGTATCCGCACGTGTGAGCCGAGTCTCTGTGGCGCGCGGCCTTTGCCGCGCGGTCATGCGCGAGCCGCAATCGGATTGGCGCTCGCGCTCGGCGTCGCCGGCGCCGCCAGCCCCGCGCGCGGGCAGGTCGGAGCACGCGTCTTTTCCGACACGCTGGTCACTCAGGATCCAAATCCCGCCAATGAGTTGGAGCTGCTCCCCGGATGGACGCGGGGGTCGGGGCAGACCGGGCTTTCGTTCTCTTTCGAACTCGAAAAGAAGCTCAGCCAGAACACCAGCCTGCAACTCTCCGACGCGATCAACGATCCGACCAGACGCAGATTGCGCGCCACCACCGGGCTCTCGAACCTTGAGGTCTTGGCAAAGTGGGCGTTCTACAAATCAGACAAGCACGAGATGCGAATCGCGATCGGACCGGATCTGTTTCTGCCGACCGGCGAGATTGCGGCCGGCGCCGACGGCCACGCGCGCGGCGGACCGCTCCTGATGTTCGCAAAGGGGATGGGCGATCTGCCCACGGACGGCCCGCTATTCTATCTGCGCCCGATCGCGATTCAGGCCGACGCCGGATACCTGCCCACCTGGAGCGGCTACGAGAGCGACGTTGCCCAGGCGGACGTGGCGCTGTCGTACTCGATGCCGTATCTGGCGGCCTCGGGCGATCCCGTATCGCGCGTGCCGATCGTTTCAGGCTTGGTGCCGATCGTCGAATTCAACTATCAGCAGGTAATTGACGGACGCTCCGACAAGACGCCGCCTGAATTTCTGATCACGCCCGAGCTCGGCTATCAAACCGATTCCTACCAGCTCACGATCGGCGGGCAGTTCGGACTCAACGGCTATGCGCACAGCGACGAGAAGTCGGCAGTGGTGGGTATGTTGAGCCTGTACCTGGCGCATATCATACCAGCGACGCGATGGACTCCATTCTGAGCGCGGTTCGGGCTTGACGCCGATTTCGCGCATCTGCGATAGCAACTTCATCACGATCATTTTCCCGGGAGCGCGGAGGTTCACATGGCTTACAGCGATATTCTGTACGAGAAGCACGACAAGGTCGCGACGATAACGATCAATCGTCCGCATGCGATGAATTCCGGCACGATTCGGACCTGGGCCGAGATTGGCCAGGCGTTCGGCGAAGCCGAGCACGACGATTCGGTTCACGTGGTGGTCATCACCGGCGCGGGGCGCGCGTTCTGCGCCGGCGACGACGTGAAGGAGATTTTCCTCAACCCCGAATTTCGCGACGCCAAACCGTCCAAGCGCAGCGAAGTAGAGGAGTGGCGAACGCATCAGCCGGTCGCACTGGATTTTCTCGTCACCTATCCCAAGCCGACTATCGCGTCGGTCAATGGCGCCGCGGTCGGCTACGGATGCGATATCGCGCTGATGTGCGACATGCGCATCTGCTCGGACCAAGCCCGCTTCGGCGAGGTGTTCATCCGCCGTGGATTGATTCCCGAGGCGGGCGGCCTGCTCGTGCTGCCGCGTCTGGTTGGGCTGGCGCGCGCGTATGAGCTGATCCTGAGCGGCGACATTATCGACGCGAAGGAAGCCGAACGAATCGGGATGGTGAACAAAGTGGTGCCGCACGAGCAGCTTGGCGCGGCGACCGCGGCGTTCGCGCAGAAGATCGCGGCGCAAGCTCCGCTGGCGCAGCGCCTTGCCAAGGAAGCGCTGCGGGTCGGGTTGAATTTGAATCTGCAATACTTCTTCGATTATCAGCGCCACGGACAGCGGATGATGCTAACGTCGCAGGATCATCTGGAAGGCGCCAAGTCGTTCGTCGAAAAGCGCGCCGCCGTTTTCAAGGGCGAATAGTCAGTTCGGAGCAGTCGGGAAAGGCTGGGGGATAATGAAGAGTCGCGTTCTGGGCGTTATCGCACTTGCGGTGGTTTGCGCATCGTGCGGCGGAAGCAGCCGAGGACCGACGGGCACTAAGACCTTCACTCAGGTCGCGCTCGGCGGCGGTTCGGCGCTGGAAACCGCGGAGATCTGGACGCCATAAAGGATGCTCACAGGGGAAAGCGATGAATCGACGACTTCTGCTTGTGTTTTCGCTCGCGGCGATTCTCGCCGCACCTGCCGTCGCGCGCGCCGTCGACTCCGCCGCCATCGCGAAACGCGCGGCGATATTGTTGCCGCAGAACCGTGTCCAAGCCTTTCGCAACATGGACGCGTTCTTTCCCTATCACGTCATCAAGCGCGGAGGACCGGTCGCCGAATTGCCGGGCATGTCGCAAAAGCTCGAGGTCAGCTACAAGTTCAAGGGCAAGCGCCGCACCCTGGACGATTTGCTCGCGCGAACTCGCACCCAGGGATTTCTGGTGATCAAAGACGGCAAGATCGTCGATGAACGCTACTTCAACGGCGCCAACGACAAAACGAAATTCACCTCGTGGTCGGTCGCCAAGTCGTTCACCTCGACTCTGGTCGGCCTTGCGCTGGCCGACGGCAAGATCAAGAGCCTGGACGATCCGATCACCGAATATCTGCCCGAGCTGAAGGGCTCCGGTTACGACGGCGTGCCGATCAATGACATTCTCGAAATGTCCTCGGGAGTGAAATTCTCCGAAGAATACGGCATCGACAGTTCCGACGTGATGATCATGTGGGACAAGACGATGACCGAGCAGTCGCAGACGTTCGCTGAATACGCCAGCAGCCTCGGCCGCAGCGAAAAGCCGGGCAGCAAATTCGTCTATCGCAGCGTCGATACCGCCGTGCTCGCGATGCTCGTGAAGCGCGTGACCGGCAAGCCGCTCGCGCAAATGCTCAGCGAACGCATCTGGCAGCCGCTCGGGATGGAGCAGGACGCGACCTGGCTTACCGATCGCCCCGGCTCCAACGCATTGGAAGCGGGCGATTGCTGCATCAATGCAACGCTGCGCGACTATGCGCGCTTCGGGCTATTGTTTCTGCACGACGGCAAGGCGGGCGACAGGCAGCTTGTTCCGGCGGCGTGGGTGACGGCCGCCACCAATCCGCAGAGTCGCCAAGTCGGATGGGGTCATCTCTTCCCCGGCGATCCCGGCGCGTACGGCGATCAATGGTGGCTCATCTATCCCGGCGCGGGCCATGCCTACTCGGCCGAGGGCGTGTTCTTTCAGTTCATTTACGTCTGCCCGAAATACAACATGGTGATCGTCAAGACCAGCGCCTACGACGATTTTTGGGACGACCAGCTCGGCATCGAGCAATTGGTCGCCTTCGACGCGATTGGCCAGGTCCTGACGAAACACTGATCGCCCGTCACGCTTAAAGCCGAAGGCAATGCGGCAGCATCAGCGGACCAGGCGTAATCTGAAAGCTCACAGTTCCGACGATTAGTGAGGTACTGACGCATGTGCGCCTGAAGGATGACGGATTGGTTTCGTCGAATTTCGATAAAATACTGTTTTATTTGTATTCCACCTCTGTTATCCTTGACTTAATCCAGCTTCCTCATTATCTTTACCAAACCTTATCGAGGATTGCCTTATGAAATTAGGCGGCGATATCCCAGAACTCGACGCCATCGACCTGCAGATTCTCAGCATCCTGCAGGCCAACGGCCGCATTGCGCACGTCAAGCTTGCCGAACAGGTCGGGCTCTCGGCGCCTTCGGTGATCGAGCGCGTCAAGAAGCTCGAAGATAATGGCGTAATTGCCGGCTATCACGCTTCGCTCGATGCGCGCCGGCTCGGCAAGGATGTGACCGCGTTCATCGGGGTTTCGATCGCGCATCCGAAAACTATCGGACTGTTCGAGCAGAGCGTCGATCAACTCGACGACGTTCTCGAGTGTCATCACGTCACGGGTCAGCACACGATTCTCCTCAAGATCAAAACCGACAACACTTCGTCGCTCGAGCGGCTCATCAGCGCGATCCGCTCGATCGAGGGAGTGGCGCGGACGGAGACGATGGTGGTGCTTTCGACCCATACCGAGCGCAGCCAGATTGCGGTGCATCCAAACGGCGAGGCGTCCGAGCCGGGCAACGGCCACGGCCGCCGCAGCCGTCACAGTGCATCGCCGAAGCCGGTTGCGCTCCCTGACCCGAGACGGATGTGAACCATGCACAATCGGAGCAGTCTTCCCGAGCGCGAGGGCCTGTACGATCCCGCACATGAGCATGACGCGTGTGGAGTCGGCTTCGTCGTCAACATCAAGGGTGAGCGTTCCCATGATATCGTCGCCAAGGCGCTGCAAGTCCTCGACAACCTGACCCATCGGGGCGCCTGCGGATGCGATCCCAGCTCGGGCGACGGCGCCGGAATCTTGATTCAGATTCCGCACGAATTTTTGAGCCGTGAAGCGGCTAAGTGTGGCTTCGATCTTCCTGCGCCCGGCCAGTACGGAGTCGGGCAGGTCTTTCTGCCGCTCGACGCGAACAAGCGCGCCGCCTGTGAAACCGTATTCGAGAAAATCGTGCGCGAGGAAGGCCTGCGCGTCTTCGGATGGCGCACGGTTCCGGTTGTCGCCAGCGCCTGCGGCGAGATCGCGCGGCGCGGGCTGCCCGAGGTCCGGCAGGTATTCATCGGACCCGGCGCCGGCGTCGCCGACCAGGAGGCGCTCGAGCGCAAGCTCTATGTAATTCGCAAGCGCGCCTTCCGCGCCATCGACGATCTCGGGCTGGCGGGACAGGAGCTCTTCTACTTCTGCTCGCTTTCGACTCTGACGATTGTTTACAAGGGCCAACTCATCTCGCATCAGATCCCGAAGTTCTATCCCGACCTGCTCGATCCCGCGCTTGCGAGCGCGCTGGCGATGGTTCATCAGCGCTTCTCGACCAACACGTTCCCGTCATGGGACCGGGCGCATCCGTTCCGCTTGCTGAGCCACAATGGCGAGATCAACACGCTGCGCGGAAACGAGAACTGGATGCACGCGCGGCAGATGATGTTTTCGTCGCCGCTGTTTGGCGCCGATATTGCCAAGCTTCCGCCGATCGTCGAGCCCACCCAGACCGACTCGGCCAAGTTCGACAACGTGCTCGAGCTGCTGGTGCGCACCGGGCGTCCGATCGCGCACGCCGTGATGATGATGATCCCGGAGGCATGGCAGAACGACGCGCAGATGAGCGCGAGCAAGCGCGCGTTCTATGAATTTCACGCCTCGATGATGGAGCCGTGGGACGGTCCCGCCTCGATCGCCTTTACCGACGGGGTCCGGATTGGCGCCGTGCTCGATCGCAACGGTCTGCGCCCCTCGCGTTACACGGTGACCAAGGACGGGCTGGTCGTGATGGCGTCCGAGACGGGCGTGCTCGATATTCCGCCCGAGCAGGTCGCGAGCAAGGGCCGCCTGCAACCGGGCCGAATGTTTTTGGTCGATACCGCTTTAGGCCGGATCGTTCAGGACGAGGAAATCAAGGAAGGCTTTGCCGCGCGGCAGCCGTATCGCACCTGGCTGGACGAAAATCTGCTCAAGCTCGAGGAATTGCCCGCGCCGCCCAGCGCGCCGGCGATCGCCGGATTCGAGGGACTCGATCTGCTCAAGCAGCAGCAGGCCTTCGGTTACACGATCGAAGATCTGAAACTGATTCTCGCGCCGATGGCGGTGAATGCGCAGGAGCCGGTTGGCTCGATGGGCACCGACACTCCGCTGGCGGTGTTGTCCGACAAAGCGCCGCCGCTGTTCAACTACTTCAAGCAACTTTTCGCGCAGGTCACCAATCCTCCGATCGATCCGATCCGGGAAGAGCTGGTGACCTCGGCCGAGACGACGATTGGTTCCGAGCAGAACCTGTTCGAGGAATCGCCGGCGCATTGCCGCCAGTTGCGGCTCAAGACCCCGATCGTCACCAACGAAGAGCTCGAGCAAATCAAGCGCCTGGCGGAGCCGGGCCTGCGCGCGATCACGCTGCCGATCCTTTACCGGGTAAGCGGCGGAGAAACGGGCTTGCGCAGCGCGCTCGACGAGTTGTGCGCCAAATCCTCCAAGGCGATCACGGACGGATTTACGATTATCGTGCTCTCGGACCGGGGCGTGAACTCCGAGTTCGCGGCGATTCCGAGCCTGCTCGCAACCGCCGCCGTGCATCATCATCTGATCCGCGAAGGCACGCGCACGCGATGCGGAATCGCGGTCGAGTCGGCTGAGCCGCGCGAGGCGATGCACTGTTGCCTGCTGGCCGGTTATGGCGCGGGCGCGATAAATCCGTACCTCGCGTACGCGACCCTGGCCGGAATGATCGAAGACGGGCGCCTGTCCGATATCGACGAGGACACCGCCGTCCATAATTTCATCAAGGCCGCCACCAAGAGCATGATCAAGGTGGCGTCGAAGATGGGAATCTCGACGATCCAGAGCTATCGCGGCGCGCAAATCTTCGAAGCGATTGGCCTGAACCGCGAAGTAATCGACCGGTACTTCACCTGGACGGCCTCGCGCGTGGGTGGCGTTGGGCTTGAGACGATTGCGCGCGAGACCGCGGTGCGCCATCGGCACGCATTCGAAATCCAGCCCAATCTCGACGGCGAGCTCGACGCCGGCGGCTTCTACCAGTGGCGCCGCCGCGGCGAGTTCCACATGTATAATCCCAACACGATCGCGAAGCTCCAGCATTCCGTGCGCTCCGGCAGTTACCGGATGTTCAAGGAGTACACGCGCCTGGTCGATGAGCAGAGCCGCAACCTTGCGACGCTGCGGTCGCTGCTGAAGTTCAAACTGGAGCGGTCTCCTGTTCCAATCGAGGAAGTCGAGCCCGCCGCCGAGATCGTCAAACGATTCAAGACCGGCGCGATGTCATTTGGATCGATCGGCAAAGAGGCGCACGAGAACCTTGCGATCGCGATGAACCGGCTCGGAGGAAAGAGCAACACCGGTGAGGGCGGCGAAGATCCCGCGCGGTTCGCGCGCGACCCCAACGGCGATTGGCGCCGCAGCGCGATCAAGCAGGTCGCGTCGGCGCGCTTCGGCGTGACCAGCCATTACCTGGTCAACGCCGACGAACTCCAAATCAAGATGGCGCAAGGCGCCAAGCCGGGCGAAGGCGGCCAGTTGCCAGGGCACAAGGTTGACGATTTCATCGCCAAGATCCGCTACTCGACGCCGGGTGTTGGACTCATCTCGCCGCCGCCGCATCACGATATCTATTCGATCGAAGACCTGGCCCAGCTCATCCACGATTTGAAGAATGCGAACAATCGCGCGCGGATCAGCGTCAAGCTCGTCGCCGAAGTCGGCGTCGGCACTATCGCCGCGGGCGTCGCCAAGGCCAAGGCCGACGTCGTCCTGATTAGCGGTTACGACGGCGGCACCGGCGCGTCGCCCCTGCAATCGATCAAGCACGCGGGCGTTCCGTGGGAGCTCGGGCTGGCCGAGACCCAGCAAGTGCTGGTGATGAATGGCCTGCGCGGGCGGATCCGCGTCGAGACCGACGGCCAGTTGAAAACCGGACGCGACGTGGCGATCGCGGCTCTGCTTGGCGCCGAGGAATTTGGCTTCGCGTCGGCCGCGCTGGTCGCCTCGGGTTGCATCATGATGCGCGTGTGCCACCTCAACACCTGCCCGGTCGGAATCGCGACTCAGGATCCCGAGCTGCGCAAGAAGTTCGAAGGCAAGCCTGAGCACGTGGTCAACTTGATGATGTTTATCGCCGACGAATTGCGCGAATACATGGCCGCGCTCGGCTTTCGCACCGTGGCCGAGATGGTCGGGCACGTGGAATGCCTGGAGACCAACGATGCGGTCGAGCATTGGAAGGCGCGCAACGTCGATCTGAGCAGTATCCTGCACAAGCCCGACGCGGCCGCCGATGAGCCGCTGCACGCGGTCGAGTCGCAGGATCACGGACTCGACCAGGCGCTCGACAATCAACTGATCGAACTCGCGCGCGACGCCCTGGAGCATCGCCGCCCGGTCGAGATTCATCTGCCGATCCGCAACGTCAACCGAACCACGGCAACGATGCTGTCGGCCGAGATCTCGCGCCGCTTCGGCGCCGAGGGACTGCCGCCCTACACGATCCAGATTCATTTCAAAGGCTCGGCGGGACAGAGCTTTGGCGGATGGCTGGCGCCGGGAATCGCGCTCTATCTCGAAGGCGCCGCCAACGACTACTGCGGCAAGGGCCTTTCCGGCGGATTCATGGCGGTGCGTCCGCCGCAACAAGCCACCTTCAAGGCCGAGGAGAATATCCTTATCGGCAACACCGCGCTCTACGGAGCTACCGGCGGTGAGGCGTTCTTTCGCGGCGTTGCCGGAGAGCGTTTCGCGGTGCGCAACAGCGGCGCGCACGCCGTCGTCGAAGGCGTGGGCGATCACGGCTGCGAGTACATGACGCGCGGACTGGTCGTCGTGCTAGGCCTGACCGGACGCAACTTCGCGGCCGGGATGTCGGGCGGCGTTGCCTACGTGCTCGATGAGGACGGAAGCTTCGCGCCCCGCTGCAATACGGGGATGGTCGAGCTGGGTCAGGTCACCGACCCGGACGACCTCAAGCAGTTGCACGCGCTCATCTTGCGCCATCGGCAGTACACCCAGAGCGCGGTTGCGGCGCGAATTCTGGCCGACTGGGATTCATACTCCACAAAGTTTGTGAAGGTGCTGCCCACCGAGTACCGCATGGTGCTCGAGCGCCAGCATCTGGGCCGCGGCAACGACATGGCGCGGCTGGCCGCGGTTTGATCGGCGAGCGAACGGACGACGGCGAACGCATAGCGAGCAGGAGAGTCGTTTTCGATGGGAAAGATCACGGGCTTCATGGAGATCAAGCGCGAGACGCCGGCCCGGCGTCCCGTCGCTGAACGCCTTAAGGACTGGCGCGAGTTTGATCTCAAAATGCCCGAAGATAAACTTGCCAAGCAGGGCGCGCGATGCATGGATTGCGGAATTCCCTTCTGCCACAAGGGATGCCCGCTCGGCAATATCATTCCCGACTGGAACGATCTGATTTACCGGGGCAGGTGGCGCGACGCGATCGAGCGGCTGCATTCGACCAACAATTTTCCCGAGTTCACCGGCCGCGTTTGTCCCGCGCCGTGCGAAGAAGCCTGCGTCCTCAACATCAATAACGATCCGGTCACGATCAAACTCATCGAAAAAAATATTATCGATCACGCCTGGACCGAGGGATGGATCGCGCCGCAGCCGCCCACGCGCAAGACCGGAAAACGCGTCGCCGTGGTCGGCTCGGGTCCGTCGGGACTCGCCTGCGCGCAGCAGCTAGCGCGTGCCGGTCATTCGGTCACGCTTTACGAGCGCTCGGATCGGGTTGGCGGACTGCTGATGTACGGGATTCCAGACTTCAAGCTCGAAAAGCGCCACGTGCTGCGCCGCGTCGAGCAGATGCGCGCCGAGGGCGTCGAGTTCGTCACCAACTGCCGCGTCGGAATTGACCTCCACGCCGACGAGCTGCGCAAAAGGCACGACGCCGTCTGCCTGACGCTCGGCGCGACCAAGCCGCGCGACCTGCCGATGCCCGGGCGCGAATTGAGCGGGATTCATTTCGCGATGGATTTTCTTCCGCAACAGAACAAACGCGGCTTCGGCGACACTATCGATCCAGGCCTTGCGCTCACCGCGCAGGGCAAGCGCGTCGTCATCCTGGGCGGCGGCGACACCGGCTCGGACTGCCTTGGAACCTCGAATCGCCAGGGCGCGGTGAGCGTCAGCCAGTTCGAGCTGTTGCCGATGCCGCCCGAGAGCCGCACCGCCGACATGCCGTGGCCGGATTGGCCGATGATCCTGCGCACCTCGAGCTCGCACGAAGAAGGCGTGCTCCGCGACTGGAGCATCAACACCAAGCGTTTCAGCGGCGCAAACGGCCAGGTCAAAAAGCTGCACGGCGTGCGCCTCAACTGGAAGCACGAGGGCGGCCGCAACGTGATGGAGGAGATTGCGGGCAGCGAGTTCGAGATCGATTGCGATCTGGTTTTGCTGGCGCTCGGCTTCCTCGGCCCCGAACCCGCAGGGATTATCTCCGAGCTTGGGCTGAAGCTCGACGCGCGCAGCAATATCGCGACCGAGAATTACGCTGCGAGCGTGCCCGGAGTTTTCGCGGCTGGCGACGCGCGGCGCGGCCAGTCGCTGGTGGTGTGGGCAATCTGGGAAGGCCGCGAATGCGCCCGCGCGTGCGACGCCTATCTGATGGGCGAGACATTTCTTCCGACCAGCCCGGAACTTTAGCTCTGGCGTCGGCGCGCCGCCGCCTCTTAACGAGGCTCGCGCGCTATCCCTCGGTTCGGGCGGAGCGCGATCGGGTCAGCCCGCACGCAACACGGCGGCAGCTCGTGCCGGTTCGATTTCACCGTAGCGCGTCAGAGGATCGAACAGTTCGAGTATCGTGCGATCGCCCGACGTGATGCCGCGCAGCGGCCTGTGGCGCAGGTGAGTCTCGGCGAAAAGGTGCGCGACCACGGCCTTGCGGCCGCTTGCGTGATGGCGCAGCTCCCATTGCGCCTCCTCAAGCAGCAATGCTGCCGCAGCCACGTCGGCGAGGTAATTACCGAAGGTTCTCGCGCGAAGCTGAGCAAGGTCGCGATCCGCTCGGGACAGGAACTGCAGCGCCTGGCGCAGGTCGCGCAGGCCCTCCGCCACAGTTTCGCGAACCGGGCCGAGCTCCGCGCCGACGCTGTCGATTCGTTCTGTAAGCGCCGCAAACGTGCCTTCCATCACCTGTTCGTTGCGCAATGCGCGCAGGATATCGAGACAGATGATGTTCTCGGTGCCTTCCCAGATGGTGTTGCACTGTGCGTCGCGAAGTTGGCGTGCCAGCGGCCAATTCTCGATGTACCCGTTTCCGCCATGCACCTCGATGGCTTGGGATGCGAGCTCGACGCCGCGGCGGGTCGCCCGCAGCTTCGCGGCCGGGACCAGCACGCGCGCGATCGCGCCGCCGCCGTTCGCGGAGGCAAACACCAGCGCGGCGGCGGCTTCGAGTTCGACCACCATCCCGACCAGCGTCTCCCGCATCATCGGCAGCTCGTCTATCCGCTTGCCGAAGGCGCGCCGATGCGCCGCGAAAATGGCGGATTCGAGGAACACGCGGCGCATTATCCCGAGACCCATCACGGCGACGCCGCGGCGCGAATCGTTGACCATCTCCATCATCCGGTTGATCCCGCGGCCGTCGGTTGCGGAGCCGTCGCCCGCGAGCAGAAATGCCTCGGCGTCCACAAAGTCGGCCTCGGCGCTCGGCACCGCGCGCGTGCCAAGCTTGTCCTTGAGGCGGCGGATGCTGATGCCGTTGCGCGAACCGTCGCGCCGATAGCGCGGAACCAGGAACAGCGCCACTCCGCGCAGCCCTTCGGGTCCGCCATCGGGGCGCGCAAGCGTCACGATCGCGCCGGCGTCGATATTCGAGCAAAACCACTTCGAACCATTGAGAATCCAGCCTTCGCCGTCGCGGCGCGCCACCGTGGTGAGCGTGCCAAGGTCGGAGCCGCCGGTCTTCTCGGTCATGAACATCGCGCCGTCCCATGCGCCGTCAAAGTGCGGCGCGGTAAGGTGCGTCAGGAACTGCTGCTTGATCTCGGGAGTCCCAAACCGGTTGACGAGGCCAATCACCCCGCTGGTCATCCCGATCGAGCAGAGCATCCCGGTCTCGGCCTGCGAGAGCAAATAGTTCGTTGCGGTTGCCAGGATATCGGGTAGCTTCCGGCCGCGTCGGCGCGCTTCCTGATGAAGACGTGGACCGCTTACGCCCGCTTCCCACAGGTCTCGCTTGGTCGCAAGCGCCGCGGGATGGTGGCGCACTTCATCGATCTGCTCGCCCCAACGGTCAAACTTGACGAGTTCGGGTGGATGCTTGTCGGTGACTTCGGCCCGTTCGGCAATCGGTCCTCCACACAGCGCGCCGATCCTTGCGAGTTCCGGTTCGCACCACTCCAAGTCGGGCGTCTCGAGCGTCCGATGCACGACTTGCCGCAGGTTGGGATCGATTTCGTACCAGTTGAGCCCGATAGCGCTCTCGAATTGCTCGTAGTCAATCATGGCATAGACCACCATCGCCGCTGGCGCTGGTACACCCGAATAACTCCGCGACGACCCTGATTCTGATTTAACCTACTCGCGCGGTAAGTTGTTGTCGATCCACGCTATGGCTTCGCGGGACGCCTGAGGCCCGCCGCGTCGAGCTTCTTTATCACCCACTCGATTCGGTCTTCGCCCCAGAACGGTTCGCCATCGACGATAAACGTAGGTACGCCGAACACATGGTCGCGATCGGCCTCGGCGAAACACGCGTCCAGGTCGGCGCGAGCTTCGCCTTCCGCGTAGCGGACAAACTCATCGGGGTCGAGTCCGACTTCGGCGACTATCGCGCCGATCGCCGCACGATTTTCCACATCAAGCTCGGCGCGCCAAAAGCGCTCGAAGACGTAGTCCGAGTATTGGCGAAAGCGCCCGTGGCGCTCGGCGAACAGGCCGCCGTAGAATGCATTACGGCAACTGAAGATTTTTTTTGGAGGATAGATAATCAACCCGCGCTCCTTCGCGATGCGGCGCGCGTCGATATACAGATAGCGGACCTTGCGCCGGTCCGCGTCGGCGTTATCCAGGTTGCCGTAGGTCTTGCGGATGTTGACGCCGTAAGGGATGAAGCGAACGCGCACCCGATGCGAGCGCTCGAGCGCATACGCCGGCGCTATCGCGAGGAACGTGAACGGACTCGTGTATGCAAAGTAAAGCTTGATTTCCAAATCGCCGATCATCGCGATTCACGTGCCTGAGCGCCTTCGGCATTAATTACCATCGCAAGAAAATCCGCCAGATGCATCACGCGCGTCTTCGCGCCGCGGCGGCGGAGCGCGGCGGCGATCTGGAATTCGCAACCCGGGTTGGCAAGCACCACGTAGTCGGCGGCGGTCGCAGCGATATTTTCAGCCTTTCGCCGCGCGAGCGCGCGCGCCATCTCCGGCTCGGTCAGGTTGTAGCTGCCCGCGCTTCCGCAGCACATGTCGGATTCGCCGAGCTCGACCAGCTCGAGCCCCGGAATCGAGCGCAAGAGCTTGCGCGGCGCGTCGCGCACCCCGAGTCCGTGCGCCAGATGGCACGCGTCGTGGTAAGTGACGACGCAGCGGAACTCCGGCAAAGAGAATCGTTCGCTCGCCAGCAGTAGCGCGCTCAGATCGGTAATCTTTCCCGCGACGATCCGCGCGTCGGCAGCCAGCTCCGCATCGTCTTTCAGCAGCACTCCATACTCGGCGACGGCCGTCGAGCATCCGGAAGCGGCGGAGACGATCGAGTCCGCGCCGCTACGAATGATCGCGCGCACGTTTGCCCGCGCGAATTCAAGCGCGCGCGCGCGATTTCCCGAGTGAAGATCCAGCGCACCGCAGCATCGCGTCGCTTCGAGATGAGCGACGCGGTAGCCCGCGGCCATGAGCAATCGCTCGGTGTTGATATTTTCCGAATTGGCAAGCACCTGCGTCACGCATCCGCGATGCACGAGCACGGTAGCGGCTCCGCTTGACGGCTCTGTGAGCGGCTCTGGCAAAATTGCGCTCGGGCGCGACGAGGCTGGCAGCAGTTCGATCCAGGCGCGAATCGAACGCGGCGCAACCGCCTCGAGCGCGGGCCGCAGCCCCGCCGACTCGAGTAGCCGCAGCGGCGCGAGGATCGCGCGCAGGCGCGCGGGGTAGGGGAAGATCGCACCAATCAGCCGCCGCCTCAGAGCGTCGAGCGGGCCGCGCGAATAATTCGCTTCGACGTAGGTCCGCGCGTCTTCGATCAGCCGTCCGTAATGTACTCCCGAGGGACACGCCGTTTCGCATCCGCGGCAGCCCAGGCACAAATCGAGATGACGCACCGCGTCGGCGTCGAGTTCGAGCCGCGCGTCGGCGAGCGCCTTCATCAGGTAGATTCGTCCGCGCGGAGAATCCATCTCGGAGCGTGAGATCGCGTAAGTCGGACATGCTTCAAGGCAAAGCCCGCAGTGGACGCAATCGAAGAGCAGATCGTAATCGACCACGTTGCGCACCGGTTTCGACGGCGATCCGGCAGCCATCAGATTCCCCCGACGAAACATCCGGGATTGAAAATATTGGCCGGATCGAACGCGGCTTTCAGCGCGCGCATCAGTTCGAGCGCGCCGCCGTTTGGCGAATCGAAGAACGCGAGCGCGGCGCGAGTCTCCTGCTCCGCGTGCAAAACGCGGACGTGTCCGCGCGCGCCGCGGGCTCGCTCGCGCCATCGCAGCAGCGTCGCGCGCGCGGTGTCCGCCGAGAGCGCGTCGTGCGTCATGATCTGCGCAATTCCCGAGGCCCCGTGTGCGCGGAACTCCGCGCCGCACGAGCCGAGCACGCGCGCCAATTCGTCCGGCGGCACGACAACCTGCGCGGCCAGGGAGGCAGTGCGATAGTCGAAATCGCGCAGCGCGCAGTACCGGATCATCGCGTCGGCGCCGTCGAGAAACTGCACGGGACCGGCAGCGCATCGCGCAGCCGTAGCGCGAAAGTAATCCACCTCGGCTCGCGTTCCGGAGAAGCCCGCCAGCAGCGAAAACGCCGGCGCAAGGCCGAGCGTCGCGCTGACTTGCGGGCTGGTGACTTCCAGATGCGCAAATGGCGCCGCGTCGGAAAACGCGCGCGCGGCGGCGAATGCGCTGGTCACGTCCGGCCATGACGCGAGCGCCAGCGTGTAATCGTCCGGGATGGGCCGCACCTTGAAGGCAGCTTCGGTGATTATTCCCAGCGTTCCGAACGAGCCGTTCATGAGTTTCATCAGATCGTAACCGGCAACGTTCTTGACCACGCGTCCGCCGCTTCGAATCAGGCGCCCGCCATGCCCGACGTATTGAATTCCGATCAGCAAATCGCGCGCGGTTCCTTCGGACAATCGAAGCGGACCCGCGTGATGCGCCGCGATCAGCGCGCCCGCCGTGGTTGCCTGGGGATTTTGCGGATCGACCGGAAGCCGCTGCCCCGACTGCTCCATCGCGGCGTTCAGATCCGCGACGCTGATGCCCGGCTGCGCGACGATCGTCATGTCGTGCGGCTCGTAAGCGACCACGCGCGCCATCCGCTCGAGCGAGATTCCGATCGCGACGGGAGTGCGGCGAATCTCCGCCATCGTCCGCGCGGCGCCAATCGCGGCGACAGGAATCCGGTCGGCTTCGCATTTGCGGACGATCTCGGCGATTTCGGCCGAACTCGCGGGCGTTGCGATAACCGCGGCTGCGCGCGTTTCGATACCGCGCGGCGCGCGAACGCGATCGCCGCCAATCAGCGACGCGATCTGTTTTGCGATCTCGGCGGAGTCTGTCACGAGCAAAGCGCACCGCGCCGTCAGATCGGCACCTGGCGATGCGGCGCCGAAACCTCGACGCACGCGCCCGGGCGCGGAATTACTTTGTTGGGGTTCGAGCGCTCCCGCGGGTCGAACACGCGGCGCAGTTCGGTCATCGCGATCAGATCGTCGGGTGAAAAGAGCAGCGGCATTTCGCCCTGCTTTTCGACGCCGATTCCATGCTCGCCGGTCAGGCTGCCGCCCATCGCGACGCACGCGGTCAGAATTTCGCGGCCCGCTTCGATCGCGGCGCGCACCTGAGCCGGTTCGCGCTCGTCGTATAGAATTATCGGATGGATATTGCCGTCGCCGGCGTGAAATACATTTCCGATTGCCAGGCCGTACTTGATGCCCACCGCGGTGATCACGCGCAGGATGTCGGGCAGGCGGGTGCGCGGCACGACGCCGTCCTGCGTGGCGTAATTCGGCGCGAGCCGCCCAACCGCGCCAAACGCGCGTTTGCGCGCCTTCCACAACGCCGCGCGCTCGGCTTCGTCGCGCGCAAGGCGAACCTCGCTCGCGCCGGAGCCGCGCGCGATCGACATGACGGCCGCGGCGTGTTCGTCGAGCGCGGACGCAAGGCCGTCAAGCTCGATAATCAACACGGCGCCCGCGTCGGCCGGAAGGCCGACGTGAAACGCGTCCTCGACCGCGCGAATGATGAGCCGATCCATCATCTCGATTGCGCCCGGCACGATGCCCGCCGCGATTATCGCGGAGACCGCGCGGGTCGCCTGGTCGGCATCGGCGAAGGTTGCCAGCATCGTGCGATGCGCCTGCGGCTCGCGCATGATCCTGAGCGTTGCGCGCGTCACGATTCCCACGGTGCCTTCGGCGCCCACCACGGCACCCACCAGATCGTAGCCGCATCCTTCTTCGCACGGTCCGCCCAGCTCAACGACCTGGCCGTTCGGCAGCACGAGCGTGACGCCGAGGACGTGATTGGCGGTGACCCCGTACTTGAGCGTATGCGGACCGCCTGAATTTTCAGCGATATTGCCGCCGATAGTGCAGGCCTGCTGCGATGACGGATCCGGCGCGTAGAAAAAGCCGGCATCCTTGACCGCGTTGGTCACGTGCAGGTTGACGACGCCGCTTTCGACTTCGACACGGCGGCTGGCCAGATCAATCGCGACAATCCGGTTCATCCGCGAGGTGCAGATCATCACCGGCGCTCCGACGGGCAGCGCTCCGCCCGATAGCCCGGTTCCCGCGCCGCGCGGCACAAACGCGATGTTGCGCCGCCAGAGCGCCGCCAGGATCGCGCTGGTTTCCTCTGTGGTGCGCGGCATCACGAGCAAGTCGGGTGCGCTCTTTTCAATCGTCCATCCGTCGCACTCATAGACTTTGAGTTCCGACGGATGGGAAACGATGGCGCGGTCGCCCGCGATGGCGCGAAGCTCGTCGATCAGACCGGAGTCGAGCTGGCGCGCGAATTTGCCGTTATCGCTCACGGGCGGAACTCTACCATATGATGATGAATCGCGTCGCGGGCGGCATTTTCCCCGTGCCCGCGCCGCGCGATAATGTCACGGTGCGATTTGGAGCGCGGCACTTTCACCAGAGGACACCAACTTGACTGATTCATTTTCGGAACTGAAACCTTCCGCTCGAATCCTGCTCGGTCCCGGTCCGTCCAACGTGCATCCGCGCGTGATGAAGGCGATGATGACGCCGGTCGTCGGACATCTCGATCCGGATTTCATCGCCGTGATGGAGGATCTCAAGAAGCTGCTGCGCGCCGTCTTTCGCACCGGCAACGAGCTGACGTTTCCCGCCTCCGGCACCGGTTCCGCCGGAATGGAAATGATCATGGCGAATTTGATCGAGGACGGCGACGACGCGATCATCGGCGTCAACGGCGCCTTCGGAGCGCGGCTGGCCGACTGCGCCGAGCGGCTTGGCGCCAAGGTGCACAAGGCCGAAGCCGAATGGGGCCGTATAGTCGAGCCCGACGCGGTCGAGCGCGCGCTCAAGAGCGCGAAGAAGCCCAAGCTGATAGCGATCGTTCATGCGGAGACCTCGACCGGAGTGCATCAGCCGCTCGAAGAGATCTCCGCGCTGGCGCATCGCCACGGCGCGCTGATGGTCGCCGACGCGGTGACCTCGCTTGCGTGCGTGCCGGTCGAGATCGACAAATGGAAAATCGACGCGTGCTACAGTTGCACGCAAAAGGGACTCAGCGCGCCGCCGGGGCTTTCGCCGGTCACGTTCAGCGCTCGTGCGATGGAGGCGATCAAGGCGCGCAAGTCGAAGTGCCGATCGTGGTACCTGGATATCGGGATGATCGCGAATTACTGGGGCGAAAGCCGCGTCTATCATCACACCGCGCCGATCACGATGAATTACGCATTGTACGAGGCGCTGCGCGTGGTCGTCGAAGAGGGGCTCGAGGCGCGCTGGCAGCGGCATCGCGCGAACGCCGCCGCTCTGCATGCGGGTTTCGCCGCGATGGGCTTGAAGCTGGTGGCGCAGGAGGGCCGCCGGCTGCCGCAGCTATCGACCGTCGCGGTGCCCGACGGAATCGACGAGGCGCAAGTGCGCGCCACCCTGCTCAAGAATTACAACATCGAGATCGCCGCCGGCCTGGGCCCGTTTCGAGGCAAAGTCTGGCGGGTCGGATTGATGGGTGAAAGCTGCAAGCGCGAGAATGTGACACTGCTGTTGGGCGCGCTTGAGCAGATACTCACCGCGATGGGCGCGGAAGTGGCGCGCGGGCGCGCGCTCGAAGCAGCGGACGCGGCATACACCGGGAAATCTGGAATCTGACTATCCATTACGGAAACGAGTACAGGAGCAACGTTATGAAAATTTACGATTTCAAACTCGCGCCGAATCCGCGCCGGGTCCGAATTTTTCTGGCGGAGAAGGGTCTCAAGGTTCCGCTCGAGGAAATCGACATCATGAAGGGCGTCAACCGGCAGGAGCAATTCCTGCGCATCAACCCGCTCGGCGGAATTCCGGTGCTCGAACTCGACGACGGGCGCCATCTGGCGGAGAGCGTCGCGATCTGCCGCTACTTCGAGGAGCTGCATCCGGAGCCCGCGCTGTTCGGCACGGGAGCGTTCGAGCGCGCGACGATTGAGATGTGGAATCGGCGCATGGAGTTTTCGCTGTTCGTGCCGATCGGGATGGTCTGGGCGCATCTGCACGAGTTGACCCGCGCGCGGATCAAGCAGATTCCCGAAGTTGGCGAGCAGCAAAAGAAAGTTGTCGAGATGCGCTACCGATGGCTGGACGAGGAATTCGGCCAGCGGCAGTATCTGGCCGGCGACAAGTTTTCAATCGCCGACATTACCGCCGTGGTCGCGATCGATTTTGCCAAGTTCAATAACATCTCGATTCCGGCCGAGTTTAAGCATTTGCAGCGCTGGCATCAGGCGGTATCGGCGCGCCCGAGCGCGGCCGCATAGCTGTGAAGCTCTACGACTTCACGCTCGCGCCGAGTCCGCGGCGGGTGCGGGTATTCCTTGCCGAGAAGGGAATCGCGATCCCGATCGAGCAAGTCGATATCATGCGCAACGCCAACCGCACGCCCGAGTTCTATCGCAAAAACCCGTCCGGCTCGCTGCCGATCCTGGAACTGGATGATGGCTCGCATTTGAGCGAGAGCGTCGCGATCTGCCGCTACTTCGAGGAGACGCATCCGCTGCCCGCGCTGTTCGGGGTTGGCGCGAAGGAGCAGGCGATGGTCGAGATGTGGAATCGGCGCGTCGAGCTGTCGATCTTCGCGCCGGTCGGCCATGTCTGGTCGCATCTGAGCCCCGTGTCGGAGGGGCGCGCGAAACGGATAAGGGAATTCGGATTGATCCAGCGCGACGCGGCGGCGGCGGGGTTCGCGATGCTCGATCGCGCGATTGGCGGAAATCAATTCATCGCGGGCGCGCGCTTTTCGATCGCGGATATCACCACGTTGTGCATGGTCGATTTTGCGCGCACCGTCGATATCAAGATTCAGCCCGAGCAGCAAAATCTCGCAAGGTGGTACGCGAGGGTGTCATCGCGCCCGAGCTCGAAAGCTTGAGGAGAAAGAAGAAACCGCAGATTACGCCGATTACGCAGATTCAGATTTCGCGGCCGATTCGCGCCCGGTGGCGCCGAAGCGTCGCCGAGCGCATAATCTGCGTCAATCCGTGAAATCCGCGGTTACTCTTCGTTTTTATTCTTCGCTGTCCTCGCCGTTGCCGCCCGCGCCATTGCCGTTCGTGTCGTCGTCTTCGCTCTCGGCCAGGCCGGCGACTGCGCGTACGTGTTCGGGATCGTCGAGTCTGACCAGGCGCACGCCTTGCGCGTTGCGGCCGGTGATTCGGACATCTTTGACCTTGAGCCGGATGATTTTTCCGCCGTCGGTGATGAGCATCAACTGATCGTCGGTGCCGACCTGGCGCACGGAGATCACCTTGCCGGTCTTCTCGGTCACGTTCATCGTGATGACGCCCTTGCCGCCGCGATGCGTGAGCCGGTACTCGTCGGCCGCGGTGCGTTTGCCGAAACCCAGCTCGCTGACGGTCAGCAGGGTTTCATCGTCGCGGACCGTGGACATCGAAACGATCTCGTCTTCGACCAGCGTGACGGTTTTACCTTCTTTGATCGTTTCGGTCTCGAGTTCCATACCGGTGACGCCGGAGGTCGCACGGCCCATCGGGCGGACTTCTTCTTCCTTGAAGCGGATCGCCTGGCCGGCGCGCGTCGAGAGCACGATCTGCTGATTGCCGTCGGTGATGCGCACATCGACCAGCGAGTCGCCGTCCTCGAGGTTGATCGCGATGATGCCGGTGGAGCGGATGTTGTCGTACTCTTCGAGCGGGGTTTTCTTTACGCGTCCGCGCCGGGTCGAGAAGAACACGAACTTGCCCGCCATCTCACGCGGAACCGGCATGAAGGCTTGCAGCGTTTCGTCGGTGCTGAGGCTCAGCAGGTTTGCGACCGAGCGTCCTTTCGCGGCGCGTCCGCCCTCGGGCATTTCGTAGGCTTTTAGCTGATAGACCTTGCCCATGCTGGTGAAGAACATCAGGCGGTCGTGAGTCGAAACGCGTTCGAGATGCTCGACGAAATCCTCTTCGCTGGTGGTTGCGCCAATCTTGCCGCGCCCGCCGCGTTTCTGCGTGCGATAGAGCGAGAGCGGAGTCCGCTTGATGTAGCCGCCGTGGGTGACGGTGACGAGCACGTCTTCTTCGACGATCAGATCCTCGATCGAGAATTCGCCCTCGGCTTCGACGATCTGGGTGCGGCGCGCGTCAGCGAACTCCTCTTTGATCGAGCGCAAGTCGTCCGCGATCAGCTTCATCAGCTCTTTTTCGTCGGCCAGGATTTTATTGAGCCGCTTGATCGTGTCTTCGACTTCCTTGTGCTCGGTCTCGATCTTCTCGCGTTCGAGCGAGGTCAGCCGGCGCAGGGTCAAATCCAGAATCGCCTGCGCCTGGATTTGCGTCAGACTGAATTGGCGCATCAGGCCCGAGCGCGCGGTTTCCGCGTCCTTGGAACCTCTGATGAGCTTGATCACCGCGTCGAGGTTCTTGAGCGCGATGAGCAGCCCCTCGAGGATATGCAGGCGGGCCTGGGCCTCGCGCAGCTCGAATTGCGTGCGGCGCGTGAGCACGATTTTGCGATGGTCGATGAAGGCGAGCAGGATGTCGCGCAGGTTGAGCTCGCGCGGGCGCCCCTCGTGGATGCCGAGCAGGATGATTCCGTAGCTCTGCTGCATCTGGGTGAGCTTGTAGAGCTGGTTGAGCACGATGCGCGGCTCGGCGTCGCGCTTGAGCTCGATCACGATCCGCATTCCGTCGCGATCGGATTCATCGCGCAGGTCGCTGATCCCGTCGATCCGCTTGTCATTGACCAGCTCGGCCATCCGCTCGATGAGCCGCGCCTTGTTCACCTGGTAGGGAATCTCGCGCACGATGATCGACGCGCGGCCCGAGCGCTTGTCGGTCTCGATCGCCGCCAGCGCGCGCATCAGCAGCGATCCGCGTCCGGTCAGGTACGCCTGGCGAATCGCTTGGCGGCCGAGCAACTGGCCGCCGGTGGGAAAGTCGGGACCCGGAATGATGTCGAGAATCTTCTCCATCGTCAGCGCGGGATTCTCGATGAGCGCCAGCAACGCATCGCAGACCTCGCCGAGATTGTGCGGCGGGATATTCGTCGCCATCCCGACCGCGATTCCGTCCGATCCGTTGATCAGCAGGTTCGGAATTTGAGCGGGCAGGACTTCTGGTTCCTCCTGCGAGCCGTCGTAGTTGGGAACGAAATCGACGGTTTCCTTGTCGATATCGAGCAGCAGGCGTTCGGCCAATCGGGTGAGCTTGCACTCGGTGTAACGCATCGCGGCGGGCGGGTCGCCATCGACCGAGCCGAAATTGCCCTGCCCGTCAATCAGCGGATAGCGCATGCTGAACGGCTGCGCCATCCGGGCCAGCGCGTCGTACACCGACATGTCGCCGTGGGGATGATATTTGCCGAGCACGTCGCCGACCACGGCGGCGCACTTGATATAGCGGCGGTTCGGGAGCAGGCCCGCACGGAACATCGCGTACAGGATTCGGCGATGGACGGGTTTCAGGCCGTCGCGAATAGCCGGCAGCGCGCGGCCGATATTCACCGACATGGCGTAGTCCAGGTAGGACTGCTTCATGTCGTCTTCGATATTGAGCAGCGACGGTTCGTTGCGGATGGGTTCGTTGCCGTTGGTCTCAGCCATTTATTCCGGATCTCCCGCGGATTTGGGGAATTGGTGAATTTGAGGAT
>Ga0307372_10001406_pt1 | contig 42068 bp, 44 predicted proteins | sample OX1MG_FD_202533 | JGI IMG/M metagenome (GOLD analysis project Ga0307372, IMG submission 202533) | Soil microbial communities from Risofladan, Vaasa, Finland - OX-1 | ecosystem: Environmental > Terrestrial > Soil > Coastal area > Acid sulfate soil | place: Finland: Risofladan, Vaasa | collected...
CTTGGCTGTCTTCTTGGCTGTCGTAGCCGGGCGGCGCGAGCAGGGGCTCGCCTTCGCTGACCGATCCCAGCCTGGAGCAGTTGCGACGCGGGCTGGTAGGTGGCGCTTCGGGGAAGTTCGGCGGCCCCCTGTGTGATTCGCGGGCGCCTGCACTCGTCCTGGCTTTCCAGCGAGATCGTCGATGCCAGTGGTCGGGAGAGGGATGTGTATGATATGAGCATGCTCACAAAGCGGCTCCAGGTACTGATCACGCCCCAGCAACAGCGGCGACTCGCGACTGAGGCCCAACGGCGCGGTGCATCGGTCGGTGAGCTTGTCCGAGAGGCGATTGATTCCATAGTCGGTGGGCTTTCCGCAGAAGAACGTCAGCGTGCCGTTGAAGAGATCGCCCGAATGAAGCCAGGAAAATTTGTGGGGCCGGATGAGCTGGACCGGTTGATCGAATCCGAGCACGAACTTCCGTTGAGACGGGCGGCGAGAACGACTCGTAGGTGACATTTTTCATTGACGCCAACATCTTCGTGTACAGTGCCAGCGCCAGCAGATACAGATCGCCCTGCCTTGAGATACTCAGAGCTATTGCCTCCCGAACCGCTGACGGCAAGACCTCGCCAGCCGTGATGGAAGAAGTGTGGTTCCTGGAGTTGTCGGCAAAGCTGGGCGATCTGAGAGGTCTCGCCCGTCGGAGCTACAGCGCCCTGACGCCACTGCTTCCCGTTACCGACGAGATCTTCCTGGCTGCTCTCTCACTCCGCGCCCCAAACCTCGGCGCCAACGATCGCGTACATGCAGCCACTTGCCTCGTCAATGGCATATCCACCATCATCAGCGCGGACTCGGGGTTTGACGGAATCACGGGGCTGCGCAGGGTGAATCCGCTCGACGAACGAGCCCGGAAATCCCTGCTCACATCTCGCTGATGCATCTTCGGAGGGACGCGTGACCGACCGATCGCCGACCCGCCTCGAGTCTGGCCGCCACTGCCAGGCCGCCGAGGCGACAGCCGGGTTCGCGGCCCTGGAAATTTGAACTCGACCAGATGGTCGGCTCGGCCAGAGGGCATGATCGCGAACACAACGTCGGCGGCCCTGAGCCATCCCGTGCGGGAGTGGCCCGAAGTAGTGAGATGCCGGCGCAGGTAAAGAACCCATCGACCCAGGTGATCGTCCGCCCTCGTCCGCAGACATCGATGACCGTGGCTGTCACCTTGGCTGTCACAATCACGTTCGATGACTTTGGAGGAACTGCGCCGCTTCCGTCCGCAAATCACGGAGATCGCCCATCGCCGCGGCATTGGCAACGTGCTGGTCTTCGGATCGGTCGCGCGCGGTGATGCGAGACCAGACAGCGACGTCGACTTCATCGTGCAAGTTGAGCCTGAACGGTCGATCTTGGCTGTTGGAGGCTTTCTCGACGAGGTGTCTGAGCTCATTGGCAAGCCAGTTCACGTGGTCAGTGCCCGATCACTCAGAACGGCCGCATCGCAACGGGCTTTAAGGGAGGCGGCTCCACTCTGACTCAAGAGGACCGCAGACACCTCGACCACATCGCCGAGTCCGCACGCCTGATCGCTGAATGGCGCACCAGAGGTCGCGAGACATTCCTTCACGATGCATTACTTCAGAGTGCGTTGCTGTGGCGCTTGCAGACGATGGCGGAGTCGGCGATCCAACTGTCAGATGAATCAGAGGCCGGCACCCGAGCGTCGATTGGCGAGGCATTCGTGGCTTCAGGAACATCGTTGTCCATGGGTACGTCGACGTGCTCGACCTCGATCTGACCTGGACTTTCATTGAGCGAGAAGTCGATTCGTTGAGGCAGGTGGCTACTTCGGAGCTTGGAAGCAGCAATTGATCTAGCGAGCCGAAGGGAATCTCGCCGTGCCGTGTGCAGCTGGCGGGGATGGATGGGAATCGAACCCACCCGGGACGCCTCAGCAGCGCCCCGCAAACGCTTTTGAAGAGCGCGGAGAGCACCAGCTCTCGTTCATCCCCGATGCTGGTGAGCCTATTTTGGCTATCTCGCCAAGAAAGTATATTTGCTCGCGCGCGGTTCACGGGAGCGGCGGCTACGATCGGTGAAGGGGATGACGCCGAACTGGAGATCATCTGACTGATATCCGGCACACGGACTGACCGTCGCATCGGCGTCTGGAGTTCCATTGGCGGCCGTGCGATGCCCGCACGGCGTAGCAATACTTCTGGGACTTGGTCGCCTTCTACCATTGCCGGAGAGTGGAAACCGGCTTGTCGGCTGCGACGGCTGAGGTGTCGCCCCCGGTCGACATTCTCTGGCAACGTCTCCATGAACTGTCGGAACAGCTCCCAACCAACCTGCTCAAGTTCGCGAAGAGCCAATACGGGCTCACAATCCTGGATGAAGCGTGGGCGGAGTTCACCCTGTGCGAAGAAGCGGCATTTGACCCCGAAACCAGGCACATGCCCGTATTTTTGCCCTGGTTCTTCTACCAGTGGATCCCCGAACCCGAGCACACGCACGTGCCGGCAAGGACGATTGGCGATTTCCCGATCGCTCAGGCCTACTTGCAGAAGCATGGCCACCATGAGAATCCACTGACGGTTCGATATCTCCAAACCTGTGCCAAATCGGCGTTCAGCTTCCACGATGTAATCACCGTTACTCCGGGCGCCGGAATGACGCTTCGCGATTGCTTCGGCGGTGGCGAAATTCCAGTGACCGAGAAATCTGGCTCCCTGACGATCATCAAAGGCGACATCCTGTTCGCGAATGTCGTCACAGTTGATCACGTATCGGTGCTCGACGGCTGTGCCCCGCTCGCGTTTCCGCCGCTCGGGAAGGCACCGATCATCGAGTTGAGGAATGCGATCAAGAAGCACAACCCGGTGATAACCCCTGCGGTCCTCAGGGACTACGACTTGGGGATGATCGAGATCTACCACGAGACGACAGAGCGGCTACTCAACCCAAGGATGCCGGTTCTGCAGAACACGGACGGGCATCCACTTGTCTTCTGTCGAGTGATTTATGAAATCGAGTCGCCACGTGCCGCCTTCGACGCCCTTCGCCACCTCAGCCTCGACCACACCGAACAAGAACTGTTGGCCGAGGCAACATTTGATACCGACGGCGAGCTGCTCGCAGTTGAGATTCCCTGGCTCAAGCTGAAGAACGCCAAGAATCCTTCCTGGGAGAACACCGCCCTCGGCCGGATCGAGATCGAGGGCCACAAGCTGATCGAGGGCCACAAGCTGGTGGTGGAGGTCAATTCAGAGGAGCGCGCCAAGGCGTTCCGCGAGATTGCTCATGAACGACTGCCGGCGGGTAGCCGCTACAAGTCCACCGTGGTCGAGCCGGTTGAAGCTGCTCTTGCCGCACACCGGAAGGCCAAAGGCCCACGAAATGCAGACGCGGACGAGCTGAATAGCCGTGCCGAGGTGCAAGCGATGCTCAAGGAGCATCTCCGCGCCCACTACCGGGAGTGGCCCTGGACGAAGCTGCCCGCACTAAAGGGAAAGACTCCGATCCAGGCGATGAAAACCGCCGAGGGACGAGAGATGGTTGAAGCCCTGCTCCTCGACCTGGAGCGAAGACAGGGCGTTGGATCGGGTATCGACGAAGAAATCGTGTCCGAGCTCCGCGCAACGCTCCCCGGCAAGCAACCCCGCGCCTCAAGTCTGACCGCTCGTTCCCGCCGGCGGATTGCGCCATTCCCGTAGCGTCCGCTCCACCTTATCCCGCACGCGTGCTCGAGCGTGCAGGCGTGGGACGCCAGTCATGAGCAGGTCGTCATATGCGGTGTCCTCGTGGCGGACGGACGCGACCTGTCCGGTTCAAAAATCACATCGCGGCCTGAACAGAGCACATCAGCAGACATTGCCTAGGAAGACTCGGTGTGATCAGCTGCCGCCGCGCCCAGGAAGCGATAGGCCCACTCCTCGGCGAACCTGCGTGAGCCGGCAAACGTGATTTTTGAACCCCACACCTTGATCGTGATCAAGGTGACGGTGTCGGTCCCGGCCAGCAGCTGCACCTCGGCCAGCCCTGAAGTAATGGTCCCGAACCGGTTGTACACGGCGGCGGGACCGGGGGCCGGCAAGACGACTGTTTGGATGAAGAGTCGCCACTCGAGCAACAGAATGCTAAGCATCGTAGTCTTGGCGCGTGCGATCCAGAACCGCAAGTATCCTTCGTCGCAAGAAGTGAAAGGCGATTTAGGACGTGCCGCTGGCAACCTGGTTGAGCCAACGATTCCTGACGTTCTTGCGGCAGCAGCCCGGATCCGACCGCACCTAAACCCTACCCCTCTCCGCCACTCAGTAGCGATCAGCGAGATGGTGGGCACAGATGTCTTCCTAAAGTACGAGTTTCACTTGCCAACTGGAGCATTCAAGGTGCGCGGTGGCATCAATCTCATCTCGCACCTGAGCGAGCAAGAGCGCGAGGCCGGGGTAATCGCCGCCTCGACCGGGAACCACGGCCAATCGGTCGCCTACGCGGCCAGGCTCTTCGGCGCCAGGGCTATCATCTGCGCGCCTAAGACCGCGAACTCCGCCAAGGTTGACGCCATGAGGGAGTTGGGAGCCACCGTGAATCTAGTTGGCGCCAACTTCGACGAAGCTCGCCTGGCCTGCGAACAACTCGCCACAACAAACGGCTACCGCTACATCCACTCTGGAAACGAGCCGTTGCTGATTGCCGGCGTGGCTACGCATACGCTCGAGATCCTCACCGAGCAGCCTCGAATCGATGTAATCATTGTCCCAATCGGAGGCGGCAGTGGGGCCGCAGGTGCGTGCATAGTCGCCAAAGCAATCAATCCCGGAATCATGATCATCGGCGTGCAGGCTGAAGCCGCGCCTGCGGCTTATCTTTCTTGGCGCGAAAGGCGGCCCGTCGAGGCGGCCGCAAGGACCTGGGCGGAGGGTCTTGCGACGGGAACGGCGTTCGAACTCCCTCAACGGATCCTGCGTCGCCTGCTCGATGACTTCGTCCTAGTCAGCGATGAAGCAATAACCGAGGCGGTTCGGACCCTGCTGCGGAGAACAAGGCTCCTAGTGGAGGGCGCGGGCGCCTCCCCTTTGGCCGCAGCGCTGGCGTTAAAAGATCGACTGAAGGAGCGTCGCGTGGCGTTGATATTGACGGGCGGAAACATCTCGATCTCACAGCTGAAAGCAGTACTCCAGGACAGCTGATCCCAGCGACTGGCAGCGACAGCGTCACCCCACCGAGACGTCGTCTTTCGGGGTTGTAAGGCCGCGGCTCGATATACCGAGCTGATGCGGCTGGACTCCCGGAAAGCCCGACATAGAGTTTGTGGGCACATCAGGGGCCCTATGTCGAAGCCGCCGGAATGCCGCCTTGAAGTGTTCATGGAGTGGAGTTCCTGCCAACGCGCCGAAAACCGATGCCGCACATGAGGGATCTGTGCTTGCCGAGGCACTCGATCTCAGCTCCGCTACTGGATTATCATCTCCCCGCCGTGAATATCCACAGACGAACCCGTGATATACGCAGCCTGATCGGAGGACAAGAACAGCACGAGTGCCGCCACTTCTTCCGGAGCCGCCAATCTGCCAAACGGTATCCCGGCATTGACGCGATCCGCGAGGTCCGGCGTTAAGACCGCGCGCACCATCGGAGTATCGACGATGCCAGGACAGACCGCGTTCACGTTCACGTGGTATGGTGCCGACTCGCGGGCGAGGTGCCGAGTCAGTCCCAGCACTCCTGCTTTTGCGGCAGTGTAGTGCGCCCCTCCTAGCGTGCTCGTCGCCCGGCCGGCCATCGACGCGATGTTCACAATCTTGCCGTAGCCCTGGCTCGTCATACCGCCAAGGACAGATTGCGAACAGAAGAAAGTTCCCTTTAGGTTCGTATCGACAACGAGGTCCCACTCGCCTTCGTCTATTTCCCTGACTTTCGACGTTCTGAGCACTCCGGCACTGTTGACCAAGACATCAACCACACCTCGGTTCTCGGCAATCTTCGCGAAGGCATCCACGACTTCGGCCGGATTCGAGACGTCACATACGGTGCTCGCTACCTTCATTCCCTGCGAACTCAATTCGGTGGTCGCCTGATGCAGCCGGTCGGCATTTATGTCGAGGAGAGTGACGGATCCGGCTTGCTCAGCGAATTGTTTCGCGATAGCGAACCCGATCCCCTGCGCGGCGCCGGTGACTACGATCACTCGATTCGCGAAGCGAGCAGCCTGCGGCGTCTGAAGGCGACTATTCAGGGTAGCCGTAGCGAGTACCTGTTCTGACCCAACTTCCCGCGGCGAGACGCTGGGCGAGTGCCACCCGAGCGGGGCGATCGGCGAATACGTGGATCACTGAAACACGTCTTCCGACTATGTTGCCGAGTCCTGACGCTCCACTTCCGAACAGGGCCTGGTGACCGCCTGCCAAAGCCCTCTGTTGTCATGGACCCGATCCTCGAACTGCACATTGGCAACCAATCCTCGTTTTGAAACTCGACCGGTCTTAGGTCGTGCCTAGCCGGAGTGTCATCTAGGCTCCTGCTCTGAACTGGAGAAACGTTTCTCATCGAGCCAGTAGACTGTAGCCTCGGTCGGTCTGGTCGTCAACTGCGAGATGTAGAGGCGCTGTCAGCGACACCAGCGTAGTTGTCAGGCTCACCACAATAGACGCCGGCTGCCGCCTGTGGAGATGGCCGTGGAGCTGCGAACGATCACTTGGGATGAACGACGAGGGCATGGACTGATGGTGGTGGCGAGTGCGGCTTACCCTTCGGGAGATTCCCAGATCGCCATGCATTCGGATAGCCGACCTCGACTAGAGTTTGCCGACATATTCGTCGCGCGACTCGCACACCAATCACAACCTCTTGGTGATCGACCATCCTCACGTTGGTCAATTGAGCCTGAGAGGCTGCCTGATGATTACTCGAGGCTCCACAGCGCTATCCGAGCTACGCCATGACCGCAGGACAAGCTCAGCGAACTCACGGCGGGACCCAATTCGCATTCCGAGAGCCCAGCGCACCATGCGCTTGTGCCAGAGGCTCGTCGACTGCCCCGATCAACCCGTGATGGTGGATCGCCACGACGCGCTCCTGCGCGGCAGAACCAACGCCGTGCTGGCCACGAACCGTCGCGACGGCGGCCCTCAAATGACGCCCAACTGGTACCTGTGGGTTGAGGGGAAATTCCTGATCAGCACCCTGAACGGCACTGCTAAGATCAAGAACATCCGCCGCGACCGGCGAGTCAGCCTGTGTATCGACGACCCGGAGGGAGGCGACTACGTCACTGTCTATGGGATCGCCACCATCATCGAACAGGCGGACGCGCGAGAGCCGACTCTCCAACTGCTGAGGAAGTATCGCGATGAGGTGGATGTTCTCCCGCACTGGGAACGTATCAACCGGGATCACGACCGGGTCGTCATCGTCATTGAGCCAGAGCGTTTTGTGTGGCGCTACGAGTAATGCATGTACTTGCAGCATTGCGGCTCTGTCGTCGAAAGCGCGCATTCGCGTTTACGCGACCGTGGTCCACCAGGCAGACGTCGATTTAGGGCTGGCGTGATGGCTTCCGGCGCCGCGCGTCAGCTCCGTCTCGTGGTCGGACTGTCCGATTTCCCAGATAGGTGTAGGAAGCGTCTGGAGTCGCTTGCACCGCAAATTGAGGTCGCCTACATCGCAGACGAGCTTGTTTCCGACCTCGAAGATCCAGACGTCGAAGCGTTGGTTGCGGCGACAACGCCCAACCTCGATCGAGTGCCGCGCCTTCGCTGGCTACAGGTGCCTTCTGCGGGAGTGGATCGATTGGTTGAAAGCGCACCATGGGAGCGACTTATCGTTACAAACGCCCGTGGTGTCTACGCGGTGCCGATGGCAGAGTACGTGCTTGGCGCCGCACTTGCGGCGAGCCAGCAGATGGAGTCGCGGCGAGCACTGCAGAAGGCGCGCAGATGGCCCGATTCTGGTGTCCCTTACGAGAGCCTTGGGCTTCGCGGCCGGACCATGGTGATAGTCGGGTACGGGGCAGTTGGACGCGAGACGGCTCGACAGGCGGCCACATTTGGGATGACGGTCCTGGCCGTCAAGGCTCATCCGAACCAGCGCGTTGAGAATGGCAGCTTCCGTGAGCCGGGCAGCGGCGACCCGGATGGTACGATCCCAGACAGGATCTTTGGAAGTGACGCGCTTGAGGATGTCGCTCGTCTGGCAGACTTCCTGGTCATAACGGCTCCACTCACCGCCCGGAGCCGGGGCCTCGTCAGCCAGCGCGTCCTTGATGCACTGCCAAAGCATGCCTGGCTGATCAATGTCGGGCGTGGGGCCCTGGTCGATGAAACGGCACTGCTGGAACTCCTCCAGTCCGGCCGACTTGCAGGTGCGGCGCTCGACGTATTTGCGAAAGAGCCGCTCGAGGGCGACAGCCTGTTCTGGTCGCTACCCAATGTGGTCGTGACGCCCCATGTCTCGGGCGGCGCGCCTAACAACTGGGATGTGCTAACCGACCTCATCTGCGAGAACCTGAAGCGTTGGGTTTCGGATGAGCCCTTGCTCAACCTGGTCGACGCCGGGCGACAGTATTGAGTGAGACTCGCGCGTACCTGCGTGGCTGTTGGCAGTGATGAAAGGATCGGAGGATGCGATCGAACCCGGGTTTCATGAACGCGATACCGTGCTGTCGCCCGAGATTCATCGTCGCCGCGACCGACTTGTAGCGCGAATGGACCACAAGCGACTCGATGCGATTGTCGTGGCAAGCGAGAGCAACGTCAAATACCTCACCGGGTATCGGTCCAACACCTGGGCCAACCGCGCTCGCCCGATTGTCTGCGTCTTGCTCTCGTCGGGTGAAGTAACCTGCTTCGTAAGCGCTGGTGAGGCTACCAGTCTGGAGCAGGGCGCCGTTGATGTCGCGGTCATCCCATACAGGAAGCCCGCAGTGGTCCAGTCCGGTGACCAAATGGAGCTTGAATTCATACGGGCGGCCACGCGCGCTCTTGCGCTTCTGCTCATTGCACAGGGCACGCGCTCGGTCGGACTGGAACTGGGTTCGCATTTCCTTCCTGGGCTGTCATACGCGGCCATCTCCGAGTTGGCGAGTTCCATAGGCCCCGCGCAATTCGTCGACGTTTCTCAGGAACTGTGGCGACTCCGGCGGACGAAGAGCCCCTACGAGGTCCAAGCTCTCACCAAGGCTGCCAAGGCCCTCGGGGAGGCATACGCCTTGTTCGAACTCTCGATACATCCGGGTCTTAGTGAATACGAGCTCCACCGGTGCCTCGTGAGAGCTGCTATGAATGCTGGAGTCGATCAAGTTTCCTACACAAGCGTCGTCGCGGACGCCAGGATAAGCGCGGTCGGCAATTTGACGACTCGAAAGTGGCGGCCTGGGAATCTGCTCTCCGTCGACGCGGGCGTGGTCGTAGATGGGTATTGGGCTGACTTCTCACGTCTGTACGCGGCCGAGCCCCTCGCGCCCGGATTGGCCGCTGCCTACCACGGCCTGGTTGAAAGGCTACGCGGCGCGCGCGCAGCGGTGAAGGTTGGGCAGACGGCGTCGCACCTGGCTCGGTTGCTGAGCGCTGACTCGGAAGGCGACGTGGGTTCAACATTTGGCCGCCAGGGCCACGGAATCGGACTCGACCTAACCGAACCCCCATCCCTGGATCCGCTCGACACGACGGTCTTGTCAGTCGGGATGACCCTCTGTATGGAGCCCACGTCATTCGTGGAAGGGGTCGGCTTCCTCGTCGCAGAAGAGGAGGTCGTCGTAACTGAGCATGGAACCGACTTGATCTCCCCGAAGTTCCCATCTGAACTCATGGTGCTGGCGTGATCGGCTCGGCCGATCAGCAGGCTTCTGCGGCGGTGGCGCTGTTGACCAAGTTGGTTGCAGCCGCCTCCCCCAATCCACCTGGCGATGAGCGCATGGTCGCGGAAGTCATTCGAGAGGAGGCTCACGCGCTCGGTTTGCCGGCACCCGAGACACACTCTTTAGCGGCGGAGCGTCCGAATCTCATATTCCGGGTCGGCGTGGCGGGACCCACTCTGTTGCTGGCCGGACACACTGACACGATGCCCGCCGGCGACTTGACCAAGTGGCGCGGCGATCCGTGGACTCTTCAGATCTCGGACGGCCGGGCATTCGGTCTGGGCTCCGCCGACATGAAAGCGGGCATCGTGGTGATGCTCCTGGCGGCCGCGAGGCTCGTGGAGGATCCCGAGCCGCGGGGCAGCCTGATATTGGTCTTGGCGGCCGATGAGGAGAACTGCTCGGCATTTGGTGTGCGCTGGCTCGTTGACCAAGGATTGCCGGTCGCCGATGCTGGCATCATGCTCGAGCCCTCGAGCACGACCGACCGATCTTGGGAGAGACTCTTCGTTGCTCAGAGAGGCTCGTGTGTGTGCGAACTAACCGCGAGAGGCAAACCTGGCCATTCCGGTCAAGTCGTGCCTGCGTCGGAGCGAGCGTCTGCTGCTTTCGCCCGTGCCCTTGGCGCATTGACAAGCGCGGAGTTCTTTCCCGAGTTTCGTCACGAAGTCGACGCTACGGCGCCCTCGGTGAACGTTGCAACCATGGTCCGGGGCGGCATGGTGCCTTTCGCCCACCCGGAGTACCTCCACGCGACGATAGAGGTGCGAACGATTGAGGCTATGACACCTGATCTAGTGCTGGATCGATTGCGCCAGGTGATTGCACAAGCTGACTTGGCGGACCGCGTCACCATTGATCTCTGGCCACCTCCTCTGGACTGGTTTCCTCCGGGCCTGGCAGTCGGTGACAGCCGGCTGCTCAAAGCCACCCAGCACGCATGGCGCGATGTGCTAGGTGAGCAGCCTAAGCTCGGCGTACTGCCGGCATCAACTGATTCATCCGTTATCGCTGAGCTTGGGTTTCCAGTAATTCCTGCGTTCGGACCCGGATCTCTGGCGGTCGCCCACCAACCCAATGAGTCCATCAGCCTGAAAGACCTGGTCACTGGAGTGGACCTACTGGAGTCGACCATTAGACATTACTTCAGCCCGGTGGAATGATTCCAGCGTGGGGACCGCCAAGCGCTCTTGGTGACAGAAGAGGCTAAGGAAGGAGCTCAGGCCTCAGCGTGTATGGGGTTGGTCAGCTCTCCAACGCCGCCGATGCTAACGGTCACTTCATCCCCCGCACGCAGATAGCGAGCGGGCTTACGGGCAACGCCTACGCCCGGTGGCGTGCCAGTGCAGATGACATCGCCGGGTGACAGTGTGATCGTCTGGCTGATGAAGCTGACGAGCTGGGAAACCCCGAAAACCATCTGTTTTGTGTTGGAGTCTTGCATCAGCTCGCCGTTGACAAAGCACCTTATCGACAGTCCTTGCGGATCGGGTATCTCATCTGCGGTAACCATCCACGGACCGAGTGGAAGAAAAGAATCAATGGCCTTCCCGTGAAGCCACTGTCCACCGCGCCCCTGGAGGTCGCGCGCCGAAACATCGTTTGCGCATGCGTAACCTGCGACATGTTCCAGCGCCTTTTGAACGGACACGCGACTGGCCGCTGTCCCAATCACCACGGCAAGCTCGGCTTCATAGTCGACACAGTCAGGCGCAATCTTGGGCAACCGAACCGCAGCGCCCGGACCGATCACCGAGGTGCTGAACTTTGCGAAGAGTATCGGTTCATCGGGAACCGCCTGCCCCGTCTCTGCCGCGTGATCGCGATAGTTGAGGCCTACGCATATGATCTTGTCTGGTCGCTGTATCGGCGCCAGTAGATGTAAGCCGGAGAGCGGACGCGGTTGGACCTCCACTGTTGCGGCGCCCGACAGATAGGCGACCAGATCATCGCCCATTGGCACGACCGAATCGCCGACGACTCGGCCGAAACCTCCTGCAAAGCTGACTAGTCTCAACTACACACCTCCATCTGAGCCAATGCCCGTCGTACTCAATGCGCGAGTGGAACGTTCATTGACCCGCCGGGCTGCGGATCGTGGCGTCGCCTCGAGAAAGCGCGAAACAACCGGCGCAGCAATTCTCGCCATCCTAAACGACCCGAATCAGACCAGCTACGCCCAGGTGCGTATGCGCGGTCCGCTGATCTCATACTCACACTGGAGTGGGCCGTTTCGCGACGGCGTGAATGTGGGTAAACACCAAGACCGTTTCGCCACGTTGATTGATCACCTCTCCAAGCTCATCAATGAATCCGCGGTCGGTTCGCTTTGGATCTTGCCGCCTTTGGTTGATTGTCACCACTGTGTGAATGGTGTCCCCAATGAAGACAGGCTTCACGAATCGGATTCGGTCATAGCCGTAGCTGAATGCGACAGGATTATCGCCACCGGCGTTGCCGGTGAGCCCAACTCCAATCGAGAAAGTCAGCGTGCCGTGCGCTATTCGCTGACCGTACGGCTGCGTCTTGGCCCAGTCGGCGTCGATATGATAGGGGTGATAGTCTCCGGTGTGTCCGGCGTGGAACACGATGTCAGTCTCAGTGATCGTTCGCCGGCCGCTGACCCGTCGCGAACCTAACTGGTGGTCTTCCCAGTAGAGTGCTTTTGCATTCTCATCGCTCATCGGACTCCCCCTATGTTCTCGCGAGATTCGGAGACTGAATCGTTCGAGATCGTCGTAAGTCAGCCTGTGGATGATTCACATGCTGGAAGTTTCCTTGGCTGCCTTCATGGCAGCGACCGTCGCCGCCGCGCCCGTGTCCGCAATATCCTGTGGAGTGTGGGCCACGGATAGGTAAAAGACGCCTCTTGCCGGTACGTGCACGCCCTGCTCCACAAGCGATGTAGTAAACGTTTGCATTGCGGCGGCATTGGCTCGAAAACTGTCTTCGTATGACCCTACCGATATCGGACTGATAAACATCCTGACCACCCCTGTGGCCGAGTTGATGGCAATCGGAAGCTCTGCTTCGAGGCCGGCTTGGGTCAGTACCTGAACAAGCTCTGAAGTCCGGGCGTCCAAAGAGGGGTAGATCTCGTCCGCGTTCGATTCCATGTGACGGACCGCCGCGAGCGCCGCGGCTGTGCACACCGGGTTGCCGTTGAACGTTCCCATGTGAGCCACGCGGAGCGATGCAACCTCGTCCATGAGGTGAGCCGAGCCGCATACCGCGCTGATTGGGAATCCGGCCCCGAGCGCCTTACCTAGAACCGTTAGGTCAGGCAGCACACCATAACGTTGTTGGGCTCCACCCAGTCCCAGACGGTAACCAGTGACGATCTCGTCGTAGATGAGCACAGCGCCGACGCGTTGAGTGAGCTTGCGCACTGCATCGAGGTAGCCGGGCCGCGGCAGGATGCACCCTCCGTTAACGTTGACCGGCTCCATGATCACAGCAGCCACGTCATTGGCGAGCACTTCCTCTAGCGCCGATTCCGAATTCCACTGGCAAACCGTTACCGAAGCGGATGCGAGAGGGTCCTGACCGGCAGTGCCCAGCTTCCTCATTCCAGAATCAGCCGCACCCATGTCGAGTGGAGGCTGATCGTCTCCGTTGCCAAGCTGCGGCGGACGAACGGAGGAAATACCGATGTGAATCGGATCGAACCAGCCATGGTAGTGGCCGAGGAATTTGATGATCCTGGTCCGACCGGTCGCTGCCCGCGCGATCCGGATGGCCACATGGATTGCTTCGCTTCCAGTGTTGCTGAGCACAACCTTCTCACCGGAAGGGATCGTTCGGCAAACCGCTTCGGCCAGCTCAGCCTCGTTGCGGTGGGACGCACCATAGCCAATGCCCAGTGCGAGCTGCCTCTGCACAGCCTCGATGACCGGAGCCGGTGAGTGGCCTAGGAGCATTGGCCCCAACGCAAGGGTGTAATCGATGTAGTCGTTGCCGTCAACGTCAGTCAGGTGCGCACCGCGGCCTTTGGCAAAGCAGATCGGTACCGGAAGTTGGGTTGCCCTGGATGCCGACGCGACGCCGCTCGCCAAGGTGCGCCTGGCCCGGGACTGGTAGGCCCGGGATTCGGCGAACCTGTCGCGCCCGCTCTCTATCGGCACCCGCGACTCAGTCACACGGCCTCATCCGGCATTGCTACATCTTCCAAAGGGTCATCCACGGCCGTGTTCGTAACTGGGCCGCTCCGGATATCCCGATATCGAGTCTCACGAATGGCCGGTATGCAAGCAGCAACAGGACTACGGATACCAGGGTCAGAGCCGCCATCGCCGAAAGGACGGTGCCCGCCCCTTTCCGATCCACCATGACTCCGATCGCGAGAGCCGCGAGAGGAAAGACAATCCAAACGACCAGCCCGTAGAAGGCAAGCACGCGGCCCCTCATGTCGGGCGGCGTCAGTGCTTGCAGGAGGCTGTTGTTGGTGGCGGTGAACATCCCAAGGCATCCCGCGACCACGCCGACCAGCACAACCGTTGCTGCCAAGGAACCTGATGCGCCGATCAACGCCAAGGCAAATGCCGTGCAGCCCAACGCCGAACAAAGGGTCGCACCTCGTCCGATGAAACGCCCTATGGGATCGCTCACAAACGCAGCAACTGCGAGGCCTACCCCCCCAGCGGCAGTCATCATGCCTAAGCCGGCGGGTCCAGCGTGTAGGGTGCTGCGCGAAACCGCGGGCAGGACCGTGAGGTAGCCGCTTGTGAACAGAGAGGTGATCCCACCGAGTGTCAAGAGAGCAACCGTCGGCTGGTTGCGAATCGTCCAGCCGAACGCCTGGCTGATCTCAGCTGGCCAGGGTGGAGACATTGATCTCCTCTCCAGGTTGCGATTCTCTGGAACCTTGAGGACGGCGACCATGCCGATCGCGACACATGCTGCACCAAACAGAAGCGCAACGGTGGGCCCAGCGGCGGAGAGAGTGGCGGCAGCAAGAGAGCCTCCAATCACGCGGCCAGCTGCGAACTGAAGCAGCCCCAAGCCAACAGCACTCGGCATAAGCTCTTTTCTGACGACTCGTCCCAAAATTACCTGGGCCGGTACCGTCCACGTTGCCTGGCAAACGCCATCGAGCACTCCCAACGCAAGGGCTACCACTGCGTTCATCAATCCGAAGTGATTCAAAATGGCGCCCGCCACCATCACGCCGAACCAGACCACTTGGCTCACAACCAAGAGAGGTTTGGCGCCATATCTGTCGATTGCAAGCCCGACCGGCAAAACCAGGATCACGATCGGGACGAATATGACCAGGTAGAGGAAGCCGACTAGAGCGCTGGATCCGCTGGACGTAAGAACCACCCACTGAAGCGTCGTCTCCAGAAGCCAGACACCTGCAAGTGCTCCAATCGCAGCAGCGAGGTAGGCGATGAATTCTGGCCGACTCAGAATCAGGAGATTGATCCTCAGGCCCGTTGGAGCGACCTCTTCGCCGGCCGGGGGCGTAGTCATTTAGGTCAGCCTCCGCAACCGCCCTCTGACCTCGGGATTCAAGATCGTACTTGCCCAGCCGGTGTTCACCCAATCAATCGAAGTCCGACACACCTCGGCCCGGAGGTCTGCCCAGCTCTCGATCGAGTAGCCGGCGACGTGCGAGGTGAGGGTGACATTCTCGGCGCTCACAAGGCCGCTGGTGGGTGCTAAAGGCTCGCTTTCGAAAACGTCCAACGCTGCCCCGGCGAGGTGACCGGCCTCCAGTCCGGCCACCAGCGCGGCCTCGTCGACGAGCGGGCCTCTGCCGGCGTTTATCAATATTGCATCGGGCTTCATACGGGCCAGGGTCGCCGCATTGATGAAGTGCCGTGTTTCGACTGTCAGCGGGAGATGCAGTGAGACGAAGTCCGACTCCTGTAGAAGGCGGTCCAATTCGACCGGTTCGACTCCCCGCGCTCGCATCACCTCCTCGCTCAGGTTGGGGTCGTAGCCGATAACACGAAGGCCAAGCGCCGCGGCCCTCGCCGACACAGCGACTCCGATGCGACCAACCCCGAGTATTCCCAATACGCGGCCGGTGAGTCGGTGAATGCGCCTCGCCTTCTGGCCTGGCCACGCGCCAGCGTGCATGCGCTGGTTGAACCAGGTGACCTCTCGGGCCATAGCGACTAAGAGAGCGATGGTGTGCTCGGCGACATCGATCGTGCAGTAAGTTGGCGAATTCGCTACCGCAATACCCAACCGGGTTGCAGCCTCTACGTCAATTTGATCGAAGCCCACGCCCCACCGGACTACTAGTCGGCAGCGCGGAAGAGCTTCCATCACTTGTGCTGTGATCTTGGGCTTCCAAGCCAACCAAAGGATCTCGGCACCCTGGCCTTTCTCGATCAGCTCCTCCGGCGTTGCGCAGTTCCCCATCACGAGCCGCGCCCCGGCGCTCTGGAGAGCCTTCTGTTCGTAGGTGAAGGGCTCCAGATCCGGAGCGGGATCGACCTGCAGAACCTCGATCAAGCCGTATTCTCAAGGTGACGACGAAGGAATAGATCGATCGCATGGGCACGGGTCGCGCGGCTGGAGGGCTTGCCGATAAGGTTGACTAGGTGCCCTTCTAGAGGGAGTCGAAACAGTTTGACGCTCCGGCCGGCTTGCTCCAGGGCTGCTTGGTAGGCCTCGGACTGGCTGATCAGGCAGTTGTCGTCATCCTCAGCGTGGACCAGCAAGATGTCTGTGTTGACTGCACTCACTCGATGAATTGGCGAGCGGTCGAAGTAGAAAGCTGGATTCGCCGCCGGATCGCCGCCGAATTCCGAGATCAAGCCCTGCTTGTCATCTGACTCCTCAAACGCAGCATTCAAGTCATACAGACCGTTTTCACATATTGCCGCTCGGAAGCCCTGGTGCTTTGAGACTGTCCAGGCCGCCAGATACGCGCCATAGCTCTCGCCCATCACGGCCATGTGTTCGGGGTCGACCTGCCCGGTCTTGAGTATTGAGTCCAGAATTGCCAGGGCATCCCAATAGTCGCCGCCGCCCCAGTCGCCCATGCACGCTGTGCTGAATGCCTCACCATAGCCTTGGCTGCCACGCGGGTTGAAGTAGACAAGCGTGCGACCGGCTGCAACGATCCTCTGGAAGTCGAAGCTGAACCGGTAGCCCCACGGAACATGGGGCCCCCCGTGCATGTACAACAGCAACGGAAGCTTCGCGCGAGCGGGGCCGGTTGGACGAATCATCCAGCCATGGATCGAGAGGCCACCGCTGATTGCCGTTATCGGCTCGGCCAGAGCGGCCACGCCCGCCAACCAAGCATTCGAAGTCAGTAGGCTGAGGCGGCGCCCGGCCTCGTACACGACGAGGTCGCCGGGACTATCGACGCGAGCGACTACCGCAGCACATCGGCGACGCCCACAGCAGAAACTGAGGCACGCCTCCTCGCCGTTGATGATCGAACCGGTCCGGCCAGAGGGATCGACCCAAATCAGCTTGCCGCGACCCTCCGCGGCGACGGTGAAATGGATGCGATCGAGTTCGGCCTGCCATGTCAGGTCGACAGGATCGAGCGAACGCGGATCATCCCCTCGGATCTGGGCCCCCGCACTTCGGTCTATCGCCACAGTTAGGTCCTGGATTCGGCGACTCTTCAGGTGGAACGAGTACACGTGCTGATTACGCCCCTGTGCGGCGCCGTGTCGATGACCGATCCAGGCCAGGCTGGAGCTATCAGGGGACCATGCGAGCGACCGAACCGGTCCTCCTGGTCGGACAATCTCCCGTGGCGAAGACTCCGGGCGCACCAGCCAGATGGCGTCGGCTTCAGAGTCTGAGCGCACATAGGCAATAGTTCCCTCAGCTGAGAACGTCGGGATGACGGCTGAGCTTGCAGGGCCGAGGTGACGCGCGGAGCCACGGGCAACCTCGATGGTCCACAAGTCGCCGTCGGACAGGACGGCGATCCAACGACCGTCCGGAGACCAAGTGGGCCAGCGGGGAGATGCAGGCGACTCGCTCAATGGGCGATGGTTGCCACCTCGCAGGTCGAGCATCCATACGCGGTCCCGCCCGCCAGAATTGGAGATGAGGGCTAGAGTCGTTCCGTCAGGGGACCATGCGGGATCACGGTCCTGGGTGCCCAGGTTCGAGCTCCAGACGCCACCCTTCGCGATCGAGACAACCAAGACTGTGGACGCGACGCTGTCGGACGCAGGATCTGGCCAGGACTGGACGCAGGCGACACGATCCTCGGCGGGATCGAGCCTGGGACTTCCAAGCCATCGCAGAAGGAAGAAGTCATCCGGGCGGAGGTGGGATTCGACATCAGCGGTTCGAGTTGCGAGGCTTCGTCTCACAGATCGTTAGGCTTCGCCGTAGGTCAGCTGGACGGTTGGCGGCCGGTCGGCGGAACCGAGCAGCTCATAAGCCTCCGGGGCGCGCTCGATTGGAATTTGGATCGGGGAAAGCGACGCGACATCGACATGACCCTCGGCCAAGAGCCGAAGGAAATGGGTCATATTGCGGTTTTCAGTCCACCTCACGTAACCAATTGGATAATCCACGTTTCCCTCTTCGTAGACAGGGTCGTACCGACCCGGTCCATATGCCACCGCCATGCGGTAATCGGCGTAGCCCATGCGAGCTCGGTCGATGTTCATCCCAAACACGCCGACCCCGACAACGCAGCCCCGCTGGCGGCAGAGTTCGAAGGACAGGTTCAAGGGCTCGCTCGATTCGGTGACCACCGCGAGGATCACGGCGTCCACGCCCAGCCCATCCGTCATTGCTTTGGCACTTATGCGTGGATCTTCACTCGACGGGTTACAGGTCGCCGACGCCCCAAGTTCTCGTGCGGTCGCCAAACGCCTCTCGTCGATGTCGAGGCCCAGGATCCGGAATCCTGCCGAGCGCGCTATCTGTGTGGCCAACAGCCCGAGAAGGCCGAGTCCGTAGAGCGCGATTGTCTCGCCGAACTTGCAGCGTGTGCGCCTGAGCGCCTCAACGGATATCGCTCCTAAGGTCACGAAAGCGGCTTGGCCAGGCGATACGCCTTCCGGGACTTTGGCAAGTAGGTTCCGAGGTACCGCCACCATCTCGGCATGATGCGCGCACTGGCTGCCGGAACACGCCACCCAATCACCCTTCTCGAGGTCGGTGACGCCGTCGCTCGTCGCGACGACCTGGCCGGCCAGGCTGTAACCGAGTGAGATCAGGCCAGGTAGTGGGGGCCGGGGCAGGGGTGCATCAAGGCGCACGCCGCTCCGGATGATCGGGTATTCGAACCGTTCGCCCGGATATTCCTCGTCCCTAGCGTCGGGCAAGGCGCTCTTCCTCAATATGAGGGTCTCGGTACCACTGCTGATCGTGGAAACCGCGGTTCGTACCAACACTTCACCAGGCCGCAGGCTGGGTTCGGGGACTTCCCGAACCACAGCCTGGCCCTGGACTGCAAAGACTCGCTTCAATGTTGGACCGCTTAGGCGGTCAGGTACTTGATGAGTAGGTCCTTCGTACCGGCGTAGAAGTCCGCCAATGCCTGCTCTGGCGTGTAGCCATTGCCAGCGTAGAGCTTGTGAACGACCGAGTCCATTACCGGATAAGTGTTGAAAGGTGTCGACCATCCACTGGTTTGCGCTTGACCTTGCTTGGCCATGATCGGGGCGATAGAAAACACCTTCTGCACGTCGGGATCATTAAGAACATCGGCGCGAACTGGCGGTAGGAAGTTGGAGCCGCTAGCCATACCCATCTTCTTTTGCGCGGGTGCGCTGACCATGTAATTAAGGAAGCTGATGCACGCATCTTTGTTCTGAGTGAACTTGTTGATGCCGAGTCCTTCATAGCCGTTCTCTGAACCGGTAGTGCCAGCGTTGATGCCAGGAACTACGGCTGCCCCGACCGTGCCCGCTGGTAGAAGTGCGTTTGGGCCACTCACCGCCTCCGCCCAATAGGCTGCGAATCCGATCTGCGAAGCACCCTTTCCATGCGCGAAGAGGATGGCAGTGTCTTGATCCGCTCCAGGATCCGCCTCGACGTTCGGGTCGAAGAAGCCTGCGTCCCAACCATCCTTGATGGTCTGGAAGACACTGAGACCGTCTGCATCGTTGAAAAGTATCTGGGTGCGATCGGCGTTGTACATCGGCTTGCCGAAGGAGTTGTACATCGCCACCCAATAGCTCTGCGCGAAGCTTGCCAGCCAGGGCAGGAGCATTCCATAGTTGTTACCCTGGTGCAGCTTGCTCGCGAGTGCATACAGATCCTTCCAGGTGCCGGGAGGATTCGCGGGATCTGCGCCTGCCGCTTGAAACATTGTCTTGTTGTAGATGAAGATTTCCTGGTCGGAGGACAGCGGGGCAGCGCGAAGTCCGCCCTTTGCCGTCAACTCGGTCAGAACGGCAGGCAGGAGCGGTTTGGTGTCTATAAGGTCGGTCAGATCCAGATAAATACGGTCGGTGAACTGCGCAACGAATGCCCCCGATGCGTAGAGGAGATCGATCGAGCCGTCTTGGGATGCTAGGAGGCCAGCGAACTTGATTGCGCGTTCCGCGTACGGGACAACCTGGACGTTGACGGTTCCGCCCGTAAGCTGACCCCAGTCGGCGGCCATTTGCTTGAGAGGCCCAAGGTCACCGGGGTTGGTCCCGCACTGCAGCGTTACGCCTGGAAATTTGTTCTTCGTAAGGCTCGGAGTCGACGACGAAGCCGTCGTGTTCCCTTGGCAGGCAGCGATGAAGGCTGCGGTGGCAACTGGCGCGTACTTAAGGACTGTCCTTCGACTGACTCTTGACTCCCACACGGGTGGCTGTTTTTCCATGGCTTTCTCCTAATCCTCCTTAGAAATGACGGCTATGCAAACCAGCGATTGAAATGCGACTCCTTTTTTCACCCCTTTACGTAGCCCTGCGTCAGGCCGGCGACGACACGCCGCTGGAAGAAGACGACCAAGAGCAAGCACGGAATCACGGCTAGGAAGCCGCCCGCTGCGAGCTCTGCGTAAGGATACGAATTACCCATGCTGTGCGGCGTTTCGATAAACCCAATCTGGCGCGTGACTGTGACCGCCTTACTAAAACCGAGAACGACAGCGAACAAGAACTCGTTCCACGCTGAGATGAGCAGAAGGATCAATACGGCCGAGATTCCGGGAGCGGCTGCCGGGATAGTGATCCTGAACAGGGCGCCTAGCCGTGAGCAGCCATCGATCCGGGCCGCCACCTCGAGCGCACGCGGGACTTCCTCAAATACGTTGCGCAAGAGCCATATTGCTATGGGCGTGGAATATGCGGTGTTGACGATTACTAGAGCCGCCACAGTGTCTTCGAGATGCACGGCTCGAAACAGCAACAGCACCGGGATCGCCAAGCTGATCGCTGGAAGCATCTGCATCGTAAGCAGGGCGATGAGTGCAGGTCCTTTGCCCGGGACGTCTAGTCTAGCCATCGGATAAGCGGCCAGTACGCTGAGCAGCAGGGTTGCGGCGGCGGTGAAGATTGCCACCTGCAAGCTGACCACGATGGAATGGGCCCACCCGGGATCTTGCAAGAGTACTTTGTAATGGTCCAGGGTCAGCGCGAACGTCAGCTGCGGGGGAGCATGCGTGATCGCTGTGGTCGGTTCGACGCTCGCGATCAGGATCCAGACCACAGGTCCGACTAACCAGACCACGAGCACCAGAGCACCCGTTAACGCGAATGCTCGCGGCAACCAACGGGGGATGATCTTCTTTCGATGGTGAAAAACCAGTGGGAGTCGGGCTTGGTTGCGTATCTGCGGAATGTCTACCCTACTCATGTTTGGCGCAGTCAAGGGGGCGAAGGTGCCCCCTGCTTCTTCCTTGGTCGGGACCGATTGGCGTTGTCGCAGATAAACCAGGGGAGCAACGAAAACGAGAATCAGAGCGACCAGGAACACCGTCAGTGCCGCGGCATATCCAAGGCTGAGTGTTCCGAAGGCGCTCGTGTAAATGTAGTAATAGATGACAGTGGTGTCGTAACCGGGCCCTCCGTGTGTGAGCGTGAAGATGATATCGAAGGTCTGGAGGGCACCGACGACGGTGAGGATGGTCACCACCAACAGCATGTTGCGGACACCGGGTAGGGTCACGTAGCGGAATCGATGCCAGGTGCTCGCGCCGTCCATCTTGGCCGCGCTGTAGAGGGCCTGCGGAATGGTCTTCAGGCCGGCTAGTAATAGCAGAGCTACCAGCGGCACCGATCTCCAAGCAGTCGCCACAACGGCTACCCCGATCGCGACCTTCGTGTTATTTAGCCAATCAATCGGATTGTGGGCGAGCCCGAGCGCATATGCGATGCCAGTCGCCAGCCCAAACTCAGGCTGAAAGATGTACCGCCAGTAGAGTCCCGTCACGATCGGAGCGACCGCCCAGGGCATCAAAACGGCCAGACCTAGCCAGTGGCTTCCGCGTGACTTGCGATTCAGCAGCATTGCGGCGGCCATACCCAATGGGATGGTCAAGGCCGTGATTGCGACAGCGAAGAACAGCGTCCGAGGTACCGAGGCCAGGAAATTTGGATCGTTTGGTATAGCGAGGAAATTTCTCAGTCCGACAAAGGGTGTCAGATCATCCTTTAGAAGCTCTATGCGGAAGAGGCTTGTCACGAGTACGGCCAAGACTGGCGGAGCAGCAACCAAGCCTACGATGATGAGGCCCGGCAAGAAGAGCACAGTCGCGAAGCGCCGCTCGCTCATCCGGTCGAGTCGACTGTTTACAGGTCGAGTTATCAACGACAGGAGGCCACGACTGGAACCGGATTCCGGGCGGAATTCCGGCGCCGATCCATTGCGGGGAAACTGCGGCGCGCCACCCACAGTCCGCTGCGTGGGCGGAACACGCGTGCGAACGGTTCCGTCGACGGGTTCAGCCATCGGAACTAGGGTCGTGCCCGTCTACGCTCGGATGGGTCGGCACCTGTTTGCTAACGCGACCTCCATCAGAGCGAAACTCGTGAACATGGTTCGGAGATTTCTGGGGACAGCGAGCCCGAGAAACGTTTCTCCAGGACGCTGGCTACTGTAATACACTGCTGGTCGATGGTCAAGACCCCCTCATCCGTCCACTCGTGGACGGGAGTCGCCCTTGGTCGGGGGACCGGCACGAGTGGCGAAGCTAAGAGGTTGACCCGTCGCGCAGGAGGGGTAGCGCCGATTGGCTAGCTCGTCCTTGCGGCTAGAGCATTTGGCGCGCCACTTCCGCTCGGTGCGAGCAGTCGACGATCTCAGCCTGGAAGTGCCGGCAGGCGCATTCCTTACCCTGTTGGGCCCCTCTGGGTGCGGCAAGAGCACTACTCTCGCGCTGGTCGCAGGGCTCGAGCGGCCGGATGCCGGGAAGATCTACCTAGGCGACGCCGACATCACAGACATTCCCCCCAACGAGAGACGCATGGCGATGGTCTTTCAGAACTACGCGCTTTATCCGCACATGAATACCTTCGAGAACATGGCCTTCGGACTCCGTCTACAACGCCGACCCAAGGCGGAGATAAAAGAAAGGGTGGCCGCTATGGCTGCGATGTTGGGAATCGAACATCTGCTGCGGCGCAAGCCAGGAGAAATGTCTGGCGGTCAACAGCAGCGCGTGGCACTCGGGCGCGCAATGATCAAAGAACCGGTGCTGTTTCTTCTGGACGAGCCGTTCTCCAATCTCGACGCAGGGCTGAGGAGTCGTATGCGCACCGATGTCAAGCGCATTCATATGCAACTGGGCACAACGAGCGTCTTCGTCACGCATGATCAGGAAGAGGCGCTGACCCTGTCGGACTTCATTGCCGTCATGCGTGACGGCAAGGTTGTACAGTTTGGAACCCAGCACGAGATCTACCGAAAGCCAATCAACACCTACATTGCAACTTTCGTCGGGAAACCCCGCATGAGCCTACTCGACGGCCGCCTGACCACTGTTGACGATGCGATCGCCTTCGAGGCGCCCGGTATCAAGATGCAGCTCGGCACCGTCAGCTCACTGGGCATTAAGAACGGGGATTGGAGTGCGGTGCAGATCGGCGTCAGGGCCGAGGACGTCAAAGTGGGTCGATTCGCTGACCACGCAGATGGCATCGAGGGTGTGGTTCAACTTCTGGAGCCTGTCGGCTCTGACACTTTTGTTGAGCTCAGTATCGGCCAGGCGACCTTGACAGCCAGGGTCGATCCCGACTTCACCCTCGAGATCGGCCAGAAAGTGAATGTGGCGGTGGGCGGCAACCGGGTTCACATCTTCGACGGTGAGCAAGGGAACCGGATCAACGCGTGACCGGCGTGATGCCGGTCTTCCCGCCATCAAAGGAGATTCCCCCGCCTATCACCCCCTCTGTGGCGGCTCACGCCAAGTCGATCACTGCTCGCGACCTCATTCGACTCGCTCGATTAGAACGAAACAAGATTCCTCTACCTTGCGCCCATGAGCAGTGAAACCGAGATTACCAATGCCCGGGTGTATCTACTGGTGCACGACCTAGCCGCACCCCGAGGGGTGTCGTGTGCATGGGCATCGACTCGAGAGTCAGTGCTCGTCAAGCTGACAGACGCTGCGGGTCTCAGCGGCTGGGGCGAAGCTGCCCTGAGACCGGGAGTGGTGGCGGCCCTCCAGGAACTGAGCAGCATGACAGTTGGTCGGCAGCCTCAAGACGCGCGGGCTTTGGCTGATCTTGTGAGCTCGACTGCGGCCGACCGGTGGGCGATCAGCGCACTTTCGATTGCGATCGACGATCTCCGCGGACGGCAGCTCGGTGCTTCGGTTGCTGGGCTCTATGGTGGAGGCCGACGCGAGCGTGTTCGCGCCTATGCAGCCAGCGGCGGGTACGAGAAAGACGTCGGGCCGGAAGAAACGTGGCCTCGCGAGATCGACGAGGTAATCGAGTCCGGGTTCACTGCCTACAAGTTTCGCATTGGCCGATTCTCGCCTCAACGAGAGATGCCGATTCTCGAAAGGATTCGTGAAAGAGTCCCCAGCAATTTCGATCTACTCGCTGACGGCAACGGGGCCTATGGGCTGCCGAGGGCCATTGAGGTGGGTCGCGTGCTGGAAAGGCTCGGATTCAGATGGCTCGAGGAGCCCGTGGTTCGGCACGATGCAGCGCTGACCGACGCACTCGATATTGCAATCGCCGGCGGCGAGGGTCTCGAAACACGTAACGCTTTCGCAGACTACTTGGGGCGCGGAGCCGCGGACATAGTCCAACCCGATGTTGCCATCTGCGGTGGTATCGGTGAAGCCCTATTCGTCGCCGAGCTCGGTGCTCTTGCCGGACGATCTTGTGCCCCGCACTGCTGGGGGGGCGCAATCGTCATTGCCGCCACTCTCCAGCTTCACGCGCTCCTTCCAGATGCTTCTCGTGTCCCGGACATGGATTCTCCATTGATGGAGTACGACATCTTCGAGAACCCGATGCGCACGAAGCTCTTGCGAGAGCCGCTCGTCATGACTGATGGTTGCTTCAGCATTCCAAGTAGTCCAGGGCTAGGAATCGAGGTCGATGAGCAATTCGTCGAACGCATGGACGTGTTGAAGGGTCCGAATCCAGCCCGTCGGTCGTACGGTTTCACGTTCTCCTAGTCGCGCCGGCGATTGTCCAAGCATCGCCTATCGGTCATCCCAGCGCCTGGCTCGCGTCTGGATTGCTGCGCTGGCACCCACGTCGGAGGGATGCCGGCGTCTGCACTCTCTCAGTGGACGACGTACCTGATGCGCGCCGGCCACAATCCGAATCAGGCTCAAACAGTGTCGAGAAGCCCGAACGCCGCGGCGCAGATTGCGTCGGCATCGATGTGGAACTCCTGGTACAAGTCCCGAGGGGTGCCCGACTGGCCATAGCCAGTGACACCAAGTGGGTGGCACCGAACCCCCGCCATGGATCCCACCCATGCGAGCGCGGAGGGATGTCCATCGATGACAGTGACCGCCGGCGCACCGCCAGTCACAGATACAGGTTCGGAGCCGCCGGCAAACGATTCGTGCCATCGACGGTAGACCCGGCCCGGGCTGACGCAGTTCCACACGCTGGTAAATACGCCGTCGAGCATCAGCTCCTCCGCGGCCTTGAGCGCTTCCGGGACCATGACCCCGGTAGCCCAGAGTTGGACAGTGTTGGTGCGATCTGCACCTGGTTCTGACGAGTGATCGACCAGGCAGTACGCGCCGCTGAGAACCCCCGCCCGGAGATCGTCACGATCCCCGGCAGCAAACAAACCCTGGTCAATCGGGGCTGTGGACAGGCGCAGGTATGATGCCCCCCCTCCTTCGGGCCGGTGGATCGCGTTTATCGACTCAAGCAGGATCCACTCCAGCTCCTGTGCGAAGCATGGTTCCCAATACGTCACTCCGGGTAAGGCCAGGCCGACGCTCGGAGTGACGACTGACTGGTGGGCTCCTCCCTCGGGGGCCAGCGTGATGCCGGAAGGCGTCCCGACGAGAATGAACCGCGAGCCCGAGTAAACGCTGTAGATATACGCGTCAAGCGCCCGGGCTACGAAGGGATCGTAGAGAGTGCCTATCGGGACCAGAGGCTCGTCTGCCAAACCGAGCTGGCCGAGCAACATGAGAAGGTTGGTCTCGGAGATGCCGAGCTCAATGTGCTGACCGCTCGGCCGACGTTGCCACTCGATGAGGCGCGGGCCGAGAACGGAAAAAGCATCCGGGCTGTCCCGGGCCTCCCATACGCCCACTTTGTTGATCCAGCCGCCCAGGTTGGTCGACGTCGCCACGTCCGGCGAAACGGTCACCAACCGCTGAGTGGCTTCGGGCGCCATCCTGGCGACAGCCGTGAGAATCTGACCGAAGGACCGCTGGGTAGACGTGATGCCCTTGTATCCGCGCCCCAAATCCAAAGGTATCTGCTCGGGTCTGACCGCTTGGCGAGAAGATCGTTTTGGCAGCGCCGACCGCTCGGCGATCAATCGTCCACCGCCAGAGTCGGGCTCCAGTGACGCCCACTCATCGTCATCCGGGATTCCGAGTTTGGCTCGCAGTTCGGAGATGTCCTGGGCGGAGAGCAGGGCCGAATGGTTGAGGGGATCGCCCGCAATGGGCAGGCACCAGCCCTTGATCGTGTACGCGAAGACAACTGCCGGACCCGGCGCGGCATCGGCGGCGTCCAAGGCAGCGCGCAACACCTGGAAGTCGTGGCCGCCGAGGTCCGCGAGCAGTGCCGGTAACTCATCCGGAGGCACGCGTGGAGCGGCGGACCCCAGCGCTCCGGCGATCTCGGCTGGCGTCGACCGCAGGAGGTACTGGTAGTGCTCATTTGGCATCCCATCGATCGCGTCACGCAATCCCGGAGTTCGCGCGAACACTTCCTGCAGGCGCCGGCCGTATTTCGCCTCGAGTACGGTCCAATTGTTGGCGCGGAACATGCTCTCGAGCTGGCGAACTCGTATCCCGGGGATTACCCGATCCAGTGACTGGCGGTTGAGGTCGACGATCCAGATCAGATTGTCGAGGCCGCCGAGCGCCGGCTCGGCTACCGCCTCCCACACGGAGCCTTCGTCCAGCTCCGCATCTCCGACAAGCGACAGGAATCTGGGAAAGCCCGTCGGCGAGCCCCCAAAACGCGCTCGAACGAAACGGTCCACCAAGGCGGCGAAGTTCGGCGCCACCGATCCCAGCCCTACGGACCCCGTCGAGAAGTCGACTGGGTCAGGGTCCTTTGTGCGTGACGGGTATGCCTGGAGGCCATGATAGGCGCGCAGAGTCGGCAGATAGGAGCGGTCGAGGTTGCCAAGGAGGTAATGGATGGCGTGAAGAACAGGCGACGCATGAGGCTTCACGGAAATCCGGTCGCCGAGCCGCATGAAGTCGAAGAACAGCTCTGTCATCACGGTGACGACTGAGGCACTGGAGGCTTGATGACCGCCGACCTTGATGCCCGCAGAATTTGACCGCACCTTGTTGGCGACGTGGACCATGTTGGTGGCCAGCCAGAGCACCCGGCGCTGGATCTCGTCCAGAGCCGCTAAGCGTTCGGCGGACAGCGACGCTGCCGGAAGATCTGCGGGCGTCTGCGCGCTCCCCAAGATAGGCATCAGATGATGTGGAGAAAGTGCGGCGCAGAAAACCGCATCACCGACCCGAGGCCAGGGCCCATGAAGCGCACCCCGGCGACGAGGTGGCTCGCAAGGCCTCTGACCATCAAACTGATTGGCGTCCACCCGTCATTTCGAGCCCACACCGAGACCGAAATGCGGCCAAGGGCGAGATGGTCCGAGGCCCTCTCCTCCATCGCCCTAGCCATCCGTCGTTCCGTTCGCATGTTCATTCGTCTTGCTGGTTATGTCCTGAGCCTTGGGGGTGGGGAAAACCGTCCGGCTAAGTGCGAATTCATGGTTGACCGGCGTTCTGCAGAGGTTGCACGTCCATTTGCTGCCGCGATGATGAAGTCGAATATGAGTCGCCCCATCGCCGGGAGGGTGACCTCGCCGTCCAGGATCGCTCCCCCGTTGATGTCAATGTCGCCCGGCATCCTGTCGAAGATAGGCGTATTCGTCGCTATCTTGACGACCGGCACAACCGCATTGCCCGTCGGAGTGCCCCGTCCCGTCGTGAAGGCGACAATATTGCACCCACCGGCAACCATCGCGACCAGCTGCTCGATGTCGTGTCCCGGCGTGTCCATGATGTGAAGCCCGGCGAATGCCGGCCGCTCCGCGAACTCGACCACGCCCGACACGATTGCGTCCCCGGCCTTTTTCGCGGCGCCCAGCGACTTCTCCTCGATTGTCGTGAGCCCACCGGCTTGGTTCCCAGGAGTCGGCTGCGCCCCTCGGACATCCACGCCTAACTCGCGGATCGCGGATTCAAAATCGGTGATGACCTCGATTACTTGGCGAGCCACCTCCGGGTTGACGGCGCGCGAGGCCAGGATTTGCTCAGCGCCTATCAACTCCGGTGTCTCAGCCAGGATCGACGTACCTCCAGCTGCGACCAGAAGGTCGCTGGCGACGCCGAGGGCTGGGTTGGCAGTGATACCTGACAAAGCGTCGGACCCGCCACACTCGAGCCCGAGCTGCAAGCCCGCGATTGGCATAGGTTCCCTTGTTAGACGTGCTGCCTGGCTGACGAGCGCTTGAGCGACTGGTCTTCCTGCGGCGATCGTGCCCACAGCCCACGGTGGTGAGCCATCGCCAGGAACTCGACCCGCTGCCCTCCGGCGGCAATACAATCGGCCAGCCGGCGTTCGGCGGCGGTCACCCCGATGACAAGCGCCGCGGCCACATTCGGATTGGTAGCAAAACCGACAAGAGTGCGATCAACGCGCGCTTGGTTGAGGCTATCGCGCTGTCCTTGCCACTCGTGGCTCACAGCCACAACGCTATTCAGGTCGTCGGCAATTCGTTCGGCCGCCAGGTTGGCTGCCGAACGGAGAGGCATCACAAGCACGTGGTTGCGGACGCCCCAGCGACCGTCAGCCCGGCGGTACCCCATCAGCAGCGGGATCACATCGTCCTCGCGATCCGTATCAGGACGAAATCCCGAGCTCCCCGTCGCTCGGAAGCACTCGGCGCACCGTCGAAGACGAGCAATACGTGGGGCCAGATATCACCAGACCCGTCCATGTCGAAGTCCTCTTCAAGGGCCGCAAAGCTCTCGGGATCGAGGCCGACTGCGATAACCGGGCATGTTGCTAAACCCGTCGGAGCCTCCCCAGGACCGGCAAAAGACACGATGATCTGGGCACCCGCTGCTGCCAGCGCAACGTCTCGCTCCGAGCCCAGACCTGGATCGGGGATCGCAGCCAAACGCGTGTGAGCGCGCTCGCCATAGGCCAATTCTGTTGCCGCAGGCCAGCGGCCCGCCACCACGACAGAGGCCCCAGTGTCGAGCGCCTGCTCAACGAGTCTCTCAGCATGGCCGTCGCTGTCGGGGGCAGGGTGGACACCAACGCGGAGCTCCGCAACTGGAGCCGCGACGCGCTTCTGGGGGGCGAGAATCTCGTATAGACGCGCAACCGCCGCTCGTCCGCGCTCCACAGCGTTGGTGCTCCCGCCTAGTTGTTGGATTCCAGCAAACTCCGTTGTCTGTCCGAATTCACCGATGCGCTTGGCCAATCGTCGGCCTTGGATCGTCTCGCAGCCGAGACTCACCACAACCACGGCCCCAACATTCGGGTTGGTGGCGAAGCCGAGCAGAGAACGCTCGGTAAATCCCACGTCGTCCCCGACCTGGCCGCAGCCAGGCTGGTGACGACCGCCACGGCATGCGCCGACTCGATTCGTTCCGCCACGAGGTCGGCGCAGACGACCGAGGGCAGGACCAGAATGTGGTTGCGGGCACCCAGTCGCCGGTCTGCCCTTCGGTACCCGCGAATCTCCATGCCTTAGATCCCACCCGGGAGCCTGGCGCTCTTGAGATGGTGGACATGCACGTGGCGCCCGGGTTCGATCGGATCGGTGGCAACGCCGATAGTCTCGCCGTACTTGATCACGTCTTGGCCCTTCGCGATGGCTAGGAGCGCCACCTTGTGACCGAAGGGGATGAGCTCAACAACCCTCACGTCGAAGTCATCGACTCGCGCACTGTCACCCGGGTGCAGCGGTTTCAGTGCGACGAGAACATTGTCCCTCGGATGCAGGCGCAAGACTTGAGGCCTCGAGTCAGCCAGCCGGACTTTGCGTCGGCGCTGAATGCTTTGGTTCACGGACGCCGTCTGATGCCGTTCACGCCGTGATGATTTCACCGACCTCGACTTAAGTCGCCCACGTCGCCACTGCGTAGCGCTCGAGGCGCGGAGTCTATCAGAGAAACGATTCTCGCGCACGCCGGAACGCCAAATGGCCAGCGGAGCTCCGCACTCTCATCGAGCTCCTGCACCCCCGCAGACGGCGGTTGGATTTGCGATTTGGCTTGCCTGGCCCGAATGCCAGCACAACGTCACGCGAGCGGCCAGCCGGCCAACCCAGACGCTGACCATGCGGCGTTGAACCAAACCGCTAGCGGCTTTTTTCGGGGTACCAGGGGAGACCCCAGAATTGGCTTGGCTGGGGCCGCGGTTTCCCTGTTTCCTCAAGTTTCAGGGTTGGGAAAGCGCATCGCGGCCAATGGTTCGCTCTTGGGTCGGTGTGGAGAAGAGGAAGCAGGACCTGCTGGATGAGGCGTTTACTGTACTGGCCATAGATGAATATTTGGTTGCCTCCTCGATCGACTAGAGCACGGGCAGACAGCGGCCCTCTCGGCACCATCTGGCACAAGCCAACCTCGGTTCAGAGCAAGCCTTAAGCATGCCCACCATCGTTGATGTGGCTCAGCGAGCGCGGGTAGCACCGTCTGTGGTGTCACGTTTGCTGAACGCGGATCCCACCTTGCGAATCCGACCTGAGACTGCGGCACGCATCCACAGAGCGGTTTCCCTGCTCGGCTACCAGCCGAACAGCGCTGGACGTGCCCTGCGCAGCTCCAAAGCGGCCGCCATCGGCCTGATCCTGCCTGATGTCACAAACCCAGTTTTCTCCGAAAGCCTCAGCGGCGTAGAAACTGAAGCCGCCAAGCTGGGTTATGTCGTCTTGCTGGGTAGAACAGATGATCTAAAAACGCAGAGCGGATCTTATCGGCGATTGATCGGCGAGCGGCGTATTGATGGGGTGATTATTCAGGTCAGCAACTTGCTCAAGGACTCGGCAATGTCCAAGTTGATCGACAAGCGAGTCCCCACGGTGTTCATCAACTCGAGAATTGCACGAGTCGCGGGCTCGGTCGTGATCAACGACGAGTCCGCGGCACACCTTGCGACGCGCCACTTGATTGAGCTCGGCCATCGTGGCATCGGCATGCTGGCTGGACCGCCGGGCCTCTACACGAGCCATCGCAGACTGATCGGGTTCGAACGAGCCATGAACGAGGCGGGCCTGGAGGTCCGACGCAGCTGGATTGTGGATGGCAGTTACGACGTCGATACAGGGCGCTTAGGAATGAGGAGAATGCTTCGGCTTCGCCCTCGGCCGACGGCGATTTTCGTCACCACCATTAGCGCTGCGGTTGGAGCCCTGGCTGTGGCCCGGGAGGCTGGAATCACAGTGCCAGATGACCTATCGCTGATCGGACTCCACGATTTCTGGTTTGCGGAGCACACCTCTCCTCCGCTGACTACAGTGCGCACGCCACAGTTCGCGCTCGGGATCCGTGCAATGCGCGCTTTGGCTGAACGCATTGCAGGATCCGACCCAGTAGACCTGACAATTGAAGACCCTCCCCCCGAGGTGGTCATCCGCGGCTCAACCGGGCCGCCACGAGCGTCCCGCATCCGGCAGTCGCGATAGCCTCCAGGCTTGTCCCGCTGCCCGCGGTGCGTCCGGCTACGCCGGCAACCACGGGAGCAAACTTCCGGCTGCATCACTTCCTTGACCTAGACCGACCGACTGTACTAGCATCCCTTGGCTGGAGAAACGTTTCAGTGGCGGGGCAGCGTAACGTGCGCCTCCGTGTTTAACGGATTCGTTGCAACCGTCCAAGAGCTTGTGTTGCCCTTTCCGAAAGCGACGCCCACGGAGCGAGGTTCGAGATCCAGCGCCTAGAAAGACATGCGGTCGGATCGAATGCCGCTGTCATTTCAACCAACCTCGGTATTGATCTGGTCGACGAGAACACCATCGCCACAGTCCGGAAGGCGGTGGCCGCGACCGGCGACGGGTGACGGGTGACAGATGTTTTACGCACAAAGATTCGCGATCTAGAGTGAACCACCCACAGGGACACAAGAGCGAAGAGGCTGCCTCCCACCACGCCAAATTTGACCACATAGCCGAAGACACCCGGCTTGAACCGGGCCTGTATTCAAAGAAGAATATGGAGCTGGGTGAAAGTCGGGGCGCCGAGATGGCTCTGCCCGGCAGAGCCCAGCTGGACGCAGCCCGAGAACTGATCGCGACGCACCTTTGGAAAACTCCTCTGATGCCTTCACGATCGATCTCGGAGGACTCACACCGCACCGTCTATCTCAAGCTCGAGAATCTCTCCGCAGTCCGTTCATTCAAGGCCCGAGGGGCTGTTTGGTGTCTCGCCTGCATGCGCCCGGAACAACGCGGGGCCGGTGTCATCACTGCCAGCACCGGAAATCATGGCCAAGGCATCGCCTATGCGGGTCGCCTGCTCGGAGTCAACGTCACGGTGGTCGGTCCTCGTGGCCTCGATCCAGCCAAGCGACATGCCATGCAGAGGCTGGGAGCGAAAGTCCTTATTGATGGTGGCGACATCAACGAAGCATCAGACGTTGCCAAGAGCCTGGCCGAACGCCGGGGCTCCACCTTCATCGAAGACGGCGAGGACAGTACCCTTCTGGCGGGGGCGACGACCGTGCTGTGGGAGATGCTCGAGGATCGGCCCGACCTCGATTCCGTGATCGTGCCGGTCGGCGGCGGAAACCTGATCGCCAGCTGCCTCTGGCTCTCACGAGTATTGGAGCGACCACTTGCAGTCGTCGGCGTGCAATCAGCGATGGCGCCTGGTGCGACCCTGAGCTGGCTGCGCGGAGAAACGACTATAGCGGACTGCCTCACCGCTGCCGGTGGTCTGGCAACGCGGCGCCCCGGTGCTCTGGCACTCAGCGTCATGAACCGGTACCTGGACACGATGGTGCTAGTCGAAGAAGACGACCTGGCTCGAGCTATCTCCTACATCCTGCATACGACCGGTCTGGCCGTCGAGCCGGCTGCGGCCGCGGGCGTGGCGGCGCTCCTTGGGTTCGGCGAGCGCTTGCCAGGCGCTATTACCGCGATAGTGCTTACAGGCGGCTGGATATCCCCTGCCCAACTCGCTGACGCCGCGAAGCCGGCATAAGTGCTGAGCCGCCGAGACCGACCGGCAATCGATGTAGCTACTGATGGAGGTGAGTGATGGCACGGCAATTCTCCTCGTATGGGATCGACGCATCCGAGCTCGACAAGTGGCTACGCGAACTGGCTGAGTTCATTGCCATTCCAAGCATCAGTGCCGACCCAGAACGCAAAGGTGATGTCCGCTTGGCGAACGACTGGGTGAGTCAACGGATTCGTCGAGCTGGAGGCCAGGCCGTGGTTGAGGAGTTCAACGGCGCCCCCTTGACGCTTGGCGAAATCCACGCGTCGGCCGAGCCCGGGTCGGCGCCAACTGTCTTGGTATACGGCCACGTCGACGTGCAGCCACCCGATCCCATTGAGCTCTGGGTAACGCCTCCTTTTGAACTGCAAGTGCGCGATGGGTGGGCTTATGGACGGGGCACCGCGGACGACAAGGGGCAGCTGTTCATGTTGCTCGAGGCGGTCCGACGTCTTGCCACCGCTGGAGAGCTGCCGGTCAACGTTAGGTTCGCTTGCGATGGCGAGGAAGAGATCGAGGGCCATACCATCGGCGACTGGATCGCTGCAGACCAGCGAGGAGCGGACGTATGCCTGATCTACGACAGTTCCATGCTGAATCGCGAGACTCCCACGTTCGCCATGGGGTGTCGTGGATTACTGTATTTCCACCTGCGCATCCGAACCGGCGATCGGGATTTGCATTCAGGCCAATTCGGAGGAGCCGCGCTCAATGCAAGTCACGCCCTCACGCAGACCCTCGCTGCGGTTCTGCCGCGAGATGGCCAACTGCCCGCTCCGCTTAGGGCCGGCACCCAGTCGCCCCCCTCAGAGCATTTCGGTGCCGTGGAGCGGCGATTTCCAGGTGAGAAAGTACTAAACGCCCAAGGGGCGACGCCAGCTTATGCGACAGCCGCTAAAGACTTCTATCTGCGCACCACGGCGGAGCCCAGCCTCGACATCAATGGCATCGCCTCAGGATCGCCGTACCTCGTAAAGACCGTACTCCCAGTAGTCGCCGAGGCAAACCTGAGCATCAGACTCGCGTGGGGCCAGGACCCGGCAGAAATTGCACTGGCTTTGGAAGAACTGCTCCGTCGGGCCGTTCCGAATGGAGCGAAACTCGAGTTGGAACTGCTAGGTAGCAGCGCGGCAGCGTTTCAGGATCCCAGCGCCACAACTGTGTTCGAACTTGGCCAAAATGCGGTGGAGGACGTGCTTGGCGTCCGGCCGCTACTGATGCGTGGCGGCGGCAGCATCCCGATCTTCCCGGCGTTGGTCAACCGGGGCATCCCCACGATCATCACTGGCTTCGACGTTCCGGAAGGCAACATTCACTCGCCAAACGAAAGGCTGGCGGTCGACCTTTTGGCAGCTGGCATCGTCACTGCCGAATCATTGCTGAAGCGCTTTGGTCAGATCGGGAGACCCGCTGCAAGGGCACACACTGGCCGCTAAGCGATGGGACGGTGCCCCGTTCAAGCCGACGTGTCGGCACGCCGGCTGGCTCGCATACGTCCGATTCCGGCCCGCATAGTCTGAGCCGCCTGCGGGCTGGGTCCGCTACGGCCCGGTGGATCAGCGGCGATCCGGAGCTGCACCAACCGAGCATCACTTGTCGTCGTGTGGAGCGTTTGGTTAAGAGCCAGGTTGTTGACGAAAGGGAATGGGACAAGTACAGTCACCTGGCTCCATGAGAAACGATTCTCCGACTGGGAACCGGGGGTACATTTGATCACTCTCCGAGGCATGACCTGGGACCACTCTCGAGGATTCACACCTCTGGTTGCGACCGCCCAGGTGCTTCACGATTCCCAACCCGACGTCGAACTCGTCTGGGATCGTCGATCACTTTGGGCTTTTGGCGAAGGCGCGCTTAAGGAGCTGGCTCACTCATACGACTTGCTCGTCGTTGACTACCCGATGATGGGGATGGCAGCCGATGCAGGTCTCCTGCTTGCCCTCGACGAGCACGTTCCGCCGTCTTGGCTGGAGGAACAGGCTCGCCAGAGTGCTGGGCCTTCGCATGGCAGTTACCAATACCACGGTCACCAGTGGGCTGCAGCGATCGACGCAGCGTGCCAAGTCTCCGTGTCCCGACCAGATCTCATGAGCGCAGCCGGGCTGGTCCTGCCTGAGACGCTCGACGATGTGATTCGACTCGCCCGCGACGAAAGGCGCGTTGTGGTTCCGTTGTGGCCAGTGGACATTCTGAGTACCTTCTGCACGCTTTGCGCAAACCAGGGTGAGCCGCCATATCGCGCAGGCGATGGGTCTTTCGTCAAGAAAGACATCGGCTCGCACGCACTGAATCAGATCAGGTCGCTATTCAACTTGGTGCCGCCAACCTGCATCGAGATGAATCCTCCGCAAGTGCTAAGCCTGATGGCGGGCGGGGACGTTTTCCTTTATTGCCCCTTTTCACTGGGATACTCCAACTACAGCCGGAAGGGATTCGCCAAGAACCTGTTGGCCTTTCATAACCTGCCGTCGGCCGGCACCAACGGGCCTTCAGGCTCCCTCCTCGGCGGTGCCGGGCTAGCAGTGTCTGCCCACACCACAAAGCGATCAGAGGCTCTCAAATACCTCATGTGGGTGGCTAGTGCTGAGTGTCAAAGCACCGTCTACGTCCAGAGCGGAGGCCAACCCGGTAACCGCGTCGGCTGGGAGAGTGAACTAGCCAACCTACTCACGGCGAACTTCTTCGCAAACACCCTAGACACACTCGATGGAGCACTGGTGCGCCCTCGCCATCCTGGGTTCCCTGAGTTCCAGACCAGCGCGGGTGGCGTTCTGCGGGAGTTCCTGCTCGCGAGCCGAACTGCCGCCGAGACGTTGGCAGGAATCAACCGTCTCTACGCGAATAGTCTAGGAGGCGACCGAACCTGACCAGGCTTCTCTCAGGCCGAGCTTGAGTTCCGACCGCTTTCTGGTGACCGGTGCGCTTGGCTTTATCGGATCATGGGTCCTTAAACGCTTGGTCGACGAAGGCACGCCAGCCTGGTCATATGACCGTCCCGGAGCCAGCCTGCACCGCATACGACTTGTAATGACCGATGAAGCGCTGGCTCGGGTTCAGTTCATCGATGGCGATATCCGAGACGGTGACGCCCTTGAGTCAGCTCTTGTCGAGCACGGCATTACACACGTGATCAATCTGGCGGGCCTCCAAGTGCCTTTCGTGAAGGCGGACCCGTGCTCGGAGCGCTTGTGAACGTGGCCGGGACTACCGTGGCATTCGAAGCGGTTCGCCGCCACAAGACCCAGGTCGCGGGACTGGTTTATGCGAGCTCCGCGGCAGTATGGGGTGCGCCCAGCGCGTATTCACCTGGGCCGGTAGCGGAAGGGGCAGCGCCCAAACCCACAACCTTGTACGGAGTCTACAAGCTGGCAAACGAGGGTACGGCGAGGATCTACTGGCAGGATCACGGGGTCGCCAGCATTGGCTTGAGGCCAAACGTCGTGTGGGGGCCCGGTCGCGATCAAGGGCTTACATCCCCGCCGAGCAAGGCGTTGCTCGCCGCTGCGTTAGGCCGTCCTTATCACATGGACTCCATCCTGGAGAGTGCGCCTCAGCCGGCCCCTGGCATCGGCGGAGAGGCTAGGAGCTGAACCAGTGAGGCCGCTCGAAGGACTCCTTGTTCTCGATTTCAGTCAGTTCCTAGCTGGACCCTCGGCCGCGCTGAGTCTCTCAGACCTCGGCGCTCGTGTAGTCAAAGTCGAGCGCCCCGGCGTGGGCGATGCCTGTCGGAAGCTCAAGATTGGCAATCAAGAACTGGACACCGACAGCGTCCTCTTCCACACGATCAATCGGAACAAAGAAAGCGTGGTTGCCGATCTCAAGGATCCAGTGGATCTGGAACGCGTGCGGCGGTTGATTGAACGCGCCGACGTACTCATCGAGAGCTTTCGGCCTGGAATCATGGCTCGTTTCGGCCTGGACTATGCGGCCGCCTCACTACTCAATCCGCGGCTTGTCTACGGCTCAGTGAGCGGCTACGGAGCACAGGGACCTTGGTCGGAAAAGCCCGGCCAAGACTTGCTTGCACAAGCGCTATCAGGGCTGCCGTGGCTGAACGGCCACGGTCAGGATCCACCACTACCACTCGGACTCTCGGTCGCGGACTCCTTCACAGGCGCACTGCTCGCCCAGGGCATTCTCGCTTGCCTTTGCCGCCGTGGAGCGACGGGTCGCGGCGGCCTCGTTGAGGTGAGTCTGATGGAGTCAGTGATGGACCTCCAATTCGAGGCCTTTACTGCCTTCCTCAACGATCGCGGCATGCTTCCGCGCAGGGCGGCCGCCAATGGCTGCAATGCCTTCAGCGCGGCGCCCTACGGGTTGTACCAGACCGCCGACGGCTACCTCGCTATCGCGATGACACCAATTCCTCGCCTGGGACTCTTGTTAGGCATCGACGCGCTCGCTCGCTATGACCGCCCCGAAACTTGGTTTCAGGAGCGTGATGACATCCTCTCAGTTCTTGCCAGCCACCTTCGTTCAGCTTCCACCAAACATTGGCTCGAGATCTTGGAGCCCGCCGATGTCTGGTGCGCTGAAGTGCTGGACTGGCCGAGCCTGGTGGCCCACGATGGATTTACTGCGCTCGACATAGTCCAGGAGGTTACCCGAACGAACGGCCCCACCATGACAACAACACGATGCCCGATTCGTATCGACGGTGAAATTCTTAAGAGCCCCCTCGGTGCGCCACGTCTGGGGCAAAACAGAGGAGGGCTCGAATAAGCGGAACTCGGATCGAGTCTGGTCTGCCGAAAAGGACGGCATGCTTGGCTACCTGCGGCTGACAGCCGCTAACCACCGAGGCAGATATCGGTCCTTCACGCGGGTCATACCGGCGACTGCCACCCCTCACCACTCGCGCTCTATCCGATCGCGGCTCGCGTGATCTGCGTCCCGAAGCGCCCGGACTCCTGCAGTGCATCGTAAGCACGGGTCAATTGCGAAAATATCGGCCCGGGCTTGCCAGAGCCCACGGCCTGCCCGTCCACGCGCGTTATTGGTACGAGCCCACCCGCCGTGCTGGTCAAGAACACCTCGTCGGCAACCGCCAGCTCATACGGGCTCACGGCTCGGATCTCCGACGGAATGTCAAGCTCCGCGCTCAACTCAAGGACGGTTTCGCGGGTGATGCCCTCAAGAATCGAGTAGGCCGGAGTGACGACATGCCCTTCCCTTACTAAAAAGACGTTGTATCCGGGGGCCTCGCAGACATACCCATGATCGTCGAGCAGGAGCGCCTCGTCGCAGCCTGCCGCGTAAGCCTCCATCCGGGCGAGCACGAGATTCAGGTAGTTGAGGCTCTTGATCCGGGGATCTAGTGCCTGCATGCCCACGCGGCGGATGCTTGTCACCTTGGCATGGAGTCCGGTGCTGACCTTGGCTGGGTCGGCCAGGGAGAGGTAGGGGCGGGCGAAGATGATCACCGTCGGAGTGCACCCACGCGGATCCAGCAGCGGTTCGGCGCTGATGCCCCGAGTGGCGACCACCTTGATGTAGGCGTTGTTGAGGCCATTCCGCGCGACGGTATCTATGACCGCCCGTCTCAAATCAGCGATAGGTGTTGGGATCTCGAGTCTTATCGCCCGGAGTGAGCGGGCAAATCTCGCGAGATGTTGGTCGATCTTGAAGATGTAGCCATAACTCGCGAACATCGTGTCGAAAACCCCGTCGCCGTACAGGAGGCCGTGGTCGAAGACTGAGATCGTGGCCTCCTCCGACGGCCGATACTTTCCGTTGACATAGACGACCGATCGAACTGGCTCAGTCACTGTGACACCTTCCTCCTGTCTCCCTAATGAGTTCGTCTTATGGTCGCAAAGTCAGCTATGCGATGCTGCGGGAGTCAGGGCCGATGTTATGCCTCGCAGTACCCACCTCGACGGCGCCCAAGATCGAAAATCACTGCACGATGCCTGTGGGATGCATGTATTTATCCAGCAGCCGAGTTCGGCATACGTGAGTACTCGCGAAGCAATCCACTGAGTCTTGCGCGGCAGCTGATCGCTCCCATGACGCTCATTCCACGCAACCGGCCATTCGGAGGGTGGAGCTGACGTCCGTGGTGCGGTCGCTCATTGTTGTAATGGTCGACGTACTCGTCCACTACCCCCTCGAGGTGCCGCTGGCCAAGTGTCCTCGACGATTGACAATGCTCCCGACGGGCAGTTCGACACAGCCCGTCGCGCCAGGTCGGCCTCCATACCTTCCACCTGCGTCTTGAGCACGATGACACATCCGTCGTCGGCGTCCTGGTCAAACAACCCGGTGGCGGTCCGGACACACATCCCCGCCCCAATGCAGACCTCACGATCGGCGACGATCTTCATGACTGTGCTTCCTACCACTCGACCGGCAGCGTCTTCAGGCCGTAAATCTGCCCATGTTCGGGGCTATACATCTCGACCAGGTCGATCGGCACCGCGAGACGGAGGGTTGGGAATCGTCCGATCAAGCCGGACACGGCGGTCTTCAACTCGAGGCGGGCCAGGTGCTGAGCAACGCAGATGTGACGACCGTGCCCGAAGGCAACCTGACCGGTGGCGTTGCGAGTGAAGTCTAGCCGCTCTGGATCCGCGAACTGGTCCGGATCGTGGTTCGCCCCTACCAGCGAAAGAATCACAACCTCACCCTTTGGGACCACTTCCCCTTCCAGTTCGACATCTTCCAGGGCGGTACGGCGGACGACCTGGAAAGCACCCACGTAGCGCAGCAACTCCTCGACGGCGGCGTCGATACGTGTCGGTTCCGTGCTCAGCGCTTTCCAGCGGTCGCGCTCGGCAAGCAAGGCAAGCACCGCGAGTGCAATCGTGTTTGTTAGCGCGGTACCGGTCATCTCCGACGCAGCGACGATGATCTCGGCATCGCTCAACTCGCCGGTTGCGCAAAGGCCACTCAGCACATCGTCCGTGGGACGAATGCGCCTCTCCGTGATCGCGCGGCTAAGGTAGTCGATATACTCCAGCATCGCGCGCTCGGCCTCGTCGGGGCCCGCGTCGCGATCACGCACGACCGAGGGCCGGCGCTGCTCCAGCCATTCCGCATCGTGGTGCGGCAACCCGAGAACCTCACAGACAACGAGTGAGTGGAAGGGAAACGCGAAGGCCCCCACAAGATCAACAGGCGGACCGACCGCTTCCACATCAGCGAGGCATCTAGTGACGATTTCGTCGAGGTGCGGGCTAAGCTCGTTAACCCTGCGAATGCTGAAGTAGCCAGTGTGCAGGCGCCGCAGCCGCGCATGCTGTGCACCGTCGAGGTCAAGAAGGTTCCCGCCACGGCCCGTCGAAACATACAGGTCCGAAAGAGGGTTCGAAAGAGGGTCCGCGCCCTGCGACACGGGCGCGCTTACGCTGAAGCGGGGATCGGTGAGCACGGTGCGTACGAGCGAGTAGCTTGTTGCCAGCCAACCACGTGTACCGTCGACGTGCCGAACCGAGCGCAGGGGTCCCCGACCGCGGAACAAAGCGAGCTCCGGGGGCGGCTCGAGGGCGTGCCTCCGGGCAAATGGATACTCGTCGGGCAATGGTGTTGCATTATGGTAAAACGTTTCATTAGCGTTGGCAAATTGGCTCCAACGCCGCGCAACTAAGAGCGGCCGATTCCCGCCATCCGTTAGAAACCCAGCCGACGTTTCAGCAACTGATGAGGATCGCGGCCGTTGCTCGGCGCGCCTTCAAAGCCAGGCGGTTCTTCGATTGTTCGGATGCCAAGACATCCACGTCGTCTCCGCGAACTCGCCGTCACCAGACTACCTTCGCCTACCTCTTTGGTGACGTGTGGGATTCAACAAGTACATCACGTAGCAGTTGAGGTTGGGGAATAGTTGCTCAACAGCCCTCTCAGTTTCGCGCGTGTTCTAATAGTGCACCTGGCCGTCGGATTGGTTCGCGGCGGGACGCGGGAGGTTTAGGGCCGCAGCTACGGCGAGGGCGCTCATCGTTGTTGTGCGCACGGTATTCGCCCGGCATTGCATCTAAGCGGGATCAGCATCCAGTCCAGGCAGTGGCGCCGAGCACTCCCCACCCAGCGCCGGCGTGAGTGTTCGCCTCCGGTGCCATCAATGGAGTCACGGTCATTCGGGCACCTTCGGTCTCGAAGACGGTGACAAAGCTTCTGGCGAACTTGCGCTCACACTTCACCACGCTGGACGCCGATTGAAAGAAGCAACGCTATTTGCTGCTGTTACGAGGTAGTTATCGACAGCATCGGAACCCGATGGCGCTGAATCTGGCTGTCATGAGCGCTGGGGATTGTCGGGGATGGATGGGAATCGAACCCACCCAGGACACCTCAACAGCGTCCTGCGGACAGTTTTGAAGACCGCGGAGGGCACCAGCCCCCGATCATCCCCAGCCTAAAAGGGACGGGGCTAGATTAGCGCTTCGAGCTTCGCCTTCAGATCGCCTTTCATGTTCGGGCGATAACCTACCGTCCGCTCCGCCGGCTTGCCGTCCTTGAAGATGATCACGGTTGGGATCGACATGATCCCCA
>Ga0307372_10001408_pt1 | contig 42057 bp, 43 predicted proteins | sample OX1MG_FD_202533 | JGI IMG/M metagenome (GOLD analysis project Ga0307372, IMG submission 202533) | Soil microbial communities from Risofladan, Vaasa, Finland - OX-1 | ecosystem: Environmental > Terrestrial > Soil > Coastal area > Acid sulfate soil | place: Finland: Risofladan, Vaasa | collected...
TGATTAGCGTCGACGAGGCACTGGCACTGGTCCTGGATAGCGTCGCGCCGCTCGGGCTTGAGCGGGTGTCGATTCTGAACGCGCGCGGGCGGGTGCTGGGCGAGGAACTTCGCTCGCCCCGCGATATCCCGGGCTTCGACAACTCCGCGATGGACGGCTACGCGGTGCGCAGCGCCGAAGTCGCCGCGGCGGCTGAGAACCGGCCGGTGCGGCTGGCGGTCATCGAAACTATCGCGGCCGGCATGATGCCTGCCAAGACCGTCGGTCCCGGACAGGCCGCGCGAATCATGACCGGGGCGCCGGTTCCGGAGGGCGCCGACGCGATCGTGCCGGTCGAGCGCACCCGCGGCGACGGCTCCGCGGTCGAAATCCTGGCGGCCGCCGAGCCGGCCGCCTTCGTCAGGCCGCGCGGCGAGGATTTGCGCCGCGGGGAGACGGTATTGAGCCCCGGGCGCATCCTGACCGCCGCCGACCTCGGCACGCTGGCCTCGCTCAACCGGGCGATGGTCTACGCCTATCGGCGGCCGCGGGTGGCGATTATCGCGACCGGCGACGAGCTGGTGGACGTCGACCAGGTGCCGACCGGCTCGCAGGTTATCAACTCGAGCGCCTACAGCCTGTTCGGCGCGATCGAGGCGGCGGGCGGCGAGCCCGTCATGCTCGGTATCGCCCCCGACGATCCCGCAGAGATTCGCGCGCGCCTCAAGCAGGCGGCCGGCTTCGATATGGCGCTCTCGACCGGCGGCGTGTCGGCCGGCGACTTCGATCATGTCAAAGGGATGCTCGACGAGCTCGGGATGCGCGAGCTGTTTCACGGCGTCGCGCAGCGGCCCGGCCGCCCGCTCAAGTACGGCCTGGTCGACGGCCGGCCGTTCTTCGGCTTGCCCGGAAATCCGGTCTCGACGATGGTCTGCTTCTTCGTCTATGCGCGCGCGGCGCTGCGCAAGATGGCCGGGGCGAGCGCGCTGGGGCTGCCGCGCCTTCAGGTGCGATGCGCAGTCGATTTTCCCAAGCCCAAAAATCTGACCGAATTCGCGCGCGTCAAGCTGGAACGCGAGGGCGAGGCCTGGATGGCGCGGCCGACCGGCAACCAGAGCTCGGGCGCGCTCAGTTCGCTCTCAAAGGCCGACGCACTGCTGATCGGACCGGCGGGCGAAAATCCGCTCAAGGCGGGAAGCGAGTTGACGGCGCTGCTGCTCGACTACGGCGCGGTGGCCGATACCGGCGCGTTCCTGGAAGCGCGTCCTCGGCGCCATATCGATTGAACCCACAGGGTCAGAATCGCGCCCGCTACCATCGCGCCGAAAATCACGGTCGAGACGTTGAATTGCAAATTAACGAACGGCAGCAGCTTGACCTGGATCGGCTCGAGCCGCGAATTGAAGTAGATTACGTAGGCGATCCATGCCACCACGATCGCGCTGATGATGAACCTGGGACTTTTCAGAAAAGCCGGCATCGACGCCTCCTCCCCCGCTCAGCGACGTGGCAAAAGCTTGGACAGTTGCGCCCGACTTGTCAACGCACAGTTGGCGTTGCCACGGACCGTGGGTCACGGTTCTCTCTCCTTGTCCAACGAGAGGGTTAGGGAGAGGTCGGAGTTGGCTGTCGCAAAGGAACCTCTCCCCGGCCCTCTCCTAGGATAAGGAGAGGGTCAGGCAGGCTATGAAATACAGAGTCGGTAACGGCTTCGATTTCCATCCGCTGCGCCCGGGCCGCAAGCTGATACTGGGCGGCGTCGAAGTTCCCCACGATACCGGACTGGCGGGCCATTCGGACGCCGACGTGCTCGCCCATGCGCTGGCCAACGCGATCCTGGGCGCGCTCGGCCTCGGCGACCTCGGCAGCCATTTCCCCGACAGCGACCCGCGTCATGCCGGCGCCGACAGTATCGGGTTGCTGACGCAGGTCTGGGCGATGGCGACCAGCCGCGGGTGGCGGCTCGAGAACGCCGACCTGACGGTCTTTGCCGAGCGCCCCAAGCTCAAGCCTCATATCGTCGCGATGCGCCAGCGGCTAGCCGCCGCGCTCGCCGCCGCGCCCGAGGATGTCAACCTCAAGGCCGCGAGTCCCGAAGGCTTGGGTGCGTTGGGGCGACGGGAGGGGATGGCCGCCGCCGCCATCGTGATGCTGTCGCGGGACTGAGCGAATGGTGCGGACCGCTCCGGCTAATCCCCTCGGCCGCGTTCGGTCTGAAAGAGATCCATGACCGAGTTCCCTCCGCGGCCCATCGGCAGGGCGTCGCCGCTCTCTCCCTGCTCGGGGGTTGAGCCGAGGTCGTAGCCCTCGTAAGCCTGTGGCAAGTAGCGCCGCCGAGTTTTCGTCTCGCGCTCCCGCTGGCAATCGCAACACAGCCGGGTGAAAGGGGTCGCCTTGAGGCGCTCCGCGGCGATCTCAAGTCCGCACGTCTCGCACAAGCCGTAGGTTCGCGAGGCGACTCGCCGCAGCGCGTCGTCGATCTGCCCGAGCTTGAGCTGCTCTCGCTCGGACAGCATATTGCTCATTTCGCGATCATTCTCTTCAGAAGCCAGATCGCAGCTGTCCAGGCAATCGTCGCGGCTGCCCTCTCGCTGGGCCCGAAGTCGGGCCGTGATACCCGCCATCAGCTGCGCCTTTGTAGCAGTGAGGTACTCGTGCGTTTCGGCAAGAAGCCGGTCGTGTTTCTCAGCTCTTCTTGGGGTCATCGACTGGTCACCTGATTAGTTCTTCTTATCGTTCGTCGTTCGCCACGCGCGTCTCGCCACATCGGCCAGGGGGCTTTTGACCTCCGCGGTGGCCTCTCGCGCAGATTCCAAATGCTACTGCGAGGCTTCACAACAAGCCAACGACCAACGGTTCTCTACGAGACATAATTTTCAGTCCGCCTGTTCCAGGCGTAAAGCGCCGGGTTGTCGGCAGCCGAGTCGGTTTTGAGCCCTTTCGGTGCTGCAGATAACACCTATCGTGGGTCCGAGAGTAAATAGTATAAGGACCGTCATGTTAGACTAATGGTATGAAGAAGAAGATAAAGACTACAGCAATGTATATCGCTTTCACTTGCTTGGCCGGCAGCCTGGGCGCCGCTGGATGCGCAATTTGGGTTCCTGACTCCACGCCGCAGGCGTCGCAGACCACAACTACTACCACCCGGGATGTGCCTGCGCCGGTGACCACCTCAAAAACCACGACGGTAAGGACGAACAACTACTAAATGCCGGCCTGAGCGGCAGCGGCTCAGAAGCCGCCCGTTAACAGGGTGCGGCTCTCATTCGGATTGACAGGGACGACAACTAACTCGCAAGGAGATCTAAAAAATGAAACGCGTTCAGGGCTTCGCGATTAGCATGATGAGTCTTGCGGTCGTGGTTCTGCTTGGCGCTTGTGGCACCACTAGCACCAGCAAGGAAACCACCACCACTTTTGTTCCGGTGCCGCCGCCGCAGGCTGCCGTACAAGCTCCGGTAGAAGTTCCTCCGCCTGCGCCAACCACTACTACCACGACTACCTCTAGTAAGCGGAGGAGCGATTCAACGAATTCCAATCCGGGCACCGGGAGTTATGGCTCCACCAGCAGCCAACATAGCGAGTCCACGACAGTTACTCCTAGTAACTAAGTAACATCAGCGCTTTGTCGCTACTGAAGAATGGGCACAATGTCTAATCGGCATTTAACAGTAAAGTGTGGAAGACTAGTGTTGGCTGCTGCCGTGGCCGGCATGTTGGCGGGGACTCAAATGTTCGCCGGCCAGGTCCTGGCCCAAGAGGGCAAACCAGTAGAATCGAGCTCGGTCGCGACGCAGAAGGACAGTGTAAGCCTCGAGGCCCATCACTATTATCGGTCGGACGCTGAGCGTGCTCACGACGCGCTCTTGATAACCGAGGTCAAGAGCGCGCTGGCCGCAGATGGAGTCGCCGAGGATTCTCCGGTGGTTGTCGCTTGCGATCACGGCACGATCTTGTTGAGCGGGGTTATGAAGTCGGCAGAAGACGCCAGGCACGCCGGAAAGGTAGCGGCCGGCGCGGCCGGTGTTGTCAAGGTAAAAAATGAGTTGACCTGGCATCAGAACACGCCGACCGAACATCGATAGGCCAGGCCCTGCATAGTGTGCCGCCGGCTCTCCCGATAATGGGTGAGGCCCCGAGGCCGAGTTGGCGGGCTGGCGATTCGCCGTCGCCCGCTGCCGGTGGTTGCCGAATGGTTGCGCAGAGCCGCGAAGCGGTTGCGCTATCTGGTCCGGGGTGCGAGACCAGCGGCCCGCGCCGCTTCAAGGTCTCGCACCGATTACTCGCCGCGGGGGAAAATCACTTTTTCCAGAACTGGAACATGCCAGTCAGATTCCCGATCGCGGGGCTGTTGGTCGGAACGTAGGGATCGGCGGCGGTGCTGATCGGGTTGGGCAGGTTGTCGCGGCTGCGCGCCGAGAGCCGCTTCTTGATCCGCCAGTTCCATTCGATGAACTTGATAATCGACGCGTGGTCCGAATAGGTGTGATCGACGTAGTCGTGCCTGGCGAACGGCGAGATCGCGATCATCACCGTGCGGGGACCGTCGCCGAAGAAATCGATCGGCTGAATGTAGCCCGAATCGTAGAGTCCGCCGCTTTCGTCGAACGTGACCAGGATGGCGGTCTTCCCCCACAGCTTGGGCTTGCTCTGCACCGTATCGACGATATTCTTGACGAACGCTTCAAACAGCGCCGGCGTCGAAGTGCCCGGATGCCCATCGTCAAGAACGCTTGGCTTGATGAATGAAACCGCAGGCAGCTGGTTGTCCTGGACGTCCTGGTAGAATGCGCTCAGGTCCTGGATGTTGTTCTTCAGCGAAGTGGTCATGATCGACGTCGCATACTGGAAGCCGTTGCAGATGGCGCAATATAGCGCGCCGCCGGGGCTCTTGGTTCCGGCCTGGGTGTAGCCGTCGCCGTAGTACTTCCATGAGACCCGCTTGCGGGCGAGTCGGTCGCCGATAGTCGGGATGGTCTGGGGGCCGATCGAGAAATGCGGGCCGGCCGGGAACTCATTGGCTGCGGTCGGCGAAGTAGCAATCGGATTGCCCAGGTGATCGTAGGCCGGATACTCATTGTTGATTTGATAGTAGATATTCGCAGCGCAACCGCCGTTATTGAACAGCGAGTAGGGCAGCGCGCTTTCGTAGTCGGCGATCGCGCTCACGCCCGGCTGGCTCGGATCCGAGCAATTGACGGCGCCGCCGAAACTGGTATTGCCCGCATCCGCATACGGCAGCGTATCCTGGGTGTAGAAGTTATTGGAGCCGGCTTGCGGATTTGGATTTGAAATCAGGTCTGCGCTGGGAGTTATCGGTGCGCCGCCACCTGACGGATCGGCGAAATAATAGACGTCGCCGGTGAAGATGAATTGTGAGTTCGGCCCGGTGCCTCCCATGACCGGCTGATGGTAGTTGTCGTTGATCGCGTAGCGTTCCGCGAACGACTGGAAGATCGGCAGGTCGCCCGCCGCCATGTTGTAGATGCCCATCGCCGCGCCACCCTGGTAAGTGCCCTCGACGTTGGTCGGCGGCGTGCACGAAGTCTGGCTCTGACTCGGCTCGCAATCCCCGGTGATGCCCCATCCCTGCGTGACCGCGACCCAGGTCACCAGGTCGTGCAGGCATCCGCTGGGATTCTCCGCGGTGGCGTTGGCGATATTGCAATCGGCCTGCTGCCACATCTGAAAGAAGCGATGGACCGGGTCGCCGGTTTGGTCGGTCACGGCGGTGGCGGTCGGCGGAGAATCCGGCGTGCCCAGCCCGTACAGCAGAGAACCGGCGCTCCCGAGCGATTGACACTTGGTTGAATCGAACGGCGGCACGCCAAAAAAAGCTGCGTACAGACCGCCCGGATTTACCAGCGGATAGGGCCCGTTGGGCAGCAGGAACGGTACGGTCTGGCCGGGGTTATTCTGGTCGGGTTGCAGGAGATCGTAGCGGCAGTCCTCGACCGGGCTGAGACCCAAGAGCGGAATGTAGAGCGGCTGATGGGTGCCGCCGAGCATCAAAAGTTGCTGGTCGTCGGGCGCCAGGCCGGTATCGCTGCAGGTCGGCGGTCCTTCCAACCCGATTGCAAACAGCAGGCTCGAAAGCAGGCAGGGCGACGCGGGAAGACCGTTGAGCCCGGTATTCGGTTGCGGCAGGTTCGCGAAGGGACCGGTCTGCGTCGGGCTCAGTTCGTAGGTCGAAGTGTCGGTCGCCTGGTTTTGCGATGGCGGGCGGGTATCGTTGCCGCTCAACGATCCCGGGGGAAAACCGGTTTCATCGACGATTTTTTCCGACAGCAGGTTCATCACCGTCTGATTCGGATCCGGCGGCGTGTAAGTTGCGAACAGGTTGTCGAAGCTGCGATTCTCGCCAATCACCACGATCAGATGTTTGATCGGGCTGCGGGTCGGAGGATTCCGCAGGGGACGCCATGTAGGAGGCGTCGCCAGAACCGGCATTGCCTGACTCAAAAGGAAACACACGACCACGAACGAACTAAGCGTACGGCGAAAGCGCTTACGCCTCATCAGACCCCTCCTATGTTCATCGAATGGAAATTTTTCTCGCGTGTGTCGGCGACGTGCCGTACGATTTCATTAGTTCCGGTGGGTAGTATGCTCTTATCAGATGGGCGGCCCGCCTCGCAATCTATCTTCCGCCACTCAATTCACGGGAGGCAGGGCTTCGTCCCGTCGCACTTGAAATAAAACGGGTGGCGGATAATCATCAGAAAAGGGAAGCTCAAAGGAGAATTACAACGATGCTGAAGCCGGTGCTTTCGGCGGATTCGCACGTGCTCGAAATACCCGAGGTCTGGTCCGAGCGGATCGACAGCCGGTACAAGGATCGCGTGCCCTACATGCAGAAGAGCGATCGCCATGGCGCGATCTATGTCATTCCGGGTATCAACTTCTCGCTGCCGATGGCGTTGCTGTCGGGCGCCGGCCGGCCGCCGGAGCGGATGGACGAGAAGGCGGAGTTCGAGCAGCTCCAGAGCGGCGGATGGGACCCCAAGCAGCGCATCCTGGACCAGGAGCGCGACGGGATCGCCGCCGAAATCCTGTATCCCAGCGTCGGCATGGTGCTCTGCAAGCATCCCGATCACGACTATCGCAAGGCCTGCTCGGATGCCTACAACATCTGGCTGGCCGAATACTGCTCGTCGAATCTCAAGCGGCTGCTCGGCATCGGACTGGTTTCGATGCGCACGCCGGAGGACGCGGTGGCCGAGGCCCACGCCATCAAGAAGCTCGGGTTGCGCGGGATCATGCTGCCGGGATGGCCGGCGATCGAGGATTACGACAGCCGGCTCTACGATCCGTTCTGGGCGGCGGCGGTCGAGCTCAAGCTGCCGGTGACGTTCCATCATCTGCCGGGCCCCAAGAACCCCAACGATCCGATCGACTCGCCGTACGCGCCGATGGGTCGCGGGGTCAACTCGAAGCTAAGCTCGTGGATGAACCTGATTCGCGGCAATCAGGACCTGCTGGCGATGTTCGTGTTTGGCGGCGTCTTCGAGCGCCATCCGAAGCTCAAGCTGGTGTGCGCCGAGGCCGACGCCGGCTGGATTCCGCACTTCATGTACCGGATGGACTACGCCTACGACCATCATCGCCATCACATGAAGACCGAGCTGCTGAGCAAGGCGCCCAGCGAGTACTTCCGCAACAACGTCTACATCTCGTTCCAGGACGATTACATCGCGTTTCAGGTGCGCCATCTGATGAACATCCGTCACCTGATGTGGGCCAACGACTTTCCGCATTTCGACTCGACCTGGCCGCACTCCGCGGAAGTTATCGCCAAGCATACCGGCGACCTTACCGAGCAGGAGAAGAACTGGATCCTGCACGACAACCTGGCCGAGTGTTACGGACTCGAGTAGGGCGCCTGAGAAGCGGGCCGGATCGATCTTGAATCAACTCGGCGGCTGCCGGCTCCGGCAGCCGCCGATCTTTAGGGGAGACTTGAAGCGTGAGAATTGACGTCCATAACCACATCTTTCCCAAAGAGCTGGTCACACGCCTCGAGAAGCGTAGCGAGTACCCGTTCGCGCGCCCCGGCAAAGACCGGATCGGCCTGCATTGCTGCGACAACCTGATGATCCAGAACTTCGAGTCGTTTGCCGACATGAGCAAGAAGCTCGAAGACATGGATCGGGTGGGCGTCGATGTCTGCATCCTCAGCGTCAATCTGCCGGGGCCCGAACTGGCGATGAACCCGGCCGAAGCCGACGAACTGGCGCGGATCGCCAACGACGGCATCGCGGAGGCGGTCGCGCTCCATCCCAAGCGCTTCTGGGGGATGGCGTCGCTCGGCTACGGCTCCATCGACGGCTCGCTCAAGGAGCTCGACCGCTGCGTTACGCAGCTCAAGTTCCGCGGCCTGCAAATCTTCTCGAACATCAAGGGCAAGGCGCTCGACGATCCCGAGCTGCGGCCGATCTTTGCGCGCATGGCCGAACTCAAGCGGCCGATCTTCATGCATCCGACCGCGCCGCTCAATCGCAACTACCTGATGCAGATGGTGCCGGTGCCGGCGCTCGGGTTCATCTACGACACTACGCTGGCGGCGGTACGGCTCACGCTGTCGGGAAGATTGGCGGAGTTCCCGGAGCTGCCGCTGATAATCCCGCACGTCGGCGGCGTGCTGCCATACCTGATGGAGCGGATCGTCGGGCTGATTCCGGGCTATGGGAACGGCAATCAGGAAAGCAATCCGACGCAAGTCTTCAAGCGGCTCTACATGGACACGGTGACCTATGAGCCGGGCCCGCTGAAGCTGTGCCTCGAAACGATGGGCGCCAGCCAGCTCCTGCTTGGCACCGACCATCCGCACGGCCCGTGGGATCGGCCGACCAAGCTGCTCGACCAGGTCGAGTGCAGCGCGGCAGATCGCGAGATGATGATGCACGGGAACGCGGAGCGCCTGTTCCGGCCGGCTTGAGCCGGCGCGCGGCTCACAGATCGTCGCCGCTATCGTCGTCGGCGCCGGGATCGCCGCCTTTCTCGATCTCCTCGACCGCTTCGTCGAATTCGGGGCCGCCGACCTCGTCGCCCATCTCGCGGCCCATCCGCTTCATCATGCGGGCGATGCTTTTGGGGTCGCTCTCGTCGACGTCGCCGAAGTTGGAGGGATCGGCGAGCGCTTCCATCCGCGATTCTTCGCTGCGCGGCATCGCAAACCGCGACATCAGGCGCCGCATCCCGGGTGCGCCGCAATGGCGGCATTTGGCGGTCACGCGCTCGCTCGCCCGCAGCGTCAGGATGCTGGTGCGCTTGCCGCATTTAGAGCATTCGTATTCGTAAATCGGCATCGCAACGATCTCCCGATTACCCCTGCTTATCCAGTTTTACCCGCGCCGTCGGATCCGGCAAGCCTGTCGCTTTGATTACTCAATGCGGGTCGGCATACTGACGCGCAATGGCCGAGCTTGTCACGATGTGGCGCAACACCCGGATGGTGGTGTTGTGCGCAATCTCGGCGGCGCTCTACGCGGCGGTGCTGGTGCCGTTCAAGGTGGTGCCGCTGATTCCGGGCGTCACCGAGCTGCGCCCCGCCAACGCGATTCCGGTGGTATGCTCGTTTTTGTTCGGGCCGGCGGCGGCGTGGGGCTCGGCGATCGGGAACATGATCGGCGACTTCTTCGGCGGCGTCGGACCGGGCGACATTTTCGGCTTTGCCGGCAATCTGCTTTACGGTTATGTGCCATACAAGGTGTGGCGGATTATCGCCGCTGGCGAAAGTCCGGTCAGCCGCTCGCCCGCGACTATCGCGAAGTATGTCTTCGCCTGTCTGATGGCGAGCATGCTGTGCGCGGATTTCGTCGGATGGGGTGACAACCTGCTCGCGCTCAGGCCGTTCGGCGTGCTCGGCAATATCATCGTATTCAACAACATGTTCGCCGCGCTGGCGCTCTCGCCGTTCATCCTGATCGCGGTCTATCCGCGAGTGCGCAAAGCCCGGATGCTGTACGAGGATGTGATGCCGGAGTTGAAACCGCCGTCGCCGGTCGCAAGCTGGTTTGGCCTCGCGATGCTGATGGCGGGTACGCTCGGGGCCTGGATTACCGGCAACCTGGTGTCGACCGGCTACTGGCTCCCGGCCTTCATCCCGGCCAGCATGGCGCAGGCGCCTTACGACCGCGCGATCGCGATCGTGGTCAGCCCGTTTATCTTCCTGGCGGTCGCCGGAATCGCCCTGATGTGATTATCAAACCGCACACCATCGCCCCCGCCGCACCGACCGTTCCCGCGGTCAGCGCCGAAGCGATCGGCTTCACTTACCATGGCGCCGAACGCCGCGCGCTGGGCGCGGTCTCGTTCGTGCAGGCCCGCGGCGAGACGATCGGAATCATCGGTGCGTCGGGCGCCGGCAAATCAACCATCGTCAAATGCCTCAACCGCATCGTCCCGGAGTTCGAGGGCGGCGAATTCCGCGGTAGCGTTTGTATCGGCGGCCGGCGGCTCGACGGGCTGCGGGTCAGCGATATCGCCGGCGCGGTCGGGATGGTGTTTCAGGATTTCGAAGCTCAGCTTTTTTCGACCAACGTCGCGCACGAAGTCGCCTTTGCGATGGAACAGGCCGGGATGAGCCGGGACGAGATGAACGCGCGAATCGGGCCGGCTCTGGAAGCGGTCGGGCTCGCCGGCTTCGAGCATCGCGACCCGACCACGCTCTCGGGCGGCGAGAAGCAGCGCCTGGCGATTGCGGCGGTGCTGGCGCTGGGGCCCGACGTGATCGTGATGGACGAGCCGACTACCGATCTCGACCCCGAGGGCAAGGCCGAGGTCTTCGCGCTGATTCGAGAGCTTCGCGCGCGCGGCCTGAGCCTGCTCGTCATCGAGCACGAGACCGATGAGCTGCGCGCCTGCGACCGGCTGATGCTGATCCGCGAGGGCGAGATCATTGCCGATGCGCCGCCCGCCGATCTGCTGACCAGGCTCGAGTTGCTCGAACAATGCGGCGTGCATCCGCCGGACCTGAACCGGGTGCTGGCCGCGCTGGGAATCGCCCAGCATGCGTCGGATGTCGACCACGCCGAGACGCTGCTGCGCAACCTCATGCCGGCGCTGCCTCACGGTTCGAGCGCACCAGCGACAAGCGCGGCGCCGCATCCGCTCATCGCGCCCGACGCGGCGGAGCAAGCCGAGCGGCCGCTGATCGAAATCGAGCACCTGAGCTTCTCCTATCCGGGCGGGCCGCGCGTGCTCGATTCGGTTCGCCTCGCTATCAGGCCCGGCGAGTTTCTCGCGATTATCGGGCAGAACGGATCCGGCAAAACCACGCTCGCCAAACAAATTGTCGGATTGCTCAAGCCCGAGTCGGGCCGGGTGCTGATCGGGGGGCGCGATCGGACGACACTGCGTCCGGCTGAGACGGCGCAGCAGGTTGGTTACGTCTTCCAGAACCCCGACCATCAGATTTTTGCCGCCACGGTCGAGGATGAAGTTGCGTTCGGGCCGCGAAATTTCGGGCTCTCCGCCGAAGAGGTCGAGCGCCGCTGCGCCGAGGTGCTGAGCGCCGTCGGCCTCGAGGGTGAACGGGATCGCGATCCGTTTCTGCTCGGCAAGGGCGAGCGCCAGCGCTTGGCGGTGGCGAGCGTGCTGGCGCTGCGTCCGCGGCTGTTGATCCTCGACGAGCCGACCACCGGTCTCGATTATCGCGAACAGCGCCGCATGATGAAGCTGGTCAGCGAGCTGAACGACGCCGGTATCGCGATCGTGATAATCGCGCATACGCCGTGGCTGGTCGCGGCCTACGCACGGCGGGTGGTGCTGATGCGCCGCGGCCGGCTGCTGTTCGACGGAGCGGTGCGCGATTTCTTCGCCGACGAAGAGCTGTTGCGCGGCTCCTCGTTTCGGGCCCCGGAGGTGACTGCGCTCGGGCGCCGCTTCGGCGTGATTGCGCTCACGGCCGCGGAGCTCGTCGCCTGGCTCCAGGAGCATCGCTGATGCCGATCTACCTTTACATCGAGCGCACCGGCGTCCTGCATCGGCTCCATCCGGCGGTCAAGGTGATGGCGCTGTTCGTGATGTTCTGGTCGGTCTACTGGGTCGATCAGCCGCTGGCGCTGCTGCCGCTTGGACTGCTGATGCTGGCGGCGGCGCAAAGCGCGGGCGCCTGGCCGAATTTCTATCGGCTCCGATGGCTGTTCATCATGGTGATAATCTTCACCACCCTGGCCTGGATGATCTTCTATCGGCGCGGTCCCGCGCTGGTGGATCTGAAAATTATCCATCTGAGCCGCGCCTCGCTCTTGTTCGGCTTCGGGCGCGGCCTCAAGCTGGCGGAGCTGCTCGCGACCTCGGTGCTGTTCCTGTCGACCACCAAGATCGAGGAGTTCACGCTCGGCTTGTCGACGCTGGGCGTGCCCTATCGGGCAGGCTTTGCGATCAGTCTCGCGTTCCGGCTGGCGCCGCTGTTCATGGATTCGGCGGTCACCGTCTACCAGGCGCAAAGCCTGCGCGGTTACGATTTCAACCGCGGCGGACCGCTGGAGCGCATCCGGCGCTACGTTCCCGTGATCATCCCGGTCTTCATGGGCGCGCTGCGCAAGGCCAACGCGACGGCGATGGCGCTGGAGGCGCGCGGCTTCGGACGTATCAGCCGCCCGACCAGCTTCATCGAGTATCCGATCGCGGCGCGCGACGTGGGCGCGGTGATCGTGCTGTTCGCAATCGGCGCGATCTACTTCATGATCTATTACACCGGCTATGGGACGATCGCCGTGCGCTAGCAGCGGTTCCACGCGTCGTGCGGTTTGGAAGCCGATCGCATGCGTGCTAAGTAACCGGCAGCACCAGTCTCCGCCTCAGGAGGAAGATAGCCATGCTGTTCGCGATCATCGCTCACGATCCGCCCGGCCGCACCGAGCTGCGCAACCGCGTGCGCCCGGCTCATCAGAAATATCTCGAACCCTTCAAGCACAGCGGCCAGATGGTTTACGGCGGCCCCTTCACCGACGAGGCCGGCAATCTGATCGTGGTCGAGATGGCGAGCCAGGCCGAGGCCGAGAAGTTCGCGCGCAACGATCCTTTTATGGCCGAGGGTGTGCACGACGGCTTCGAGGTCCATCCGTGGCGCCGCGCCTTCCCGGAAGGTTGACGTAGCGCGCTGATCGACGCTGGTGAGCGACGCGATGGCGGGTCCTCTCTCCACGGTTCGAATCATCGAAGTCGGTGAGATGGTCTCGGCGCCATACGCGGCCAAGCTGATGGCCGACCTCGGCGCCGAGGTAATCAAGGTCGAACGGCCCGCGACCGGCGATCGCGCCCGTACCCGCGGCCCGTTCGCCGGCGGCGCGGCGCATCCGGAAAAGAGCGGGCTGTTCATTTATCTGAATACCAACAAGCGCGGCGTTACGATCGATCTCGCGTCGCCGCGCGGCCTTGCGATCTTCGAGCAGCTGATAAGCGGCGCCGATGTGTTGATTCACAACCTGGCGCCGGCCGAGATGGATCGCACCGGCTTCGAGTTCGAGCGCTTCCGGCGCGTCAATCCGAAACTGGTGATGACGTCGGTGGTGCCGTACGGACTGAGCGGACCGCGCCGCGACTGGCGCACCGAGGATCTCACGCTGTGGTCCGATGGCGGCGCGTGCTACCTCAACGGCGCCCGCGACCATCCCGAGCTGCCGCCGCTGAAAGCCTACGGTTACCAGGCCGGCTACCAGGGCGGCGGGCACGCCGCGGTGGCGACCATGGGCGCGCTGTTCGGCGCGGCGCGCGGCGCCGGCGGGCAGCACGTCGAGGTCTCGGTGCAGGAATCGGTCGCGGCGATAATCGAGATGGCCAACACCTTCTGGCCGTATATGAAGATGGTCTTGACGCGCTACGGAGCCAAGCCGGTGCAGCCGCTCGATTCGTTCGAATGCCGCGACGGCTGGATCTTCGCCTGCTGTGTCGAAGAGCATCAATGGCACAGTTTCGTGGAGGTGATGGGCAGTCCGGAGTGGGCCGCCGAGGAGATCTTCGACGAGCGCTTCAAGCGCGGCGTCAACTATGACGCCCTCCGACCGCTGCTGGCCGAATGGATCGGCAAACAAACGGTGCAGGATCTTTATCAGCGGGCGCAGGCGCGCCGGGTGCCGTTCGCGCCGATCTCGAACCTCGCCGACCTGGTCAACTCGGAGCATCTGCGGGCCCGCGGCTTTTTCGTCGATCTGAGCCATCCTGTGGCGGGCCGCTTCAAGTATCCCGGCGCGCCTTCCAAGCTGAGCCGCACGCCGTGGGAAATTCGGCGTCCGGCGCCGACGCTGGGCCAGCATAACCGGGAGATCCTGGGCGGCGAGCTCGGGATCGACGCGCGCGAACTCGAGTCGCTGCGGAGCGAGGCGGTGATCTGAATCACATGAATCAAGCGCCGCTCACCGGTATTCGAGTCGCCGACTTCACCTGGGTGTGGGCCGGACCGTACTGTACGATGCAGCTCGCGCATATGGGCGCCGACGTTATCCGCGTCGAATCCGAGACCCGGCTGTGCGTATCGCGCGTGACACCGCCGTGGGCCGGCGGACAATACGGCGTGAATCGTTCCGGTTATTTCAACCAGTACAACCAGGGCAAGCGATCGATCGCGCTCAACCTGAAGCATCCGCGCGGACGCGAAGCGGCGCTGCGGCTGGCTGCCAAGTGCGACGTGGTGATCAACAATTTCGCAGCCGGCGTGATGGATCGGCTCGGTCTCGGCTATCGCGACCTGGTCCGCGTCCGTCCGGACATGATCGGCGTATCGCTTACCGGCTATGGCGACAGCGGGCCGCTGCACGATTATGTCGCCTACGGTCCGGCGCAGGTGCCGTTGTCAGGGATGTCGGCGTTGACGGGTTATCGCGGATGGCCGCCGATGCATGTCGGCTTCAGCTATGGCGATCCCAATGCCGGAACGCACGCCGCGGTCGCGATTATCGCCGCGCTCTACCATCGTGAACGCACCGGCGAGGGTCAGTATATCGACATGAGCCAGTGGGAGTGCACGATGGCGCTGATCGGCGAGGGCATCCTCGACTACACGATGAACGGGCATCAGCCCGAGCGCGACGGCAGCCGCGACCCCTCGATGGCGCCGCATGGCCTGTTTCGATGCCGCGATATGGCGGAGTTGGTGGCCGGCACGCCGGTCGATATGTGGGTCGCGATCGCGGTCGCGGACGACGCCGAATTCGCGCGGCTGGCGGCGGCCATCGAACAGCCCGGGCTGGCCGGCGATGAGCGCTTCGCCACGCTCGCGGCGCGCAAGCGCAACGAGGACGAACTCGAGGCGATCGTTACCGAGTGGAGCGCGGCGCGCTTTGCGAGCGAGGCGGCCGAGCATCTGCAGCGTGCGGGCGTCGCCGCGGCCGTATGCGCCACCAGCCGTGACCTCGCCGAAGACCCGCATCTTGCGAGCCGCGGCTATTTCGTCGAGCTCGCGCATCCGGAGATTGGGCGGGTGAAGCACGCGGGCATCCCCTGGCGGATGAGCGAAACGCCGTGCTCGATCCGCAGTCCGGCGCCGCTCCTCGGCCAGCATACCGACGAGGTGCTGACCGAATTGTTGGGCTACGGCGCGGCCGAAGTCGCGGAAATGCACGCCCAGGGTGCTCTCAAATAGAGTCCCCGTCTGCGCTATCCTGAAGCTGTGATGACTCCCGAGAAAGCCGCGATTTTTCGCCAACGCCGCAAGCGCTTCGCCGAGGCGATCGGAACGGGCGCGCTGGCGATAATCCCGGCCGCGCCGGTGGCGGTGCGCTCGCGCGATGTCGAATTTCCCTATCATCAGGATCACGACTTCTATTACCTGACGGGATTTGACGAGCCGGAGACCGTGATGTTGCTGGCGTCGGGTCATCCCGACGGCGAATTCGTGATGTTGGTGCGCGCGCGCGACAAGGAGCGCGAGGTCTGGACCGGGCGGCGCGCCGGCGTGGAAGGCGCGGTTATCGACTATGGCGCCGACCGGGCTTTTCGAATCGAACAGTTCGACGAGATCGTGCCGCGCTATGTGCGCGATTCGCAGCGGGTCTACTACGCGCTGGGCGCCAACGAACGGATGAGCGCGAAAGTGATCGAGCTGATGCGGGCTTCCGAAGCCAACCGCGAGCGGATCGGCGCCGGTCCCACCGCGCTGCTCGATCCGCGCGAGATCATTCACGAACAGCGCCTGTTCAAGCAGCCCGACGAGCTGGCGGCCATGCGCCGCGCGATCGCGATCTCGGACCAGGCGCATCGCCGTGCGATGAGCGAGGCGCGCGGCGGCGCGGGCGAATGGGAGATACAGGCGCTGCTCGAGTATGCCTTCCGATCGCAGGGCGCTTCCGGACCGGCCTACCCGTCGATCGTCGCCTCCGGCCCCAACGCCACCATCCTGCACTACATCCATAACGACCGGCGCATGGAGCAGGGCGATCTGCTGCTGATCGACGCCGGTTCCGAGTTTGACTTTTACGCCTCCGACATCACGCGCACCTTTCCGGTCGCGTCCCGCTTCAGTCCGGTCCAGCGCGGACTCTACCAGCTGGTGCTGGAGGCACAGCTCAAGGCGATCGAATCGATTCGGCCCGGGGTCCCGTTCGATACTCCGCACGACATCGCGCTGCGCATCCTGGTGGAAGGGATGCGGGAGCTGAAGATGCTGCGCGGTTCGGTGGACGAGCTAATCAGCGGCGCCGGCTACCGCCGCTTCTACATGCATCGGACCAGTCACTGGCTGGGCATGGACGTTCACGACGTCGGGGTGTATCGGACCGGCGGTGAGCCGCGCAAACTCGAGCCCGGCATGGTGTTGACGGTCGAGCCGGGGATTTACGTGGCGGCGGACGATCAGGACGCGCCGCCCGAGATGCGTGGCATCGGCATCCGCATCGAGGACGACGTGCTGGTCACGGCCGACGGTTACGAAGTCATGTCGGCGCAGATACCGAAGCGGATCGACGAGGTGGAAGCGTTAACCAGCGCCTGACCGGCGGCGCGCCGCGGCGCGCTTATTTCAGCGGCTCCCGGAGCCCCATCCGTTCGAGGCGCGGCAGCACCTCCTGGCAGAAGTAGGGCAACTCGTCGAGGAAATTCACAAACCCGATCGCGACGCCGTTGAAGCCGTAATCGGCTACCCGTTTGAACTCGGCCGCGACCTCATCGGGATCGCCCACGAACGGCACGCCACCGTAGCCGCCCGCGAAGCGCTCCTTCGCCATCCGCACCACGTCGGGCGAAATCGAACGCGATCCGCCCTTGCCCATCGCGAGTTCGATCAGCCGATCGACGGCGCCCCAGTCCGCCTGCTCGACGCCGAAGTAATTGAAGTAATCGCGCGCTTCCTTGGCGGTCGGCCGGCAGACGACGTAGCCGGCCGTGAAGACCTGGATGTCCTTGCCGTGCTGGCGCGCGAGCGTGCGGGTTTCGTTGACGCGCGCGGCGGCCTGTTCGAGAAAGAACACCTGGTCGAAATGGAAATCCGAGTGCAGCGCCGCGAAGCGGCGGCCCGGCGGCGAGGAGCCGGCGTTCATCATGATGGGTCGTTCGCCGCCCCATGGCGTCGGATGACCGATCACGCCTTCGAGCTTGAAGAACTCGCCGTGATAATCGAACGGTCCTTCGCCTGACCAGATCCGCTGGATCACTTCCCACCATTCGCGGCCGTAATCGTAGCGCCGATCGTGATCCTGCTGGCTGGCGCCGAACATGTTGAACTCGTCCTGGTTCCATCCGCACACGATGTTCAGACCGAAGCGTCCCTGGCCGGCGTGATCGGCGGTGACCGCCTGCTTGGCGGCCAGCACCGGATGGATCAGCGGGCAATGGACGGTGCCGAACACGGTGATATTGCGGGTATGCGCCAGCAATCCGCAGGCCCAGGTGATGGTCTCGAAGGTGCTGCCCTCGAAATCGGTCTCACCGCCGTATCCTTTCCAGCGCCCGACCGGCACCATGCATTCGATGCCCGCTTCATCGGCCATCCGGGCCAGCTTGACGTTGTTCTCCCAGCTCGCATCCCAGCGCTCGGGCACCTTGGTGGCGGCCTGCCCGCTGGAACAGTTCGAGGCGAAGATACCGATCTTCATCCGGTTGCGATTGAACATGGAATGATTGCGCCGGCGCGGGTTGGATCCGCTCGCGTCGCTGACTCGCTGGGCCATCGATCGGTCGCTCCTTGCGATACTGCTTTCAGAGTTCCAGGGCGGCCGCGGAGCCCACGATGATCTTGGTGCCGTCGGCCTTCTCGCACCAGACCTCGGCGTCGGCGCGGGTATGGCGGCCCTCGGCACGGCGCTCGACCACCAGCCCCTTGGGGCCGGCGGTTTCGTCGCACCACAGCACGTTGACGAGCTTCACGTCCATCCGCCCGCCGCAGATGAATCCCATCGCGAACCTGCGGGTCATCATCTCAGCGATCAGGCAGACCGACAGCATCCCCTGCACCACGATGTCCGGGAAACCCCACTCGCGCGCCGCCGCGCGGTCGGTATGGTAGTTGCGCGAGGGGCCGGAAAAAGCGATGCACATCGGCTCGGTGATGCGGCGCATCGGCGCCTCGATCGGCTCGCCGCCGCGTTCGCCGACCTTGAAGACGCGGCCCGCGGTGCGCTCGCGCGTACGATCGACGGCAAATTTATCGGTCTCGCCCGCGGGCTGTTCGATAAGGAAGCTCTGATGCACGCGCAGGCGCGTCACCAGGCGTCCGGCGGCGTTGAAGATCAACGTTTCGTTGACCACGTACTCGCGGTCGCGCTTGAGATAGCGATCGACGATCAGGCTGCGGCTCTTAAGCCGCTCGCCGACCATCACCGGGCCGAAGAACTCGCATTCCTCGCGCGCGTGCAGATTGCCGTACAGATTCGGCAGGTACCAGTCGAGCGTGCGAAACGGCGCAGAATGGAGAATCAGCGCCGGCGCGATCGGAGCGCCCAGTGGAGAGCTCTGCGTGTACCACGGATTATCGTCGCCGGTAGCGGCGATATAAGTCCTGACCAGCTCGGGCGTGAGGTCGAATTCGAAGGTTCCGAAATCGCGCCCCACGTAAATCTCGGTGGTATCGAACAGTGCAGTCTCCATGTGCGCAACTCCGGAGCGGCCGAGTCAGGGCCTCAGCTTGGCTTGCAGCCGTTGGTTGAACTTGCCGAGCTCGACAATCGCGCGCCCGTGCGTGCCGCGGCCGATCTGCTCCTGCTCGTCGAAGGCGGCGACCCGGAACTCGATCCGCCGTCCCTCGACCTTGACGACTTCGGCCTCGGCGCGAACCGTGTGACCGAGCGGCGTGGCCGCGAGATGCTCGACGTTGACCAGCGTGCCGACGGAAGTTTCACCGGGTTCCATATAATCGGTAAGCGCGCTCATCGCCGCCTGTTCCATCATCAGGATCATCATCGGCGTCGCCATCACCTGTGGCAATGCCGGATGCGCGGTGCTGGCGAGATGTTCGACGGCGAGCACCAGCGTGTAGAGGCCCCTGGTTCCGACCGGAATCTGGCGCATGTGGCGTACCGTCCTAAAGTTTGGTCGCGGCGCGGCGCCCGACATTCTCTGGATATCGCAAACCGGCCTCGCGCAAAAGCGATCGCTAGCCGCCGCCGGCGTTGCGCGTCAGATATTCGATAATCGTGCGGCGCTCGGCCTCGCTCAACGGACGGCCGGCCTCCGCCATACGCGGCTCCATGGCCTGCATCTGCACCTGCCACATCGCGGCGGTCATCGAGCGGGGATTGTAGGCGGAGTGGCAGCTGCCACAGCGCGTAGCGTAAAGCCGCGCGGCATAGCTGCCGTGCTCGGGAAGCGGGGCGGAGCGACATCCGGCGATTGCGCCGAGCATCGCCACGGCCACGGCCGCCCCGAAGCGGCGCCAGACTGACGAGCGCATCACGATCGGCGGCTTCGCGCCAGTTCGGCCCGCAACGATCCAATCAGATCGCGCCGATCCCGATCCTCAAGTGTTACTTTACGTTCTGATTCGGGTCGCGCCCATACCGGCGCCAGACGCAGCGCATCGCCAGCAAAACGCGGGAAGATATGCCAGTGCAGATGCGGTTCCTGATTGCCGAGGTTCTCATAGTTGAGCCGCAGCGGATGGACCACGCTGGCGATGGCGCCGGCGACCTGCATGACCTCGTCGAAGGCCGCGCGAGCAAGCTCCGGCGCCAGCGTGTGGAGTTCGGTCGCGTGGCGCTTGAAGAGCAGGGCGCAGTAGCCGCGGTAGAACTGGGCGTCGCCCAGAATCACGTAATGATGCTCGAGCTCGGCGATGAAGTCGGCAAAGGTGCCGGCGCGAATGCGCGCGATCAGCCCGCAGATCCCGCATCCCGGCGGCGCGGCCGCCTCGGCCTCGCTCACGGCGCTGGCTCCTCGGGTGGTACCTGCACAATGCGGACTTGCGAGTACTTGAGCAGCTCGGTCACGGTCTGCAGCTTGTACGGCTGGCCGTAGTAGATGGTGCGGATGCCGGTGTTGATCAGCACCTTGAGGCAATGGATGCAGGGGGTGTGGGTCACGTAGATGTCGGCGTCGCGAATCGCGCCGCCGTTGCGGGCGGCCTGGGTGATGGCGTTGATCTCGGCGTGAATCGTCCGAAAACAATTCAACTCGATCTCGCCGTCGGGGTTTTTCGATTCGTAGATCAGGCAGCCGACCTCGGTGCAATGCGGCAGGCCGGCGGGCGATCCATTGTAGCCGGTCGCCAGGATGCTGCGGTCGCGTACGATGACCGCGCCGACCTTGGCGCGCAGGCAGGTCGAGCGTTCCGCGACCTGGCGCGTGATGGTCAGGAAATACTGGTCCCAGCTCGGACGCTTGAGATTGCGGTCAGATTTGGCGTCCATGCAAAGGAGTTCGCCGGACTGCCGCCGGCGCAGGCTGCGGCTGTATCACTTGGTAGACCTTGTCTTTGCTGGGCGGACCGGGCGGCGCAAACGAAAACGGCATCGGAGTGAAAGTGATTATAAACAGCGCGACCGTGAGCCACGCCGCCAGCTTGCGGCGTCCGTCGAGCGGGGTCTCGGCGTCCACGGTGGTCGGATGGCCAAGGCCCAGCACTATCAGCAGCAGCGCCCACAAGAGCCATCCCCCCCAATAGTCGCGACCCAGAATGAACGGCACCACCACCATCAGCACGCATCCCAGCACCGCGCATCGCGAGACCAGGCGATGACGCCGTCCGAACAGCGTATAAACCACGTGGCCGCCGTCGAACTGACCGCTCGGCACCAGGTTCAACATGGTGACGAAAAAGCCCAGCCATCCGGCGAATGCGATCGGGTTGAGATTGACGTTGACCGAATTCGGATCGACGCCGAGAATCCATCGCGACAGTTCCAGGAACAACAACGAGTTGCCGAGATTGAGTCCGCCGGCCGACGAATCGAGCGGCCCGATGGTCGAATGCTGGAGACCAATGATGGTCGCCGGCAGCGCGATCAGCATCCCGGCCCACGGGCCCGCCGCGCCGATATCGAACATCACGCGGCGCGAGTTCGGCATCGAGCGCATCCGGATGAAGGCGCCGAAGGTGCCGACGAAAAAGAACGACGGAAACGGCGCCGGGATGAAATACGGCAGGCTCGAATCGACGCCATGGCGCCGCGCGGCAATGTAATGGCCGAGTTCGTGGGCGAGCAGGATCATCATCAGCGGGATCGAGAAGCTGAGTCCACTCGCCAGCGCCGCGAAACTCGAGATCGGGCGCAGCAGCGAAAAGTCCGCACCCGCCATGTAGGCCCCCGCCATCGTGGTGGTGAGCAGGGTGAGCAGGAACAGCACCGCGTTAAGGCGTGGAATCTTCACCGGTGCGGCGACGGGAGTGTACGGCTCATAAGCGGTCGGATGGCGCGGGATTTCGCTCAGCACCGTCGGCGCGCCCTTGTCGGTATCGAGTTGATTGACCGGCTCGTTCATCTGCACACATGTACTTTTACGGGCATACCGGGTTGCGCCGCGAATCGTCGCGCGGCACTGTCGTCGCGGACCGCGACTTCCAGCAGCTCGAAGCTTCCAAACGTTGCTAGCGGGGCACCTTTGGGCACCTCGCTGTAAGTCTCGCGAATCGGGAGCGAAGCACCGGCAGCGATCTTAACCGAAAGCCCGCGGCCGGAAAAGCGAGCGGCGAACCGCGAAAAGCTCGCGCGGTCGATATTGGTGACCAGGTTTCCGTAACCGTCGAGGTAAATTACCTCGCCCCGCAGCTCGTCCTTTGCGAGCTCTGGGGCGACCATCTCGAGCGGAGCGATCTTCCCGATGGTCCGGCCCAGCGCGGCCAGGCGCGTACCCTTCCAAAGATAGGCGGCGGCAGGGGCGAAAAGATCGCGGCCGTGAAAGGTCGAGCTTAGCTGCGGCAGACGATAGCGAGGTGTGGTCAGCTCGACGATTCGCGCGATACCGGCGGCCTGCGCCGCGGGAAACAGCAGGCCGTTGTCGGGCCCGACCAGGCGGCATCCCGCGACGGTCTCGATCGCGATCGCACGGCGCGCCGTGCCGACTCCCGGATCGACCACCGCCAGGAAAACCGTACGGCGCGGAAAATAGCGCCAGCTCTCGCGCAGCGCTATCGCTCCGGCCATTACCGACTGCGGCGGGATGCCGTGGGTGATATCGAGCAGCGGCGCTTGCGGTGCGATGGTCGCGATTACGCCCTTCATCACCCCGACGTAATGGTCGCGATAGCCGAAGTCGGTGAGCAGGGCGATCGGATAAGGCCGGCCGGGTTGACTCCGCATCGCGTCTGCCTAGCGGCCGGCCAGCTCCTCGCGGACCGCGGCCGCCAGCAGCGGAAACATGATCTCGTGATGGCCGGTGAGCATCATCGTGCGGCCGCCCGACGCGGTCGGGCGCTCCAGCACGTTGACGCGCGGACGATAGTGACGGATGAAATCCATGTCGGCGGCGGTGAAGTTGCGTACCTTGCAGCCCAGGTTGCGCGCCAGGTTGAGCGCCTTCAGGAACACCTCGGGCATCACCACCGCCGAGCCGAGATTCAGCACCACGCCGCCCGACAGTTTTGCTACGACCCCCGCCAATCGGCGAAAATCGTACATGGTGGCCTGGCCGATCGCAGCGCCGTCGGCCGCCGGATGCATGTGGATGATATCGGCGCCGATCGCGACGTGGACGGTCGCCGGCACGCCGAGCCGCCAGGCGGTCGCGAACAGGCTGGTCTCGCGGTAGCGCAGGCGGCGCTCCCAGATCTCGCGCCCGACGATCTCGCCGAGCCCCCGGTTCTCGTCCGCCGCGGTCCGCGCCGCTCGATTCAGAAACGCGCCGGTCTCCTCCGCCATCCCGAAACTGCCGTCGGCCAACCCCTCGCCGACGTCCTCCGAGGTGCGGCCGGCGAAGGCGAGTTCGAAATCGTGGATGATCGCCGCGCCGTTGGTCGCCACCGCGCTGAGGATTCCATCGCGCATCAGGTCGCAGATTATCGGGCTCAGCCCGAGTTTGATCGAATGCGCGCCGGACAGCATCAGAAACGGCTTGCCCGATCGATGGGCACGCGCGATGCGTCGCGCCAGCTCGCGCAACTGCGCCGCTGCCAGAACTTCGGGCAGCGAGTCGAGAAACGTGCGCATCGTGGAGCCCGGCTTCACCGTGGCTGCGAACTGTTTGCGCACGACCTTGCGCGACAGCGTGGCGAGCTTGCGCGTTCGCGCGCGGCTCGGATCGAGCGATCGCGGTTTTATCGGCACCGGCTGGCTCTCATCGCTATGGCGTCACGTTTCCGCTCGCTAAACTACTCGATGCGTGAACCATGTGCCAAGCGCGGTTTTCTTGCCAGTACCGCGAAGTGATGCGACAACTTGGCAGGCGCGGATAGCAACATGAAGTTAACCCCTAGAGAAATCGACAAGCTGATGATCTTCACCGCCGCCGAGCTGGCGCGCAAGCGCCGCGCGCGCGGCCTCAAGCTGAACCATCCCGAGGCGGTCGCCTTGATCAGCGCCGATCTGCTCGAAGGCATTCGCGACGGGCGCTCGGTCTCGGAGCTGATGGAGTACGGCATCAAGATCCTGACCCGCGAGGATGTGATGGAAGGCGTGCCTGAGATGATCGACGAGTTGCAGATCGAAGGAACCTTCCCGGATGGCACCAAGCTGGTGACAATCCATCGGCCGATTCGCTAGAGTTGCGCGGCCAACAAATCCATTGGAGCGAGACCGATGATTCCCGGCGAGTACCTGCTGGCTGCCGACGACATCGTGGCCAATAGCGGCCGCGAGAGCTTGGAGTTGCGCGTGGTCAACACCGGCGACCGCCCGATCCAGGTCGGCTCGCACTTCCATTTCTTCGAGGTCAACAAGGCTTTGCAATTCGCGCGCGCCCGCGCCTTTGGCATGCGGCTCAACATCGCGGCGGGAACCGCGATCCGCTTCGAGCCGGGCGACGATCGCCTCGTGACGCTGGTGCGGATCGGCGGAAATCGCGTGGTGCGCGGACTCAACCGGTTGACCGATGGACCGACCGAACCGTCGCGTCGCGACGAGCTGCTGCGCGCCGCGGTCGCGCGCGGCTTTCTCGATCAGGACTCATGAGCCTCAGAATCCCCCGCCATCAGTACGCCGAGCTTTATGGTCCGAGCACCGGCGATCGGATTCGACTGGCCGATACCGAACTGCTGATTCGTATCGAACGCGATTTCACCCATCACGGCGACGAGGTCAGGTTCGGCGGCGGCAAGGTAATCCGCGACGGCATGGGCCAGTCCTCCAGTGCGACGGCGGCCGGCGGCGCGCTCGACGTGGTAATCACCAACGCCGTCATCCTCGACCATTGGGGCGTGGTCAAGGCCGACATCGGCATCCGCGGCGGCCGCATCGTCGCGGTCGGCAAGGCCGGTAATCCCGACCTGATGGCGGGAGTGACGCCCGGGATGACGATCGGCGCCGCCACCGAGGTGATCGCGGCCGAGAACCGGATCGTCACCGCGGCCGGAATCGACGCGCATATCCATTTCATCTGTCCGCAGCTTGCCTTCGAAGCGCTGTCATCCGGCGTCGCCACGCTGATCGGCGGCGGCACGGGGCCCGCGACCGGCACCAACGCGACCACCTGTACGCCCGGTCCCTGGAATATTCAGCGGATGCTGCAGGCGGCTGAAGGGCTGCCGCTCAATTTCGGCTTTCTCGCCAAGGGCAACGCGTCCGCTCCGGAACCGCTGCGCGAACAAGTCGCGGCGGGTGCGATGGGACTGAAGCTGCACGAGGATTGGGGCACCACTCCGGCCGCGATCGATTGTGCGCTCACGGTCGCCGACGAGTACGACGTCCAGGTCGCGATCCATACCGATACGCTGAACGAGGCGGGCTTCGTGCAGGATTCGATCGAGGCCTTCAAGGGCCGCACGATTCACACCTATCACACCGAAGGGGCGGGCGGCGGTCACGCTCCCGATATCATCCGGGTGTGCGGCGAGCCCAACTGTCTGCCGTCCTCGACCAACCCGACGATGCCGTTCACGGTCAACACGCTGGACGAGCATCTCGACATGCTGATGGTCTGCCATCATCTCGACCCCGAGATTCCCGAGGACGTGGCGTTCGCCGAGTCGCGGATTCGCGCCGAAACGATCGCCGCCGAAGACATCCTGCATGATCTCGGTGCGATCAGCATGATGTCGTCCGACTCGCAGGCGATGGGGCGCGTCGGCGAGGTGATCATTCGCACCTGGCAGACCGCCGACAAGATGAAGCGCCAGCGCGGCGCGCTGCCCGGCGAGACCGACGGCGATGACAACCTGCGCGCCCGCCGCTACGTTGCGAAGTACACCATCAATCCGGCGATCGCGCACGGCGTTGCGCACGAGATCGGATCGATCGAAGCCGGCAAGCTCGCCGACCTGGTGATCTGGAAGCCGGCCTTCTTCGGCGTCAAGCCCGAACTGGTGGTCAAGGGCGGTATGATCGCGTGGGCCGCGATGGGCGATCCCAACGCGTCGATTCCGACCCCCGAACCCGTCATCTATCGGCCGATGTTCGCCGCTTTTGGCGAAGCGCCGCGCGCCACCGCGCTGACCTTTGTTTCGGGAGCTGCGGTCGAGGCCGGCATCGGTGCGCGGCTCGGCCTGAGCCGGCGCCTGGTACCGGTGAGCCGATGCCGCGGGCTCGGCAAGCGCGACATGATCAACAACGACGCCCTGCCGAAAATCGAGGTCGACGCCGAAACCTACGAAGTGCGCGCCGACGGCCAATTGCTCACCTGTGAGCCGGTGCGGGTGTTGCCGATGGCCCAGCGGTATTTTCTTTTCTAGCGGCGACTCGCGATGATCATCATCGAGCAGCTCGCCAATCCGCCCGCAGCAGGGCAGCTCGCGGGTCTCGAACGCGACCGCCTGCAGCTTAGCTGGGAGGGACGCCGATGGACCCGGCGGCGGGTGCGCACCAGCGCCGGACGCGAGGTCGCGCTCGCACTGCCGACCGGAACGCTGCTCGAACCCGGCGCGATCCTGCTGATCGAGCGCGAATGGTATCTCGAAGTCGAGGCGCTCCCGGAGCCGCTGATCGCGATTCATCCCGGCTCGCGACCGGCCGCGATTCGCGCCGCTTTTGAGATCGGCAATCGCCACTTTCCGCTCGCTATCGACGGCGAGACCATTCTGGTGCCCGACGATCTCGCGATGGAACAGCTCGCCGTCCGTCTCGGCGAGCCATGGGAGCGGCGCAGTGCCGTGTTCCGGCCGTTTGCGAACAGCCCCGCGCCGCACAGCCATGACGCCTGAAGCGCTGGTAAGCCTGCTGCGAATCGCCGACGGACTTTTCCCGGCCGGCGGCTATGCTCATTCGCTGGGACTCGAAACCTACGCGCAACGCGGCGCGATCGTCGACGCGGCCGGCGCCGAGCGCTATCTGCGCGCCTATCTCGAAGCCTCGGCCGGACCGTGCGACGCGGTGGCCGCGGTCGGCGCGCTCAACGCGGCGCGCCGGGGCGATCTGGCGCCGATAGTCGATTTCGATCGCGCGCTTGATGCTATGAAGCCGGCGTTCGAACTGCGCGAGGCGAGTCGCCAGATGGGTCGCCAGACGATGAGGGTGGCAGCCGCAACGGTGCGCGCGCCAATCGTCGAAGATTTCGAGCGCGCCCTCGCCGACGCTGCCACGCCGTGCCATCACGCGATCGTCTTCGGGCTGATCGGCGGCGTCTGCGGATGGACGCCGGCGAGTGCCGCCACCGCGTATCTTTATGCGACCGCTGCCCAACTGGTCGGCGCGGCGCTCCGGCTCCTCCCGGTCGGCCAGCTCGACGGACAGCGGATACTGGCGCGCGCCGAAACGCTGATCACGCGCCTGGCCGCCGACGCGGCCGAACGCAGCTTCGAGGAAATCTGGAGTTTCGCGCCGGGAGTCGAGATCGCCGCGATGCAACATGCCGGCCTCGACGCGCGGCTGTTCCGCTCATGATTCCCAAACCGCTCAAAATCGGTATCGGCGGCCCGGTCGGTTCCGGCAAGACCGGGCTGGTCGAGGCGCTGTGCCGCGGACTCGCGGCGTCGCACGAAATCTGCGTCATCACCAACGATATCTACACCCGCGAGGACGCCGAGTTCCTGGTGCGACGCGGGGTGCTGGCGCCCGAGCGGATTGTCGGCGTCGAGACCGGCGGATGCCCCCATACCGCCATCCGCGAGGATGCCTCCGTCAACCTGGAGGCGGTGCGGGAGCTGACGCATCGTTTCCCGGCGACGGAGATCCTGTTTATCGAGAGCGGCGGCGACAACCTGGCCGCGACTTTCAGCCCGGAGCTGGTCGACGCGACCATCTATGTAATCGACGTGGCCGAGGGCGACAAGATTCCGCGCAAGGGCGGGCCGGGAATCACCCGCTCGGGCCTGCTGGTCATCAACAAGATCGATCTCGCGCCCTACGTCGGCGCGAATCTGACGGTGATGGATCATGACGCAAGAGCCGCCCGCGGCGACCGCCCGTTCGTCTTCACCAACCTGCGCGACGGCACCGGAGTCGGCGCGGTGGTCGAATGGATCCGCCGCGGCCTGCTGTTCGAAAACTGATCGGGTCGGGCGCGACGGCTTGCTGCGGCTGCGCTTCGAACGGCGCGGCGCGCGGACCGTGCTCGCCGGTCAGCGGATGACGCCGCCGCTGCAGGTGATGGCGCCGATGGAGCGCGCCGACGGCTCCGCCTACGCCGTGCTGCTCAACAACGGCGGCGGCTTGGTGGGCGGCGACTCGATGCGTATCGAGATCGAGCTTGGCGCCGGGAGCCGCGTCGCGATCACCACCGCCTCGGCCGGCAAGGTCTATCGCAGCGCCGGCGCTGCCGCCACGCACGAAACGATAATCCGCATCGGGACCGGCGCCCGGCTCGACTATCTTCCGGATCATCTGATACCGCACGCCGATGCGGCCCTGGTTCAACGCTTGAGCGTCGTGATGGAGCGCGGCAGCCGCGCGATTCTTTACGCGGCGATGGCGGCGGGACGGATTGCGAGAAAAGAGCGCTTCGCCTTTCGTCGCATCGAGGATTCGACCGGCGTCTGGTACGGCGGGCGGCCGATTCTGCTGAGCCGCGCGATCCTCGAGCCCGCGACTCGGACGCTCGGCGGCGCGGGTCTGATGGAAAATTTCGACTATCTGGCGAGCATGGTGGTCGCCGGCGAATCATCCGGGGAATGGGGTGCGATCGCCTCGGGAATTCGCAAGCGCCTTGAAATCGGCGAGCTGAACGGTGGCGCTTCGCCGCTGGCGGCCGACGGATGCCTGGTGCGCTGGATGGCTCCGGGAGCCGAGGCGCTGCGCCGCAGCGCGGCAGCGATCCATGCCGGGGCGGCCATGCTGGCGTTTGGTGAATCGTCGCTCGCGCTCAGAAAGTGAGGATGACCCGGGCTCAGGCCGTGCTCGATCGCGAAATGGCGCCGCTACGCGATGCTTGAAAACGCCGTCGGTTGCCGGTAGCTTCCGCTCAGAGCGGGCGTAATTCAGCGGTAGAATGCCAGCTTCCCAAGCTGGACGTCACCGGTTCGATCCCGGTCGCCCGCTCCAAATTTCTCAAGTAAATAGCGGCTTTTTCGGCTCGACGCGCTCGGTCCGTTCGGGCGCCGGGGAAAATTCTGATCAAATTCTGATCATTTTGACGGCTGATTTGCCCGTTTAGGTCGAGTTTTGCGTGCGCGCGCCGAGTGTCAACACCGCAGTGAAAGTACATCAGCTCATCGCAGTAAAAATCCATCAGCCGGAAGGGGAAGGCAGTGGAGTCTGGTCTCTGGCAGGGGGAGTGCGAGGGGGATTACCCCCTCGCCGTGTCATTGAAGATCTAATTTAGTAAGCAGGACTGAGGGGCGGTTTTTAACTAGGTTCTTGCTATGGTTGATCGTCTTGATGCGGCGTTTGCTGTGTTTGAGTCTGAAGCTGTCGCCGTTCATTTCGAGGATGTGAACGTGGTGGGTGAGACGGTCGAGCAGTGCGCCCGGTCAAGCGTTCAGAGGCGAACACGCTGGTCCATTCATCGAAGGGCAGATTGCTGGTGACGATGATCGAGCCGCGTTCGTAGCGCTGGCTAAAGGTCTCGAACAGTAACTCGGCACCGGTTGGCGAGAGCGGGACGTAGCCCAGTTCATCCACGATTAGAAGCTTGTAGCCGCTGAGCTGACATTGGAGGTGCAGCAGACGCTTTTCATCGCGCGCTTCGTGCAACTCGTTGACCAGAGCGGCGGCGGTGGTGAAGCCGACCGCGAGACCCTTCCGGCATGCTGCCAGACCTAGCTTCGTGTTGTCGTACAGGATCGAGCGCGACACCCCGCCGAAGAACTCGAAGCCGGCGTTGTGCCCTTCGCAGAAAGCTTCGCTGGTCTCCGCTGGATAGGCCTGCACCAGACAAGCATCGCTCTGCGGCAGGTCCATCGCGAAGAAGTGGATCTTGCGCTCCTCACCTGCGATCACCGCCAGCGCTTCACCGAAGTCAACTTGCGTGTGCCCAGGATCGTGGCGCAGTGGCACGAACATCTCGCGCAGCCGCTGCTGCTCGTGCACGTAGGCCCTGACGATCGTGATCCCGCCGCCGTACCCGTGCTCATCGCGCAGCCGATCGAAAATCCGTTTCGCCGTGTGCTGCTGTTTCGCCGGCCGACTCTTATCCTCCTCCAGGATCCACTCGATGATCCCAACAAACGGATCCAGCTTCGGCCGCGCCGGCGGCCGGCTCCGCCGATAGCCTGGCGGCACCGAGAACGCGAGCATCTTCGCCACCGTCCGCGGCTCCAAGGGCACGGTCCATAACTGGATATACCTAGGCCGCTTGCGTGGTGCTCAGGGCCTCGTATACGTGGCGGGCAAGCCGATGATCAACTGGCCGCTGTTTGTGGCGGCGTTCGTCCATGAGGCGAGTTGATGGCGACGCTGACCACGCACACCAAGGGCTATCTCGTCGCCGATTTCTACTACCAGGGGCGCCGCTGCCGCGAGTTCCTTAAGCTACACGATAACCGCGACAACCGACGCGATGCCGAGCGGTTTGTGCCAGAGCGCAGTGGCCCGAATGGGCTGGCGCGGCTTGCTGGCGATGCGAACGTCACCACTTAAAGCGGCGCGACGCGACGCCGCCGGTTGGGTCAGCGGGGATTACGGGAGGGGCGCGAGCGGCGCAGCTTGCGAAGCCCGAGCGGGCGTCTCGCAGCGCCGCGCCGCGAACGAATTGTTTGAGTCATTCGTACCGCTGTGATCGGCAACTGCGAGGGATCCTCGGACGGACGGCCTGAGATTCGAAACGCTTCTGCTCTAATCGATGTTGGCGGCGGATACGTTGTTCATCCGGAAGTGCCGAATTGTCTCGGAACTGACGCCTTCGTCTCAACCGACGGGGCTCCTTTCTTCGAACGGCGGGCATCTTTCTGTCGAGACTCTCGCTGTCACCCGTTGTCGCTCGACGGTGATATCGTTCGATGTCGCGGTAGCATGCGATAATCAGCGGCGCAACGACTCGATGGAGATCGGCGATGCGAGGACGGCCGGTAGATTTCTGGGGCAAGCTCTCAAGGGATCTCGATCAATGGCATCCGTTGATCGATCACTGCGCCGACGTCGCCGCGTGCTGCGGGGCGCTCTTGCGGACTACGCTGCTACGCCGGCGGCTGGCGAAAATTGGGGGGCTCGAGGATCTCAGTCCGCGGCAGGTTGCTCGGCTCTGCGTGCTGGCTGCTTATCACGATTTCGGAAAATTCAATTTAGGCTTCCAAAACAAGGCGGCCGAATGTTCACCGTTCACCAATGGTCATGTCCGCGAGGCGCTCGCTCTGTTCAGTAACCGATACGCCGACAGCAAACGGCTGCATTCAAGCCTCGCGCTCGACGAGATTGAAACATGGGGTTCCGACGACTGCGCGTTCAGGCTTCTCATCGCCGCGGTTGCGCATCACGGTAAACCCGCCGACCTTGCCGATTGCGAGCGAGAGTATCGTGCGCTGCAATGGAAGCCTGCCCAAGGGCTTGATCCCTTCGATGGTATGTCACGACTGGCTGCACATGCTCGGTCGTGGTATCCAACCGCGTTCGCCACAGACACGGATCCGCTTTCCGCCGCCTCCGCTTTCCAGCACGCATTCAGCGGATTGGTAACACTGGCGGACTGGCTCGGATCCGACACGGTCTTTTTTCCTTTCAGTGAAGACGGGGCCGCCGACCGGATGGTGTTCGCCCGCGAAGCGGCGCACTACGCCGTGATGAGCGTCGGCATTGATACGACCGCGACGCGTATTTCGATGGGTGCTTCCAAGCCCTCGTTCTCGATGGTATCGGCATTCGAGCCGCGAACCTTTCAGCGCTCCGTAATCGAGCTGTCAGCAGAGCGGGGCGGATCGCTCACGATTCTTGAGGCTGAGACTGGTTCGGGGAAAACCGAAGCCGCCTTCAGTCGGTTCCTGAGTCTGTTTCATGCAGGCGAAGTTGATGGCCTCTATTTCGCGCTACCGACTCGCACGGCTGCAACCCAGATTCACGCGCGAATGCGCGACGCCGTGACGCGGGCGTTTGCTGGCGCGGCAGCCGTACCGCCAGTGATTCTCGCGGTTCCCGGCTATCTTCGCTTTGACGATCGCGAAGGCCGGCGTCTGCCTGGCTTCGAAGTGCTGTGGAACGACGATCCAGACGAGAGGCGCCGCTACCTTGGATGGGCCGCAGAGAATCCCAAGCGTTATCTCGCGGGCGCGATCGCAGTCGGCACGATTGACCAGGTTCTGCTTTCGACGTTGATGGTCTCGCACGCGCACATGCGTGCAACTTCTCTGATGCGTCAGTTGCTGGTCGTCGATGAAGTCCATGCCTCCGACGCCTATATGATCGCGATCCTGCGTGAAGTGTTGGCAAATCATCTCGCCGCGGGCGGCCACGCACTCCTGATGTCGGCGACGCTTGGCGCTAGCGCGCGGTACGCATTGCTTTCACGCCTGTCGTCGGGCGCAACCGCGCTTCCGGCGGCCGCTGACGCGAAGCAAATTCCTTATCCGATGCTCGCTTGCTACCGCAATGGCGGTGTTACGGAGCGGGCCGAGCAGTCCGGCTCCGAGGCGCGCAACGTCGAGGCCGATCTGAGGCCTTGGGCCGACGATTATGCCGCGGTCGCAGGCACTGCGCTCGAGGCGGCAGCAACCGGCGCGCGGGTTTTGATCGTTCGCAACACTGTGAGCGGATGTGTCGCCACCCAGCAGGAAGTTGAGCGCGCCGCTCATCTCCGCGGAGCGCGTGCGGCATTGTTTGCCTGCAAGCAAATGGTCGCGCCGCATCACTCACGGTTCACTGCCAACGACCGGATCGATCTCGACCGTGCGCTCGAAGCAAGCTTCGGGCTGAAATCACCCACCGCTCCGTGCGTCGTCGTGGCCACCCAAACCGTGCAGCAAAGCTTGGATATCGATGCTGACCTGCTCATCACCGACCTCTGCCCGATGGACGTGCTGCTCCAGCGCATCGGCCGATTACATCGCCATAAGCGACCCGCCCGGCCAGCTTCCTGCGCGACCCCCCGCGTGATCGTGCTCGCGCCCGCCGAGCGCGACCTCACACCCATGATTCGTGCAGGCGGAGAGGCGTGCGGCCCCCACGGGTTAGGAACCGTCTATGAAGATCTTCGGATCCTCGAAGCGACCTGGCGTGCGCTCGAAGCACACACTGTCATCTCAATTCCCGGTATGAACCGAACCTTGGTCGAGGAAACGACGCATCCTGAGGCGCTGCGCGCGATTGCAACCAGCCTCGGTTCCGTGTGGGCGTCACATAGCATGAAGCTCTCCGGCGCGCAGTTCGCGATGAAACGGCTTGCCGCGCTCAACTGTATCGACCGCACCCTGCCATTCGGCGATTTCGAGTTCCCTAGTTCAGAGCTTGAACAGCGCATCCAGACCCGTCTTGGCGAGGGTGACCGGATCGCACAGTTCGACGCCGCAGTTGCCAGCCCGTTCGGTAATTCGATCAAGTCCCTGTCGATTCCGGCGTTTCTCGCCCGCGGCGTGGAGAAAGACACGCTTGCGGTGCTGATATCCGTTGGCGACCGGACCGTGGAGTTTTCTTTCGGACCATATCGCTATGTGTATGATCGGCTCGGTCTGCGCCGGGTCAACGAACCTGCATCAGAAAGCGAGGTGCCCAGCGATGGCTGATTGTCGATTTAACCTTCTCACCGACACCGTATTTAGTATCGACTCCTCCGATGCAACGGTCGATCTCACCCTGTCCGGCGTGCTCACTCGTCTCGGTCGCGGCGAGCCAACGGAGTTTCGTGCCGTCCAGCCGCATCAGCAACACGCCTGGCACGCATTTTTGGTGCAGCTTGGCGCGCTTGCCCTTCACGCCTCGCATAGCGACGCCGTCGCGCGGCCCGAGACTGATTGGCGCGCGATGCTGCTGGCGCTATCCGGCGGCGCTGCCGAGCCGTGGTGCCTGATCGTGGACGACCTGGCGAAGCCTGCATTTATGCAGCCGCCCGTGCCCGAGCGCAGCTTGAAAGGATGGGCGGAAATCCTCGCGCCCGATGCGATCGATATCCTCGTCACCGCGCGCAACCACGACGTGAAATCCGCCCGTATCGCCGCAGCCGCGCCCGAGCATTGGGTCTATGCGTTGGTTACCGTCCAGACGATGGCGGGATTCGATGGCCGGATGAATTACGGCATCGCCCGGATGAACGGCGGTTACGGCAATCGCCCCTGCGTCGCGGCCGCGCGGGACCTTGCCTTCGCGACACGTTTCCAGCGTGACCTAAACGTGCTGCTGGGAGCACGCTCCGGGATGATCGAGTCTTACGGCTATCGGCCCGAAGGCGGCGCGGCGCTGCTGTGGACGCTCGATTGGAGCGGCGACGCATCCGATCGCCTGTCGCTCGACAATTGTGATCCGTTCTTCATCGAGGTTGCTCGCCGGATTCGCCTAATCCACGGGGCTTCGGCCAGCATTACCGCGAGGCAAAAGGGTTCCGCCACCGCCCGGATCAATTCCGCGGATCGCAAGGGTGACCTGGGCGACCCCTGGGTTCCGGTTAGTCGTGAAGGTCTGGCGCTCACGGCAAAGAATCTTTCATATCGGAAGCTGTGCGAAATACTTTTCAGCGGTGACTACGCCGAAAACGCCGCCCGCTGCTTGCGCGCTGACGATGGCGACAGCCCCGTCTTGCTCGCGGAGCTATTTGCGCGCGGACAGGGCAAAACCGAGGGCTTCCATGAGCGAACGATTCCGGTGCCTCAAAAGGCACGGCGATTTTTCTCGGACCCGACTCGCAGCGAGCAGCTAGCCGCGCTGGCGCGTGATTTCCTGCAACTCGCCGATGACGCCGGGAAAAAGCTCCTCAAGCCGGCCGTATTGGCGCTCCTGCAGGGCGGGTCCGACCAACTCAACTTCAAAGACGACCGCGCTTCACCGCAACTCAAAGACTTTGACGCCGCCATCGATCAGATCTTCTTCCCGCGTCTGTTCGATCTCGCCGATCGCCCGCCCGATGAAGCCCAAGCCGCATGGCGCGCCGAGCTGATCGAAATCGCTCGCCGCATTCTGACCGACTCCTATGACAGCGTCCCTATCCCGGTCGCACGGCACTACCGCGCGATCGCAATGGCTGAGCGCCGGTTGAGTATCGCCGCGCGTAAATTCGCACCCGAAGCATTCGTAAAGGAGGAATCATCCGATGGATCCGCAACCGCATGAGAACCTTGCCGCGCTGATCGGCCGCCTCGCCGCGCTGATCGACAGGCAGCTCTCGCCCGGCGACGTCGCCGCTCTGCGCCGCAGCCGCCCGGACTCGATCGACGCGCCCGCGTTCTGGCGAATCGCCGCCGTCGAGCTCGCCGACTCGCTCGAACCCGGCGGGCCGCGCCGCGACGAGGGCGAGCGCCGATGGGCCGTGATTCTGCAAGCGATGGCGGAGCTGCGCGGCCTGCATAACCCACGGCGCAGCCTGGGCGCCGCGCTTGTCGACGCCGAGGTCGCCGAGCATCGCGTGCTGCGGCTTTTGCGCGCGAGCGCGGACGGATTGTTCGACGCGGTGAGAATTATCGCGCATCACCTCGCCACTAAAGGAGTCTCGTTTAACTGTACCGATCTAGCCTGGTTGGTTCTGAGCGACGAACGCAGCGATGGGGAGTCGGTTCGCCGCGGAATCGCACGCAATTACTACTCAACCCAATCGAGCAGGGAGGCTCGCACCGCATCATGAATGATTCCCGCTTTGTCCAAATTCATTTTCTCACCTCTTACGCCGCCTCGCTGATCAACCGCGATGACGTTGGTTTCGCCAAACGGATTCCCTTTGGCGGCTCCACCCGTACCCGCATCTCCTCGCAATGCCTCAAACGGCATTGGCGCACCAACCATGGCGAGAATTCGCTCGCCGCTTTATCCGATGACAACCTGTCGGTACGGTCGCGCCGATCTTTCGACGCTTTCATCTACCATCCGCTTATCGAGGACGGAATCGCCGAACCGATTGCCCGTGCGGTCGCAACCGAGTTGATGACCACTGTGCTCGGAATGAGTCAGGCGAAGGAAGCTGCCGCCGCGAAGGATGGCGCTGCCAAGGAAGCTGCCGACCACGAAACCGTGATGGCCAGCGCACAGGTAACGGTGCTCGGAAAACCCGAACTGCGCTTCCTGCTCGATGAGGCGCGTGCGATCTGCAAGGAGGTCTCCGATCCTAAGAAAGCCCGCGACGCTCTGAAGAAGCATCTTACCCGCGAACGTACCGAGAATCTGCGCACCCTCAAGCTCAATGCCGGCCTCGACGCCGCACTGTTCGGCCGCATGGTTACCAGCGACATCCTCGCGCGATGTGACGCGGCTCTCCACGTCGCGCACGCCTTCACGGTCCACGGCGAGGCCACAGAGAGCGACTATTTTTCTGCCGTGGATGATCTCCTGAGCGGCGGCGACTCAGCTTCTCTTGGCAGCGGCCATATCAACACGGCAGAGCTGACTAGCGGCCTGTTTTACGGATACGCTGTTGTCGATGTCGGCTTGTTGGTCGCGAACCTGGGCGACAATAAATCGCTCGCCGCGCGGGTGTCCGATACTGTCGTGCGATTGATCGCCACTGTCTCACCAGCCGCCAAGCTCGGCTCTACTGCCGCGCACTCGTACGCAAATTTCCTTATGATCGAGGCAGGCAAGTCGCAGCCACGAACGCTCGCCAATGCGTTTCTGAGCGCGGTGCGTCCCCAGCCCGATCTGCTCGGCAATACGTACCGCGCGCTTGGCGCTCACCTGATCGAGTTCGACCGCGCTTATGGGGGCCTCGACCGGCGGTTTCTCGCGATGGGTCCGGCGAGCGAGCTAGGCGAAGCTTTACCCGATACCCAACGTGTCGCGTCGCTGGACGAACTCGGGAAGTGGGCTGCGGCGCAAATCGGAGGATGACCCATGCCAGACCTCCTGATTCTTCGCTTCGACGCGCCGCTGATCGCATTCGGCGGGATAATCGTCGATGAGCGCGGTGTCACCCGCGCGTTTCCGGCCCGCGCGATGCTCGCCGGGATGCTCGGCAACGCCCTTGGCTATGACCATCGCGACGCCGGACGCCTGCAAGCATTGCAGGTGCGGCTTCGTTTCGCGGTGCGTTGCGATCGTCCGGGACAGCTCTGGGCCGATTACCAAACGGTGGACCTCTCGCAGAAGTTTCTCGCCCGCGGATGGACCACTCGCGGGAAATTTGAGGCACGCGCCGGAGGTTCGGCGCGCATCGGCACGCACATCCGCCTTCGTAGCTTTATCGCCGATGCCGTTTACACGCTTGCTCTGACCCTGGCCGAAATCGGCCAGCGGCCATCGCTCGGTGAGCTCGAAGCCGCGCTGCGCGAACCCGCTCGACCGCTGTTTATCGGACGCAAGCCCTGCCTGCCGTCCACACCGCTCTTGGCCGGACGCGCCGCGGCGCCGACTCTGCTGCAGGCGCTCGAGGCTCATCCGCTGGCGCGCCGTGCCGCGCGCGGCGATCCGATACGTGCGTGGTGGCCGGCCGATGAAGACCTCGGGCGAGAGGGATCGAGATTGATCTCGATCACTGACGACCGCGACTGGCGCAACCAGATTCACGTCGGCCGACGCTGGATCCATGAGGGAACCATCAATGTCCACACCCCAACTGTCGATGATTAGCCTGGATCTCGATCGCTCGATGCTCGCCCGCTTTGGCCGCTCGATGGGACTGCCCTTGCAGACGGCCGACGAGGGCTACCTGGCCCACTGCGCGATGCGCGCCGCCTTTGGCGCGCTCGCGCCGCAGCCGTTCGCGATGCGGCCCGCGCGCGGCCGCTTTGCGCGCGTCCTTGGATACGCCGACGCCTCCGCCGACGCTCTGCGTGACCACGCCGCGAGCTTCGCAGAACCAATTGCGCATTCGGCTTGCAACCTCCCCTCGATAGCGGCCAAGCGGATGCCGGAGGCGTGGCCGGCCGGGATGCACCTCGGCTTTGAAGTACGCGTCTGCCCGATTCGGCGCCCAAGCGATAACGCATCGCGCAAGGCTGCCGGCGCCACCCGTGATCATGCCGAAGTTGATTGCTTTCTTTCCGAATGCTGGAAAGCGGAAGCGGACGTGCGTCTTAGCCGTGAAGAGATTTACTGCTCGTGGCTCGCGCGCGAGCTGGCTCGCGATGGCGCTGCAACAATGCGCGCGGCGCAAATGATTTCATTTCGGCGCATTCGCCTGAGCCGCAGCGACCACACCGCTGCGCGCCGCCTACGCGTCTGCGAACGCCCGGACGCCACAGTCGAAGGCCTTCTCGAAGTCGCCTCGCCCGTGGCTTTCGCGGCGCTCTTGCGCCGTGGCGTCGGGCGCCATCGCGCCTTCGGCTTCGGGATGCTCCTGCTCCGCCCGGCGGGTGACGACCATGCTTAAAGGCCGACTCGGACTCGAGACCGCGCGTATCCCGCAAGCGGATCGGCACGGACTTTTGTGGCTCGAGCGCGGTAACCTGACCGTCGAAGATGGGACACTACGCTTCACTGCGGCGGGCGATCAGGATCTGGCTCCGGGCGAGTACCTGATCCCGTTCCAGATGGTCTCGTGCTTTCTGCTCGGACCTGGAACCACTATCAGCCACGATGCGCTGCGGCTGTTGGCGCGCCACGGGACAGGATTGGTATTCACCGGCGAAGGCGGAGTCCGGCTCTATGCCAGCATGCCCTTCGGCCCCGATGATTCCGCCCTGGCCCGCGCGCAGGCCCGTGCATGGGCCGATTCTGACACGCGGATGCGTACCGTGCGCCGGATGTACGCTTGGCGCCTCGGCGAAATCGTGCCCGATACTGATCTTGACGCCCTGCGCGGACTCGAAGGCGCCCGGATGCGCGAGACCTACAAACTGCTGGCGCGCCAGTTCGGGATCGGATGGTCAGGACGACGCTACGATCGCCAGAATCCTGAAGCCGCCGACCTCTCCAATCAAGCGATCAATCACGCCGCCACCGCCGTCGAAGCGGCCGCGATGGTCGCGGTCGCCGTCACCGGCGCGATGCCCCAGCTTGGCTTTATCCACGAGGACTCAGGGCTCTCGTTTTGTCTGGATATTGCTGACTTGTGCCGCCATTCCGTCACCCTGCCGATCGCGTTCGGCGCGGTCCGGCAGTGGAATATCGACCGCCGCGGTGTGCAAACGATCGAAGCCATGGTTCGCAAGCTCGCAGGGCGCACGTTTCGCAAGGAGCGACTTATTCCGAAGATGATCGATCAAATCAAGGAGTTATTCGCCAATGACAGTGGTAGTAACCAGTGATGTGGCTCCGCGATTCCGCGGCTTCCTGGCGTCGTGCATGCTCGAAATTGGACCGGGAGTTTATACTGCTCCACGTATGAACGCGGGCGTGCGCGAGCGCGTGTGGGCTGTGATGCAGGAATGGTACTTGGAGCTTGGCGGCGGAAGCATACTGATGACCTGGACCGATTCGCAAGCGGTCGGAGGGCAGCAGATTGCGGTCCTTGGAGTGCCGTCGTACGAGATGTTTAACCGCGACGGCATTTTTCTCGCGATGAAGAGAACGTTGACGGTGGAGTGACCGAAGGGTCCACAGCCATCGAAGTTTGCGGCTGTTCTTTGAAAACTTAATATGCTCTAGGCGTGGGTACGGGGTGTCCACGCTTCGTATGAGGTTCCCCCGCGCACGCGGGGATAGACCTAAGGCAACCGACCATAGCTATATGGCATCGGAGGTTCCCCCGCGCACGCGGGGATAGACCTCCCGCGCGCGCCTGGCTGCGGCGAGGTTGCGGGGTTCCCCCGCGCACGCGGGGATAGACCTTGGTGATCTCGACGGCCGCCAGCTCATAATGGGGTTCCCCCGCGCACGCGGGGATAGACCTGTCGAGCGTCTGGTCGAACAACGCCGGCCTGGGGTTCCCCCGCGCACGCGGGGATAGACCCTCCAGGAAGCCGGTTATTACGCCGTCGTCGCCGGTTCCCCCGCGCACGCGGGGATAGACCCCCCTATTCGCGTTAAGGAGGATACGAACATGAGGTTCCCCCGCGCACGCGGGGATAGACCTCGTGGTTTCAAGCACAAGCGCATGAAAACTCTGGTTCCCCCGCGCACGCGGGGATAGACCTCTGCGGGACGAGTGGAATGAATGGAGGTCTCGGGTTCCCCCGCGCACGCGGGGATAGACCTCAAGGGGTTAGCGACGATACGGGAAAATAATCGGTTCCCCCGCGCACGCGGGGATAGACCCTGGAATACTCCGACAGGAAGTTGCTCAGACGGGGTTCCCCCGCGCACGCGGGGATAGACCCGGACGCGGGAATATGTAGATTGACGGGCGGGAGGTTCCCCCGCGCACGCGGGGATAGACCCGCCTAGATGGCTCACCCAAGGTTTTTCAGGAGGGTTCCCCCGCGCACGCGGGGATAGACCGCGTTCGAGAGTATTACGATGAGTATGGAGGCCGGTTCCCCCGCGCACGCGGGGATAGACCGGCACCCAAGCCGAAGCATGACGTGATGTCGCTGGTTCCCCCGCGCACGCGGGGATAGACCGTTTAGTTACCTTCTCTTTTCGGTGAACAAAATGGTTCCCCCGCGCACGCGGGGATAGACCCGTCGCCAGAACCGATAAACCGTGCGAGCGACAGGTTCCCCCGCGCACGCGGGGATAGACCCCCTATTCGCGTTAAGGAGGATTGAGCCCATGAGGTTCCCCCGCGCACGCGGGGATAGACCGTTTTTCGGCGACTACGGGAAATCGTACCTCGCGGTTCCCCCGCGCACGCGGGGATAGACCTCGCCCGCAGGTCATCCTTGCGGATACGCATCAGGTTCCCCCGCGCACGCGGGGATAGACCGCCCTCAGTGTCGCCAATTCCGGCCGCCGCCGTGGTTCCCCCGCGCACGCGGGGATAGACCGTAGGAGCGAACGAATGAGTAAATCTGCTGGTTGGTTCCCCCGCGCACGCGGGGATAGACCGCTGAAACCCGGGGCGGCCGGCGCACTCTGCCCGGTTCCCCCGCGCACGCGGGGATAGACCGAGAAGCAGCGGGCGGTCGGTGGCCGTAGCGAGGGTTCCCCCGCGCACGCGGGGATAGACCCGGATCGGGCCCGTGCAATGCGGGCTTACAAATGGTTCCCCCGCGCACGCGGGGATAGACCGTAATCACATGGCGATGCATCTTGTCGCATATGGGTTCCCCCGCGCACGCGGGGATAGACCCGATTCGCCGCACACAACGCATTGGCCTAGCTGGGTTCCCCCGCGCACGCGGGGATAGACCCCATCCTGCCGTCTCAATGGCTCGGGATGGCACGGTTCCCCCGCGCACGCGGGGATAGACCCTCTTGCCCAGCTCTATATCTATGTCTGATTCTGGTTCCCCCGCGCACGCGGGGATAGACCGCTCGCCGTGCCGTCGGGTAAGTACGACGATATGGTTCCCCCGCGCACGCGGGGATAGACCGTAATAGCGACTCGCCGGCCGGCTCGTTGGCGTGGTTCCCCCGCGCACGCGGGGATAGACCTTCTGCGTCGACGTCGAGATGACGATCCTTCGCGGTTCCCCCGCGCACGCGGGGATAGACCGTTATCGGTCTTCTTCTGGCCGGTCTTCTCGAGGGTTCCCCCGCGCACGCGGGGATAGACCTGCCAGCTTACTAGGCTTGCGGTCACGCTGGTCGGTTCCCCCGCGCACGCGGGGATAGACCCTTCTCGCGAAACGCCGACGGGTCCGCGCAATGGGTTCCCCCGCGCACGCGGGGATAGACCCCTCACGCATGACTTCGACCAGGTGGTCGACGAGGTTCCCCCGCGCACGCGGGGATAGACCCTGGCCGCTCATCATCGGCGCGACCGGCTACTCGGTTCCCCCGCGCACGCGGGGATAGACCGCCCGACCAGGTGAATAGCGCCATCGCGCATATGGTTCCCCCGCGCACGCGGGGATAGACCTCATGCGGGAAATTGTCTAATTCTGACGTCTTTGGTTCCCCCGCGCACGCGGGGATAGACCGTACGCCTGCATAGGTCATTGATGCGCCGACTCGGTTCCCCCGCGCACGCGGGGATAGACCCGTCTGGCTTGGCGTGTCGATCGAGAATCAGGCGGTTCCCCCGCGCACGCGGGGATAGACCCTGGCCGCTCATCATCGGCGCGACCGGCTACTCGGTTCCCCCGCGCACGCGGGGATAGACCGCCCGACCAGGTGAATAGCGCCATCGCGCATATGGTTC
>Ga0307372_10001409_pt1 | contig 42053 bp, 32 predicted proteins | sample OX1MG_FD_202533 | JGI IMG/M metagenome (GOLD analysis project Ga0307372, IMG submission 202533) | Soil microbial communities from Risofladan, Vaasa, Finland - OX-1 | ecosystem: Environmental > Terrestrial > Soil > Coastal area > Acid sulfate soil | place: Finland: Risofladan, Vaasa | collected...
CGGCCGACGAGATCATTGAGAAGGTCCGAGTTGTCACAAGTCGGGTTGCCCAGCTTCTCAGTGCCACCGAGATCGGGCATGTCGTGGCGCATCCAGGGTAAATATTAACAATTCTGCCTACACTAGACTCCGCGTCGTCGCGCAACGCCGTGTCCAAACGCCCAGCTTCATCACCAGTCAAGATGAACGTTAGAACTAGGGCAACGAGAGACGGCCCAAGTACATAATTCTGTCCATAGACTCGTTCGATGCCGTCGGGCAGGCTTACTTGGCCGTATCCGCGCAGCGTTAGATCAGGAGCTGAACCGGAAGCCAGTATGAACCGCGTATGGTAATATTCGTCACCCTTACGACCCTTAGCTATCTCGTCAGCAATTGACTCACGGAAATTTACCCAGTCGATTGCCCGCAAGGAAGTCGCGAGAGAATCGGCTTCCTTCCCCACGTATACCTCGAGGATTATTCACGGTCATGATCATCAAGCGTCACAAACGCCGCCGCCGCTGGTCAGGGCTTGATCAACTGACAGTTGATGATCTTGTGAATAACCCTCCTCAGCTACAGTTATAGATCTGAGGGTGATGGTCTCGCCGTCGGGAGGGCGCGTTTCCACATTTCCCTGAGCGTCTCTCCTACGTTCAAGTGCCAGCATTTGCTCGGCGATTCGCTCAGGACTCATGTCGGCCAGTTCGGGCTGTTCGTCGGCTGATCGGGGGCTTTCTTCACCCGCAGCGCGCTTACTGGAAGGTTCTTCCTGCGTCTCCTCGGGACCGGCGGCTTGACTCGGAACTGAGGCCGAACAGCTATCCCCATCGTCAACCGGAAGCCCGTCGGGGTCTGCTTCAGGTGGGGTCGGTAGTCCCTTGGACTCGTCGTTGGCATCGTCATGACTGGTTGCTGCGTCATCCGGCACGACCAGATTGTTCCACGCCCGCTACGCGCGTCGTCATGCTTGGAGCTACGGGCGCTCCGGGGCCAGCCGAAGTGCGGACCTGGCCGACGTGTACAGCGATGGATGGCGCAGGGCAGGGATGGTGATACTGCTGCCCATCGCCCCGGTCACGGCGCTCACGCCCTTCAGCACCGCGGGAGACTCCAGCAGGAGGCGCTCAGAGTGAGATGGGCAGGCTCAGCGCACCCGTGGGACGCCCCCAACCCTAGAGGTCTAGCGTGCCGTTGCCTCCTGGCTAGTATCCCGGATCGGCCGACACGGCGTCGCGTGCTTTGCGGCCACGTGTCGTGACTCGATCGCGCTCAGTAACTGCCCGGCACGATCGACACCGGCCAGATCACTTCTGACCTCCATGCTGGCGGCATGAGTGACTACTACTTCGGGCTCGTGAGGACCCTGGCCCACTCCACAAGCTCGCTGAGAAAGTCCAGGACTGCAGTCCGACGGTCGGAGCCCATGAACGGCCAGGCAAGCCATGCGGGCGCGGAGAGTAGGACTACGGCAAGCAACGGGACGGTGAGAACGGCCGCCATGGCGATGCCCGGCCACCGCAACGAGGGTGTGATCACTGCGCAGCCTTTCCATGTCTGGCTGCCCAGGTCCGGTGCTGCCCGACCGCCCGCTCCAGTCCCTGAAGGGCCTGGGCGAGCTGGAGCCCGGCACGGTAGCCGAGCACGGCCGCATCGGCCACCTGCCTGGCTGCGGCGATGAACTCCTCCGCCGAGCCGTCCAGGTTCATGGCGGTGGCGGCCTTCTCGACCAGCTCGGCCAGATCCTTGCTTACGGGCGGGCTCACGGCGGCTGCCTGGTTCACTGCGGTCATCGCCTGGCGCAGCGCTGTCTGCCCATCGCCGAACAGCCAGTCGATGACCTCGTAGGTCGCCCGGACCCGGATCGGGTTGCCGCTATCCGTCTCCCGGATCAGCGGTGCATGGAAGCTGACGTCGCCATCCCAGGGGCCATAGCGAGCCAGCAGTTCCTCCCCGGCGAACTTGCTGCCTGGTGCGTTCGGCGGGTCAAAGGTGAGCCACCCGGTGCCGCACTGGTCCTCCAGCAGATCCTCCGGCCCGAACCAGTTGCCGTCTTCCGAGCGGAAGGCATACAGCGCATGGTCGTCAGCAAAGGGACGCGGCTGGCTGTCCGCCAGCGGGCTGTCCGCAGCCTGATATGGCTTGACCGTGACCAGCGGCCCCCCAGCCTTGAACTGCCGCCAAGCGGTCTCACGCGGCAACCCGATCGCCTTGCCGATCTCGGCCCACGATCGCCGGCCGTCGTCCTGACAATCGACCACCGCCTCCCGCAGTGCCCAGGCCACCTGGTACTGGCTCTCGGCCAGGATCTGCGCCCGCACAAGCGGGTCGTGCGCCCGCCGCGCCTGTTCCAGCATCGCCACCATCGTGGCGATCCGGACATCGGTCATCTCGCTTGCCACGCGCCTCCCTCATTTCTGTTGTGCCCGCGTAACAGGTTAGAGGCTATCACATCGTTACGTCGGCACAACGGGGCTTTCGGCGAGCGCGCCGGTCACAGGGCAGTGGCAGCGACCGGACCATCCTGACGAACATGCTGATACCGGGACCACCGACCCAATCCGAGGACCTGCAGCCTGTCAGGACAGTCACCCAGTGTCACCAATTACGGGCCGGCCCACCGCCACGCACCCGTCATCTCCAGCATGATCGGCAGCGGCGACCTGCTCGGTGCCGAGTTCCTCGCCGCCACTTGGCGGCAACCTCGCGGCCTTCACCTCTGCGGATCACCTCTGCGGACCACCTCGCCGGCTACGCCGGGCTGGCCCAGGCCCCGCGTGACTCCGGCAAGCGGAGCGGGAACCTCCACCGGCCCGGGCGCTACAACTGCCAGTTGCATCGTGTGTTCTACAGCTCCGCCATGATCAGCATCCAGCGGAGCCCCGCATCGAAAGCCTTCTAGGACCGCAAGCGAACAGAGGGAAAACACCACCACCAGGCCGTCCTCGCCTTCGCCCGCCGCCGCGTGAACGTCCTGTGGGCCATGATCCGAGACGGCAGCCCTTACCAGGAAGAACCAGTCACTGCGGCCAAAGCTGCTTGACAAAGAGATTGAGAATCACGTGCCGTCGACAAGGTATTCCTGCGGTAAGGCCGACCGCGAGCGAGCCAGCCGCCGGTGCCACCGCCGAGGCCGCGTGAAGGACAGGCACTGACAGGACGGTCCTGCCATCGGCAGTGCTCGACAGCCGCATCGTCCCGTCGCGGACCGCCAGTGGCGAGCACCCGATTGCCGAATTTCGTACTCCTGGGAGGGATATCGTTGGCGAGTCGCCCGCACAGTAAACGAGGCCCGCGTGTGTTTACCCCAACAGGGCACGCCCGGCGCATACGGCCGAAATAGCGCCCCGGCCTTCGGGTCGCCGCCCTTTGACGAGCTAAGGACATCCCCGACTGATGGCAGTGACCCAGCAGGAGATCGAAAACCGGTTGTGGGACGCGGCCGACGAGCTGCGCGTGGCGATGCCCGAGGCGCAATACTCCTCGGTCGTCTTTCCGCTGATGTTCTGGAAGTACCTGTCGGACACCTGGGAGCACCAACACCAGGAGTTCCTGGCCGACAACGAGGGCCTGGACGACCTGTCCGCCGAGGAAGCCCGCGAGATCGAATACCGCGACTACCAGTCGTTCGAGATCCCGTTCATCCACCCCGGCACCGTCCGGGAGCGCCGCGCCTCATGGACGTCCATCCTCGCCACTATCACCCAGCCCGGCCTCGGCCAGCGGGTCCGCGCCTCCCTGCAGGCCATCGAGACGGCCAACCCTGACAAGTTCTCCCGCCTGTTCGGGTCCATGACCTGGACCGCCGAAGAAGTCCTGTCGGGCGAGGTCCTGGCGGCGGTCATGCAGGCGATGGACCGCACCCCGAAGATGCACGAGGGCAACATGTCCCACGACGTGCTCGGCGGGGCGTACGAGTACCTGCTGAAGCGGTTCTCCGACGGGTCCGGCACCCGCGCCGGCCAGTTCTTCACCCCGCGCGAGGTCGTCGAACTGCTCGTCGAAGTCCTGGCCCCCAAGGGCTACGAGTCCGTGTACGACCCCACCTGCGGGTCGGGCGGCATGCTCATCGCGTCGGCGAACCTCCTGAAGGCCCGCGGCGGGCGCGGGTACACGCTCAGCCTGTACGGGCAGGAGGCCGTACAGGACACCGCGGGCGTGGCCCGCATGAACCTCTTCATGCACAACCTGACCCAGTTCCGGGTCGAGGTCGGCGACACCCTGAAGGACCCGCGCTTCAAGAAGCCGGACGGCTCCATGGCGACCTTCAACGTGATCGTCGCCAACCCGCCCTACTCCCTGAAGTGGAAACCCTGGACCAGCGACCCGCGTGCCATCGGCGGTGTCGCCCCGCAGTCGTCAGCGGACTGGGCGTTCGTACAGCACATGATCGCGTCAATGGACCCGAAGAAGGGCCGCGCCGGCGTGGTCCTGCCCCACGGCGTCCTGTTCCGCAGCGGCCAGGAAGCCGCCATCCGCCAGCGCGTCCTGAACGACGACATTCTTGAAGCCGTGATCGGCCTGCCGGCGAACCTCTTCTATTCAACTTCCATCCCGACCTGCATCCTCGTGTTCCGTGCCCCCGGCACCAAGGCCGGGGAGCGTCAGGGCGGGGTGCTGTTCATCGACGCATCCAGGAGGTTCGCCAAGGCCAAGAACCGCAACGTCCTCACCTCCGCGCACATCGCCGACATCGTGACCGCCTACCGCTCAAGGTCTGGCGCCGATGGCAGACCGGCCGACGCCGATGGCGGCGGGCTCGCGGCGCGGTTCGTTCCCGCCACGGAGATCGTGGCGAACGGGTACGACTTGAACATCGGACGGTACATCCAGCAGGCTGCCGCCGAGCAGGAAGACCTCGGCTCCCTCATCGATGCCTACAACCTCGCCCGAGCCGAACGTCAGAAGGCCGAGCAGCGCATGCTCGCCGTCCTCGCGGACGCTGGGATTAAGGGATTCGATGAGTGACGGCTATCCGCTTCGTCCGCTCGGCGAGGTGATGCGCCTTAACATCCAGCGCACACCGATGATGCCCGCAACTACCTACCGTCTGGCCGGGGTCCTGAACGCAGGACAAGGGCTTGTCGCTAAAGGCGAGTTCACCGGCGCAGACACGGAGTACACGGCGATGAACGTGCTGCGCGCCGACCAGGTCGTGATGCGAAAACTGACCGCGTGGGAAGGACCGATCACTGTAGTACCTGCCGAGTTCGACGGATTCGTCGTCAGCAACGAGTTCCCGACATTCACGCTTGGCCCGGAGTTGATGCCCGACTGGATGAGGCACGTCTGCCGCTCACCGCGACTGTGGGCCGAAATGAAGAGCCGGGTGAGGGGGACTGTTCAACGGCGCAAGCGCCTCAACCCAGAGCAACTCTTGCAGATCCAACTCCCGATCCCACCCCGCGAGGTGCAAGCGGGGATCGTCGAGATGCTGGACGCCGTTGACGACCAGATCATCGCACTCGCCACCGAGGCAAACGCGCTCCACGCCGTTCTCCGCAGACTTCGCGCCGACTCGATGACAGGCAGCTCTGCCAATGAAGTTCGTGCGGACGAGGCGTTCAGCATCACGATGGGGCGCCAGCGCTCTCCGCAACGCGCTACTGGCCCGCACATGACTTCCTACCTCCGGTCAGCTAACGTCGGCTACGGAGCCCTTGACCTCTCGGACGTGCTGGAGATGGACTTCACTCCATCCGAGCGCAAGAACTTCGGACTCCGGCACGGCGACGTCCTCGTCTCTGAGGGAAGCGCCAGCGAGACTGCGGTCGGAATGCCGGCCATGTGGCTGGATGAGATCCCCGCTCCGGTCTGCTTCCAGAACACTTTGCTCCGCTACCGTGCCGTCGACGGCGTAAGCGTTCCAGCGTTCGTCAAGCACTGGTGCCTATGGGCATACGAGTCCGGGCAATTCCGTGAGGTCGCAGGTGGGACCAACATCAAGCACATCGGGTCCAAGCGGGCCGTCCTCATGCCAGTGAGGCTTCCGGACGTCGCCGTCCAAGAGCGGATCGCGACCGAACTTGACGTGATGAGCGAAGCTGTCGCGGCGACCCGCACCGAGGCTGCCAGGCTCCGAAAGGCGCGGGCCGGGCTCCTGTCGGGCTTGCTGAATCGCACCATCGACATCGAGTCCGCCGAGTTAGAGGACGACAGTGGCAAAGGGCATTCGAGAGCGCGAGTTTCAGAACCTGATGATCCAGTGGTCTCTGCCGGTGGGCTGGGGCTACACGGCAGGCAGGTCGCTGCCACGGGAAACGACGCAGACGGTGCTCACCGGCCAGCTACGTGATGCCATCGTCCGCCTCAACCCCGGGGTGATCGGCGGGTTCGACGTAGATGTGGTGGCCGGGGAGATCGTCGCCACGGTCAACGCCGTCGAGGGCGGGCTGGTGCGGGCCAACGAGCAGGTGCTGCGGCTGCTGCGCGGGCAGAAGGAGTTCCGGGACTCGGGCGGCGTGTGGCATGCCCTGAAGGTCATCGACTTTGAGCATCCTGCCGCTAACACGCTGGTCGTGTCGGACGAGGTGACCATCACCGTCCCCGGCAAGACCTCCCGCCGGTTCGACCTCGTGTACTGGGTCAACGGGCTGCCGCTGGTAGTGGTCGAGGTGAAGTCCCCGACCGCGAAGTCCGGATGGGCCGACGCGGCCCGCGAGATCAACGACGTGTATGCCGCCGAGTACCCGTGGTTCTTCACCCCCAGCGTCTTCGCCGTCGCCTCCGACGGGCTGAAGCTGCGGTTCGGCGCCGTCGGCGCGCCCACGAACCTGTGGGCGCCGTTCCGGTCGACCGCCGATGACGAGAATCTGTCCGGGCAGGCGGACGTGCAGCGCTCCGCTGAGCTGCTGATGAACCCGGCCACGGTCCTGGACATGCTCGCCAGCTTCGCCCTCTTCGACACCTCCGGGGGCGGGGCGGACAGGAAGTACCTGCCCCGTTACCCGCAGATGGAGGCCGCGCACCTGATCCACGAGCGGGTCCTGGCGGGCGGGTCGAAGGGCCTGGTCTGGCACCATCAGGGGTCCGGGAAGACGCTGCTGATGGTGTTCGCCGCCTCCCTGCTGCTGGCCGACGCCCGCACTGACTCACCCACGATCATCCTGCTGTCGGACCGAACCCAGCTGGTGCGGCAGACGTCCGGGGTGTTCACCTCCGCGATGGGGGACGCCTACTTCCACCAGCCCGCCACCAGCCAGGATCTGCGTACATTGCTGGCCGGCGACGTGCGCGGCGTCATCTCCACGACCGTCCACAAGTTCGCCGACGCCGGGCGGAACCTGTCGGCCCGGGGCAACATCATCGTGATGGTCGATGAGGCGCACCGCACCCAGTCCGACAGGTCGGAGTCCCTGGCCGGGCAGATGCGCGCGGCGCTGCCGCACGCCAAGTTCTTCGGCATGACCGGCACCCCAGTCCGGAACCTCGCCACCGACACCTTCGCCTTGTTCGGCGAGGAGACCGACCCGGGCAGGGTGCTGCACCGGTACTCGGTGTCCCGGTCCCTGCTGGACGGGGCGACCGTCCCGGTCATGCTGGACCCGCACCCGGTCGTCTTCGAGATCAACGACGAGGCTCTGCAGGCGGAGTTCGACCAGTTCGCCGACGAGTTCGACCTCGATGATCCCGACCGTGAGGCCCTGTCCCGCAAGTTCGGGCGCCTCACCTCGGTGTTCACCAACCCGGACCGCATCCACGCGGTCTGCCGCGACATCGTGGACCACTACCTGGCCGGCGCCTACCGCAACGGCCTCAAGGCCCAGGTCGTCGCCTTCAACCGCGAGCTGGCCGTGGCCTACACCGACAAGATCAACGAGCTGCTGGCCGGGTTCGAGACCTCCCAGGTACTCGCCGAAGTCGGCAGACACGAGCGGATCACCGCCGAGGTGAACATCTCCGTCTCCGACGCCAAGGACGAGGACAAGGCCATGCTCCCGTTCCGGCTGTCGGAGGCCCAGGAGGAAGAGCAGAAGCGGCGGTTCCTCACCCCGGACGACCCGCTGTGCTTCCTGGTGGTAACCGCGAAGCTGATGACCGGGTTCGACGCACCCAACGAGGGCGTCCTCTACCTGGACAAGCCGCTGAAAGCCCACACCCTGTTCCAGACGATCACCCGCCCGAACCGCACCTGGGAGTCCCCGTCCGGGTTCGTGAAGACCTCCGGCGTGATCGTGGACTACATCGGCCTGGCCGAAGAGGTCCAGCGGGCCGTCACCGACCCCACCGCGGACGACTCGGTCAAGGGCGGCGGGTTCGTCACCGACCTGACCGACCTCGTCGCCGAGTTCCGCGTCACCTTCGCCCGCATCGAAGACCTCCTCGCCGACGTGGACGGCCTGGACCTCACAGTCCACGGATACGAGTCCGTGCGGGCCGTCAACGCCTTCCTGGACGCCACCCCCGCTGCCGCCGGGGCGTTCGCCAGGGACTACCGGCTGCTGGCCCGCCTGTACCCGCTCATCAGCACCGACAAGCGGGTCGCCAAGTACACCGGCGGCCTCGGGCTGTTCGGCTCGGTGTACACGACCCTGTTCAAGAAGTCCTCCGACGAGGAAAGGAAAGAGCGGCTGGGCGAGCTGGGGCCGATGGTCCTGGAGATCATCAACGCCCACGTTCACTCCTTCACCGTCGCCGCCTCCCAGGAAGAGCCCCTCGTCCTGGACGCCCAGGGCATCACCATCCTCAAGGAACTGCTGGCCCTCGTCCGCCCCGGGGCCGGCAAGCTCGACGGGGTGGACCAGGCACCGCCGTCCGCGGCGCAGATCCTGGACGACATCAAGGCCGCCCTCGACGAGGGCGTCGAACCGGGGTCCGCGAAGTACACCGCCCTCGCCGAGCGGATCAGGCGGCTGCGGGACCGGATCATCCAGAACGCCCAGGACGCCCTGGACTTCCTGGCCGAGGCACTCCGGGTCGCCCGCGCCATCGTCAACGCCGAAAAGCACCCCGACGAGGCCGTCGTCAAGCTCGACGACGACCACATAGGCGTCCTGTCCCGGATCATCCGCGACCACGCACCGCCCGGCATCACCATCACCGAGAGGAACCTCGCCGAGGAGATCGACCAGGTCGTCACCCGCACTCTCGCCCGGTCATGGGACAACGCCGACGCTCGCAGCCGGGGCGTCCGCCGCGCCACCGCAGCGGTCTTCCGCCGGTACATGCTGAAACCCGTGGGGGAGCCGTATGACTCCACCGTCGCGTACATCGAAGCCCATTACCTTGTTGACTGACGAATCGGGTACGCAGGCCCGGCAACCTTGTAGCAGTTGCCGACCTCATCGAGCTACTCAGGCCCTGATCTATTCCCAGGCCCTGGGACTGTTGATCTAGCGAGATAGACCCAGCCCCCGCCGATACCGCAAGGCGCCCGCGAACAAGCCAGCGAGGCGCGGATCATCTGGTTCGGACGCGGCCCGGTGGACGGAGCGTGACCGTGTCGCGCCCAGATCAGAGCGAGAACGCGGGAAGGCCGCGGCCCGGTCCGCTGGCGGGAATAGATTGGCTCCCGGCCGGGTCGGCCTGGCTCTCGCGCCCATGCCAGCGTCACGTTCGGCCTGCCGCCAGGAGATCCGGCTTGCGGCCGACGCCGCCGAGAAACCACACTTTCCCGGCATCAATGGGCTTGTTGTCAGGACGCCAGTCAGGCACCTGGACCAGGCCCGGGTCGATGAGATCCAGGCCAGCGAAGAACCGCAGGATCTCCTCCCGGCTCCGCAGTGTCGCTCCGGGCGTGACCCTCCTGTAGTGCACGGCGGTCCTGGCAGCGGGCGCATATCGCCGGTCACGTGCGAGATCACCAGGTAGCTGCCAGGCGGCAGCGTCTCGCGGATCGTGGCGACGATAGCGGCGGGGTCGTCATCATCGCTGATGAAATGGAGGACGGCCACTAGCAGCACAGCCAGCGGCTGCGTGAAATCGATGAGCTTCCTGGTGCTGGCATGATCCAGGATGGTCCGCGGTTCGCGCAGGTCCGCCTGGATGACCACGGTGCTCCCGCCGGTCTTGAGCGCGCGGGAGTGCGCGAGGACCATCGGGTCGTTGTCGACGTACACCACCCGGGCACCGGCGTTTACCTCCTGGGCGACCTGATGGACGTTACCCTGCGTGGGCAGCCCGGTACCGATGTCCAGGAACTGGGTGATGCCCGCCTCGGCCGCCAGGAACCGGACCGCCCGGCGCAGGAACCCGCGGTTCTCAACCGCCATCAGCCGCGCCTCAGGCGCCACCTCGGTTATCGCCAGCGCAGCCACCCGGTCAGCGGCGAAGTTATCCTGACCGCCAAGCCAGTAGTCATAAATCCGCGCCGTCGTAGGGACCGTGACGTCGATCCCGAACGGGGGCGTGGCGCCACTAGTCACGACGATCCTCCATCCCGTGCCCGGCAATTAGCCATCCGCGAGCCGCGCCGGCGCATTCGCAGCCTGACCGCCTGCCAGCGTTACGGCAACCTCAAGGTCATGACAATCCGAGGCACTACCCGCCGGTTGATCACAACAGATTGTTGTCAACGGTTGACATGCCAGGGACATCGAACGACGCTAACGGCTGCGCGACATTCCGCGACCTCCCGATGCTTCAGTTCTTCAGGCAGGAGGACAGTGACACCTGTAACCGATGAGGAGTTCGAGGAACTGCTGGCCGGCTTCAGCCGGGAGGCCGTCCACCTGGAGATGCGCGATGCCTACGGGACGGCGGTCGAGTTGCCGCACATGGCGGAATGGGCGGCCGGACAGCCCGATGACCTGGAGTGGCTGCGGGGCTGGTGCGACACGCTCCGCGAGCACGCGAAGGCCGGCAGATCCGTCCGCCGGGCTCGGATCGTGTCCGAGCCGCTGAGCGACTACCAGCGCTGGTCCCGCAGCATCGCGCACCCGATGGTCGAGGCCGGGGAGGACATCCGATGGGTGCCCCGCAAGCTGTTGTCATCGGTCGCGGTGCCCGGAAACGACTTCTACCTGTTCGATGACCGGCTGGCCGTATTCGTACTATACGCGGGAAATGGCCTGTCCGCGGGCATGCTCAGGTCAGCCGACCCTGGTGACCTCCGGTTGTGCCAGTCCGCTTTCGAGGCCGTCTGGGAGCTGTCGATCCCGCACCGTGAGTACGCCGCCATCTAACTCGGAGCGACGCAATCATGTCCCCTCCGGGCTAGTCGGTCTTGTACTCCGCGTGGGGTGTTGCCCGGTCCCATGCCAGTTCGAAGGCGGCGGTGATGTCGCGGATGGTGCGGGGGTCTGAGCTGAAGGTGTAGTGGCGGGGGTTGGTGCCGTCGCCGCGCTGGAAGTTCCACCGCACGACGCGGTGGTCGAAGACGAAGCAGTCGGCGCCAGGCAGCAGCAGGTCGGCGGCGCTGGTCCGGGGCAGCCAGCGGATGTCCTCACCTGCCCGGATGTTGGCGTCGGTACAGGCGTGCTCCCAGCGGAGGTAGTCCGAGAGCGGCTCGGACACGATCCGGACCCGGCGGAAGCGGACTCCGCGTGCGACCGCCGCGCGGACTAGGTCGAGGTGATCACCCCAGTCGTAGGCCCCGGTGTCGCCGGTCGCCTGCCATTCGGCGAACCCTGACTCGGTTTCGTCGTAGGAGTCGCGCATCTCCAAGCGGATCACCGACGTCCGGGTGCTGGCCAGCAGTTCGGCGAAGGTGTGCTGGCCCGGGCCTTGCCTGCCCTGCTCGTATCCTTCCAGCGCTTCCCGGATGATCGGCGCCATGCGGGCCGGCAGCCACACGTCCGTTTCGTCATCGGCCCGGCCGATGTGCTTGTTCAGGTCCGTGATAACTGCCGGGTCTGTGATGGTTTTGCCCCGGACCAGGAAATCCCCGGTCTGCGGGTCGACGAATACCGCTGGGCATTCGTTGGCGTTGGAGTCCGGATCGCCGCCGATGAAGTCAGGCATGGAGCCTCCCTGGGGTGCGCCGTTCAGCTGTCAGCCTCCCCTGGTCCCATTATGTCGTCAATCGCGGAAAGGGCGTCCGCGATGAGCGACCGCGCCGCCTTGCCGCGGACGGCGATCGAGAGCAGCTGCTCCCAGGCCGTGACGTAGGAAGCGATCTCGTCGGGGTGCGTCAGCGACAGGAACCCGGACAGCAGCTCAATGGTCACCAGGGAAGAGTCTGTGATGTCGAAGGACTCGCGGGGCCGCAGGCCGTGCCGGTCGGCGGCCATCGGGATGACGGCCAGCGTCACCGACGGCAGCCGCGTCGCGTCAAGCAGGTGAGTCAGCTGCTCGCGCTGGATGGCTGTGCCGTAGGGCCGGAACCGCAGGACTAGTTCCTCGACGACGAATACGAACTGCCGGTCGCGCTGCAGCAGGTAGCCCTGCCGTCCGATCCGCTCGGCAACAGCCTCGGCGACATCGTCGACTTCAACGCCGCGCTCCCGCCGGACACCGGTCAGGATCGCGCTCATGTAGGACTCGGCCTGCAGCAGCCCCGGGATCACCTTGGTCTGGTAGGCGCGGAAGAGCCGCACCCGCTCCCACATGTCGCCGGACAGCAGCTTCTGCGTAGCGTTCAGCCCGGTCCGGCGGCCCAGGTCCCGGAACGCTATCCATAGCCGGGCCACGGCGGCCTGCTCGGCGAGCAGCTCTTCCTCCTGCTGCGGCGACGCGCCGCAGATGCGGCACCATAGCCGCACGTCAGCTACAGAGGCGGGCCGGACAGCCTTCTCGATCTGAGAGATCTTCGATGCCTGGCAGCCAGCCGCGGCCGCGAAGGCGCGGCCGGACATCCCGGCCGCGAGCCGCAGCCCGCGGAGCTTGTCGCCGAGCCGCTGACGGGCGGCCTGGAGGCTGGAAGAAGAAGATGACATCGCGATCAAGGGAAAACCAGCGCCGGTGCCGGCAAGCGGAGATTGCCGATGATTAACCTACCGCGCTCCATGCTCCTGCCTGCGGCAACCCGCTGAGCTGAACATGGCCGGGCAATTACCGGCAATCATCTTGCCCTCGGCTGTAGCGGCAAGCGAGTGTGAGACGACAGGCACGACCTGAGCACGACACCGCTCGCGAAGACAGCTCAGTCAGGGATCACCATGGTCGCCCGAAATCACGGTATGGATACCCCCGATACCGCCGCCAACTGCGCTGACGCCTTGCCCCGCCAGGACGTGCTTAGCAAGGACCACATCCTGCAATGGCGGCATGAACGATCTGTTCAAGCCCCGAAAGGGCTGAACGCGCGAAGGGTGGGCCAGCGCCGGCCATCTGAGCCAGTTGATCGCCGCCCCTCAGTCGACGTGTGGCCAGGACCTGTTCAGGTAGTCGTGGAGCTGCCGCCACTGGGTCGGGTGGATGTCGAGTGCCGGGAGGTCGTCTGGTGCGATCCAGGCGACATCACTGGCTTCGTCGTTCACCGCGGGTGTCCCGCTGACCGGCCTGCCGAGGAGGATGACCTCGTATTCTTGCCGGATCTCCCCGTCGGTGTAGGCGACTATGTGGGCGGGGTCGGAGTAGACGCCGAGGATGCCGGTGATCTCGGTGAGCACGCCGGTTTCCTCGCGGGTTTCCCGGATCGCGCACTGGGATGGTGTTTCGCCCAGTTCCATTTTGCCCATCGGGATCGCCCACTGGCCGGTGTCACGGCGCCGTTGCAGCAGGATGCGGCCCTCATCGTCGGTAGCCAGGACGCCGCAGGCGGGTACCAGGCTGTTCGGCTTGGGCGCGTGCGGGTCGTTCCAGTACTCGGTGCGGCCCATGCTGGTCGTTTCCTCTCAGATTTCATGGCCGGGCCACGGCAGCGCCGCCGCCCATACCCGCTCGAAGCTGGCGATGTAGTGATCGGCGAGCTGGCCGCCGTCGAGCCGCCGCAGGTGCAGGGTCGGGTTGGCGGAGGCCGGCTCGCCGTAGGCATGCGGGTTGACCATTATTTCGTCGTCGTACCTGAACAAGGACGCGTACAGGGTCGTGGAGTGCAGCCGGATCTCGCAGCCATCTGTGCCGGTGAGCGGCTGGTAGTAGGTGAGGGCGGAGCGGATCTTCGCGCCCAGGGTGCCGTTCAGGTCTTCCTCGCGGTCCCGGATTGTCACGGCGTCGCTGCCCGGGTCACCGAAACACAGCCTGATTTCCGCGCCGCGCCCGGCCGCGTCGGCGAGCATCCGTGCCACCTTCGGCTGGGTCTGGGCGTAGAAGGTGCCGGAGAAGACCAGGACGTCGATGCGCTCGCGGGCCTGTGTCATCAGGCGTATCCACAGCTCCCGCGGCACGGAGGCACGGTCTGGGTAGAGCTGGACCAGTTCGGATCTGCTTGCCTCGCTGCGGCGGTCCGCCGAGCGCGGCACGTCGGGCCACAGGTAGGTTTCCTCGCAGCCGAGCCGCCTTGCGGCGGCCCAGCGGTGCGAGCGATGCGGGATCCGGCCAGGGCTGATCCATCGTTCGGCGGTCTTGGCGTCGACACCGCAGCACAAGGCCAGGTCGTCGGTGGTGACACCGGCGCGCATCATTACGGTTCGCAGCCGTTCGTTCACGCTCATATTCAACGGCACGTTTCAGGACGTTTCAAGAACACTCCGGGACGTTTGGCGGCGCGGAACGTCCCGCGAAGTGTCCCGCGGGGCGGTTGGAACGTCCGCGCCGGCTCGCTGCAATGAAAGGCGTGCAATCCGCGACGTCCGTTAGCCCGCTGACCGATCTGACCGCCGTCTATCCGGCGTGGCATATCTGGCGCGGCCGAGATGGCAGGGGCAGGGATGCTGACTGGCATGCGACCCGGCGCCGGCGGCCGATCTCGACAGAGGCGGCTGCTGGTATGCGGCTCACCCTGAGTGCCGCCACCGCCGAGTCACTACACGGCCTGCTCGAACAGCAACGGATCATCGAGGAGCGCCTGGTCGGACCGGGCGGAGGTGAGGGGTGCCGGCGGTCCTAGCTTGTCCCGCGTGCCGCACGGGCTTGCTGGCCCGGCGGGGTGACCCGTTGTGCCCGACCTGCGTGAAGGCGGCGCGGGACATCGCACCGGGGCCGTCGTGGCTGTTTGACTCACCGCTGCTGCGCCAGGCCCTGGCGGAGGTGAACCTGGCCGCGGTCCCGGCGATCGTGCGGGCGGCGTGCGGTCTGTCGCAGCGGGACCTCGCCGCGATTGTCGGCTGGAGCGGGGCCGCGCTCAGCTACTACGAGCGGGGCCGCCGTGACGGCATGTTCGATATCCGGACGGTGCTGCGGTTCGCTGACGCGGTTGGCATGCCTCGCGCGGCGCTGCTGCCGCTGGTGTTCGCCGATCCTGAAGCCGGCCTGACTACGGTCGCTGGGGAAGAAGCGGGCGCGGGACCGGGCTGGATCGGCCCTGGTAGCCCGGACGCCACCGCGATGGCCGGCGTTTTGCCTTTGGTGGGCGGGCCGGGCGGGGTGAACAGCTCGCATATCCGGTACTGGCAGGCGTGCGCGGAAACCCTGTATGCCCGGGACCGAACTACCGGAGCGACCGGTCTGCTGCCGTCGGCCCTTGAGCAGTGGCGGCGCGTCCGGCTGGCACTGAAGGAAACCGGTCACGGTGAGATCAGCGGCCAGCTGCTCGGGGCGGCCGGGGAGATGGCGCTGTGCGCGGGGCTTATCGCGCTCGACGCCGGACGCCTGACGCTGGCTCGCTCCCTGTACGCCGAGGCCCGCGAACTGGCGGCCAATGCCGGGGACGGGTTGCTGACGGTGCATGCGCTGACGAGCCAGTCGATGCTGTACGCCGAGATGGCGGGCACCGGCCCTGGCGGCGGCCCAGCGCGGCAGGCTCTCCGGCTGGCCTTCCAGGCGCAAGAGGAAGGCCGTTACCTCGCCGTGCCCAGGCTGCACGCCCTGATCGCCGTGCGTCACGCTATCGCGGCATCGCTGCTGGGCGACAAGGCCGCGTTCCGGGCCGCGATCACCCAGGCGCGCCGCCAGCTGGAACAAGGCCCCGGTAATGACCACCCGCCCGGATGGCTCCGGTCCGTCGGCGAAACCGAGATCACCGCCGCAGAGGCCCGCGGGTACCTGAACCTGGGCGAGCCCGGCCGCGGCGTGCTGCTGTACCGGCAGGTGCTGGCGGCCAGGCTGAGCGCCCCCAGCCGCGCCAGCTGCGGCGCGTGGCTAGCGTGCGCCCTGCTTCAGCAGGGCGCACGCGGCGACGCGGTAGCGGCAGCGATGGATGTCCTGCCCGCGCTGGAGGCCGGGGTCGCCTCCACCCGGTGCCTTGACCAGCTCCGCCCCGTCCGCCAGGCAGCCGTGAACACCATGGGGGCCACGGAATTCTGCGAGCGCTTCGACGCGATCGAGCTGACGCTAGCCGTTCCGCATGACCTGCCCGGCGATGACGCGCCGGGGGCCAGGGACGACATCCCGGCGTTATCGCAGGGAACAGGCAGGCCGGGAAGCACTGCCACCGCGCCGGCGCTGCCTGTTACCACCGCCCGGTGCGATCACCCGGCGGTCTGCTGACCCGCGGCTGCCTGCGGGTCAGATCCCGCCAGTGCCGTGCTTTATGTCGCGGAGGAACGCCGCCCACGACTGCGCGCTGAAGGCAAGGCAAGCACCGGCCGGGTGCTTCGAGTCGCGGACCAGGCGGGTTGTTCCGGCCTGGGCGACCTCGACGCACTGGCCGCCGGTGTCGCAGTAGCTGGACTTGCGCCACGGCGCGGTCAGCGTGGTGGTCTGCGGGATGGTCATGGTTACTCCTTTACTAGCGTGCTGATCATTGCGGCGGATTCGGCCGGATCGAGGGCCTGCGTCACCAGATGGGTCCAGGCCAGGCTGAACTGGTCCACCTCCTCACCGGCCTCGACGTATACGTCGCCCATCAGGCCCTCGACGTAGGCGACCGGCGGGTCCTCAGGGTCGGGAAAGGCCAGCATCGTGAACCTGCCGTCCATGCCCGCGTTCGCGCCCGCGGCAAACGGGAGGACCTGCAGGACGACGTTCCGCCGGTCAGCCAGTCCGGCTAGCGCTGTGAGCTGCTCGCGAAACGAACCTGGCCCGCCAACCTGGCGGTGCAGCGCGGCCTCATCCAGCACGACATGGATGTCCGGCGGCTCCTGCCTGCTGAAGAGCGCTTCCTGCCTGGCCAGGCGCGCCGCCGCCCGGCGCTCGGCGTCCTCGGCGCTGATGGCCGGCCGGGTCCTGGCGATCACCTCGCGGGCATAGCCGGGGACCTGCATGATCCCGGGCACCATGTCGGCGTTGACCCGGATGCTGGACGCCTCGGCTTCCATGCTGATGTAGCTGCCAGTGAAGATGTCGGCGTACGCCGTCCACCAGCCGCGCCTGCGGGCGTCGCGGCCGAGCTGGATCAGCGCCTCGCGCCGCGGCGACCGGACCCCGTACAGATCGAGCATGTCGGCCAGGTCGTCGCTGGTGATCCGGGACCGGCCATTTTCCAGCCGGTACAGCTTGCTGGTGCTCCAGCCGAGCCGCTGCGCGGCGGTCTCCATCGACAGGCCGCTGTCATGACGCAGCCGCTCGATCTCCCGGATCAGGCGCCGGCCCCGGACGGTCGGGCTGTACTCCACGCATCCCCCCACACCTAGCAGATCCCGCTGCCAGCCAGCCTCAGCCTTTCCATGCCTGGCCCGCAACTGGTCGCTCGCAACATTTTGTTGCGAGCGACCAGCCATTCGGATTGCACATCGTCACCGGCGAGCCCTTTATGCGAATGGAAGCGCTCAGGCACGATGACCCGTATGTAGCCCGGCTGGCCAGGCGCCCGGTGAAAGGGCCGCTTCAACGCCCTCCGGTATCCCGTACCGGCACATCATCGGGCGCGAACACCGGCGATGCGGGTCGCCGGCCACCGGCTAGTGCCCGCGGGCCTTGGAGGATGACCGTGATTGAGCAAAGGCTCCGGCTGCCGCCAGCCGGGATTCACCGTCCCGGGCACGCGCGGGAGCAGACCTGCGCCGGCGCCGAAGGCCGGGTACGGCACGTCCGGGCGGCACCGCGCCCGTTGCCGCGGGGCGTCCCGCAGCGCTGCGGGACGCTCGCCGCGAACCACGACGCAGCCGCGGTCACCCGCCCGGTACCCCGATTCTCCGGAGGTGATGGGCAGTGCCGGGCTGGTTCATGCTGGCGCCGTATGGCCGCATACACGCGGCGTGGCGGCGGGATAAGGATCCGTCAATGCCGCTGACCGCGGCACAAGAGCGGGCCGTCGTTCACCTGGCCGGCCCGAAGCCGGTGCACGCCCAGCACGCCCGCCAGAAGGCCCGGACCCTGCTGGCGGAGTGGGGTCTTGCCGAGAGCGCTGACCTTGGCGAGCTGATCGCCGGCGAGCTGATCGCGAACGCGATCCGCCACGGGGAGGAGCCGATCTGGATGCGGCTGTCTCTTGATGGCGGTGACCTGCGGGTCGAAGTCCACGACGGTGGCGCTGGCCGCCCGGTCCGCAAGCATCCCGGCGACGACGATGAATCCGGCCGGGGCCTGGAACTACTCGATGGCCTGACCGACCTGCACGGCGGCGAGCGCGGCATGGTCAGCGACCCGGCCGGGCCTGGCAAGACCGTCTACGTCGTGCTGTCGCTCAAGCCGACTCCGGCGGACACACGGTGAGCATGCCAGGCGCCAGGCGACATGCCGCGGGCCCGGCCCGTGAAGACGTGATCGCCGTGGCATCTGGGCTTGCCGGGAACGAGGTCGCGCATACCGCCAGCGAGCGGGGCGGCTGCTTCACCGCGGAAATCACCCGGCGCACATCGCTGGTGGCTGTCGCGGACGGCGGGACTCCCAACGGTCCCGCTCTGCGGGCAATAGATGATCCGGACGATGAGCACGGCCGGGGCGTGCTCACCGTGCGAGATCTGCCAGCCCGGGCCAGGCTCCGCCGGGAAACGGCGCGGGCCGGATTCTGCTGGGACGGGCCAGGCTTCGCCGTTCCCGATTCAGGCCCGGATAAGAGCGCGGCCATTGGCGGCGACCAGGCCAGGCTGGCGATGCCTCCCGAGGGAGCGCCGGCCTGGCCTGGCCAGTCCCGAGATGACCGTGACCAGCCCGGCTCAATCTGCGCGGTCGCTTCCGGCGGCCGTTCGACGGCTGTGGCGAGCACCCCGACATCGCAGGCGCGCTGGCCGGCCGCTGAGGCCGGACCGGAAGGAACACATACATGCCAGATCCTGGCCCGGTCCCGGCCGGGACCGGGAAGCCAGCCGACTTCCTGGATGCCATCACGGACGCCTTGCGCGAACTGGCGCGGAACGGGCACCTGGCAGCCTGGTCCGGCGAGCCAGCATCCATGTTCGTCCGGGGCCGCGGTGACTGGCCAGTACCGGAAGCCGTCCTGGCCATACGCGACGGTGACACGGGCGCATGGTGGTACTGGCCCGGCAGGGCAGAACAGATCCCGCCCGCCACAGCACCGGCTACAGCCGCACCCGCCCAGGTCCGCGCACCCGAGCGGAAACCGGAACCGGCGGCAGGGCAGGACCGGACAACCAGGCTGGCGGACGGAGCGCCACGCGAAGCGGCCAGCGCGGCCGGGACGACGGCGCCGGTACTAGCGCTGGCCGCGCTCCGCACCGAGCTGGCCGCCCGCAGGATGACGGTGTCCGGCCTGGCGGTCACCCGCCTTCAGGGAACCATGACCCTGGCCAGCGGCCCGGCGGTCAGGTACCGGAGCGGCTGGCTGATCTGGCCAGCAGGACCGGCCGACGGCCCTGGAAGCCCTCCGCTCGCCATCCACCGCGCCGACGATCCAGCCGGGGCGGCACGACGGCTCACCCCACGATCTCGAAGTCCCGCCAGTCCAGTCCGGCGGCCACGGCATCAGCACCAAGGATCAGGAGAGACAACATATGAACCACCCCATCGTCAGCGCTGAGCACGACGACATCCCCAGCCTCAGGCTGGTCCTGCCCGGCCACCTGGCCAGGGACGAGACGCTGGCCGGGCTGGCCGGAGCGATCGGGGAGGTCCGCACCGGGCTGGCCATCCGCGCCTGGCTGTGCCGGCAACTCGAAGAAGACAGCACCGAGAGCGGCGATAGGTCCGCCGAGGCGCTATGCCGCGGACAGGCGCTGGGAGCCGAGCACGCCGCCGCGCAGATAGATGAGGCGATCATCGCGGTCTTCGGCCTGTGGGGCCAGTACACCGCCCAGGTGAGCGCGCTGCCGGAACGTGACGCCCTGCCCGCCGCGACGGACCTGGCAGCAGACGGCGGGACCTCGGCGACGACACGCGGCGGGCGTTCCCAGGGGGCGGCTCGCCCCGCCAGCACGATCGCGTGCGCGAAATCCCGCAACTACACCTCCCGCTGCCCGCGCCGCTAACTCAAGCACGCGGGCCGACCCGATTAGATCTTCATGGCCCGTGACGGGCCGCTCGCGGTGGATGAGACTGGATGCGTGCGTGCTGGCCGCCGACGTCGGCTCTCCTTGGCCCGTTCGAGGCCGTCGATTAGATTGACGCTGGGGTCCCTTATCGCCGGGTGCTGCCCGGTTACCGCTGTGAGCGCGAGTACTAGTGTCTTTGTTTCCCGGGATCCCGCGGTCAGCGCGCACCTGTTCATCATGGCGAGGTGCGGGGCGGTGACGGCATGCGGGTGATGTATCAGCGGTGCGCGGGGATTGACGTGCACAAGGATCAGGTCACGGTCGCGGTGCGGCTGCCGGGAGACGGGCCCGGGGGCCGGGAGACGAAAATCCGTAAGTTCCGGGCGTTCTACGGGGTGCTGCGGGAGATGACCGGCTGGCTCGCCTCGCTCGGGGTCAGCCACGTGGCGATGGAGGCGACCGGGATCTACACGATGCCGGTGCTCCACGCGCTGATGGAGCCGGGCTGCTTCGAGCGGGTCCTGGTCTGCAACGCCGCGCACGTCAAGAACGTCCCGGGCCGCAAGACGGACGCGGTCGACGCGGCGTGGCTGGCGGAGCTGCTGGAGTGCGGGCTGCTGCGCGGCAGCTTCATCCCCGGCCGGGAGGTCAAGGCGCTGCGCGATGTGGTGCGCTACCGCAAGAAGCTGGTCCAGCAGCGGTCGGCGGAGACCCAGCGGCTCGGCGGGGTGCTGCAGGACGCCGGGATCAAGCTCGACTCGGTGGCCTCCAGCATCGACACCGTGTCGGGGATGGCGATGATCCGGGCGCTGATCGGCGGGGAACGGCGCGGCACGGTCCTGGCGGACCTGGCCCTGGGCCGGATGCGGTCCAAGACCGCGGACCTGGCCCTGGCGCTGGAAGGCCGCTTCGATGACCACCACGCGCTGATGTGCACGCTGCACCTGGAGCACATCGCCAGCCTGAACGAGATGATCGCCCGGCTCGATGCGCAGGTCTAGGCGATGATGATCCCTTTCGCCCCGCAGCGGGAGCTGCTGACCACGATCCCGGGGATCAGCAAGATCGCGGCGTCGGCGATCATCTCCGAGATCGGCCCGGCCCCGGCTGAGTTCTTCCCCGAAGCCGCGCACCTGGCGTCCTGGGCCGGCCTGTGCCCGGGCAACCACGAATCGGCGGGCAAGCGCAAGCACGGCAAGCCCCGCAAGGGCAGCCAGCACCTCCAGCCCGCCCTGATCGAAGCGGCCTGGTCAGCCGTGCGGACCGACGGCCGCCTGAAAGCCAGGTACCACCGGCTCGTCATCCGGTTCGGCGGCTACCGCAACCCCGTAGCCAAGAAGAAGGCCATCACAGCGGTCGCCCACACCATGGCCATCATCATCTGGCACGTCCTGGCATCCGGCACCCCCTGCACCGACCTCGGAGCCGACTTCTACACCCGCCGCGCCGACCCCGAACGCGAAACCCGCCGCCTGATCGCCCGGCTCGAAGCCCTCGGCCACAACGTCACCCTTTAGCCAGCGGCCTGAAACCCCGCCCGCAAGACCAGCCCGTCACGGGCACCGCGCCGCCGGCAACTAACGCACGCCTGGCTGGGGACCAGTCTCGTACTAGGAGCACAGATGACAGACCAGCCCCCGGCGGTCGCCGCCGTGGAATTCGCGCCCGCCCCGGCGGCGCGCCTGGAAGCCGACGCGATCGGGGTAGCCCAGGACACCGTCATAGGTATGGCATCAGCCGCCCCCGCAGTATCGATCGGGCTGACCCTGGCCGCGCTCGCCGCAGTGACCGCCTACGGCAGCGGGCCGAACATCATCGCCGTCGCCATCCCGATGCTGATCATCGCCAACGCCTACCGGCGCCTCAACTTGTGGAACGCCAACTGCGGCGCCAGCTTCGAGTGGGTCGGCCGGGCGATCAACCCCTATCTGGGGTTCGTCACAGGCTGGCTGATGATCGCCGCCTACATCACAGGGGCGATCGCCGGGGTGGAGGTCATCGGCCCGTCGGTCCTCGCCGTGTTCGGCGCCAGTTCCGCCGGCACCTGGGCCGTTATCGCTATCGCCACCGGGATCACGGTCGTGATGCTCGTGATCGCGGTCGCCGGGATCAAGATCACCGCCCGGACCCAGGTCGGCATGGCCGCGGTGGAGTACGCGATCCTGATCGGCTTCGCGATCACCGGCCTGGTCGCAGTCCTGAGCCACCATCCCGGGACCGTCCCCGTCACCAGGGGCTGGTTCAGCCTTTCCGGGATCGGCGGGCACGGCAGCGCCGTGGCCGGGTTCGTCATCGCGGTATTCATCTTCAGCGGCTGGGAGGGCACCGTGTATGTGAATGAGGAGGTCAGGCACCGGCACTCCAACCCGGGCCGGGCCGCGATCATGGCGACCGCCATGGTCGCCGCGATCTGCGCCCTGGCGCTCACCGGCTTGCAGGGCGTCGTCTCACCGGCCCGGCTCCAGGCCAACTCCACCTCCGCGCTCGTCTACGTCGCGCAGGCGCTCGGCGGCGCCGGGTGGGCGAAGGTAATGGCCCTGTCCCTCGCGCTGTCGGTGATCGCCGCTACCGGGACGTCCATCGTGCTCTGCGCCCGGATCATCTACGGCATGGCCGGGTACCGCGCCCTGCCGCGGTTCCTCTCGAACGTCTCCCCGCGATTCGCCACCCCGGTCGCCGCGAGCCTGCTCACCGGCGTGCTGATCATCGCGCTGACCTGGGTCTACCTGCTCGCGACCTCGCTGCAGAACGCGTTCAGCGATGTCGTCAACGTCAGCGGCCAGCTTTTCTCGATCTTCTACATACTGACCGCGCTCGCCGCTGTCGCCTACTACAGGCGCCGGATCACGGCTAACCCGTGGGACGCGCTGGTGCTCGGCATACTGCCCGTCGGCGCCGCCGCGTTCCTCGGCTGGATCCTGGTGAAGTACCTGCTGGCCACCTATCAGGACGCCGCTACCAGGCCGCAGGTCTGGTCGCTAGCCGGGGTCGCAGCCGCCGGGGTGATCTTGATGCTGATCGCGCGCTTCGGATGGAAATCGCCCTTCTTTCAGATCCAGCGGGAGAGCGACACCCGTGCCCGGCGCCACTGAGGAATCAGCGATCCGCGCCAGCCGGCCCTGTGACCATTCCGGCCTGGCCCGGGAAGCCGCGCTGGCGCGGAAGGCGGCCGGCCCGGAATGCTTAACTCCCGGGTCGCGGTTCCGGGCGGGACGGCGGTGAGCCAGCGGGACGCGGCGGCGTGGCCGGTCCGGACCGGCCTGGTGCCGCCGCTCGCCGATTGCTTCACCGCCCGGCCGGAGACGGCGCCCGGCCTGCCGGAGGCCCTGGTACCCGGTGCCGTCGTGGTCCTGGCGCCCGGGCGCCAGGCCGCGGACGGAACCGGGACCGGGCCGTGCGGGACGACGCAGCTCGCGGCCGGCGCCGCGGAATCGCTGTGGGCCTCCGGCGAGCTGGACCTGCTGGTCTGGGTCACCGCCACCAGCCGCGCGGCAGTCCTGTCCGGCTACGCCCGGGCGGCGGCCGTGACCACGGTGACGGGTACCAGCCCGGCCGGTGACGCCGGGCTGGCCGCGACCCGGTTCGCCAGGTGGCTGAGCCACACCAGCCGCCGGTGGCTCCTGGTCCTCGACGACCTGTCCGACCCGGCGGACCTTGAAGGACTGTGGCCGGAAAGCCCGGCCGGGCGGGTCCTGATCACGACCGCCCGCGCCGGGGCGCTGGCCGCGGAACCGCGGGCGGTGGTCCTGCCGGTCGGGCCGTTCAGCACCCGCGAGGCAATGACCTACCTCATGGGACGGCTCACCACCGACCCGGGCCAGCGCCTCGGCGCGATCGACCTCGCGGAAGAACTCGGCGGCGAGCCGCTGGCCCTGGCCCAGGCCACCGCCGCGATCACGACCTCGGGCATGACCTGCCGCGACTACCAGCAGCACTTCCAGCGCAGGCGCCAGCACCTCGCCGAAGCCGCTGGCAGCGTCCCGCCGTCGGCGGTGACCTGGACGTTCTGCGCTGAGGAGGCCGACCGGCTGGCAGCTGGTCGGGACGCCCGGGCGCTGCTGGTCCTCGCGGCGCTCCTCGACGGCCACGCCATCCCCGCCGAGATCTTCACCACCCCGGCAGCACTGCTGTACCTGGCCGCGGACACCGCCGCGGACCCGGCCGGCCAGGAACGCGCCGAGGCCGCCCTCCACGTTCTGCACCGGGCCGGCCTGCTGGCCGTCGGCCCCGGGGAACCGGCGGGAACACTGGTGGTCCGGGTCAGCGCGGCGGTCCAGGCCGAGGTCCGGGCCGCGGCGCCCGCCACGGTGCTGGAGCGTGCCGCCATGACGGCGGCGGACGCGCTGGCCCAGGCATGGCCCGCCAGCGAGCCCCGGCCATGGGACACCGCCGGGCTGCGGGCCTGCGCGGCGAGCCTGCTCCGGGCCGCCGGGGACCAGGTGTGGGACCGCGGCTGCCTCGCCGTGGCGCTGCGGGCCGGGCAGAGCCTGGACAACGCCCGCATGGCCGGCCCCGCCCTTGTGCACTGGAATGACCTGATCCAGGCCAGCGGCCGGATCCTCGGCCGCGGCCACCCCGACACCCTGACGATCAGCGGCCACCTCGCCGCCGCATGCCTGGCCGCCGGCCGGGCACCCGAAGCCGCCGCGTGGACACGGTGGGCACTGGACGGCCTCGCCCGCGATCACGGCCCGGATCACCCCGCCGTGATCACGGCCCGCCGCGACCTCGGCCGCGCCCTGACCGCCGCCGGCCAGCACGACCACGCGGTCACCATCCTGGCCGCGGCAGCGGCCGATTCCGCGCGGGTCCTCGGAACTGACCATCCCGGTACCCTCGGCGCGCAGGACGACCTCGCCGCGGCGTACCGGGCGGCTGGACAGCCCGGCGACGCGATCCGCCTGTACCGGCACACTCTGACCGCCCGCGAGCGCGTCCAGGGCAGCCAGCATCCGGACACCATGAGCACCCGCCAGAAGCTGGCGGATGCCTGCCTGGCCGACGGCCGGGCCAGGCAGGCCATCACCGCGTACAAGCGGGTACTCGCCGACCGCGAAGCCGTCCTCGGACCGGACCACCCGGACACGATCACGGCTCTCGGCAACCTCGGAGCCGCCTACCACGCGGCAGGGCAGATGGCCGCCGCCCTGCAGGCGGGCGAGCAGGCATGCGCGGCCAGCGAGCGGGTCCTCGGCACCGACCACCCCGACACCCTGGCCCGCCGCGTCAACCTGGCCCGCGCCTGCCACGCCGCCGGCCGCCTCACCGACGCCACCGCGCTGCTCCGCGACACCGCCGCGCGGTGCGAGCAGATCCTGCCACCCGGTGACCATCTGACCAGGGCCGTGCGGGAAACCATCGCGAATATCACCGGAGAAATGACGTCCTGACGACCGCGCGGGCAAGGAAGAGCAGCGGGTCGTGGTCCCGGGTTAATGAGGCCTGATCAGCGCTCGCAACGTCTTGTTGTGAGCCACGAGGTCTCTTGCTTGCGCATTGTCGTGAGCGTTCTCTTTCGAAGCCGGAAATGGTCAGCGACGATAGCGCTCGTTCAGTTGGCCCGGCTGGCTCCGTTTTGGATGCGGTTCGCCTGCGCGGTTGCCCGGGATGTCGCCCTGGCCGCGCGTATCGGTGACCGCCAGCCGGAGGCCCGGGCCAGCACCCGCAGGCAGAGAGGAAGGCCATGACCAAGGGGGCGCTCCAGTCGCGGGAAATGACGCCGATGCCGCCGTGCGCGGGCGGCCCTGGGGCGGAGATTGACGCGCTGCGGAAACGTATGCGCCGCCTGGGCCTCGGGCACGATGAGATCGCCGGGGAACTGACGCGCCGCTACCAGACGCGGCCCCGGAGCGCGTATCGTCTCGCGTTCGGCTGGTCGCTGCCCGAGGCGGCGGCCCTGCTGGAGGCGGGGCTAGCTGACGGCAGGCAGTGCCCGCGGGAACGCGAGACCATAGCCGGATCACGATTGGGCGCGTACGAGCAGTGGCCTTATGGCGGCCACGAGCCCCCGGCGCGTCACCTGCTGGCGATGGCAGAGGTCTATCACACTGATGTCCTGCGGCTGCTTGATCTCGCCGATCATGAGAATCTGGCCGCCGCCGACCGCCTTATCCTGCTGCGCACGGCCGGCCGTCCGGCATCCGACGGGACCAGCCCGTTCGGCGCGGAGGTCGGCCACCTGCTCGCCGCGCGGGGATGGTCGCTGCGCGAGCTTGCCAGGCGGGTGCCCTGCGACGCCGGCCACCTGTCCAGGCTGATCCGCGGGCAGAAGAATCCATCGCGAACGCTAGCCGCGCGGCTTGCCGAAGTGCTCGGCCCGGACGTCTTCCCGCCCGCCCGGGCCCTGCGGGCGACGACACCGCCAGGTTCCCTCACGGCCAGGGCCGATCCGCTGGATGACCTCGGATAGGCGCGGAACGTGATGAACGGGACCGGCGCTTCGGCCGAGTTGCTTGCTGAGACCGTCCGCCTGGCTGGCGGAAGCTGCTTTCCGCCGGTCGACAGCGGGCTATTCCTTGAGCCGTTCCGCCTTCGCGAGAATCTGGAGCGCTCTCTGGCCGGGAGTGCCAGGCGGGTGCGGATCGCCGGGTCACTGGACCGGCGCCTGTTGCTGGTCGAGCGCCGGGATGGCCGGTGGGCGGCCGGGGATCTGTCCGGGCAGCCGCACGAAACCCGCGCCTGGCCAGCCTGGGCCGCGGGCCGGATCAGCCTGGAGACCCCCGGCTCGTGGCTTTCCCTCGCGACGCTGGATGACCTGGCCGTTTACCGGGTGAGCCGGCCGATCGTGCTGCTGGCGGCGTTGTACCACCCGGAGTACTTCCCGCTGCCCCGATTCCCGCTGGGGATCAGCGATGTCGCCCGCGCGGCCCGTGCCACGCTGATCGGCGACGTGCGGCTGGCTGACATGCAGCTCAGCGTCACCCTGGAGGGCATGATCGGGATGGTTGAGGCTGAGCGCCCTGACATTCTCGGCGTGTCCGCCACTTTCGGCCAGCATGATCTGATGGTCGCCCTGCTGGACGCGGCGTACCGGCTGCCGCGACCGCCGCTGGTCATCGCCGGCGGCAGCCTGACCGCCCGCAACGAGGCGCTGCTGCTGGAACGCTTCCCGCGGCTGCTGATCGCACGCGGCGGGGGCGAGGCCACCATTGAGGGCCTGCTCGCCCACTGGCACGCGGATATCGGCCTGGACCAGGTGCCCGGGCTTGGCTTCAACGGGGCGGCCCGCGGCGGCGCGCTGGCAGTCACCCGCCGGCGCACCGCGAGGCCCGTCACCCGCGACGCCACCGCGGACATCATCCCGGAGCTGGATCTGCTGGCCGCCACGTTCGAGCACCATGGCGTAGCGCAGCTGGAGACCAGCCGGGGCTGCACCAATTTCTGCAGCTTCTGCCCGCGCGGCCATAAGGGATCGTGGACGGGGACCGCGCCCCGCCGCCTGCCGTGGCTGCTCGCTGAGATGCGCCGCGTCTTCGACCGCTACCCCCACATCTCGCGCACGCTGTACCTGGTCGATGAGGAGTTCATCGGCCACGACCACGACGCCGCGGACCGGGCGCTGGAGGTCGCCCGCGCGGTGCATGAGGCGGGTTTCCGCTGGGAGTCCAGCTGCAGGGTTGACCAGGTGGCCCGCCCCGGCGAAGACCTGGCCTGGCACGCCGGGCGAGTGCTGCTGTGGCGCGAACTGGTGCGCCACGGGCTGCGGCGGATGCTGTTCGGTGTCGAATCGGGCGTGGACTCGATCCTGGAACGGTTCAGCAAGGAAACCACAAGCGAGCAGAACGCGGTGGCGATCCGCACCCTGTCAGCGGCGGGCGTGCCGACCCGGTTCACCTACATCACCTTCGATCCCCTGATGACGCTGGAAGAGCTGAAGGCCAGTTACGCCTTCCAGGGCCGCGCCGACCTGCTGCTGCGCCCGACGCCGCACCTGAGCGCCGGGGAGATCGCGCGAGGCGTCCGCGACGCGGAATTCACCGCCCGGGCCGCGACCGGGCGGCCGTTTCATTCGGCGATCTCCTACATGCTGGTCTCGATGGAGTGCCTGACTGGCTCCGCCTATACCCGCGCCGTGCGGGCCGCCGGGCTTGCCGGTGCCGCGCGGCCGTCGATGGGCCGGGCAGACGCCAGGTTCGCGGACTGGCGGATCGGGATCGCCTCCCGCTGGGCGCAGCTCTGGGTGGACCGCCACTTCACGCTCGACTACACCCTCAAGTCCCTGGAGAAGGTACTGGACGGACAGCCTCGCCTCACTGTCCGCCAGGCCCGGGTGGTGCTGAAAGACGCCGCCTACGCGGTGCTCGGGGAGATGATCACCGCGATCGACGCCCAGCCGCTGGCCGGCGCCGCCATCGGCGAGCAGCGGCTGTCAGCGGATATCGGTGCCCTACTCGACGCCCGGGTCCAGGTGCTCCGGGCCAGGATGGGCGAAGCCCTGCCACCGGCCACCGCGGTCCTGCCTGCCAGTCATGCCCGGATGCTTGACCGGGAGTACGGGCGGTGGGACGCCGCCACGGGGTGGCGGCTGATCAACGCGGCGGATCCCTGTGGCACCTGAGCCGCCGCCCGGCCGGTCAGCCGCCAGTCTTTTCCGGGATCGGCACCCAGTTGAACTCCGGGCAGAAACGCCGGTAGGTGACCAGCTTCCAGGCCGCGTAGTCCTCCAGCCGCCCCCCGGCGCGCAGCAGGTGCTTGACCCAGGTATGGCACACCCGCTCGTCGGAGGTCATCGTCTGGTCGATCTCATCCAGCATCCGGCAGGCGACCGCGAAATCGTCCTCGGTCAGGGCGCTCAGATCGATCTGCACGTCATCCACGGTGAACGCGAACACCAGCCGCGTGGTGGAGAACCGGGTATACCGCTCACCAAGGAATTCCGCGGAACCGGCGAGGGCGGCCATCAGCCGGGCGCGGCCCTCAACGGGAAATCCGATGCCCAGGTCCAGGTCGGAGGTTTCCAGGTTCAGCCTGGTGCCGAACGAGCCGACGTCACGCGGCACCCGGCCGGTCCATTCCCCGATCATTCCCGACGCCCGCTCCCGGACCCGGCGCAGCCGCTCATCATGGGACCGCATCCCCTGGTAGAAAGCGCTCGCCCGCTCGTATTCGGCGTCGGGGAAATCACCGCGATCGGCCCAGCCTTTCGCCAGCAACGCGGTCAGGTCAAGATTGGTGCCCGGTGGGTTCGTCATGGCCGGAAACCATACCCGCGCCGCGACGGCTATGGTCACCAGGACAACGATGGGACAACACCATGAACCAGCTGCCTGACCCGTTCGCCCGGCGGACGCTGGCGCGGGGGATCAGCGTGCGCCCGGTCGGCGTCGGGTGCTGGGCCATCGGCGGCCCGGACTCCAATCTCGGCCTTCCGATGGGCTGGTCCACCGCCGATGACGCCGCGTCCCTGCGCGGCCTGGAGACCGCCTACCAGCTCGGCGCGAACTTGTTCGACACCGCCGACGTCTACGGGCATGGTCATTCCGAGCGGATCCTCGGCCGCCTGGTGCGCCAGGTCCCGCGTGACAGCCTCGTCCTGTCCTCCAAGGTCGGCTACTTCGCCGGCACCGCCGCCCATCCCTACCTGGCCTCCGCCATGCGCCGCCAGCTGGAGACCAGCCTGGAGAACCTCGGCACCAGCCACCTGGACATCTACTTCCTGCACAACTCCAGCTTCGGCGCCAGCGACCAGTACCTCGATTCCGCGATCGGGCAGATGCGCGAGTTCCGGGAACAGGGGCTGATCAGGGCCGTCGGAATGCGCGGACCCCACCGTTTCGCCACCGACCGGCTCACCGTCCCGAAACATCAGCGGGAAGACAAACACGCCCGGTTCCGCCACCTGTTCGGGCTCATCCAGCCCGACTACCTGGCCGTCCGTTTCAACGCGCTCACCCCCGCGCCGCAGCACGGACAGGACGACATTTTCACCTTCGCCGCCGCCAGCGGCGCGAGCGTGCTGATCAACAAGCCACTCGCCCAGGGCCTGCTCACCGGCAAATACGACCCGGCCCGGCCGCCGCGCTTCGGGCCAGGTGACCACCGGCTCCGCAAAGCCTGGTTCACCCCCCAGGCAGTGGGCATCATCCACGATGGCCTGCGACCAATCCGGGACCGATTCGGAAACGCCCCGGCCGACCTGACGCCCGTCATGCTCGCCTACTGCCTCCACCGCGCCAGCAACGCGGCCGTCCTCGCCGGATTCACCAGCGCCGAGCAGGTCAGGCAGAACCTCACCCCGCCCTCGCACCCCCTTACCCGCGACGACCTGGCATTCATCAGCCAGACCGGCGGTGCCATCCAACGGCGCCTGGACGCGGCCGGCGAAGTGTTCCTTGACGAGACGCCGACGGCACGGACATGACCGCTGGCCAGCAGATGTCCCTATTCCCCGCGCAATCGCCGGCCCGGCCAGCGGCCACTGACACCGTGCGGCTGATGGTCTTCAACACCCAGCACGCCTCACCAGGCCGCGCCCGCGCCCAGGTCACCTGGATCGCGGCCCAGGACGACGCCGATCTGCTCATCCTGACCGAGGTCAGCGCCGGGCCTGGCGGGCACTCGCTCATCCAGGCCCTCGCCGAGAACGGCTACTCCTCCGTACTCGCCCCCGAGCCAGCCGAGCCTGATTACCGCGCCGTCCTGGCCTCCCGCGGCCCGGTCCTGACCCCGATCCCGGGCGGCATCAGCGTCTTCTCCCACCGCGGGCCAGCCGCGGCAGCTGACATCGGCGGCCACCGCATCGGCCTGCTCGGACTGTACGTACCATCACGCGGCCCCAGGCAACGGCGCAACGAGAACAAGCGCGCCTTCCAGGACGCCGTAACCGGCGCCGTCCCCGCACTCGTCGCCCGGTTCAGCGACCCGCTCATCATCGCCGGCGACCTCAACGTGGTCGAGCCAGGTCACATACCGCACCTGCCGGTCTTCGGCGAATGGGAATACGCCTTCTACCGATCCTTCCTCGAAGCGGGGATGACAGACGCCTACAGGCAGATCCATCCCCAGGCTGGCGACCACAGCTGGTTCGGCCGAAGCGGCACCGGCTACCGCCTTGACCACATCTTCATCACCAGTCCTCACGCGCCGCGGGTGCGCGACTGCGGCTACCTTCAGGCGCCAAGGCACCTCGGCCTCACCGACCACGCGGCCATGACCATCAGATGCCAGCTGGACCTGAGCGCGGCTGAGAACGGCCGGTAGCCCGCGTTGTTCCCTTCAAGGCGCCGGCGCTATCACGGCGCGGCAATGGATCTGTCCCGACGGCCGCGCCAGGCCGGGGGTCACGACCAGCGTCCAGGCAGATGGCCTCGCGTCACATATGGCGACGCGGCGAGGGTCGTCCCCGACGTCATCTCGCCCCGGTCGACCATCGCCGGAACGTTCCGCCAGGGGCAACCACGCGGTTTCCCGGACTCAAAGCCATCTTCCGGCTCCCCGATCTTGGCCGTGAGCAGCAGATGGACTGGCGTGGCAGGGATTCACCCCGCCAGCGGTATTCGTGAGATCGCACGCCAGGCGTATGACCGCGGGCCGCGTTCCAGCACGACAATGGACGCCTCCCTGATCGTGACTTCCGCGCGGTTCGCTGTCCTCACCTTCTCGACCGCGGTGACTACTTCGGTGGCCGGGATGTCATCCGAGTTCGAATAGGCGATCGTGACATGAGGGTGGAACCCCGTTTCGCTGACAGGAATGCCGGGGCGCACGGCGAGGGTCGCCGCCCGGAGTGCGTCGCGCAGGCGGCGGATCGGCTGGCTGGGCGTGGCGGTGAAGCCGATCGCGCCGGGGGTGCCCCCCAGAAGGCCGATGGTGATGCCGAGGGGCGGTATCCGCTGGCAGTTGCGGGTTGCCGCGTCTTCGATCGCCTTGACTTGCCGGGGGGTGATGTCGGCGGTGAACGCGATCCGGTCGAGGGTGAGGTGGAGATCGTCTAGGGGGGTCAGGTCGTAGTAGGGGAAGGCGATCGCTTCCTGGCATTTCCTGGCTATGGCGTGCAGGCCAGGGGTGTTCTCGAAGGTGAGGTACCAGTAGTAGGACGGCGGTCCGGCGGGATGCGCCCAGTGATTGGTGAGCTGTTGAATCTTCCGGAAACGCTCCAGCTCTCCGGGGTCCGCCGCGGACTGGGCACCCGTGCTGGCCGTCGGGCTCATCAGTGCGCTTCCAGGGCGGCGGTGGCGTCACGGATCGCGCTGATCTGCTGGCTGTGGCCCCACCTGCTGGTGGCTTCGCGAATGAATTCCGTCGCCCGCTGCCGAACGGAGATGACCGGGCGGTCCCGGGAGATGGCGAGCGCCGTGCGGATGAGTTCGGCCGCGCGCTCCAGGTCCGCGTCCTTCGAGCGAGTTAGCGAGGAGGCAAGGTCGATCATGACTAGCGAGCGGCTCCAGGGCGACCCGTTCTGGTCGATGTCGGGCAGTGCCCGCTCGATGTAGTGCTGGACCTGGTCCGGCATCCCGAGCGATAGGTAGGCGGTGGCAGCGTTGCTGGCGGCCTGGGCCGGGCTGTAGCAGCCAAGGGAGATGCTGGACGGGAGCCCGCCGGGCGGGTTGTTGCGGGCCATCAGGTCGTAAGCCCGGCCGACCGATCGCTTGACCCCGTCAGCGTCACCGAGCTTTCCCAGCGCCCTGGCTGCCCCGTTGATCATCAGCCGCACGCTTTGCGGCCCGGTCCCGGCGTATTGAAGCCCGTCTATCGCCAGGGTGAGCGCGTCGTCATATCGCCGGGCGTAGTACTCGCAGAAACTCTGGGTTCCGCATGCCCACGCCTGAAGGCTGACGTCCCGGGCGGAGTCCCCCAGGTGGAACGCCTCGGCGCTATAGGCACGGGCCAGCGGGAAGTCGCCCCGGCCGACGGCTATGTACCCGAGCAGGCCCGAGGTCCGGCCGGCGATCTCGAATAGCCGCTGGCGTTGCCGCGGATCGCCGCACTCCTCAAGAAGAGATTCCAGCCAGGCCCGTTGCCTCACAAGAACCGGAACCAGGCCGGAATGATCTAGTTCTTCGTAATCTGACAAGCACCGCTGAGTGCCATCCGCCAGGGTGCCGATCACGAGCGGATCCACAGACCTGCTCAGCCTGTGCACCCGGCCCAGCACGTCCAAGGTGTCCCCGGCGGTCTCGTGACCAGGCTGAGCCCCCGGTTCCCCGGTCAGCTGCTCAGCAGCGGACCGCTCGGGACCGTGGCTTAGCAGCGGCGGATCGACCTTCAGGGCTGCGGCGTACAGCAGCTCGTACCGCTCGGTCAGGCGGTGCGCGCCGCGCTCCCAGGCGTAGATCATCTGGACCAGGCTCTGGGAAGTCGCGATCCGCTGCCCGGATTCCCGGGCGGCGCGGCGCAACTGGCGTGCCGTCTCGGGCACGTCCCAGCCGCGCGACCGCCGCCACGCCCGCAGCGCCTGGCCAGTGATCACGGGATCGCCCTTGCCTCGTCGCCGGTCCGCGGCCGCCCAGCCGGCCCGGGACCCCAGCGTCCTGCCGGTTCCTTCCGCTTCCTGCTACTTGTCACTATCGCACGGCCAGGCGGGTCCGGAACGGTGGAAGAACGGCACCCTGACCATTGCGGCCGGGCAACGAACGGAACGTCCGGGAGGTACTGATGCGAGCCGTGGTGGCTTGCCCGGCGTGCCGGACTGGGATGCTGGCCCGGCGCGGTGATCCGTTGTGCGAGAGCTGCGTGAAGGCGGCGCGGGAGATGGCGGCGCGCCCGTCGTGGGTGTTCGATTCGCCGCTGCTGCGCCAGGCGCTGGCTGAGGTGAACTTGCCGGCGGTTCCGGCGATCGTGCGGGCCGCGTCCGGCCTGTCTCAGCGGGACCTGGCGGGGCTGGTCGGCTGGAGCGGCGCGGCGCTGAGCTACTACGAGCGGGGCCGGCGCGACGGCATGTTCGACATCCGCTCGGTTCTGCTGCTGGCGGACGCGATCGGCATGCCCCGCGCGGCACTGCTGCCGCTGGTACTCGCCAGCCCCGACGCCGGCGCCGCGGCCAGCCCGGGGGTGACAACGGCCCCGAACGCCGTGATGACATCCGCGTCCGCGCCGCTGGGTGTGACTGCCGCGCTCGTGAGGTACTGGCGGGCGTCGGCGGACGCGCTGTACAACCAGGCACTTGAGGTCGGCGGAGCCGCCCTGTTGCCGCCGGCGTGGCACCTGTGGAGGCAAGTGCGGCTGGCCCTGCATGGTGGCCGGATCAACAGAGCCGGCGGGCAGTTCGAGGACGCCGCCGGCGAAGTCGCGCTCTGCGCGGGACGGATCGCCCTGGATTGCGGGCGGTTCCGCCTGGCCGGGTCACTGCTCAGCGAGGCCAGGAGGCTGGCGGGACAGGCGGAGAACCTGGTGCTGGGGGCATCCGCGCTGGCCGATGAGTCGCTGCTTGCCTGCGAGATGGCGGTCGGTGACCGGGATTCAGCAAGGCAGGCGCTTCTTCTGGCTTTCCAGGCTCAGGAAGAGGGCCGTTACCTGCCGGTGCCCCGCCTGCACGCCCTGATCGCCTTGCGTCACGCCGCCGCCGTGGCGCTGCTGGGCGACAAGGCCGCCTTCGCGAACGCCATCGCAACTGCCCGCCGCGAGCTGGACCGCGAGACCCGGCAAGGCGACCTGCCCGGATGGCAGCGCCGTGTCAGCAAGACCGAAATCACGATCTCGGAGGCAGCCGGTTACCTGAACCTTGGCGAAGCCGACCGCTCTGCCGGGGCGTTCCATGAACTGCTCGCGGGCAGCCTGAGCGGCAGGGACCGCGCCAGGTGCGGCGCTGGCCTGGCCCGCGCCCTCCTGTCGCTGGGCGACGCCGGCGAGGCGGTCGCGACGGCCAAGGAGGTCTTGCCCGCGATTGAGGGCGAGACCGCCCCGGCCTGGTGCCTGAGCCAGCTCCGCGCCGTCCGGCAGGCGACTGCCTGCCTTCCTGGCGCGGCTGATTTCGGCGAGCGTTTCGACCTAGCCGAACGGACGCTAACCGACCCGCACGCCCTCTACATCTGACTTGTCAGGCCCCAGCGATCAGGTGGGCCAGTACTGACGCACCCTGACCTTCACCGGCGTTTAGTACCGGCGCCTGGACAGGCGCATGCCGAAGAAGAAAGTCCAGGGCGCCACCGGCAACACGATCATCACCAGCGCCTGGTATCTGATGTCCGACCCCGGCGCCCGCTACACCGACCTCGGCGCCGACTACTACGGACTCCACATGAACACCCGCCGCCAGGCCCGCAGCCACATCCGCTGCCTCGAACGCCTCGGTAACAGGTCACCATTCACTCATTCACCCCGGACGCCAGCGAACCCCAGACCGCCTGACCTTGGCCCGGAACCCGAAAACCCGACCGATGCTGACGCGCCGCTGGCAACATCCACACGCCCGGCCGAGATCCCACTTTCGGACCAGCCGCCAGGGACCACCGCCCCCGGAAACTCGGGCTAGCACTCTGGGACCGATCGCCGGCATGGGTTCCCCCATGAGGCTGTGGATGCTGCCCGAGATTGCCGAGGACGCCGGTCAGGAGCACGCTCGCTGCCGTGCACGTCCAGCGCGCCGTGTCCTTATCCCACTGGTTGCCGTCCTGCCGGGACGGCAGGCTCGCGAGTTCGCGGGATGCCTCGGGATCCGGGGAGGGCAGCCAGCGAGGGCCTTGAGGGCCCGGATGCCGAAGTCAACCGTGGCCGCCAAGGCTGCGTCCAGGGCCGCGAGGAGCTATTGCTGGGGGGGTGGTAACGTCCAGCGGTCACTCGTTCGCCGCGTGGAAGGGCACGGCGTCCCAGGGGCGAATGAACAAGACGAAGTGCCGGGCTCGGGTGATCGCGACCCGGAGTACACGCCGGTTCCGGGTGATGCGGCGGGCGTCCCAGCGGCGGTCAAGCAGTCGGTCGTGGTGAAGTCCTTCGACGATGATGACGGCGTCGAACTCCTTTCCTTTCGACTTATGCATGTTCATGAGCGTGACCGGGTGGGTTTCCGCCGGGCGGCCGGAGATTATCTCATCCGCTAGGATGCGGCGCACCGTGTCAGTGGCCCCGGGGTAAGCGGACTCGCCGTCCCAGGTGCTGCTGAGCCCCCAGGCGAGAACATCGGTGGCATGCAGCAGGCGGAGCAGTCGCGCCTTGCTGAATACCTCCTCCAGTTCCCGCGCTCCAGTCCCATGGAGCCTGGCTCGGGCGAGCTGCCAATCGGTGACCGGCCTGCCGGTGAGCGCGAGACCGGCGTCGTATGCCGCGATGATCGTTTTCGCGGTATTCGTGCGCGGGGGCTTGCCGTTCAGGAATGCCGTGATCGCGTTCTCGGTGGCTGTGATAACCGATCGTGTGCCGCTGGAGTCCCTGCTGGCGAGCTTGACCCGGTAGAAGTCGGCGACGCTGCGCAGCGTCGCCGGGATTGCCTCAGCGGGTGACATGGCGGGCCATTCGAGGATGCTCGCGACTACGAACCCTGCGGCGGCCGACAGGCCGGGGTCCCACACGAGTTCGTGGTCGACAGCGGGCAGCACCCCGTTGGCCGTGGCCACGTCAGCGGAGATCGCTTCTGAGATCCCGGCGACGAATGCGCTGGACGGGGCGAGGACGGCGATGGTGGGGAGCCGGCCGAGCCGCGGCGCGAGCTGAGCCTGAAGAAGCAGGATTTCCCGGTGGGTCAGTTGCTCCGGTGTGTCCGGGTAGCTGTAGTAAAGCTCGCGGACCGAGTCGGGCGATGAGGCTGGCTGGCCGCGGAGGACCGCATTGGCGTAGTCGAGGATGCCGCTGCCCCCGCTCCGGTAGTTGTCGCTGACGAGATCGAAGCGCCCGGGGTCGAGGGCGTCGACGGCCTGTTGCAAGCGCGCCTCATCGACGCCCGGGACGAAGCCCTCGTAGATCCGCTGGTCGGGATCGGCGAGGCAGATGATCGTGCTGAACTGGGACAGCGCCTTGATGACGCGCCATTGGTCGAGGTTGGTGTCCTGGAACTCGTCGACTATGACGAGCGGGTACCGGTCGCTGTAGAGACGCCGGAGCGCGGGACTACGTTCCAGCAGCGTAGCCGCCACTGGCGCCAGCTGGTCGAACACGTAGATTCCCTGGCGGGCGAGTTCCTGGGTTTCAGCGTCCCAGTCGCCGCCGTAGTCGGCCTTGCGCGGGTTCTCGGCGTCGGGCGGCAGGAACACCGCAGGCGCCCCTGTCAGGAGCGGCCCGTGCGACCGGACGAAGTCGAGGAAGAAGGCGTGGAAGGTCCGGACTTCGAGCCGGTCGCGGAGAGCCCAGGAAAGGTGCTCAGCAACCCGGTCCGATATCTGCCGCACGGCGGCGCGCGAGAAAGACAGGAACACCACCCGCTGCTCGGATTCCAGGTTCTCCGCAGCCCGGGCGGCTTTGAGCAGCGCGATAGTGGTCTTGCCGCTGCCGGGTCCCCCCTCGATCAGCAGGTGGCCGCCCGTCTCCAGGATGTCGCGCCGGATCTCGTCGATATCCATCACGACGTCCCGGGATCGCTGGCTTTTCTGGCGTCGTCCTCGCCGACGGCCTCTGCCTGACCGGGGGAAGCACTGCCCGCGATCGTTTTCACGGTCAGGTAGGCATTGATGTCGAGCAGCAGCCCGGTCAAGGTAGGCGGAAGCTGGCCGTTGCCGCATTCGGTGATGAGCAGCGGCGCGAGCGACTCTGCGCCCTTCTTTGCCTTCAGGACTTTCCGGGCCAGGCAGATCACCTCATCGTCCGGCGCGCTCAGGGGAAGGCACCCGAGGTGCCGGGGGTAACCGTCACGGGTTGCGGCCGTGGTGAGGAACTTGCGGAGGATGTCGGGGCTGATCTCGGCGACGAGGAGGTCTTCGATGCCGGGATAGCCGTTATCCCGGTGGATAGCGAACGACTCCGCTTTCTTCTTCTGCTCGGCGGTGAGCGTGGTGCTGTCGTGCGTGCCGAACACGGTCTTGCCCAAGGCGGCGAAGATCGGCCCGTACAGCGGGACGCGGGCGTCCCCGCCCGCGTCGAACACGGTCAGGCCGGCCAGGTCGGGATGCTGATAGGGGATCGCGGGGTCGCCGTCGAGGGCGTCGGCGATCGCCAGGTAGGTCGCGACTTCGGTGCCGCCTTCGACGACGAGGACGGCGTTCGCCAGCACGGCCTCGGCGAACTGGCGGCGCTGTTCCCGGTATTTCCGGGGCTTGACATCGTGGCCGAGATCGAGCGTGCGGCTAGACAGCGTTCCGCTGTCGTCCCGGGTCAGCACGACGATCTGAGCCGGGACGAACCGCTCGATAACGTAAGGTGAGTGCGAGGTAACGATGGTCTGCCCCATAGTCCGGGTGACGAAGTCCACCATCCGCCGCTGTGTGTGCGGGGGCAGTGCGATCTCGGGTTCCTCCATCGCGAAGATCACCGAACCGGAGCCGCGCAGGTCGGCGATGTACGTCAGCAGGGCGAACACCATGATGTTCAGCGCCCCGGTTGACAGACGGTTGAACGGCACCGGGTATATGCCCGGCTGGGTCGCGATGAACATGCGCAGCACCTCACGGAGATGCTCTCGCGTCAGGTCCGATGGGCGCACGCCTACTGCCGTGTCGCCATCGGGGACCGATAGGAACTTCCGCATCCGGGACAGCATCTGGTCGCGGATTTCCGCGAATCCCGGAGTGGCCTGGGCCAGGTCGATGTCATCGAGCGCGCCCAGCGCGCTCGTCCACAGCGATCCGGTTTTGTCGGACTCCAGCCGGACGATGGTATCGACAAGGGATCCGCGGCCGAAGCTCAGCGCGCGGTTCCCGGTTCGGTTCGGCCGCAGGTACACGAAACCGCAGTACCTTTTGTCATCGCGGCGGAAAGGGATCAGATTACCACCGAGTTCTTCCGGGTCGTAAGCACCATCGGGACGCTGCGGGTGGGTGAAGAACGTGTTTCCCTCGAAGTCATCCTCGGTGGCGTTGAACCGGCCGAGGAACAGTACGGGCAGGCACCACTCCCCGCCGACAAGCTCAGTTGCGTCCTCGGACGCGGGCGGCGCGAAATCGTCGGTCTCGGCCAGCCACGGTCGGAGATGGGGGGCGAACCGGCGGAGAGCTTCCTCCGACAGGTCGGTGAGCACGACCTCGATCCTGATCTCATGCAACTCAGCGGTCTCCCGCTCATCACCTCGGTAGCGTGCCTCGTAGAAGTCGTACTCGTCGATCACGGGCCGATGGGAAAGCCGCTCCAGCCCGAGTGTGAGGTCCAGCGCTTCGCAGACCGTCGACTTGCCGACCGCGTTCCCGCCGACGAGCAAGCTGTGCGAGTCCAGCAGAACCTTCCCGGACAGCACACCGCGAAAGTTGCTGATCGTTACGCGCCGGACCCTCACCGGACCTCCTCGTTCCCTTCGGAGACGGCGCACTGGCTCGACGAGCCCGGCCTGGCGACAGGAGTACCGCGATCCACCAGCAGTTCATGCTCCGGCCGACGCGAACCAGCAGCGTGCGCAGGTGCCTGTAGCGATTGCGCAGGAAGAATCCGCAAGCTCGCATCGTCGATCTAGGTGCTGGCTGGCCCTGCCGATGTGCCGCTGTGAGAGCGTCCTCGGCATCGTCCGAACTGGGATGCAGCTTACAAGTAGGGCACCGTTGCGGTCGAAGGAATTTCGGCAGGTAGCGCACCCATTACATCGTCACCTCTCGCGACCAGTGGCGGAGGCCAAGATTAGAGGAGGACCACTCCGTAGTCCGTGGTGCAGTTGCGGCAGTCTCGCCCCACAGCCCCAGCCGTCTCCACGCGCGCCACCCCCGGGTAGATGCCGGTGAACGCGACCTGATGACAGAGCGCCCTGTGGCCCGGGGCTCAGCCGGGGTATCGCGCTGAGGAAGTCGGCGTGGTCCTTTGCCCGAGCGTGCCATGGTGCCCGGTTCTATGACCCCTGGCCGCACCGACCGATGATGTGGAACAAGCGGCTCATGAGCCGGTAGGGATCGCGGCGGCTGGCCTCCGGTTCGACCTCAAGTTCCTGGTCGTCGGCGCCGGGGCGGGTCCAATTGTCGGTGAACAGGCGCACCCCGAACCAGGCGATGGTTTCGACGCCGGATTCGGACAGCATCGCGGCCGGGCCGTCCACGGTGTCGGCGCGGGTGTCCAGACCGAACCCGTTGACCTGGCAGTCAGCGTCAAAGGCGGCCAGTGCCCCGGCCCGTCGCCTTCCAGGGCCGACCTGGTGACCAAGGCGGCGGCGTTCTTGGCGACCACTGACACGGTTCCCTACCGATTCTTCGACGAATGCTTCGTTTAAGACCTAAACCGGCAGGGAGCACATACCCCATTTCAGGGAGGAACAGGGTGACGGGAAATTGGGTTTGTGGCCTGCCCTCCTGCCACCTGCCTGCTTCGGCTGCGGCAGGTACTCGCACGAAGGGCATCGCCGTCCGCAGTCGTGCTGGTCCCGTCAGGCGGTACCCGTTGCGCCCGGTCGGTCATACGCTGAACTACCGGCTTGGCGGGCGTGGCCCGTGGCAGAGGCAGCATCGGCTGCTAGGTGATCGTAATCAAATAGGTTGCTTTTCTTTTTCCTAAATCGAATTACATTAACGTAATTCCTATAGATGATTCGTTTCTTATTGGATAAGGCTGCTGGCCGAGGGCTGATGTGGCTGTGTAGGATACTGCGATGCGCGAATTTATGGTGACCGATGAGGATCTGGCGTTCTTCTGGGATGCGGTGTCCGGGCATCTGGACGAACGGCAGCTTCGGATAGCGGCGGGCGCGATGGTGCTGACGCTGGACCGGCATGGAGCGGCGAAGGCGGTCGCCGAGGCGTCGGGCCTTTCGTCGAAGACTGTGCAGAGGGGCACGCGGGAGGTCGATGAGGGGATCGAGCCCGCGATCCGGGTTCGCAGTCCTGGCGCGGGCCGGAAGACGGTGGAGGAGTCTCAGCCGGGCCTGGCTGAGGCATTGGACAGGCTGATTGACCCGGAGACGCGGGGGGATCCGATGTGCCCGTTGCGGTGGACGACGAAATCGACCCGCGTGCTGGCGGATGAGATGACGGCTCAGGGATATCCGGTGAGTCATTCGACGCTGGCTAAGGTGCTGGCAGGAATGGGTTACAGCCTGCAGGCCCCGGCTAAAACACGGGAGGGCGCGGATCATCCTGACCGGGATGCTCAGTTCCGTTATCTGGACGGGCTGGTTCGTGCGCACATGGCAGCCGGCGAGCCTGTGATCAGCGTGGATGGGAAAAAGAAGGAGAAAGTGGGTAACTTCGCGCCGTCCGGGCGGGAGTGGCAGCCGGAGGGCGAGCCGGTCGAAGTTAACATGCACGACTTCCCCGGCAAGGAACTCGGCAAGGTGACTCCGTACGGGGTGTACGACATTGACAAGAATAATGGCTGGGTTACGGTGGGGACCAGTGCCGATACTGCCGAGTTCGCGACTTCCGCGATTCGCCGCTGGTGGGAGGAAATGGGGCGCGCTGCCTACCCTGGCGCGACCCGGCTTCTGATCACCGCCGACGGCGGCGGATCCAACGGCCATCGCAGCAGGCTCTGGAAACGGGAGATCGCCGCTTTCGCAGAGGACGCCGGCCTTGAGATAACCGTCTGTCATTATCCGCCCGGGACTTCCAAGTGGAATAAGATAGAGCACCGGATGTTCAGCCATATAACGAAGAACTGGCGGGGACGGCCTCTGGAGAGTCATGAGGTTGTGGTCAACCTCATCGCGAACACCACCACGCGCACTGGCTTAAAGATCCGGGCCGAACTCGACCAGCGCACCTACGTCAAGGGGATAGAGGTTTCCAAGGGGTGCGTCTTTTTAAGAAGTACCCTATTCCGGGTGTTTCGGTCATGCGGCAAGGTTGAGGCGGTCGATGGTGTCTTCGTTGTAGCGGGCGAGGTGGTGTTCGTCGCGGTAGCGTTGCTTGTAGTAGC